>Ga0310810_10009386_pt1 | contig 11313 bp, 6 predicted proteins | sample NCmetagenome_FD_207641 | JGI IMG/M metagenome (GOLD analysis project Ga0310810, IMG submission 207641) | Soil microbial communities from experimental microcosm in Duke University, North Carolina, United States - NC | ecosystem: Engineered > Artificial ecosystem > Soil microcosm > Unclassified ... | reverse complement strand
GGAGAAGCACTTTACTAGAGGTAAGTCACCGTACTCTTTGATGACTTCGATACTGGGACGATGTGGTTTATCTTTCAGGCGGTGAGCGAGAATCAGCAGGGTATTATCCAATCCCTCATGAATATCTGCCCATTTCCTCTCTGTTTGATCTAACCGAGAGAAGTTTCGCAAAGATAAGACAATTTGGCGGATGCGATCGGCACCCATTGTCATCGACGACAGGATTTTGGGCAAGTCTTCCTTAAGGAAATCTACGTCAATTGCCTCTGTCTCGGCTTGAATGTCTGGGGCGGGACGGGTGTAATAGTCCTGGTAAAGTTGAATTAGATTGAGCAAGTCTTTTGCATATTGATTGACATGGGTGAGATTACCGTGGATGAAGTTAAGCGGGTTGTTGATTTCATGGGCAACACCGGCAACTAGCTGTCCCAGAGAGGACATTTTTTCGGATTGAATGAGTTGAGCTTGAGTTTGTTGAAGTTCGCGCAGAGCAATTTCAAGCTCAGCCGCTTTGGTTTGGGCTGCGATCGCAGCAATGCGACTTTGTTCGTAGAGTTGCGCTTGGTTAATACCGATCACTAGTTGGTTAGCAACCGCTTGTAGGAGTTCCAGTTCCTCGTCCGTCCAAGATTGCCCAGAAGCCAACCGACCACAGGCAATAGCACCCAGCTTACCCGATTGTGTATAAATTGGCAGCGATAACAGAGCCGCCGTGCCAAAAGGGAGTAAAATTTGCTGCACTGGACGCGGAGTGCTTGGCGCTCCGCCAAAGGCATCGCTGTGGGTGACGTTATCCACTTGCAACACTTCTTGATTGACAAGCTTACAGGTGAACGGACGCCAGCTCTCTAAGGGATACAAACCCAAAAAGCTGGGCAAATCCGAATTTTTGGCTTCTTGAACGACTTCCCAACTGGGAGGAGTTCCGTCTGAGTGATACCAGGCAAATACGCATACATCAATTGCTAATCGGTTAGAGATTTCTTGTACGGCAGTTTCCAGAATAGTATCCAGAGAAAGGGATTTGCGGATTTGACTGGCAAGGCGGTTGAGCAGTGCTTCCCGACATGCTAATTCCCGAAATCTCGCTTCACTTCGCTGTAACTCCTCCTCAGTCCGCTTGCGCTCCTCAATCTCACCTTGCAATTGCCTAATCGCTTGCCTTAATTCAGTTGTACGCTCCTTAACTCGGATTTCTAACTCTTCCTTGGCTTCTTTCAAAGCTTCTTCTGCCTGCTTGCGCTCAGTGATGTCAATCATGACGCCTTCCAAATAGCCCTCTTTGGCATATAACTTGCCAGAGTAGGACACCCAAAATACAGAACCGTCTTTTCGGCGAACTTTGGTTTCAAAATTTTCTATAAATCCTCGTTCAAGTAGCTGCTGTTTGAGAATCTTTCTATCTTCTGAATTAGCATATAAATCAACAGCTCTTACTCCTTCAAAGGAAGCGAAGTCAAACATCTTCAATACAGCCTTGTTCGCATCCAGAACCGTGCCCTCAGCGAGTCTATTGCGAAACATCCCTACTAATGAATTATCGAAGAGATTTCTGTACTTTTGCTCGCTTTGCTGAAGTTCTAACTCTGCCTGCCTGCGTTCGGTGATATCTTCGTAAGTGCCAAGGATGCCTACTACATTTCCTTCTGTATCATGGAGTGGAACCTTGTTCGTGTCGAGCCAAGCCTGTTTACCATTCGCTTGAAGTTGGGGTTCGATAATGTGATATTCGGGTGTATTTGTCTCCATCACACGGGCGTCGCACTCGCGGAAGAAGTCTGATTCCTCTTTCTTCCAGGCCAAGTCGTAGTCTGTTTTGCCAACAATCTCCTCTGGAGTAGAAAAGCCAGCAACAAGTGCGAAGTTGCGATTACAACCTAAGTAGACTGAATTTCTGTCTTTCCAGAAGATGAACTGAGGGATGTTGTCTAGAACTAACTGTAGAAATGCTTCCTTCTCTTGAAGGGCTTTTTGGGTTCGCTGGCGATCAGTAATATCTCGAAAGCAGCAGACTCTGCCAACAATGTTTCCTCCTATCCTTTGAGGCAGCGAATAGCGCTCGAAAATTCTCCCATCTTTAAGCTCGTAGATCCCGTAAGCTTCTGCATCCTGTTGGGATAACAAGTCCTGTGTTTGGCTCATAAAGGCTTCGGAGTCTTTGATCGGCTCCAAAATCAAGGGCAGCAATTGCTTGAGTTCCCCTGAGGCGATGACCGATTCAGGGATGCCCCACATTTCAATAAACTTTTGATTACAAGTCGCTATGTATTTCCCATCTTGACTGACGATAATGCCATCAGCAGTGGCTTCCAGCGTTCCACGCAGTAGAGAAAGCGATCGCTCAAGTTCTACCTCCGCTCGTTGACGTTCGATAACCTCGCTCAACAATTGCTCGTTGGCAGCCCTTAATTGGGCCGTGCGTTCCTCAACTCGGATTTCCAGCTCTTGTTTGGCTTTTTTTAGAGCAGCTTCTGCAATCTTGCGTTCGGTGATGTCCCGCGCGATCGCCAACTGTACCAGCATTCCATCGGATTCACTACGTAAGGGGACAGCATGAGTTTCCATCCATCGACGGGTACCTTGCAATCCAATAATCTCGAACTCAAGATTACCCTTGTTGCCTTGGCAAACACTCTCGTTGAATGCAACAAATGCCTCTCTATGTTCTGGAGTAATCAAGGAATAGACTGACTGACCAATAACGGCATCAACGCTTGGAGCCTCAATCATGGCGAGTCCAGCAGCATTCATGTTAAGTAGAGTGCCGTCAGATGCTACAAGCTTCACGCATTCCGGTTCAGTCTCGATAATAGTCCGCCAGCGAGAATCGCTTTCTCTAAGGCGCTGCTCTGCAATCTTGCGTTCGGTGATGTCTTCTATCGTTCCAACATGACCAATCAGTTCGCTGCGATCGCCCTTTAGGGTGGTGCGCTCTGCGCGATCGGAGAACATAGGGGATGAGCGGACGTGAACCCAACGAACCATTCCTTCTTTCGTCTGTAAGCGAAACTCATCGGAGTATCCCCGACCTTCAGGAGTAATATTAGACCACTCTGCAAATACCCTCTCGCGATCTTCTGGATGAACTGATTTTAACCAACCCTCTCCCAAGCTTTCCTCCAGAGGAAAGCCACAGATAGCCTGACAGCGTGGGTTTGTGTAGGTGCAACGACCCACAACATCCGTAAGAAAAATGCCGACTGGTGAGCAAGCACTCAAAGAGCGAAACCGCTCTTCGTTTTCCCGCAACTTTTGCTCGGCTTGCTTGGCAAGAGTGATGTCGCGCACGACGCAGCGCAAGGAAATTGACTCCTGTTCTCGGTCTTGGAATGCTGTTACTCGGAAGGCAGCGTCAAAAGGTTCGCCCCCATTGGGACACAGGCGCACTTCCCACTCCCGAACCGACCTAATCTTTTTGCTTAGCTGATTGAGTCGGGAACGAAAGGCGTTTCGTTCTTCTAGAGGAACGAAGCTATCCAGTGGTTTACCAACCAGAAACTCCTGCGAGATATTGAGCAGTATGGCAGCGGCACAGTTGGCTTGCTGGATGATCCCGTTGACATCGGTCACTAAGTAGGCGTCGGGAGCGAAGTCGAACAATTCTTGGTAGCGCTGGCGTTGGGCTTCCACTGAGCGACGAGCAGCGACTAATTCCTCATTTTGCTGGAGCAGCTCTTTTTGGACTACATGTAGTTCTTCTAGGATGGTGCCAACTTCCCCAAGGACTTCCTCCAGCCAATTTTGTAGTGGCAAAGGCAATTGGTTTACGTTCTGGTGTACGGAGACCAATCGCTCACACATAGCCTCTATTTGATAGGCAAATTCGTTCACTTGCAAGGCGGCCTCCTTCTGTTTTCTCGCTCTGCCCAAATGTGTCATAGTCATGCTGGTTGTTTGTTGCCCAAGTTTACAATTTGGGACTTTATTGTAAAAAAGTAATGTTAAGAATTTCAAAAGGTTTAAATGTTTTAAGTTTCCTTAATCGGAAAATTCCATTCATCTCCTTGTAGGAGTAATCTTAACCAAAAACTACCTATTTTTTGTGAATAGCCTATACCCAGGTTTCGTTAGAAAACATTATCTGAATTTGTACACCAAAGATTTTTATTGAAATAATTAAATAAACTCTCTATCCAAAGAGAGATTTCACTTGAAGATTTCCTATTAGTTTTGAATGCTTTATTAAGCAGTGTGTTAGAATTCGTACTTTGGCAAGTGTAATTTTTCCAAAATCGCGATCGCGATCACTGTTTGCCGCTGGAGTGGGCAGACCTTTGCTTACCTGAAATTCAACCGAAGTTCTACACAAAACGAGCAGGCGCTTCCTTGGCAGAAGCGCCGAAGATAGTTTCACTAGTATTGGTTCAAGGGTTATTGACGGGTTCTTGCCGCTAAACCTGGGCGCTATAGTGAGAGCATTGTGACAAAATTAGGTAAATCGACGCGGCGATTGAGTTGAACCCTAAAACCGAGAGACTAAGCGACTTGTTCTGGATGGTGGGAATGGAAGCGATGGTCGCGATCGCGTAGCGGGACGCGATCGCCCGTCTTAATATCAAACCAATGAATCGCTTGCGGTGCGATCGATAACGTCACGTCTTCTCCTTCCCACCTCTGATTAGCAGGCAACAGAGCGCGTATCCTCATTTCTGTTCCCTGAACCCGAACGCTAATCAGATTCTGCATCCCTAGGTTTTCCACTAAGAATATCTGACCCTGAATCATCAGCTTATCGTCAGGTTTGACCAGGTGAACATCTTCTGGACGGATGCCCATGATAATCTGTGACGGTGGCGTGGGCAGATTGGGCAAAGGAATTCTAAAGTCACCCAAAACAGCATTATTTCCTTCACAGTTGAGGGTCAATAAATTCATTTGGGGACTGCCCACGAAACCCGCAACAAATTGGTTAGCAGGTCTCATGTAGATTTCTTGCGGTGATGCCAACTGTTGCAAGTTACCGTCGTAGAGCACAGCTACTTTCGTAGAAAGGGTCATGGCTTCCGTCTGGTCGTGCGTCACATAGACTACAGGTGCCTGCTGCTTCTCAAATAGCTGTTTCAAATCCGCCCGCACTTGCTCTCGCAACAAAGCGTCAAGGTTACTCAGCGGTTCATCCAGCAAAAAGACATCCGGTTGGCGCACTAAAGCACGACCGAGTGCCACTCGCTGCCGCTGTCCCCCCGACATCTGACCCGGTTTGCGATCCATCAAGTTTTGCAGTCCCAGCTTCTGCGCTACCTCCTCCACACGCCGCCGGATTTCATCAGATGGCATTTTGCGTAACCTCAGACCAGCAGCGATGTTGTCATAAACTGTCATGTGGGGGTAGAGCGCGTAGCTTTGGAATACCATCGCAATGTTGCGTTTGCCAGGAGCAATACGGCTAACATCGTGCCCATTAATCACCACGTTGCCACGGGTAGGCGGCTCCAGCCCAGCAATTAACCGCAGCAGAGTTGATTTCCCACATCCCGATGGTCCCAGCAGGGTGAGAAATTCCCCTTCATCAACGTCTAGACTAATATCTTTGACGGGAATGACTTTGGGAGTGTAAGTTTTGTTGAGATTTTGTAATTCAAGCTTTGGCATAGTTTTTATTAGTTAGTTGAAGGTTCAACCTTCAACCCTTCAACCTTCAACCCTTAACAGCGCCAGCCGTTAACCCCTGAACGATCTTACGCTGGAACAACAGCACTAGAACCACTAATGGCAGTGTTCCTAATACTGTAGCAGCTGCGATCGGTCCATAGGGAATTTCAAACACAGACGCCCCACTTAACTGGGCTGTTGCTACCGGAATCGTCTTCATCGATTCGCGGGTGATAAACGTTAGGGCAAAGATGAATTCGTTCCAGGCAGCGATGAAGGTGAGAATCCCTGTTGTCACCAGTGCGGGAAGCGTCATCGGCAATACGATCTGAATTAGCATTTGAATGGTGTTGTAGCCATCTACCTTAGCAGAATCTTCTAAGTCTTTTGGCAGTTGTTGGAAGAAACTCCGCATAACCAGAATCGTTAGCGGTAAATTAATGGCGGCGTAAGGAAGAATCAAGGCTAAGTAGTTATTGCCTAAATGGGTCGTCCTAACCACTTCTAAGAGTCCCAAAAACAGCAGGACAGCAGGAAACAGCGTCACGATCAAAACAGCGGCGAGGATGATATTCTCTCCTGGCAGTCGTAGCCGTGCTAAGGCGTAAGCAGCGGGAGCGCCTAAGGCTAAGGCTAGCAGTGTCGAAGTGATGGAAACCAAGGCGCTATTTAAGATGTAGAGGGTAAAGGGACGGCGGACAAACAGAGATTGGTAATGTTCTAGGGTAAGTTGATTAGGTGTTGGAAAGTAGATAGCGGGAACAGCTGAGATGGCTGAATTCACTTTGAATGAGGTCAGCACCTGCCAGAGAACTGGCCCCATGAAGAAGACAACGACCAAAAATACAGAGATGGGTAAAAGTATTTTGCGCCAGTTGATGGTAGCGGCTTCTTGGGATAGTTGATTTTGTGAGATAGTCATAGGTCAAAGGAAGGGTTTAAGGAAGGGTTGAATGTTGAATGTTGAATGTTGAATGTTGAATGTTGAAGACTAGAACTTTCAACTTGCTTTCCTTGCTAACTTTCTGACTTGTAATCTGCAACCTTCAACTTTACAAGGATTCAAGGACACACGAAGTTAACTCGCTCCTGTGGCATTGGCACGAGATTTGGATAAGAAGTAAGCTGCGATCGCAACAGCTAGCACGAGCAACAAAAAGGTCACCACCACTAGCGCCGCACCGTAACCAAAGTCCAGGTAACGCATCACCGTACCGTAGATATAGATGGAAACCGTTTCTGTCGCGCCTCCAGGCCCACCCCCTGTCATCACCTGAATCAAGTCGAAAATCCCGAATGCCTGAGCAAATCGGAACAACAGGGCAATCACAATTTGAGGCATCAACAGCGGTAGAGTGATTTTCCGAAAACTCTGCCAGGGACTCGCCCCATCAATGGCATGAGCTTCGTAGAGGTCGGTGGGAATCGATTGCAACCCAGCTAGCAAAAGGATGGCGATAAACGGTGTTGTTTTCCAAACATCGGCTAATATCACAGCAACCATTGCCAGGACTGGATTGCCTAGCCAGGTGATGCCCGTATTAATTACTCCCAAACGTCGCAGGATGTCATTGACCACACCGAATTGGTCATTGAAAACCCAAGCCCAAGCTAACCCCATCAAGGCAGTTGGCAAAGCCCAAGGAATCAGGGTAATCGTTCGTACAATCCCACGTCCTCTAAAGGATTGATTGAGTACCATAGCAACACCCATCCCTAGCACTAATTCCAGCAAAACCGAGGCGGCGGTAAAGAGGGTAGTGTTCCACATACTTCGCCAGAAGCGCCCGTCGTCCACCATTCGCACATAATTGTCAAAAGAAGAAAACTCCGGTTTCAGCTGGGTACCAAGATTTTGGCTGAATAAACTTAACCAGAAAGCGCGTCCAATTGGATAGGCAAATACCAGCAACAGCAGGATAATCGCTGGTAGTACCAGTAACCACCCAGTCCGCTGTTCTCGTTCCCGAATTACATCTCTTACCTGTGTAGTAGTCATGATTTATTCTTAGTAGTTAGTAGGGTTAGTAAGTAAGTAGATTTTTTCCACTAATCACTAACCACTAGCTATTCCCCATTACCCAAGCTAAGTTTTAGCAGGCTTCTTCCATCTTCCCATTAAGTTTCGGGTTTCCTTCGCTGCTGCTTGCATCGCATCTTTTGAACTCATCCCGTCGGTGAAAGCTGCACTGAGATAGCGCTGTAAAATATCCGATGCTTGGGCATATTGTGCAATGGGAGGACGTAAAACCGATTGTTGAACCGCTCCTAGGAGTTGCGGAAAGTGGGGATATTTAGCAACAATTTCCGGGTCTGTAAAGAGGGATTTGTAACTAGAAATTTCTCCAGTTTCTAAAACATATCGGCGCATCGTTTCCTTACTGCTCAGGTACTGAATAACTCGCCATGCTGCCTGTGGATGTTTTGTTGTCGCAGACATTCCTAAACCCCATCCACCTAAGCAGGAACCTCCCCTTTGTCCCGCGCCTTGAAGCATCGGTTTGATGCCAATTTTTCCCTTAACTTTTGAGTCGTCCTGATTGGCTAGTCTCCACACATAAGGCCAGTTGCGTAAGAACACTGAGCCGCCATTTTGAAATAACATGCGAGTTTCTTCTTCACCGTAGGTACTGACACCGGAAGGAGACATGCCTTTGCTAATGGTATTGCGCAGAAACTCAACGGCCTGGATTGCCTGCGGCTGGTCGAGACCGACCTCAAGTGTATCTGGGTTAACCCAGAAGCCGCCGAAGCCTTCGAGTACCTCAACAAACATCGCAGATACACCCTCGTACTGCTTGCCCTGCCAGAGGTATCCCCAAGTAGCACCTTGCTTGCCTTGCAAGTTTTGAGCTAGGGTGACCATTTGCTGAAATGTTTCAGGGGGTTGAGATCCGGCTTGTTCCAGTAAGTCTTTGCGGTAGTAAAGCACCCCAGCATCAGAGTTTGTCGGAATCCGATAGAGTTTGCCTTGGTAGCGCCCACCTTCGATGTTGTTCTCCACCATTTGAGCTAGTTGTTCTGGAGAAACTAGGTCATCTAGAGGCTTTAGCCAACCCGCCGCAGCAAACTTGGATACCCAGACAATATCCATATTGAGAATGTCGTAAGGTGAGTCTCCTAGCAGGAAGGCAGAGGTGAGGAGATTTTCTTGCAGGTTGGTATCAAAGGGTCCTTCGACAAGATTAAGCTGAATGTCTGGGTTTTTGTCTTGAAATTCTTGAAAAAAGGGTCTCCAATTCGCAAGGACTTGACCTTGTGCCATCAGTGTGATGACAACAGGTGGCTGGGCCAGGGCGGGTAGTACCCAGACATGGAATATTAGATTCCAGATAAAAAGGATTCCCAAAATACCCAGGATTTCCCGCTTTTTTATGAATCTTTTCAGGCGCTTGTGTAGGTCGCCTAAGGGTTTAATATTTCTCATCTTTTCTAGGGGAATTCATACGGCACCTCTTGCTTTAGGCTTATCTACTATTACCTTATGCTTAATATGCCATTATTATCGCAGGCGAATCCTTATACTCTTATGTCGATTTTGTAATTTGTTGCTCAGTCATCTTAAATAAATGAAAATAAATTAAATTTATCTTTAGGTTAGTTAATAATATTTATTTTTGTTAATCAATGTCTGGCTTACGCATCTATCCAGGGATAGAAAGGATGAATAGAGGCTGTCTATTAAGGCAAATAGGAAAAAAAGAGCAATCCGCTGCTGAGCGATCGCTTGACTTGATTCTTGATTTTTATAGCCCCATTTGGGCCTAATTCTTCTAAATTAGCTTTAATAAGGTTTGAATAGGCTCTTCTAGAGTTGCAAACCGAGAAAATTTCAATAAAATTAGCTATTGTTGAATTCAATTCAACCTTAAGGAGGATTTATGTCATCCTCTCTCTTAAGAAAGAAGGTTGAGGAGGAATCGCTTGATAAATTGCAATTGATGCAATTGGTGATAAATTTTTATGCCAGACCTTGAAAATACAATCAATAACGCTAAAGACAAGCTTTCTGAAGCTAAAGACAAGCTTTCTGAATCTATGCCTACCCCGCCGAGCCAGCAAATGCCGCAGTCGAGTGCTCAGGCTCTCAAACAGCGTCTCGAATGGGGCGAAGTGGCTTTTACCATTCTCGATGTACGTGATCGCGCCGCCTTCAACGCATCTCGAATCATGGGTGCAATAACAATGCCTATGGAAGACTTCCCTCAGAGGGCATTAGATAGCCTTGAGCCTCGGCGCGAGATCTATGTTTATGGTGAAAATGACGAACAATCGGCTCAAGCTGCTAACCAACTGCGCGGGGCTGGGTTTGGGAAGGTATCAGAGCTAAGAGGCGGACTCGCGGCTTGGAAAGCTATTGGTGGCCCTACAGAAGGTAATGCCGAAACAGGCTATGATGCCAGCAGCGCCGAATACAATGTTAAAGCTCGGTTAGACAAGCACGCGCAAGTTACGTCAAAAAACGTATAAACGTTTGACGGACACATGAAGGAACTACAGTTCCTTAATAAGGTTCAGATCATAAGATACGCAAGATAACAGTAGAGCGGGGCAATCTTTTGAGGTTGCCCCGCCTTTTTTCGCGTCAGGCTTTTCGCACAGCGCCTGTTTTAAGGAAGGTTGGGGAATTAATTATTTTTTCACGACTTACGAAACTGGCACAACGTTGCACAAATTCACGCTCGGATCAGATTGTCCCAGTATGCCTGCTGTCGAGAGGAGGAAAGCCGTCGCGATTGGGCATGAAGCATTTGCGATCGCAATGCGTTAGTTTAGATGCACCCCACCCACAGTAGGCGCACAAGAAGCGTCAAAAACCTACTGTTGGGGAGGCTCCAAACCCCGATCTGGGCATAGTAGATTGGGGTAGTTGATTCGGGCTGTCACCAATAGCTCAAACAATTGTGCAAATCTTTGCCTACAAAGTTAAAGCCAAACCTTATCTCTCCCAGGTAAAGTAAAGGGTGACTACCAATTGCGGTGGCACTTTGGGGTGAAGGGCCGCACGCGGGTAAGGGTCTTTAGACGCATGGTACTGATATAACTTAAGTTTGTAGTAGCCTGAAGCGTGCTTGCCAACGCAAAAAGCGACTATCAGCACTCTAAATCAGCACCATTCGACTTTAAACCGATGTCCGTCATACGTGCTGCCTTTGTCCGCACCTTCTGATAATTGTTTAGATTGGGGAATTAGGTGGTACTGATGGAGCTAGAACTTGCTCGTGCTCGTTGTAAAGATAGATTAATTTGGGCGATCGAACAGTTAGAGGGAAAAGTTGATCCGACTCAAATTGAGAAGATCACTGAGTTGATTATCCAAACGATGAGTGGCCCTTGGCGGTATTTTCATACAACTGAACACATTTTTGAGGTCGGTGGGTCAGTTGATGCCATTGAAGTCTTGGCTGCCTTATTTCACGACATAGTCTACGTGCAAGTCGATCATGGCATGAATCTCAACATCAGTCGTTACTTAGCACCTTTTATTCTGGAGGATAAAGGAAAGCTCGTAATCGAAAAGGCTGCAACACTGCCCAATGACCTGATGTTTGAAATGGTAGCAGCAGTATTTGGGTTGGTTCCTGGTGAAATCCTTTCTCCCTTCAAGGGGCAAAACGAATTCTTAAGTGCGCTTATTGCTGCCATGGCTTTAGAGCCTTTGTTGTCACCTAGTCTCATCGCTCAGATCGCCGCTTGTATTGAAGCAACGATTCCCTTCCG
>Ga0310810_10009385_pt1 | contig 11313 bp, 11 predicted proteins | sample NCmetagenome_FD_207641 | JGI IMG/M metagenome (GOLD analysis project Ga0310810, IMG submission 207641) | Soil microbial communities from experimental microcosm in Duke University, North Carolina, United States - NC | ecosystem: Engineered > Artificial ecosystem > Soil microcosm > Unclassified ... | reverse complement strand
GAGCGAACGAGACTGATCACTGACGACGCCCCTTTATATTGCGCCGTCGGGATCAAGGCGCATGCGCATGAGTGCAAAAATATACTTCAAATATTCTGCGAGCAGCAGGCGCGCGGTATCGGTATTCGACCACCATGGTTCAGACTTTACCTTTTCGGAGATGACCGGGTAGGCGATCAAGGTCACGTCGGGCAGCTGGTGAGCAAGCTCGGCCATAGCGCGCGGCATGTGCCAATTCGAGGTGACGACGATCAGAGAATTGAAATTGTGCTCGCGTGCCCACCGCCTGGTCTCCAGCGCATTGCCGAATGTATTGAGTGCGGAACGATCGAGGTCAATGCAACAAGTGAAATATTTGGAATAGAGCGGTGTAATCTGCGCGATTTCCCGCGAACTGGTTGCGCGATACACGCCGGTGATCAACAACCGCTTGCCGCGCTCGGTCGCCAGCAATTCAATTGCATCGGGTATGCGGGCGGCAGCGCCGGTAAGGGCCACAATACCGTCCGCCTTGGTTTCCAGCGACACCTCGTCGCTCGCGATGCACGAGACAAACCAGAAGAACCCGCCCGCCAGCAATATGACCCCGGTGGCGCCGACCGCCATGGTCAGGAAACCAATCCAGCGAGCAACCCCGGCAAACATGTCAGTCGATCATTTCAAGCGTGTTGTTGACGGTACGCCGCGAGGTTAAAGCGGTCACCGCTGCGATGAGTACGACCTGGACGAGTACAGCGGCATAGCCCGCCAAGCCGATGGAGAATGAACCGAAAAGAGCCGACGTCTGGTCCACGCCAGCAGTGCCGACAAACCACCGGCTCATCGCGCCGGCGAGCGTAAACAGGATAATCGCGGCACCACCGCCAATGGTGCCCCCCTGCAAACCGAGTGCCAGGAAATGCTGCTGAAAATGGCGCGCAATGAATCCGTTTTTGGCACCGACAAAATGCAAGACCTCAATGACCGCCTTGTTGCTTGCCATGGCCCCGCGCGTGGCAAACGTCACCGACAATATCGTGGCGGTGAGCATCAAAATTAGAACGCAGATGCCCAAGGCGACGGCCGTGCCGGCCATAGCCCGCATGCGATCGATCCATCCGCGATGATCATCAAGCACGGCACCCGGTACTTGATCGGCCAGCATGCGCCTCAATTGTGCAAGGTCGGGCGTTGTGTCGGGGGCGACCCTGACAACAATCAGACGTGGTACGGGCAACTCGCTGAGAGAGAGCCCGCTGCCGAGCCAGGGCTCGAGCAACTTGGTGGATTCCTCTTTCGAATAAGGCCGCACCTCTACGATACCGGTGAACGCGCGTGCGACAGCGACGGCTTTGTCGACGGAGGCATCAAGGTCGCGGCCAGGCGCCGGAACGATCTGGATAGTTACTTCGCGCGAAATATCCGATTGCCATTCGCCCGCGGCCTTGCTCACCAGCACAGCCGCGCCGGTCGTGAGCGACGCAAGAAACGTCATGATGGCAACGACCGCAACAAGTGCACGGCCAGAAATCGAATTGCGCGGTACCAGCGGTGTCTCGAAACGCGGCAGCAAGGGATCCACCGGTTCTCGCATCGGCGTCGTCAATCTGCCTATGCCGGTTTCCGTCATCGCGGTTCCTCAGTCGTAAATATGCAGCCGGCCGTCATGCAAGACCAGCCGGCGCGCATCGTATTGATCCATCAGCGCGATGTCGTGGGTCGCAATGACTACCGACGTACCTGATTTGTTGAGCTCAATGAACAGCCGCAACAGTCGTTGCGCCAGAGTCGGGTCAACGTTTCCCGTGGGTTCATCGGCAAGCAGCAATTGCGGCCGCGCGATCACCGCGCGCGCGATCGCCGCGCGCTGTTTTTCTCCGCCCGAGAGCACCGGCGGCAGCGCCCACATGCGCTCCCCGAGCCCAACCCAATTGAGCAATTCGATGACTTCATCGCGATAGCTATCTTCCGGACGGCCCATCACGCGCAACGGCAACGCGACGTTCTCGTATGTGGTCATATGATCGAGCAAACGGAAATCCTGAAATACGATGCCGATGCGGCGGCGTAGCGTCGCCACCGCATCGCGCGAAAGAGTTGCCACGTCATGGCCGAACTGGGTGATTAATCCTCGCGTCGGCCTCATCGACAGGAACAGCAGCCGCAGCAAAGAGGTCTTGCCGGCACCGGAAGGTCCGGTGAGGAACTGAAATGAATGCGGATCGATACGGAACGTGAGGTCGCGCAGGACCTCCGGCCCCAACCCATAGCGCAAGCCCACATTTTCGAATCGGACCACCCAGCCCTCTCCGACAAAATTCCACTCAAGCCGGTCGAATCACTGCCCGGCTATGGGGTCCTTGGACGTATACAGGAGGCCATCCCCTGGCCCGCACACCCGTCCCGAACTGCGGTTTTTACAGGTTTATGACGAAGCCGCCATAGCGACGGGGGTGGAAGTCACCCAATTCGCAGCATGGACCGGGGGTTTCCATGGTTTCCGATCCATTAACGGACGGCTGGTACGTTTTGGCCAGCCAAATACCATTGATCCCATGCTGATTGTCTGTCCGAGCTGCTCAACATCGTACACGATCGAACCGGCCTCCTTGGGCTCGGCCGGTCGCACCGTGCGTTGCGCACGCTGCAAGACGACCTGGTTCGCGGATACCTCGAATGCCGCGTCCGAAGTGACAGCCGTAGCCGACAACGAGTCCGAAGTGCAGGGGTCCCCGGGCGTGCTTCGGCCCGATCAAGCAACGAACCGCGCCGGCGGAGATAACGAACCGGCACATGAGAGCGCCGAAGCGGCGCACGCGATGGCCGCGGACACGCAAAGCGATCCCGCACCCGCGGATACTCAGTTGCCGGAGCCGGTTGCTATTGCAGACGCACCGTCGTTGGTGCCGTCGGAACCGCCGCCCGATGCCGTCGCCGGATCGGAGACCGACGAAATCGAAAACTTTGCCGCTCGCCGCAGACGCCTGCAGGCGCGGCGCAAGGAGGCCCGCCGCTCGTCCCGCTGGACGGCGCTCATCCTTGTGTTGTTCGCTTTCAACGTCGCGCTGGTCGGGGCGCGCAACGAGGTCGTACGATTCCTGCCGCAAACAGCTTCGCTGTTTTCTGCCATCGGACTGCCGGTCAATTTACGCAATTTGAAATTCGAAAACATGCGAATTTCGAAGGAAACGCAGGAAGGCCTGGCCTCTCTTGTCATTGAAGGAACTATTGTCAGCGTCACCAACAAGCCAACCGAAGTGCCGCGCCTGCGGTTTTCCGCGCGCGACGCCGCCGGACAGGAAGTCTATACCTGGACCGCGCCGCCGGGCCGCAGCATTCTCGGCCCCGGCGAAAAAATGGAATTCCGTAGTCGCTTTGTCTCACCGCCGGAAAATGCAGTCGATGTGATGGTGCGCTTTTCAAGTGACCCGGCTCCGGGAGCGAAGTAAGGCAATGGCAAGAATTCTCATTGCCGAAGACGACGACATTGTCCGCGCTTTTCTTGTGCGCGCGCTTGGCGGCGAGGGTCACGATCTCACCGAGACCGCAGACGGCAGCACTGCCCTTGATGCGCTCAACGCATCCAACGGCAAATTCGATTTGCTTCTGAGCGATGTAAAGATGCCGGGGATGGACGGCATCGAACTCGCACTCGCGACCGGGCGGCACCACCCGGACGTCGCAATCATGCTCATGACCGGCTATGCGGATCAGCGCGAGCGAGCGCACGGCCTGGACGCGCTCGTGCACGATGTAATTAGCAAGCCGTTTTCTGTCGATCAGATCACGTGCGCCGTGCGCGAAGCATTGGTGCTGCGCCACTAATCCGCAATTTCGGGATCAGAAATCCTTCAGCAAGCGCTCGATGTAGTCGAGCTCGAGTTGCGGGCGGAAGCTCTCGCCAAAGCGTTTGCGCAACTCCTCTAAAATGCGGCGCGCACGCTGAGCGTCGATCTCGCCCGGCACTTTCACCGTAAGGTCGTCACCATAGTCGCGGCCCCGCATTGGCCGTCCAAGCGGATCGGTCTCCTGCTGAGCGCGCGCCTGACCGCGGCCAGGCCGGCCATTCGGGCCTGGCCCCATTCCCTGCTGCTGCATTGATTGCGCCAATCCCTGGGCACCCTTGCGCATGGCGTCCAGCGCACGGCCCTGGCTATCGACGGCACTGTCGGCATCGCCCTCGCCGAGCTGACCTTCCGCCTGGCCCATGGCCTCCCCGGCATCACCGAGCTGGCCCGCCTCGTTCCCCTCGCCTTGCGGGCCCGGCTGTCCGAGCCCGTGTTGACGGAGTTGGTCCAGCAGCTTGTTGAGCCGATCCCGCAAGCCTTGCTGGTCCTGGCGCAAATCGCCCATCTGCCGGTCGCCCTGCCCGGGTTGACCCCGCTGACGATCGCGCCGCATGTCCTGACCCTGCCGGAAGGTCTTATCCCGCAACTGTTGTTGCTTGCGGATGACGTCGCCTAATTCGTCGAGCGCCGACATCATGTCGTCGTCGCCATCCTCGCCGCCGGAGGCGCCCGGCCGCGCCATCTGCAGGTTCTCAAGCATCGACTGGAGCTGATCGAGCAACTGACGCGCGGCGTCCTTGTTGCCGGAACGCGCCATCTGTTCGAGCCGATCAAGCATACTCTTGAGGTCTTGCTGGCTGAGTGTGCGCGTGTTGCGGTCAAGCGGACGTGAGAGCTGCTGCGGATTCTTGCGCATTTCTTCGGCAAGGGCCTGGAGGAATTTGTCCATTGCCGCGCGCAATTGTTCCATCAGCTTCTTGATTTCTTCCTCGCTCGCGCCGCGTTCGAGCGCCTGGCGCAACGCCTCTTGCGCCTGGCGCAACGCCTGCTCAGCTTGCGAGACGTTTCCGTCTTCGAGCTGAACTGCCATGTCCCACAGCCGCGCCACCACTTCACGTAGCGCGTCGTCGTTCTTTGCGTTTGCAAGGTCGTAATAGATCGAGCGCAGGCCGAGATATATCCCGGTTTCAGGCGTAAACCGCTCCGGCGAAATGGTGAGAGCGTCGAGAGCCGTGAGCACCACTGGCTTGCTTTCGGCATCGAGTGCCAGAATACGCCGCTGCTCGATAAGCGCGCGCGCTAATGGCTTGACGAAAATCCGCTGCGGCAGCGTCAGCTCGCGTGGCTGACTGCGCCCCTCATTGCCGGCCTCGTCGCGCGCGTTGAGCGTCATAGTCACTTCGGCCCCGGCCCAGGGATGCTCGGTGAGATCGTGAGTCGTTTGCGCCACGCCAGCTCGAGTGCGAGCCTGCGGCAAAGTGAGCGCATAGTCGGGCGCAGTGAACAGCGAATGGCGCGGTTTTTCGGACGATTGCTCGCCCTTGATCGCGAAGGTGGCTTTCGCTTCTACGACGCCGTAGTCGTCATCCATCTTGTAGTCGAGACGCAGCGCACCGCGTGCCTGTCGCTCCGGATCCTTGATCAATTCGATATTTGGCGCGCGGTCGGGAATCGCAGTGAAATTCCAGACCAGATCGCTGCCCAGGACGCCATGCACCGCGGCAGAGCCATTGCCCTTAATGAGCAGCCGTCGTTCTTCCGTTCCTGCCGGAAGGGGTGGCCGCGCTTCTGCCGGCGCATCCTCGATGCCGCCGTGGTGCACGATATCGAAACGCACCTTGCCGGTGGCGCGGATCACCAGTTGGCTGCCTGCCGGCACCGCCACCGATGGCGCCGCTTGCGCGGTGTCACCCGGGCGCAAGCCCACGAGCATCACGGGAGCCCGGCCGGTATAAGCCGGCGGGGTAACCCAGGCATCGATGCGGAAATTCGCCGGTGCGACCACGCCGTGCCAGTCGAAAGCGGCGGCAACGCGTTTTACTCGCTCGCCGCCGGCGGCAAAGAAACTCGCGACGACAAGAATGACCACCAGTGCGCGGAATGCCATCGGGTCGCGCAACGATAGCCGCGGCGCCGGCCAGCCGGCCTTGAACTTGCGCGCCGACATCAGGGCGCGTTCGACATGCGCGCGCCAAAGCGCTTGCGTTACCGGATCCTGACTGTTGGCAGCAATGTGGTCCGCGACCGTGGTAGCCGGACGATGCGCTTCGCCGGAGCTACGATCGAGCCGGCGCAAGCCGTCGTAGACACTCGGCAGCCGTAAAATCAGCAACGGCAATGCCGATGCTGCGATAGCGACCAGGAATATTAAAAGGCCGATGGCGCGCGCAAGCGGCGGCAACACCAACCACAGACCGGCCCAGGAAAAGGCGAGAAAGAGCCCGGCTACGGTCGCCAGCGCGGCGAGGGCGGGCCACAATCGCTCCCACAGCAAACTGCCGCGCGCGCGCGCAAGCGCCCGGGCAAGCAAAACTCGTGTCGGCTGCCCCCGATCGTGAGGCTGGTCGTTCGCTTCGTCCAAAAGCCACTCCGTCGCTCGGGCTCGGGAGAATCTATTGTCCACAAAGGTAACACGCACCGGCCACCCCGGCCACGCGTGTATTTATGCGCTCAAAGCCAATCGGGCATGCGATCGAGCGCAATCAATTGGTCAACTTCAAGGCGCGGCCGCACCAGAGCCCATTCCGCACCGTTGACAAGCACTTCCGGCACCAAGGCCCGTGTGTTGTAGGTGCCGGCCTGTACCGCGCCATAGGCGCCCGCCGACATGACGGCAAGCAATGCACCGCTTGCCGGTTCCACCATATCGCGGTTAACAGCGAGGAAATCGCCGCTTTCACACACCGGCCCGACCACATCTGCGCAGATACGGCGCGCAGCTGAAGACGATTGTGTCACGGGCCAAATCTCATGATGCGCGTCGTATAAAGTCGGGCGGACAAGATCGTTCATAGCGGCATCGACAACGACGAAGTTCTTGGCCTCGCCGTGCTTCACGAACAAGACGCGCGTCACCAAAATACCGGCATTTCCAACGAGCAGGCGGCCGGGCTCGAAGATCAGCCGGCAATCGAGGCCGCGGGTCGCCCGCTTGACCACCTCAGCATAGGCTTCCGGATGCGGCGGCGGCTCATCGTCGTCGCGGTAAGGAATCCCCAACCCTCCGCCGAGATCGACATGTGAGATGGTGTGGCCATCGGCACGCAACATGCGGACAAACTCGGCAAGCAACGAGAAGGCATTGCCGAACGGGTCAAGCTCGGTGATCTGGCTGCCGATATGCATGTCGACGCCGGCGACCTTGAGGCCTTTGAGCTTGCCTGCGTGAGTGTAGACCTCGCGCGCGCGGCTGATCGGAATGCCGAACTTGTTCTCGGCCTTGCCGGTAGCGATCTTGTGATGAGTCTTGGCGTCGATGTCGGGATTCACGCGCACCGAAACACGAGCGATGCGCCCTTTCGATGCCGCGATCGACGACAGCAATTCGAGTTCCGGTTCGGATTCGACGTTGATGCAGAGAATTCCTTCATCAACCGCCAGCGCGAGTTCGGAAGCGGTCTTGCCGATTCCCGAAAACATGATCTTGTCCGCAGGAATGCCGGCCACCCGCGCGCGCTTGAGTTCGCCGCCCGATACCACGTCGGCGCCAGCACCTAGCTTGGCAAGCGTCCTGACGACCGCCTGATTGGAATTGGCTTTCATGGCGTAGCAGACAAGCGCGCGTACGTCGGCAAACGCACCCGCGAATACCTCGTAATGACGGGTGAGCGTCGCCGTCGAGTAGCAATAAAATGGTGTGCCGACAGCGGCGGCGAGGGTATCGAGGTTCACCGCCTCGGCGTGCAGCACGCCGTCGCGATAAGCAAAGTGGTGCATCACACGCTCAGTTGAGAAGAACGTCGAGAGGAATTTGTCTATTCAAGCCACCCGGCGCGAGCGGCTTTCCGTCTGGTCCCATGATGGGATGGCTACCTTTGGTGGCCGCAACAGCCGGCGTCGCCTGATCGCCCGCTAGCGACGCCCCCGGTGGCGGATCAAGCGGCCCTTTGCGCCCACACGCCGACAAGCCGAGCGACGCAACGAGCGCGCCGATCAGAGCGAGACGAAGAAGCGGGCGGGCGGAATATCTCACGGCAAACGGTCCTTGCATGGAAGAACGATAGCAAAACAGGCAAACAAGGCGAAGTCAGGATTCCTCTTTTTCCAGCTTGCGCAGCCATTTTTTCGCCTGCGCGCGCACGTTTTTGGGCGCGGTACCGCCGAAGCTCGTGCGGCTCTTTACGGATCGGTCGACCGAAAGAACGCTAAACACGTCGTCGCCGATGCGCGGCTCGATCTCGCGCATTGCTGCGAGCGGCAGCCGATGGAGCGTAACGCCCGCCTCTTCCGCCTTGGCAACGATCCGGCCGGTGACGTGATGCGCTTCGCGGAATGGAATTTTCAATGTCCGGACCAGCCAGTCGGCAAGATCGGTGGCTGTGGCATAGCCTTCGCCGGCAGCCTTCTTCATGCGCGCTGCGTCGGGTTCGAGATCGGCGACCATGCCGGCCATAGCTGCGATCGACAGCGACAGCGCGCCAAGAGCATCCATCGTGCCCTGCTTGTCCTCCTGCATGTCCTTGGCATAGGCGAGTGGCAGGCCCTTCATCACAATCAGCAGCGCATTGAGTGCACCGACCACGCGACCGGTTTTGCCGCGCACCAATTCGGCCGCATCCGGATTACGCTTCTGCGGCATGATTGAGGAACCGGTCGTGAATTTATCCGACAGTTTCACCAGGCCGGTGAGCGGCGAGGCCCAGAGCACGATTTCCTCAGCAAGCCGCGACAGATGCACCGATGTGATCGCAGCGGCCGCAAGAACCTCCATGACGAAGTCCCGGTCGGAGACTGCATCAAGCGAATTCGCCATCGGCCGGTCGAAGCCCAGCGCCTTCGCAGTCATGTCACGGTCAAGCGCGAACGAAGTCCCCGCAAGCGCAACCGCACCCAGTGGAGACTCGTTGAGCCTTTTGCTTGCGTCGGCAAAACGTCCGCGGTCGCGCGCCGCCATTTCCACATATGCGAGCAGATGATGGCCGAAGGTCACCGGTTGCGCCATCTGCATATGAGTAAGGCCGGGCATCACCGTGGCCGCATGCGCCAGCGATTTCTCGGCAAGCGCACGCTGATAACCGGCGAGCGCGGCATCAATGGTCTCAACGGTATCGCGCACCCACAACCGGAAATCGGTCGCCACCTGATCGTTGCGCGAACGCGCGGTATGCAACCGGCCCGCAGCGTCACCGATCAACTCGGACAGCCGGTCTTCCACATTCATGTGGATGTCTTCGAGCGCTCGCTTGAACGAGAACTTTCCCGCCTCGATCTCTGACAGGATCGTGTCTAGACCGTGAGCGATCTTTTTCGCATCGTCAGCCGTAATGATGCCTTGCTTGGCCAGCATGTCGGCATGGGCCTTGGACGCGGCTATGTCCTGGCGGTAGAGATGCCGGTCAAAATCGATAGAGGCATTGATCTCCTCCATGATGGCGCCGGGGCCAGACGCAAACCGCCCACCCCACATTTTGTTGTTCATGGCATATCCACCAAGCCGCTCATGACCGGGTCCCAATCAGGTTTCGCCAAAAAGCGCCTCGCCATGGTCGTGGCAGGCGGAATCGCCGGAGTCGTCGTTGGGCTGGCGGGGGTATACGGGATTGCGACCCTCACGCGCAATGCGGGCGGCGACGCCGCCTGCCGGCCGGCCCTCGAATTGGCCAGGAAAATAGCGCCATTTGCTCGTGGCGAAATGGCAGCGGTTAACGTTGCCAAGAGCCCGCTCAAAGTGCCTGACCTTACTTTCCAGGACGCAGCCGGAAATCCACGGACGCTGGAGCATTGGCGCGGACGCATCGTGCTGCTCAACCTGTGGGCCACGTGGTGTGTGCCTTGCCGCAAGGAGATGCCTGCGCTCGATGCGCTGGAGCAGCGGCTGGGCGGGCCGGGATTCGAGGTGGTGGCGGTCAATATCGACACCCGCGATGGCGACAAGCCAAAGGCCTGGCTCAAGGACGTCGGCGTACAGAAGCTTGCCTACTACGCCGACCCGACAGCCCGGACGTTCCAGGACCTCAAAGCCGTCGGCCGTGCTTTCGGCATGCCGACCACCTTGTTGGTCGATGGCCAGGGCTGCGAAATCGGCGCCATTGCGGGACCCGCCGAATGGGCAAGCGAAGATGCCATCAAGTTGATCAAGGCGGCACTCGGCCAATAGGCGTCGTGCCGGCCATGGCCGCTGCGAGGGATGCCGGATCCCTTGACATCGCCGCGGGTGTGGCTATACTTAACCAAATGGTTTACTATCACAGACCAAACCTCGACCGCACTTTCGCAGCGCTCGCCGATCCGACGCGCCGCGCCTTGCTCGCCCGGCTGAGCGAAAAAGAAGATCTATCGATCAGCGAACTCGCCAAACCGTTTTCGATGTCGCTGCCGGCTGTCATGAAGCACCTCGATGTGCTGTCGGATGCCGGGCTTGTCGGGCGCGAGAAGAACGGCCGCATCGTGAGTTGCCGCCTGCGCGCCGAGCCGATGCGCGATGCCAATGATTGGCTCAATCGCTATCAGAAGTTCTGGACCGAGCGGCTAGACCGCCTCGCTGCTTTTTTGGAGGAAGACACATGGCCACCGTCACAACAAAACCCAGCCTCACTATCAAACGCCGGTTCAACGCGCCGCCGGAAAAAGTCTTCGCGGCGTGGACGGATCCGGAAAAAGTAAAGCGCTGGATGGGACCAGGCGAAGTAAAGGCTCTGCGCGTGGAAAGCGATCCACGCCCCGGAGGCCGCTATCGCTGGCTCATGCAAGCGCCAGATGGCGAAGAGCACGACGTGAGCGGCGTTTACCGGGAGTTCATTCCGAATGAAAAGCTCGTTTTCACATGGGCGTGGAAATCGACACCGGAACGCGAGTCGCTGCTGACGCTGACATTCAAACGTGACGGCAGCGGTACGCTCATGACCCTGCTGCACGAGCAGTTCTTCGACGAGGACGCGCGCGACCGCCATCAGATTGGCTGGAACAGCGCGATGGAGAAGCTCGACAAATATCTCACGGCATAGTGACAGGAGTAGCTCATGGCGCACGAATGGTCGCACGGACATTTCTACTGGAACGAACTGATGACCCGCGATGCCGAGAAGGCGAAAAAGTTCTATGGCGGCGCAATCGGGTGGACCTTCGAGGCAATGGCGATGCCCGACGGTACCTATTGGGTCGCGAAAATGGGAGATAAGGCCGTCGGTGGCCTGTTTCCGCTGACAGGTCCGCAGTTCGACGGCGTACCGGAGGGATGGATGTCGTATCTCGCGGTCGACGATGTCGATGCGCGAGTGAAGAAGGCACAGGCAACCGGCGCCAAATTGATGCGGCCGATCTTCGATGTGCCTGGCGTCGGACGTATCGCCATCCTGACCGAGCCGGGCGGCGCCGGCATCGGCTGGAT
>Ga0310810_10009384_pt1 | contig 11313 bp, 7 predicted proteins | sample NCmetagenome_FD_207641 | JGI IMG/M metagenome (GOLD analysis project Ga0310810, IMG submission 207641) | Soil microbial communities from experimental microcosm in Duke University, North Carolina, United States - NC | ecosystem: Engineered > Artificial ecosystem > Soil microcosm > Unclassified ... | reverse complement strand
AATCGCCCCCCACCTCGTCGTGGGCCTGCATCGTGCCCGCGATCTCGAAGCCCGGCACGTCGGGCGGCGTCTTCGGCAGGAACGACTGCTGGATCTCGCGCGCGATCGCGAGTTCCTTCTCGAGCCGGCGGCGCTCGAGCAGTTCGCGCGTGGTGCGCGCGCGCTCGATCGCCACCGCGGCCTGCGCCGCGAACGCGCCCAGGATCTCGAGGTGGCCTTCGTGATACGCGTCCTCGACGTCGCTCTCGAGATTGAACACGCCGAGCGTGCGCCCCTCGATGACGAGCGGCGCCGCCAGTTCGCTGCGCGTTTCCGGGCGCGCCGCGACGTAGCGCGGGTCCTGCTTGACGTCGGGCACGATCACCGCCTCGCCCGTCTTCGCGACCCAGCCGACGACACCCTGCCCGACCATCAGGCCGAACGCGTCCTCGGAGCCCTGCGGGTAGCCGACCTCGCTCACCATCTCGAGCGCCTGGCTGCGCCGGTTCACCAGGTAGACGGCCGCGGCGTCGTACGTCACGACCAGGCGCAGCGTCTTGAAGATCTCGGCGATGACCTCCTCGACGTCGAACGGCGTGGCCAGCGTCTTCGAGATCTCGAGCAGCACTTCCTTCTCGAGCGCGCGCCGCTCGGTCTCCTCGTAGAGCAGTGCGTTGTCGAGCGCGAACGCGATGTGCTCGGAGGCGACGTCGAGGCGGTCGAAGTCGGCGTCGCTGAACGCGGCGCCGCCGCGCTTGTCGAGGCATTCGACGGCCGCGAACACGCCGCCGCGGCGGAACAGCGGCAGCACGAGCGCCGAGCGGAAATCGGGCACCGGCTCGCGCAGGGCGGGGCGCGGCTCGCCCGGATCGATGCGCAGGGAGCGCTCGTGCTCGATCGCCCATCCGGCCAGCCCCTCGCCGCGCAGCAGCCGTCGCTCGACCGGGGTCCGGGCCGGCCCGTCCTCCGGGAACTCGAACGCGACGAGGCGCCGGCCGCCGCGGCGCATCACCCAGATCCGGACGGACTCGCAGTTCACCAGCCGGCGCACGTGGCGCGTCGCGTTGCGCAGCAACTCGTTGAAATTGCTGCTGGCCGCCTGCGATCCCTCGGCCGAGGCCGTGCCGAGCGCCGAAATGGTGCGCAGCATGACGTCGTCGTGGACGCGGGATTCGGTTCCGGGTGCCGTGGGTTCGGTCATGAGAAGCTGCAACCTAGCATGGGCGTTCGCTCCGGCACCAGCCCGGCACCGCGATGCGCGAATACGGGTTCCGACTGCTAAAAACGCGGTCAATTTGTCCCCGCTCGATGCCGATAAACGGGAGGACGCCCACCCTCTCGAGAATTCACGCGACGCGGAGTCACGGATGGCCAAAGAGCACAAGCGCCTCGGCGACGTATTGCTCGACGAGAAGCTGATCACGCCCCAGCAATTGGCGGACGCGGTCGCCGAACAGCGGCGGTCGGGACAGCTTCTCGGCGTCACGCTGATCCGCATGGGCGTCATCACCGAGGACGTGCTGCTCAACCACCTCAAGGAGCAGCTCGGTCTGCCGCTCGTCGACCTGAACGACGTGGTGATCGACGAACCGGTGCTGGCCCTCGTCAAGGAGGACATGGCCAAGAAGTACTCGGCCATGCCCGTCGAGATCGAAGGCCGCTCCACGCTGGTCGTGGCCATGGCCGACCCCCTGAACGTGGCCGCGCTCGAGGACCTGCGTTTCCACGCCGGCATGTTCATCAAGCCGGTCCTGGCCCGCTCCGCGCAGATCCAGGAAGCCGTCGAGCGCTACTACCACATCGACAGCTCGGTGAACGAAGTCATCAAGAACATCATCCACTCCGAAGAGGATCTCGACATCGCGACGGTCCGCGACGAAGAGCAGAACGCGACCGCGATCGACGACCTCATCAAGGAAGCCGAGGGCCGGCCCATCGTGCGGCTCACGAACTGGCTGCTGCACCGCGCCATCGAGGAGCGCGCCAGCGACGTGCACATCGAGCCGCAGGATCGCGACCTGATCGTGCGCTTCCGCATCGACGGCCTGCTCCAGGAGATCCAGCGGTTGCCCAAGTGGACGCAGGGCGCCGTCGTGTCGCGCATCAAGGTGCTTTCGAACCTGGACATCGCCGAGAAGCGCCAGCCGCAGGACGGCCGCCTGATGCTCGACATCTCGGGACGCCGCGTCGACATGCGCGTCTCGACGCTGCCGATCACGAACGGCGAGAAGGTCGTGATCCGCGTCGTCGACCAGAAACGCAACGCGATCGGACTTTCCGAGCTCGGGATGCAGCCGGACGACCTGGTCCGCCTCAAGCGCTACCTCGACCGGCCGCAGGGGATCCTGCTCGTGACCGGCCCGACCGGCTCCGGCAAGTCCACGCTGCTGTATTCGTCGCTGCGCCACATCCAGCACGAGACCAAGAACATCGTGACCGTCGAGGATCCGGTCGAGTACCAGATCGCCGGCATCAATCAGGTGCAGGTCGACGAGAAGGGCAAGAAGAGCTTCCCGACCGCCCTGCGCGCCATCCTCCGCCAGGATCCCGACGTCATCATGATCGGCGAGATCCGCGACAAGGAGACCGCTCAGATCGCGTTCCGCGCGTCGGTCACCGGGCACCTCGTCCTGAGCAGCGTGCACACGAACGACGCGGCCAGCGCCGTGACGCGCTTGATCGACCTCGGGCTCGAACCGTTCATGGTGGCGTCGTCGCTCATTGGCGTCGTCAGCATGCGCCTCGTGCGCACGCTGTGCCCGCGCTGCACCGAAGCGTACGAAGCGCCGGCGTCGAACCTCAACCGCCTCGGCCTGCAGACCCAGAACGGCGGCTCCGTCACGCTGCACCGCGGCCGCGGTTGTCCGCACTGCCACAACACCGGCTATCTGGGGCGCATCGGCATCTTCGAGACACTGGAGATCAACGAGTCGATCCGCCAGCTCATCGTGCAGAACTCGCCGGACTCGCAGATCCGCTCCGCCGCCATCGAAGCCGGCATGCGCTCGATCGGCGAGGACGGCCTCAAGAAGGTCATGGCCGGCGTCACGACGCTCGAGGAAATCACGCGCGTCGTGTATCTCGCCGAGCAGTCGACCAAGACCTGCCCGTCGTGCCAGAGCACGCTGAACCGGGAGTTCGAGTACTGCCCGGAGTGCGGCGACTTCGTCGGCGAACACTGCGAACGTTGCCGCCGCCGGCTGGAAGCCCAGTGGGCGTTCTGTCCGGGCTGCGGGACCGACACGCAGGGGAAGAGCGCGCCGTCCGCACCCCTCCCCGGCCCGACCCCGCTGCGCGCCGAGACCACGCGCGCCCGGCGCCGCAACAACGTGGCGGCGCAGCGAAAGGCCTCATGACCCGCAAGCGCATCGAGACGCTGTGGCGAATCAACCGCGGCCTCGGCGTGCTGCTGGGCATCGTGCTGATCACGGGCACGATCAACTTCTTCGTGATCAACCAGCGCGCGTTCCTGAACTTCTACTACCTCCCGGTGGTCTTCGGCGCGTACACGATGGGACTGCGCAAGGGCGTGTACAGCGCGCTGCTGTCGTGCGCGATCGTGTTCGGCATCGCGCTCGCGAACGAGAGCCAGTTCGGCGGCACGAGCGACCCCGAAGCGTGGATGCGCTGGCTCGACCTCGGCACGTGGGCCTGCTTCCTCGTCCTCACGTCGTACATCGTCGGCTCGCTGTACGAGGAGAAGGAATCGCAGTTCCGCGAGATCCGCGACGCGTACCAGGGCATCATCCAGATCATGTCCAAGTTCATCGACTCGGTGGACCGCTATACCGAGAACCACTCGCGGCGTGTCGCCGACTACGCCGTCGAGATCGGGCGCACCATGGGCTTGAGCGAAGGCCAGGTCGAAGACGTCCGCGTGGGCGCGTATCTGCACGACATCGGCAAGGTCGACATCAGCACCGAGGTCCTGCGCAAGGCGGCCGGCCTCACGGACGACGAGATGGTCGAGATGCGCCGCCACGTCGACAAGGGCGAGACCATGGTCCGTTCGATGGGCGGCATCCTGAAGCACGTGATCCCGATGGTCGCTTATCATCACGAGCGCTGGGACGGGACCGGCTACAAGGGTCTGAAGGGCGACGAGATTCCGCTCGGCGCGCGCATCATCGCCGTCGCCGACACGTACGACGCGATCGTCATCGACCGCGCCTACCGCAAGGGCCGCACGCACGCCGAAGCCGTGAAGATCATCCGCGACGAGAGCGGCACCCAGTTCGACCCCGCCGTGGTCGCGGTGTTCCTCCAGCTCTACGCCGCCGACGCCGGCGAGCCGGACGCGGACGAGGCACAGGCCGCGTAGCTCGTCTCGACTCGCGGCCCTTCCGCTCCCCGCCGCGCCCCGCTAGACTGCGCCCGCACCGTCGCGCTCCCTTCTCACTCAGGAGGCCCCTGGCGTGCCCGCACTCTATCTCGTGATCGTCGCCGCGCTGGTGGCGCTCATCGCCTACCGCACATACGGAGCGTTTCTCGCGGCGCGGGTCCTGACGCTCGACGATCAGCGGCGCACGCCGGCCCACACCCGGGCCGATGGCCGCGACTACGTGGCCACGCACCCCCTCGTGCTGTTCGGGCACCACTTCGCCGCGATCGCCGGCGCCGGACCCTTGATCGGCCCCGTGCTCGCCGCCCAGTTCGGCTATCTGCCGGGCTTCATCTGGCTGCTCGCGGGCTCGGTGATCGCGGGCGGCGTCCACGACTTCGTGATCCTCGTGGCCTCGGTGCGCAGCGGCGGCCGCTCGCTCGCGAATATCGCGCGCGAGCAGGTGAGCCCGCTGACCGGCGGCGCGACGGCGGTCGCCATCCTGTTCGTCATGACCGTGGCGCTCGCCGCCATGGCGCTGGTGGTCGTGAACTCGCTCAAGCAGAGCGCATGGGGCGTGTTCAGCATCGCGTGCACCGTGCCCATCGCGCTCGGCATGGGCCTGTGGACGCATCGGGTGAAGCCCGGCTCGGTGCGCGGCGTGACCGCGGTCGGCGTCGTGCTGCTGCTGGCCGCCGTGGCCGGCGGCGCGTGGATCCAGCGCTCGCCGTTCGCGGCGCGCCTGATGCTGTCCGAGCACGCGCTCGGCATCACGCTCATGACGTACGGCTTCGTCGCGTCGGTGCTGCCGGTGTGGCTGCTGCTCTGCCCGCGCGACTATCTGTCGTCGTTTCTCAAGATCGGCGCGGTGATGCTGCTCGCGGTCGGCGTGATCGCGGTGAACCCGCACCTGCACATGCCGGCGTTCACGTCGTTCGTGAAGGGCGGTGGTCCGGTGATCCCGGGGCCGCTGTTCCCGTTCGTGTTCATCACGATCGCGTGCGGCGCGATCTCGGGATTCCATTCGCTGATCGCGTCGGGCACGACGCCGAAGATGATCGATCGCGAGCGCGACATCCTGCCCATTTCCTACGGCGCGATGGTGCTGGAAGGCTTCGTCGGCGTGATCGCGCTGATCGCGGCGTGCGCGCTCGAGCCCGCCGACTACTTCGCCATCAACGCGCGCCCCGAGGTGTTCGCGTCGCTCGGCATGGCGGTGCGCCACCTGCCCGCGCTCGAAGCGCAGGTCGGTGAGCAACTCGCCGGCCGGCCGGGCGGCGCCGTGTCACTGGCGGTCGGCATGGCGCAGATCTTCAGCGGGCTGCCGTTCCTCAGGGGGCTGATGGCGTTCTGGTACCACTTCGCGATCATGTTCGAAGCCATGTTCGTGCTGACGTTGATCGACACCGGCACGCGCGTGACGCGCTACATGATGCAGGAGGTCGGCGGCATGGTCGCGCCGCCGCTGCGCACGTGGAAGGGCGTGGCGCCGGCCGCCCTGTTCAGCGCGCTCGCGGTGCTGGCGTGGGGCTACTTCGTGTGGACCGGCACCGTGAGCGCGATCTGGCCGATGCTCGGCGTCAGCAACCAGCTGCTCGCCGCGTTCGCGCTGGCGATCGGGACTTCCGTGCTCATCAACATGGGCCGCGCACGCTACGTGTGGTGCACGCTGGTCCCGCTCGCGTTCATGTGCGTGAACACGCTGACCGCGGGCTGGATGAACCTCGGCGTGAACTATCTGCGCCCGCAGCTCGCGGCCGGCGCGCCCACGCTGTGGCGCGCGTTCCGACTCGCGCCGCTCGCGGCGCAGATCCAGTGCGTCGTCACGCTGCTGCTGATGGCGCTGCTCGTGGTCGTGCTCGTCGACTGCCTCGTGCGCTGGGTCGGCGCGATGCGGCCGCGTGAAGCCGCGGCGTCACGCGCCGCGCCCGGCGCGCCCCGCCTCGAGGGAGCACCCGGCGCGTGACCTGGCGCGTCCGCCTGGTCGGACTCGCGATCGCGCTCCTCGCCCTCTTCATCTGGCGCGCCCAATTGTTCGTGGTGAGCCGGCCGGGCGACCGGCCGCGCGCGCTCGCGCTCATCGCCGAACCGGCACGCCGGAGCGTCGCGTTCGACGTGATGCTGCCCGCGGTGCCGATCGGCGAGACGCGCTTCAGCTCCGGCGGCGCGGTGCGGCTCGTCCACTACTGGGCGCCGTGGGAGCGCCACGCCGCGAGCCAGGCCATCGCGCTCGACTCGCTGCTCAAGAACGAAGCGTTGATCGGCCTGCGCGGCGACGTCGTGTGCTTCGATCCGTTCCCGTCGGTCATGCGCTACGTGAGCCGGCTCGGACTGCGCCTCGGTCTCGCGCTCGATCGCGACCGACGCCTGGCGCGCGCGCTGCCGTGCCCGAGCCTGCCCTACACGTACGTGCTCGATCGCCGCGGGCGCATCGCGGTCGCGCAGGCCGGCGAAGTGGACTGGCTGGCGCCCGAGACGCGCGAGGCGCTGGCGACGCTGCTCGCGGAGGCAGGAGCGGCGGAACCGGCGGCCCTCAACGCAAGACGCCCGCCCTCACGATCGGGGGCGGGCGTTCGCGCTGCGACGCATGGCCTGTAAATGGTGGAGCTGAACGGGATCGAACCGTCGACCTCTTGACTGCCAGTCAAGCGCTCTCCCAACTGAGCTACAGCCCCACCCAGGCGAGATGTCGGGAAAATGCGCGCGGTCGGTTATATCCGAGGCCTGGGGCCGTGGTCAAGGCGACGCGTCTTCACCGATTCTTTCCGACGCGCCGGATCGACGCCTGGCTCTTGCTCCCCGGGAGCCCGCGTACACCAGCCCAGTACTCCTCGCGTGCGTCCTCGTCGATCTCGATCGTGGTCGAGTAGAGCGCATCCCTGCCGTCTTTCCTGCACCCTGAGATCCAGTAGTGCTCACCGGTCTCCTCATCGAAGTAATTGGCCTTGAAGCCACGACCCGCAAGGGACAGGAACCTCCTCCCGCCGTATTCGAGCGACCTGCCGGACTTGGAGAACGTCACCCACCCGATTCGCGCGGGGCCGACAATGCCCTCGCCCTTGTACTCGATGTACATGAGCCGGCGCGCGTGCGCAGGGCGCGGCCTGCTGGCGGCTTCGGCGATCGCTTCGAGGCACCGTGGGAGCCACTCCTCCACGAACCCCTGGAATCCGTCGCGCTGGCGGTCGGTCAAGCGCATCCCGAATGATTCGCCCGAGTCGACACGCGCGAATCCGAGGAGCAGTTCGCGCAGGGCGCGATGACGCGCTTCCACGTCATGAGGGTCGCCCGGAATGCGGAACTGGACGATCCGCTCGTGTGGGTCGAATTCGAACGGCTCGGGGCCGGCCGATTCGCCGACGACGAGCAGCTTGGTGACGCGTCGCGTGATGCCGGCGGGCAGCACGGACGCCGCGGCCGCGATCGAGCGACGTGAGAGTGCGAACGGCCCGCTGTTGCTCTGAAGGACGACCTTCACCCGGGTTCTCCTGCCCGCCCGTCGTGCCCAGCGCCTCGCCCGACTTGGTCCGCGCGCCTCAACGCCTCGCGGCAGCGGCGGTCTCGGGCGGCGGCGTCGGCCCCGCGTCCTCGGTCAGCGAGCGCCGCAGTTCGCGGCGCGCCGTCTCGATCATCGCGTCGTCGGCGGCGCGCGCGCCGGCCATCGCCACGTACGTGTCGAGCGTGGCCAGCGCCTGCCGGTAGCGCTTCAGCTCGATCTGCACGATGCCCCAGCGCCGCCAGTTGAGCGGGTTCGCGGGCGCCAGCACCCGCGCGGCGTACGCCTCGAAGTAACCGTCCGTATGCCGGCCGCGCTCGAGCAGCAGGAGGTCCGCGAGGCGCTCGTGCACGGTCGGCTCGAGCGCGTGCTTGTTGACGGCGAGGCGCAGCACGTCGCGCGCGAACGATGTGTCGTGGGCCACGGCCATGGCGCGCAGCGCGATGTTCGTGGCGTTGCCGAGCGCGGAGTCGGGCGTCATGCCGAGCGCACTCAGGCGTTCCGCCGCCTGATCGTGGCGGCCGATCGCCCACAGCGTCCACGCCGACAGGTACTCGATCTCGGTGGGATTCTCGCGGCGCTCGTGCCCGATCTCGAACGCCTCGCTGGCCTGCTCGGGCCGGTCCTCGACGGCCATCGACAGCCCGATCTGCGGATACGGCGACGCGTGCTTGAACAGTTCCGTCAGCGTGTCGCCCTCGCAGCTGAAGAAGAACGCGGGGCCGCGCCGCGCCTGATCGGCGTGGAATGCCGACAGGTAGTACGTGCGCAGCGTCGGGTCGCGATACGCCCAGCGCTGCAGTGCGCCGTTCCCCGCCTGCCAGCCGGCGAACGACGGCACGCCGCGGAAATACAACGTGGAGTTCGGCGGCAGCGTGGGCCGCTCCCGGCGCAGGTCCGCGAGGAAGCGGTTCACCATCACGCTCGAGCGCTGGATGTACCACGGCGTCACGTGCGAACGCGTCGTCCAGGGATTCGCCGGCACCGCGAACGACGGCGCGCGGCGCGCGTTCTCCGATGTCCACGCCAGCACGCCGACGAGCGCGAGCACCGCGGCGCGCGGCCAGCGCGCGGCCACGCCGCCGATCGCGAGCGCGACGCCGCACAGCGCGAACAGGTAGTAGTACGCGCTCCAGATCGACGCCACCATCATCACCGGCAGCGTCCCGAGGAACGCCCACGCCAGGCCGACCAGGATCGCGCCCACCGGATCACGACCCGGCGTCACGCGCGAGCGCGGGCCGGCGAACACCGACCAGCCCACGAGCAGCGCCGCGAACACGAGCGCGAGCGGCAGCCACGCGGGCAGCGCGCGGACCTGGAGCGGCACGCCCTTCGTCCACTCGAGACCGAGCGCGGTCTGTGCGAGATGGAACAGCGCGGCCGGAATCGCCGCGAACTGGAACTGCACGACGCCGGCCGCGGCGGGTCGCGAATGCGCCGTGACCATGAACAGCACGGCCCACGCCGCGAGCACGGCGAACATCAGCCCGGTACGCGCGAGGCGTCGGCCGAACGGCGTCTCCCCTCCCGAAACCAGCACGGCCACGAACGGCGTGAGCGCGATGGTCTCCTTGCAGAACAGCGCGAGCGCGAACGCGATCGCCGCGATCACCGGCCGGTCGCGCTGCTGGAGCGCGATCGCGAGCAGCGCCAGCATCAGCGCCAGCAGGTCCTGCGCGCCCGAGGCCCAGGCCAGCGGCACGTCGGTCGCGTGACTGAGCGCGAGCAGCGCGGTCGCGACGATCGCGACCCGACCGCGCGCCAGGCGCCGCGCGATCACGAAGAACAGCGCGAGTGAGGTGAGGAAGAACCCCAGGTTCGCGGCGTGGAAGGCGTACGCCGACTCGCGGCTCAGGTGCGACCACACCCAGAAGTGCAGCGCGCGGCTCAGCGGCCGCATGAAGTTGCCGATCGGGTCCGGCGTCGTCAGCGCGGACAGCAGCGTGCGGTGGCGCACCTGGTCGAGGAACAGGAAGTCGTCGGCGAAGAACGGGGCGTGCAGCGCCTCGCGATGCAGCAACGCCGCCGCGGCCAGGGCCAGCCCGAGGATCAGCGAGGTGACGAGGAAGCCAGCCGTCGGCGGCGGCGTGCGATGCGTGGACGCACGTGGCGCGCGCCGGACGCGCTTGGGGGCGGCGCGCAATCCGCGCGTCATGCCGGGCGGTCTCCGTTCATGGGACCGCGCATGCTAGCGGAGCCGGGCCTGGCAAAGCCAGCGCGAGGCCAACGCGCCGCCCCCGGTGTCAGCGGCTCAGTGGTAGTGCGTCTTCAGCTGGCCCCAGCTCGAGTGCCGTGTGGGTGTGGACGGCGGACTGAACTTCACGACGCGGTCGTTGCCGGTGTCCGCGACGTAGACGTTGCCTTCGGCATCGGCGGCGATCGACAGCGGGATACTCAGTTGTGCCGGCCCGCTGCCGATGGTCCCGGAGCGACCGAGGTACACCCCGTCGCTCGTGAAGTCCTGGATCCGCGAACCCTGGTCGAGCGCGTACACATGGCCACTCGCGCTCGCCGCGATCGCGGCCAGATTGAGGAACTGGCCGTTGCCCGATCCCTGCGATCCCCACTGCCCGAGGAACGTCCCGTCGGTCATGTATTTCTGGACTCGATAGGTGGCGGCATCCGACACGTACACGTTTCCGGCGTCGATCGCCACGCCGTTTGGATTCGTGAGCTGGCCGGGGCCCGTCCCCGCCGTCCCCCACGAGCCGGAGCCGGTGTTGACGCGCGCGACCGTGGTCGGGCATGGCGGGTTGCACGTGGAGGGATGGTAAGTGCCCCAGTCGGCATAGAACTCGTCTCCGTTGGGAGCCATCGCGAGCCCGCCGAAGTGGAGCGTGCACTCGCAGCCCAAGCCCGCGTAGTAGCCCGTCTGGAGTTGCGCCCCTCCCGTCGTGTAGGTCGCAAACTCACCCTGACCGTTGCCGCCGCCCGTGAGCCCGAAGATGTGAACGAGACCGCCCGCGTCGACCCCAAGTGCGCTGGGCGACACGTCGACCTGAAACTGCGAGAGGAACGTGCCATCCGACGTGAAGACTTGGATGCGGCTCCCGTCCGCCACGTACACATGGCCCGTCGCGTCGACGCCGATGGCAAACGGATACTGAAACTGGCCGGGCCCGGTTCCGGTCGAGCCCCACGCCCCATTGAACACGAGGGATGTCTGGGCGAGGGCCGACGACGCATGCAGCACGAGGACGAGAGTGAGGATCTGCAGCCACGATCGGCGCATGGGGCCACCTCCGTTTAAGTGCCGGCCGACGCCTGGGGGAGTTTCGCCGCCCAAAAGTCTAGCAGACCCCCCGGGTGCCGCCTCGCTCGAATGTCGAACGGCAGGCAACCAGGCCGGAGGCAAGAAAGGCCCGCCGGTCCGCGAATGACGCGGCGGGCGGGCCCACTTGCGTGGCCACAATCCCGAAGGTTCGGGGCCTTTGGACGCGTCAGTCGCGGAGCACGAGCTTCTGCACGCCGACCGGCCGGCCGTCGACACGCATGCGCACGAAGTACAGCCCCG
>Ga0310810_10009383_pt1 | contig 11313 bp, 7 predicted proteins | sample NCmetagenome_FD_207641 | JGI IMG/M metagenome (GOLD analysis project Ga0310810, IMG submission 207641) | Soil microbial communities from experimental microcosm in Duke University, North Carolina, United States - NC | ecosystem: Engineered > Artificial ecosystem > Soil microcosm > Unclassified ... | reverse complement strand
GCTCGGCGGCAAGGCGCCGGCGCTCGTGTTGCCCGACGCACCGATCGAGCGCACGGTCCACGGACTCGTCTGGGGCGCCTTCTGCAACACGGGACAGACCTGCGCGTCGGTGGAGCGCGCGTTCGTCGGCGCGGACCTGCACGATGCGATCGTCTCGCGCGTCGTCGAGGAGACGAAGAAGCTCCGCGTCGGTGACCCGGCGACGACCGAGGTCGACGTCGGTCCCATGAACAATCCGCGCCAGCTCGCCATCGTGGCGGAGCTCGTCGACGATGCCGTACGACAGGGCGCGCGCGTGCTGACGGGCGGCAAGCGGCGCGACGGTCCGGGTCTCTTCTACGAGCCGACGGTTCTCGACGACGTGCGGCCCGACATGCGGATCGCGCGCGAGGAGTTCTTCGGACCGGTGCTTCCGATCCTGCGCGTCGAAGGGGCGGAGGAGATGCTGCGGATCGCGAACGATCATCCACTCGGCCTCCTCGGCTACGTCTTCTCGAAGGACATGCGCCGGGCGAAGGAGATCGCCGAGCGGCTCGAGGTCGGCACGACGATGATCAACGACGTCGTCGCGACGAACGGCTTCCCGGAGACGCCGTGGGGCGGCGTGAAGGCCTCGGGCCTCGGCCGCACGCACTCGGACGACGGGCTCCGCGGCCTCTGCCAGAAACGGCACGTGCACTACAACTGGCTCGAGGTCCTGAAGCACGAGCTCTGGTGGTACCCGTACACGGTGGCGCGCGAGAACGTCATCGTGCGGCTGCAGCACGCGCTGTTCGGTGTGGGTCGGCGGCGCTTGCCGTGAGGTTCCGACAATGAATGAACCACCGAGGCACAGAGAGCACAGAGGATGAAGCAGGTTCGCGAAGCGTCCTACGGTCTTCCTCTGTGACCTCGGTGTCTCCGTGGTTCATTCCGGTGCGAGCAGCTCCGAACGCTGCTGCACTCACGCGCGGAAGAGCTTCTTCGCCTTCTGGATGCCTTGGGCGAAGCGGTCCTCCTTCGGCAGGAGCTCCTGCGCCTTGAGGAAACAGACGAGCGCGCCGCGGCCGTCCTTCCGCTCGATCGCGATCTCGCCCTTACGCGCGAAGAGCTCCGCGGAGCTCCGGATGCGCGCCTCGTCGACGAACTGGTGTCGCCGCGTGCGCCGGCGCTCGTCGGCCCGCAGATCCACGTTCGCCTCCTCGATCGCCTTCACGATGACCGCGAGCCGCTTCCGGATCCCCTGATCGAGCCCGGAAACCTCCGGCGAGAAGTCGGCGAGTGCCTTCTTGTAGGCGGTCTTCACGTCCTCGGTGGTTGCGGTCCAGTGCACGCCGAGGATGTCGAAGGGATTCTTCGACGCGATTTGCTTCTCCTTGTCGGTCAGGCGCGCCAGCAGGCGCTCGGTCGCCTCGTCGGTCCCCGCGTCGTCCTGGAAGTCGACGAGACCGAGCTCGTCGAGCGCCCAGAGCACGAGCGTCGTCGTCTTGCGCCCCAGCGACGTGCGGCTCGCGAGGTCGCGGCCGCGGAGCGGTTGCGTCGCCAGGGTATCGAGGAGCTTCTCCTCGCCCTCGGCGAACTCGAACTCCTTGCGCCGCTGGATCAGCTCGTCACGGAGGACGACGTACAGGTTCTCGAGGCGATCCGTCAGCGCACGGAACTCGTTCGGATCCATCTCCCCACCGGCGTCGAGCAGCGCCCGATAGAGGCGCGGCAGCACGGGCAGCGGCGAGACGACGAACCGCTCGGGAAGCCCGTCGGTGGGGTAGAACGCCCACGCGCCAGCCTTCGACTGCATGACGCGCTGGAGCACGACGTCGGCTTGCTTGCCGAGCGCGCCCAGCACCTCGCTGAAGGTCAGCACGCCGAGCAGCATCAGCGCTTCGCCCTGACGGAGTGGGGAGCCGCGCATCAGCTCGAGCGACGCGTCGAGCTGCTCCTTCTGGATCTGCTTGCTGCGGTAGAGCAGCATGCCGAGGACGTCATCCTCCTGCACCGGGTCGGTCCGCCAGCCCACGGGTCCGCCGTCGCGCCAGAATCCGTGGCGCACGATGGTGCTCCGGTCGGGGTTCCGCGTGCGAACCTCGACGACGCCCGTGGCCTTCATCAACGCCATCTGAATGATCGCGTCGCGAAAACTTGCGTCGCCGAGCTCGCCCGTGAGCGCCGGCGCACCGCTGAGTGTCGGGATCGCATACCCGCGCTCGCCCCTGTGGATGCCGGCGCCGGCGATCAGCGCCGGCGCCGCGGGGCGATCCGCTTCTACGAGCGCCTTCGCAGCGGTGACGGTCGCGGCGAGCCGATCGATCTCCTGCTGCACACTGGCCGGCACCTCGACGAGTCGGAATCCCCACCCCTTCCCGGGATCGGCGTGGACCATCTGCGCGGGGATCGGCCCGAGCCGACCGAGGATCGGTACCTCGAGGTCGAGCGTGATCTCCTTCGCCGGCTCGTCGCTCACGTGCGCTGGCGTCAGGAAGAGCCCGCCTCGCGAAAGCGTTGCGCGGACCTCTCCGAGGAACTCCTCGAGGGTCGCGTAGCGCCGCGTCACCTGACGGGTGGGCATGGGTTCCCCTGCCCCGTTCTACGACACGGCGCCGGTCGCGTCCACGACCGAACGCACGTCGATCTTTCCCGACCCATCGGGCGGATCGATCACGTAGCGGGGCAAGGCCACGCCCGAGACGCGCTCCGCCAAGGCGGCATGGATCCGGAGGCCCTCCTCGATCGCCACGCGGAAGTGGCCCGCGCCGCGGACGGCGTCCGGATGGTGGAGGTAGTACGGCACCACGCCGAGCCGCACGAGCTTCCGGCACAGGGCCGCGAGCACGTCGGGGTCGTCATTCACGCCGCGGAGGAGCACGGACTGGTTGAGGAGCGGCAGGCCGGCGTCGCGGAGACGGCGGATTCCCGCGGCGACGCTGTCGTCGATCTCGTTCGCGTGGTTCGAGTGCAGGACGATCCAGAGCGGCCGCCGCTCGGCCAGGAGACGGACCAGGCGGTCGGTGACGCGGTCCGGCGCCGTGATCGGCGCGCGCGTGTGGATCCGGCGCACCGGGATCCCCCGCAGCCGGTCGAGGACCGCCGCGAGCCGATCGTCCGACAGCGTGAGCGGATCGCCGCCGGACAGGATCACCTCTTCGAGACCCGCGCGCGCGACCCAGGCGATGGCCCGGTCGAGCTCCTCGGAGGTCGGATCGTCGCCCGTCTGGTCGCGCCGGAAGCAGTACCTGCAGTGGAGATGGCAGCGCCGGGTGACGAGCAGCAGCGCGCGGTCGGCGTGCTTCTGCACGACCCAGGGCACGGGTCGCTTCTGTCGATCTCCGACCGGGTCCTCGACGTCGTCGTCGCGCGCGTCGAGCTCGGCGGCATCGGGCAGCACCTGGCGGGCGAGCGGGTCGCCGGCGTGCTCGATCCGGTCGGCCCAACTGCGCGTGATCCGCACCGGGAAGAGGGCATGCGCCGCGTCCCAGACTGCGCGGTCCAGTGCCTCGAATCGTCCGATTGCTTCCTTCTTGCCGAGGATCCGCCCGCTCACGTTACGCGGGGCATCGCCGTGATACATGGCTGGGCCTTTCGCCTACCCATACTCCGCCGGAGCGGCTCATGATGTACGACACCTCGGATTTCCGGAACGGCCTCAAGGTCGAGATGGACGGAAATCCGTTCGTGATGGTGTACTTCCAATTCGTGAAGCCGGGCAAAGGAACGGCGTTCACGCGCACCAAGCTGAAGAACATGCGCACGGGCGCCGTGATCGAGCGCACCTTCCGGACGGGCGAGAAGCTCCAGGCCGCCGACGTCGACGAGGTCAACGCGAACTATCTCTACGAGGACGGCACGTTCGCGTACTTCATGAACCAGGAGTCGTTCGAGCAGGTCGCGATCCCGCTCGAGCGCATCCAGGAAGAGAAGCAGTACCTGACCGAGAACCTCGACGTGCACATCGTCGTGTTCAAGGGCGAGCCGCTCATCATGACGCTCCCGAACTTCATCGAGAGCGAGATCACGTACTGCGAGCCCGGCGCGCGCGGGAACACCGCGCAGGGCGCGTCGAAGCCGGCGACCCTCGCGTGCGGCGTCACGGTGAACGTGCCGCTGTTCATCGACCAGGGCGAGATCGTCCGCGTCGACACGCGGACCGGCGAGTACGTGGGGCGCGTGAAGGAGTAGTGCAGGCCGAGCGGCTCCTCCAGCGGGCGAGCGTCGTCCGCGCGATCCGCGGGTGGATGGACACGCGGGGGTACCGCGAGGTCCACACGCCGGCCCTCGTGCCGAGCGCCGCGTTCGAGGAGCACCTCGAGGCCGTGCGCGTCGGGCCCGCGTTCCTTCATACGAGCCCGGAGATGGCGATGAAGCGCGTGCTCGCCGCCGGGCTCTGCCGCATCTACCAGATCGTCCCCGCCTTCCGCGAGGAAGAGGTCGGCGTCCACCACACGCGCGAGTTCACGATGCTCGAGTGGTACCGCGTCGGCGCCGGCACCCACGAGCTGATGGACGAAGTCGAGGATCTCTTCGCGACGTGCGCGCGCGCCGTGGGTCGCGATCTCGGATCGTTCCGTCGCGTCGCGGTCTCGGCGCTCCAGGATCCGTCGCTCGAACCCGACGCGTGGTTCCATCGCTGGGTCGAGACCGTCGAGCCGTCGCTCACCGGAGCGGTGATCGTGCACGGCTACCCGGCGTGGCAGAGCGCGCTCGCGCGCATCCGCGGAGCAGTCGCTGATCGCTTCGAGGTCTACGCGGACGGCGTCGAGCTCGCGAACGCCTTCGCCGAGGAGACCGACGGCAGCGAGCTGCGGCGTCGGCTCGACGCCAGCAACGCGGCGCGCAGCCGCGCCGGCCGTCCCGGTCATCCCGTCGACGCGCAGTTCTTCGACGCGGTGTCGCGCATGCCGCGGGCCGCCGGCATCGCCGTCGGGCTCGATCGCCTGGTCATGGTGCTGACGGGCTCGAAGTCGATCGCCGAGGTCCAGGTTGGGCGCGAGTTATGACGGCCGACCGAGGAGGGACCATGGAGGGGAAGGTCGCGATCGTCACGGGTGCCTCGCGCGGCATCGGCGCGGCGATCGCTCGCGAGCTCGCGGCGCGCGGGGCACGCGTGATCGCCGGCTACCGCACGGGTGCCGCCGAGGCGCAGGCGCTCTGCAACGAGATCGGAGCCGTGGCCGTGGAAAGCGACGTCGCCACCCCGGCGGGCGTCCAGGCACTCGTGGCGGCGGCTGGCGAACGGATCGACGTGCTCGTGAACAACGCGGGCACGAATCGCGACGGGCTGCTGCTGCGGATGAGCGACGAAGACTGGGACAGCGTGCTGCGCACGAACCTCGACGGCACGTTTCGGATGTGCCGCGCGGTCTCCGAGATCATGCTGCGCCAGCGCTCCGGATCGATCGTCAACGTGACCAGCGTGGCAGGGATCCGCGGCAATCCGGGCCAGGCGAACTACGCGGCGTCGAAGGCGGCCATCGCCGCGATGACGCGAACGCTCGCGAGGGAGCTCGCGAAGCGGAGCATCCGCGTCAACTGCGTGGCTCCGGGCTTCATCGACACCGACATGGTGAAGCGGATGGACCCGCGCATCGTGGACGAGGTCATCAAACGCATTCCGATGCAGCGGCTCGGGCTTCCTGGAGAGGTGGCCAAGGTCGTGGCGTTCCTCGCGTCGGACGACGCGCGCTACGTGACTGGGCAGGAGTGGATCGTCGACGGCGGGCTGACCGCCTGACGACTCGCGGACCGTTCCGCGATGTCTCGGCTCGGAAATTGACCACCGAGGCACAGAGGTCACAGAGGAAGTCTGTAGGACGCTTCGCGAATCTACTTCATCCTCCGTGACCTCTGTGTCTCGGTGGTTCATTCTGTCGGAATCAAACGAGCGAGTCTAGAACCTTCTCGATCTCGCGCCGCTGCCGCTCGTCGAGCTGGTACTCGACGGTCATGCCCGTGTCGTGGCCGCCGCCGCTCGCCTCGATGCTCGACCAGGTCACGACGCCCGGGATCCCGAGCGGCTCCTCGAGGCCGGGGGCCTTGAGCTCGAGCCTCACCTCGCGACCGACCCGCAGCGGTTTCGGCGTCTTCACGAAGCATCCGCCGCGCTTCAGGTTGTCGCGGTACTCCGCGACCATCGCCTTGGCCTTGCGGAACGAGAGCTTGATCTTCGCGCGCTTCTTCTTCTTGCCGTCCTCGTCCGGAATCTCGCGCAGCTTCTCCACGGGCGTCTGATCTTCCGAGTACTCCTCGATCGGCGAGCTCGGTCGCGGCGGCGTGTAATCGCCGTCGCCCGGATCCGCGGGCCCGGCTGCCGCCGCGGCGTTCGCGTCGTCGAGCCCGCTCGCGTCGGACGGGAGGACGAACGTGTCGGTCCGCTTCACGCGCTGGGTGTCGTCGTCCCAGTCGTCGTCGAGATCGATCTCCTCGTGGGCATCCGGACGAGCGAACGGCAGCTCCGCGGGCATCCCGTGTGCGGGCGGAAGCGAGTACATCGGCTCCTCGGCCGGATCGTCGTCCGGCATCGCGAGCGCGTCGTCTCCCGGCTCGAGCCGATCCGCCATCGGGCTGCGCGTGGCAGTGTTCGTCGCGAGCGGGCGCTGCCAGGACGGGTTCGTCACCGGGTTCGAATCGTCGAGCTCGGGCGCGGGCTCGGCGGGCATCGACATCGGCTCGTCGTGAAAGCCGGTGCCGGCGAGCCCGATCGATGCCACGGCCGAGGGCTCCTCTTCGACGTAGTCGTCGGCCGGACCCGCGACCATCGGTGCATCGTCGGCGTCGGACGGCGGCGCGGCGTCGAGGATGATGCCTGGCTCGCCGTCGTAGCTCGGGGGCTCGGACGTGCGGGCCGCGGCGGGCGTTGGTTTCGCGGCGGGCGTTGGTTTCGCGGCGGGCGTTGGTTTCGCGGCGGGCGTTGGTTTCGCCGGCGGCTGCGGGACCGACGCACCTTTGCCGAGCCGCTTCGCGCGACCCAGGATGGCACCGAGAATTCCTTGCGACACGTCTCGACTGTCCGTCGGACCGGTCGTCGTGTGCTCGTCCGATGCGAACGAGTTCGGCTCCGTCGGCGTGAGCTCGTCGGGGCTCGAGTGCGGCACGTGGGGCGGTGTCTTTGGCTTCGGCCTCGGCGCCGGTTTCGCTTTCGCCTCGGCCGCCTTGTCCTTCCTCGACTTGACCATCGGGGGCGACTTCGCGCGCGGCTTCCGACCCACGGGATCCTGCACGGCGTCGCCGTGGATCGACGGCTCGGCTTTCCCCTCGGCCTGCGCCACTTCGGCGTAATTGCGGATCGTGATCTGCTTCTGCTCGCCCGTCTCCGGCTCTGCTCCCGTGACGTGGAGCATCCCGTTCGCGTCGAGGCGGAACGAGATCTCCACCTTGGCGTGCATGGCCGGCGCCGGCGTGATGCCTTCCATCACGAACTCGCCGAGGAACTCGTTCTCGTCCGCGATGCGGTTCTCGCCCTGGCGGACCGTGACGCGCACCGTCTCCTGGTTGTCGCGCGTCGTGGAGAACATCTGCGCCTGCGATGCAGGGATCTGGCTGTTGCGCGAGATGATCGGCTGGAACAGTCCGCCCGCGATGTCGATCCCGAGATCGAACGGCGTGACGTCGAGCAGTACGGGCCGCTTCGCCTCGACGTCGTTCAGGCTGTGGGCGTGCACGGCGGCGCCGATGGCGACGACCTCTTCGGGGTGCACGCCCCGGCTCGGCTCCTTGCCGAAGAGCCCGCTGATCGCTTCGCGCACGCGGGGCATGCGCGTCTGTCCACCGACGAGGATGACGTCGTCGATGTCCGCGAGCTGGAGCCCGCTGTCGCCCACCGCCTTGCGGACGGTCTGGAGCGTGCGGCCGATCAGATCCTCGACGAGACCCTCGAGCGTCAGACGGTCGAACGCCCGCTCGAGGTTCAGGTCCGGCGTGATGCGCGGGATGAGGATGGTGGTCTTGTCCGTGAAGCTCAGCTCGCACTTCGCGCGCTCCGACGCGTCCTTGAGCCGCTGGAGCGACGTGCGATCCGTTCGCAGATCGATTCCGTGCTCGCTCTGGAACTGATCGGCGAGCCAGTCGACGATCCGGAAGTCGAAGTCCTCGCCGCCGAGGTAGGTGTCGCCGCGCGTCGCGAGGATCTCGTACACGCCGCTCGAGAGCCGCAGCACCGAAATGTCGAACGTGCCGCCGCCGAGGTCGTAGAGCGCGAGCGTGCGCTCCCCGGTCTTCTTGAACCCGAACGCGAGCGCTGCGGCCGTCGGCTCGTTGAGCAACCGCTCGCACTTCAGCCCGGCGAGCTTGGCCGCCTCGAAGGTGGCGCTCCGCTGCTGGTGGTTGAAGTACGCGGGAACCGTGATGACGGCCTCGTCGACCGTGTCGCCGAGCGCCGTCTCCGCGATCTGCTTCGCGACCTGCAGGATGATCGAGCAGACCTCGATCGGCGTGTACATGTGCTCGCCCATCTGGACGAGGCAGCCGCCGTCGGGCGCCGGATCGATCCGGAACGGCATCCGGCGCTTCGCTTCCTGCGCCTGCTGGCTGTCGTACCGCCGTCCGATCAGCCGCTTGATCGCGTACACCGTGCGATCGGGATCGGTGAGGATCTTGTTGCGCGCTGCCTGGCCGACGATGAAGTCGCCGTCGGGCTTGGCGCTCACGCACGAAGGCAGCACCTTGTAGCCCTTGTCGTCCTCGATGACCCGGGGCCGCCCCTTCTCGAGGACGGCGACGGCCGTATTGGTCGTCCCGAGGTCGATGCCGATGACCTTCGCCATGAAGGCCGCATTCTACATGAGCGGGGTCAGGTGCGGTCTTTGGTGCCGGGATCGAACAGGGGGATCTGCGGGCTCCGGCGCATGGGGTGCGGATCCACGGGGTAGTCGCCGGAGAAACAGGCTTCGCAGAATCGGCCCGCATCCGTGCCTTCGGCCTCGCGCAACCCGGCGAGCGACAGGTAGCCGAGCGAATCTGCGCCGAGAAACTCGCGAATCCCCTCGACCGAGGAGCGATGGGCGATCAGCTCCTCGGGGGTCGGCGTGTCGATTCCGTAGAAACAGCTCCCCGTCGTCGGCGGCGCGCTGATCCGCATGTGGATCGCCTTGGCGCCCGCGGCGCGGACCATCCGGACGATCTTCTTGCCCGTCGTCCCCCGCACGAGAGAGTCGTCGACGATCACGACCCGCTTGCCCTCGATCACGCTCCGGACCGGCGAGAGCTTGAGCTTCACACCGAAGTCGCGGATCTGTTGCGAGGGCTCGATGAACGTCCGCCCGACGTAGTGCGAGCGGAGGAGCCCCATCTGGTACGGGATGCCGCTCGCCTCCGAAAAGCCGAGCGCCGCGGCGCGGCCGCTGTCCGGGACGGGAACGACGACGTCCGCTTCGCACGGCTGCTCGCGCGCGAGGATTCGTCCGAGCTGCACGCGCACGTCGTACACGGGGAGCCCGAACACGACCGAGTCGGGGCGCGCGAAGTAGACGTGCTCGAACACACACGCCTTCCTCGGCTTGCGCGGAAACGGCTTGAGCGATTGGAGCCCGTCGCGATCGACGATCACCATCTCGCCGGGATCGACCTCGCGGACGAAGGTTCCTTCGATCAGGTCGAGCGCGCATGTCTCGCTGGCGACCACCCAAGCCGCGCCCTTCTTGCCCAACACGAGCGGACGGAAGCCGTACGGATCGCGAACGGCGACGAGCGTGTCCTTGGTGCACAGCGCAATCGAGTAGGCGCCCTCGACCTTCCCGAGCGCGTCCACGAGTCGGTTGATGAACGTCGTCTGCTGCGACGACGCGAGGAGGTGGAGGATCACCTCGGTGTCGGTGGACGTCGCGAAGATGCTGCCGCGTGCTTCGAGATCCTCGCGCAGGATCGCGGCGTTGACGAGGTTGCCGTTGTGCGCGATCGCGATCTGGCCGTCCTGGTAGCGGACGAGGAACGGCTGCACGTTCCGAAGCGAGCCCTCGCCGGTCGTGGCGTACCGCACGTGCCCGATGGACAGGTGTCCCTGGAGGGAGTCGAGCTCGGGATCGCCGAACACGTCGCCGACGAGCCCCTGCCCGCGCGTGAGGCGGATCGTGTCGCCGTCCGAGCACGCGATGCCCGCCCCCTCCTGCCCGCGATGCTGGAGCGCATGGAGCCCGAGGTAGGTGAGGTTTGCGGCTTCCGTGTCGCCGAAGACCCCCATGACGCCGCACTCGTCGTGGAAGTGATCGTCCGGCGCTAGGCGAGCCATGACTCGAACGTCCGGAGCGAGGCGTCGCGCATCGCATCGACGCCCAGGTCGATGGGTCCGAGCCGCAGGCGATCCCCACCGGTGCGCCCGAGCACCAGGCCGCCGACCTTCGCGCGGTGCTCCGGTCGGTACGCCACCAGCACGCGGCCGTGGTCCTCGCCGAAGAGGCGCGCATCGAAGGAGCCCGTGCCGAGCAGCTGGAGATCGGCGCCGACGCCGTCCATGCACATCTCGGCGATGCCGACGGCGAGCCCGCCGTCGCTCAGATCGTGGCACGCCTCGAGGACACCCGAACGAACGAGCGTCCGGACGCGATCGTGCAGCGCACGCTCGGCCGCGAGATCGACGGCGGGCGGTAGACCGCGCTCGATCCCGTGGACAACGGACAGGTAGGCGCTACCGCCGAGGTGCGTGCCTTCGGGGGCGCCGAGCAGGGCGACCTCGAGATCGGCGGAACGGAAGCGAGCACCCGGCGGCACGAACGACGCGTCGGGCACGAGGCCAACGACCGCGACCGAAGGTGTGGGATGGATGGCCGACTTCGCGCCTTCGACGTCCGACTCGTTGTAGAAGGAGACGTTCCCGGACACGACGGGAATCCCGAGGCCTCGGCACGCCTCGCTGATTCCGTCGACCGCCTCGGAGAACTGCCACATCACCTCGGGCCGCTCGGGGCTTCCGAAGTTGAGGCAGTCCGTGAGGCCGACGGCCTCGGCGCCCAGGCACGCGAGGTTCCGCGCCGACTCGGCGACTTGCCCGCACGCGCCCAGCCGTGGATCGAGGAACACGTGGCGCGCGTTGCAGTCCGTCGCGAGCGCGAGGGCCGAGCGGGTTCCGTCGACGCGCAGGAGCGCGGCGTCCGATCCCGGTCGCACCATCGTGGAGGTCCCGACCTCCGTGTCGTACTGGCGCCAGATCCATGTCTTGTCGCAGAGGTCGGGACTCGCGAGCAATGCGAGGAGCGCCGCGTTCGCATCGCGGAGCGGCGGAACCGCGTCGAGGCGTTGCACGCCGTCCTGCCACGAGGGGCGCTGGATCGGCCGCTGGTACATCGGCGCCTCGTCCGTCAGCGCCTTCACCGGAATCGCGGCGACCTCTTCGCCGTGGAAGCGGCAGCGCCA
>Ga0310810_10009382_pt1 | contig 11314 bp, 11 predicted proteins | sample NCmetagenome_FD_207641 | JGI IMG/M metagenome (GOLD analysis project Ga0310810, IMG submission 207641) | Soil microbial communities from experimental microcosm in Duke University, North Carolina, United States - NC | ecosystem: Engineered > Artificial ecosystem > Soil microcosm > Unclassified ... | reverse complement strand
AACTTGTCGCCGTCGGTTGCCAACTTGTGCGGATTACCGCGCCCACCGTAAAAGACGCCGCCAACCTGCAACATATCATTGCCGAACTGCGCGGCCGCGGATGCCTGGTCCCGATTGTGGCCGACATCCATTTTAAGCCCGAAGCCGCCCTGGAGGCGGCACGCTGGGTTGAAGTTGTTCGCATCAACCCGGGCAATTACGCCGATTCAAAGAAATTTGTCGTCAAAGAATACACGGACGCTCAGTACGCCGCTGAACTGGCGCGGATCGAGGAGAAGTTCACGCCCTTGGTGAAGCTCTGCAAAGAGTTGAAACGCGCGATGCGAATTGGGACCAACCACGGGTCGCTCTCTGACCGCATCATGAATCGATTTGGCGATTCGCCTTTGGGTATGGTCGAGAGCGCGCTTGAGTTTGCCCGAATTGCCCGAAAACACGACTTCCATAATTTCAAGTTCTCGATGAAGGCCAGCAATCCGAAGATCATGATCGAATGCTATCGGTTGCTGGTCACCCGGCTCGAGCAGGAAGGGCCGGACTGGAATTATCCCATTCACTTGGGCGTTACCGAAGCCGGCGAAGGCGAGGATGGCCGGATCAAAAGCGCCATCGGCATCGGGTCGCTGTTGTGCGACGGGCTCGGAGATACGATCCGTGTTTCGCTCACGGAGGATTCTCCGCGCGAGATTGAGGTCTGCCGCGACTTACTGGCGCAGATTCCCTCGATGACGGTTCCGCCGGATACAAAGCCTGCGTTGTCTGCACCCGGCTCGTTTCCCTTCGACCCGTTCAATTTTACACGGCGCGTGACGCCGGAGATCGAGTTGGCGAACGACGTCAAATGTGGGGGAGGCCAGACCGTCCGCGTCGTCGTCACTCGCGCGACGTGGGATCGGGTTGCGCCCAAAATCAGTCCGAAAGCCGATGTGAGACCCGAGGCGATTTGCGAGGATCTCAACATCCAGGAAATCGATCCGACCCTCGATTTCACGGTCGCCTGCGATACTCAATTGGTAACGGTAAAAGACGGGGTGAAGTTGCCGCCCATTTCCGCGTTCCGTCTGCTGGTGGCCAAATTAAAACGGTTGGGCCGCAACAATCCCATCCTGCTGAAGGATTGTCTCCAATTTGAACAGCAAGCCCTCGAACCTAAAATCGCGCTGCTTCGCGCTGCGATGGTCATTGGTTCGCTGCTGGCAGATGGGATTGGCGATGCGATCCTGGTGCGCGGCGAACGTGGCGCCGGACAATCCTTGCGCCTGGCATATAATATCCTGCAGGCGGCCGGCTGTCGCTCATTCAAGACGGATTATGTCGCCTGCCCTTCCTGCGGTAGGACCCTTTTTAATCTGCAAACGGTCACCGCCAGAATCAAGACCCGGACCGAACATCTTAAAGGGGTCAAAATTGCCATCATGGGCTGCATCGTTAATGGACCCGGCGAGATGGCGGATGCTGATTTTGGATACGTCGGCGGAGCCCCCGGGAAGATCAACCTTTACGTCGGCAAGACACCGATCAAATTCAATATTCCAGAAGCCGAAGCCGTCGACCGCCTGGTCGATCTAATTAAGGAACACGGCAAGTGGATGGAGCCTGCGACGCCGGAAGTGGTGGTTCTATGAACGGCAGCGGCGTCCCTGTTTAGCGTAGTGCAGAGTAGAATTCGGTCTCGACGAAAAAGGGAATATCGAACGGGATTCGATATTGCTGAGTGCCCGCCTTGCAAGCAAAACCCCCGGAGGTTCTTCTTTAAACAAGCTTGACATTGAGCTTTGATGATTGCCCTTCATCCGCTTGACATGCCTAATACTACAATGTATAGTGCTGCTATGTTACTCGCCGGTTCAACTTCATTTGCTCCGCCCGAGGTGTGAAAGTCCTCGAAATCAACAAAGATTTGGTTGCCGCTTCCTCAACGCCAATCGTCCTGGCGATCCTGGCCGAAGACGATAGCTATGGCTATGCGATCATCCAGCGAGTTCGGGAGTTGTCCGGTGGGCGAATGGAATGGACCGACGGGATGCTTTACCCGGTCCTGCATCGGCTCGAACGGCTCGCCTATGTCGAGGGCCGGTGGGAAATCGCGGAGAGCGGTCGCCGTCGCAAGTACTACCGGATTACGTCGCAAGGCCGGGCTCGGCTTGCCGAGGAGCGCAAGCAGTGGCTAACAGTGAACTCGACACTGAAGGGCATCTGGCACGCGCTCTGCATTGCGAATCCGGCTACCCAGGCGGTGTCAGCCGCGGCGCTGGTACAGGAATCGTGACGATGCAATCTCCAGGTCAAACGATATCGCTGGAGGAACAGATCGACCAGTGGCGAAGTTACCTCCGTCATCGGCAGGCGATCCACTTGGTGGATATCGCGGAACTCGAGGATCATCTGCGCGAGCAGGTCGGGATCCTGGCCAACGCGGGGCTCGCGACCGATGAAGCGTTCCTGGTGGCGGTTAAACGAATGGGCAATCTCGACGCCCTCTCGCGGGAGTTCGCGCGGGAGCACTCGGAGCGTCTCTGGAAACAGCTCGTTGTTGTGCCCTCGGAATCCGGAGACTTACGAGCGCGCGCCCGAACCGATACCATCGTCGCTTTCGGCCTCGCGTTGGCAGCGGCCGTAGCCATCAAAGTGCCGGCGCTTTTTGGGGTCCAATTGGAGCAGGACACCGGCTTCTACGCCCGAAACCTCAGTCTCTTCGTACTGCCTCTCCTGACCGGCTATTTCGTTTGGAAACGGCGACTGGGTATGAGCATTCTCCGATGGCTGGCGGTGGTATTCGTCGTGGCGGGCGTATTCGCTAACATCTATCCTTTTACGCAGCGCGGCAGCACGGAGGTGCTCGCTGCGCTACATTTACCAATCGCGCTTTGGCTGGTGGTGGGTATCGCGTACGCCGGTGGCCGCTGGAGCCAAGTCGAGGGGCGCATGGATTTCATTCGATTCTCAGGCGAACTGTTCATCTACTACGTCCTGATCGCCCTCGGCGGCGGTGTCTTCACGGCGTTCATGGGAATGATCGACGTCGAGCACTTCTTCCAGTCGTGGCTGCTGCCGTGCGGAGCGGTCGGCGCCGTCCTGGTCGGCTCCTGGCTCGTAGAGGCCAAGCAGAGTGTGATTGAGAACATGGCACCCGTGTTGACGCGCCTCTTCACACCCCTTTTCGCCGCCATGCTGATCACATTTTTAGGGACCGTACTGTGGACCGGACGGGGCATCGACATCGAGCGGAACGTCCTCATCGCGTTCGACCTGCTTCTGGTGGTCGTTATCGCCCTGCTGCTCTACTCTGCATCTGCCCGGGATCCACGGTCGCGGCCCGGGGCCTTCGATGTGCTACAAGTCGCTCTGGTGCTGAGTGCGCTTTTAGCCGACGCGGTCGCGTTGTGGGCCATCGCCGCGCGAATCACCGATTTTGGCTTCAGCCCGAACCGGGTTGCTGCGTTGGGCGAAAACGTGATTCTTCTCGTCAATCTGGCGTGGTCCGCCGTGCTCTACCTTCGTTTTCTCAGAGGGCGTGGATCGCTCACCCCCCTTGAAAAATGGCAGACTGATTACCTACCGGTCTATGCCGCATGGGCGGCGATGGTCGTGATCCTCTTTCCGCCGGTGTTCCGGTATGTCTGACTCAACCTGTGTCATGGCCTCCTGCTCGCTGGCTTCTGGGCCAAGGTTGTCTGGCGGCCCGGAGGAATCTTGCCCAGGTGATAAATTAGAAATCCGTGGAGAAAACGGTTGAGTTCGCTGACCTGAGCTCGGCTGGGGTTTAGTTGCGGCAAATCCGACCAGGTATTTTGTTCCAACGCCTTAAGCAGCGTTTTGGTTTCGGATTTCAAGCTAACCGAGGAAGGATCGGGGCTGAGGCCGAGCTCATGCAGAAGTTTGAGTTCAAATGAAAATATCGTGCGAGCCTGGGTTGGTTGTGCCGGGAGATGATTCAGTAATCCATTTAATAATTCGAATATTCCTTCAAGCGGTGTGTCAGTCTCGGTGACTTGCTCGATGAGCGTCGCGCAGTACGAGACTTGCTCGAGGTAAGAGAGGTTTAGGCGAAGCGGTTTGTGTGGGTCGCGCAGCGTGACCTCGCGCAACGTGTGCAGTGCAGAATGGCGGCTGCGCGAGAAACTAAAATCCGCCAGGTAAAACAGGTCCAGCTTCCCGTGAAAGGGCGATTGTGGTCGGCGGGCTGCCTTGGCGACAGTGGCCAGCCGACCGTGGTTTCTGGTCAGCCACTGAACAATCAGACTCGTTTCCGTCAGCGGGTGCGTCCGTAATACCAGGCCGGTCGCAGTTTCAACCATGACCCGCGGACGTTAAATCAATCGCGGCAGGTTTGAACTGTCGCCCCATTTCCGGCGTGTAGTCAGGCATGATCGAACCCAGGCTGATGATGTACTTAATGCCATCGGCTACCGACATCTCAAGCTTGATGACTTCGTCTTCCGGGACCAGGACAAGAAAACCCGAGGTCGGATTTGGTGTCGTGGGAATGAATACGGAAACGAGCTTCTCCTTTGTCTTGGCCTGGAATTCATCCTGTTGCTCGCTAGTAATGAAGCCCATGGAGTAGGCTCCTGAGCGAGGAAATTCCACCAGCACAACGGTCCGGAACGCGGTCTTGTTCGTCGAGGAAAACGCGTCATTAACTTGTTTGGTCGCCCCGTAGATTTTGTTGAGCAGCGGAATTTTCAGCAACGCGGCATCGACCCATTCGATGAGGCGTTTGCCGAAGTAGTTGCGGGCGAGTAAACCAACACCGCCGATCAAAAACATGGCCAACAGGAGTGCAAACAAACTCCAGTACCAGTACATGGGGCCGTTTCCTTGATCGTGATGAGTGAGCCGGTGTGGGAGGAAGATCAGAAGCGTATCGGTGATATTGGCCACTGTGCCGAAGAGCCAGCCCAAGACCGCCACCGAGATCACGGCCGGCAAAACAATCGCCAGCCCCGCCCAAAAATTAGCCTGCCAGCGCGCAAAGAGGTCTTTTTTCACTGGTTCTAGAGTAGCCTAAAGCGGCAGGGACGCAAAGCCTCGTTAAAATGCCGCCGGGTGTGTGGCCAAACGGATTAAGCAGCAGTGACGCTGCGTTTGGCGCGCGAGGGGCGGCGTCCCAGTTTCTCTATATGAAATTCCTCAGATATTGCTCGCACGAGCCGATTCTCCCGTTGCTTCATTCGGTCACGTTCGCGGCTCCGGCGGTCATCGTACCCGTTTAGATGAAGCAACCCGTGCACGATGTATCGGACCAATTCGTGCTGCCAGGTTGTGCCAAAACGCGACGCTTGGATGCGGGCTTCATCCAGGCAAACAAAGATTTCGCCTGAGCGGAGGGCCTCGTCTGGATCTGAATAATCAAACGTGATGACATCCGTTGAGCCTCGATGGCGGACGAACGTTTCATTCAAGCGAATCATCTCTGGCTCGCCCACCAGATAAATCCCAAGGTCCATCACCATACGGGCGGTAAACTCCGCTAGCAGGCGTTGAATAATCCGGCGCAGTAGCCGGAGATCCACCCGATAATGGCGGACGCGATTGCGAACCGTAAGTTGGCGCGTCACTCCTCCTCTCCGCGGCGCCCGCGGCGGTCTTTTCCGCGATGCTCCTCGTACGCCGCAATTATTCGCTGCACGAGTGGATGGCGGACGACATCGCGGCGGGTGAACTCGATAATCGCGATTCCTTCGATGTGGCGCAGCACGCGGTGGGCTTCCAGCAAGCCGGATCGTTTTTGAGGGGGCAAATCAATTTGCGTCTCGTCGCCGGTAATCACCGCTTTGGAGCTGATGCCCAGCCGTGTGAGAAACATAAACATTTGTTCGGTAGTCGAATTCTGCGCCTCGTCCAGGATAATGAAGGCATGGTTGAGGGTCCGGCCGCGCATGTACGCCAAAGGAGCAATCTCAATAACGCCTCTTTCGGTGTGCTTTTGGATCTCTTCGGCGGGCAACATGTCATGCAGCGCATCATGCAGCGGCCGCAGGTAAGGCATAATCTTCTCGTAAAGGTCGCCTGGCAGAAAACCCAGCGCCTCGCCCGCTTCGACTGCGGGTCGAGTGAGAATAATCCGGGAGACCCTTCCTTCGCGCAGCGCGGCCAAGGCCATCGCCACCGCCAGGTAGGTCTTGCCGGTTCCTGCGGGACCGACTCCGATAGTGACATCGTTGCGACGGATCGCATCCAAATACTTCTTTTGCCCAACGGTTTTAGCAGTGACGCTCGGTTTTTTATCGGAAGTTTGAATCCGATCACTCAGAATGTCCTTCAACATCGACACGCCTTCATGCTTAACGATGTTTAGGGCATGCGAGAATTCACGCTGGCGCACCGGCGTGCCGGCATTGAGCGAATCCTCGAGCATTAAAAACAGATGTTTGGCTCTTTCTAGCCCGTCGGGTTCTCCTTCGAGCTTAATCCAGCCTTCGCGCGAGGTCGCTTTGACGCCAAGCTGCTGTTCGATGGCGTCAAGGTTGCGTGGATCATTGTTATAAAGCTGCTGGGCCACGCGAGCATTTTCAAAATGGAGTGTCTCTAAGGGCATGATCTGGAGTTGCAAATGAATATCGGAATCGACGTGCGAAGTGGCGAATCGGCCCGGTCAATGTGGGAGTCGACGTAAGGAGGCTCTGCCGTCCAGAAGACGCGCGGCCACCGCCGGGCTTTGCCGAGTGGGCGCAGGTTTCCATTCTTCCTGGGAAGAGTGGCGGTGAGGGGAATTGCCTTTTTGCGTGGATCGTTCATTGACAGGATCCGATCGCCTGTCCGTGCGCGCATGGAGGTCTCCCTACGTCGTTGCCTGCAGGGCGCAAGGTTATCGTGCTGGAGCCGATTCATTCTCTAAAGCCGCGCGCAATTTGGCCGCCAGTTCGGTTAAAGCCTGAGGAACCACGGTCGTGTTGGCCAGGACTGGCATAAAGTTGGTGTCGCCCTGCCAGCGAGGCACAACATGCACATGGAGGTGTTCGTAAATTCCTGCACCAGCAACTTTGCCGAGATTGATTCCGATGTTAAAACCATCAGGTTTCATCACGCGCGTCAGCGCATTTTGGCACCGGCGCGTCAAGCGCATCAGATCTGTCATTTCCTCGTCGGTCAACCCATTAAGATCCTGGACCTGCTTGTAGGGGACAACCATTAAATGACCTCCATTATATGGATAGGTATTGAGCAGGGCATAACAGGTTCGCTCACGCGCAATCACATAATTCGCCTCGTCGTCGCTTGATTGTGCGATCGTCGTAAAAAGGCTCTGCGTCTGTGGTGATTTAGGTGCAAGGATATACTCAATGCGCCAGGGGGCGTGCAGCGATTCCATCAGGAAACACTATAAACAGAACCAGTCAAAGTCAAAAACTGGCAAGGCGTCGGGAACCCGAGCTCCTCTAGGCGACAACATCCGCGAGGGTGAAGTACTCCGAGAGGTTTTAGGGAATCTGAGGCCTTGCGGAGCTCCGCGGAGCTCGGCGTTCCGAGTTGCGGATTTAGACCATGCAACGCCATGAAGCGGTGCGAGGGCCAATTTTCTGATTTAAGAAGCGACCTTTTTCGGTGCCGGGATCTGGCCGCGAAGCAAATAAACCAGGGCCTTAACCGCCAGTTCGATAAACAGGAAAGGTTTGGCAATGAAATCGTTACCGCCACTGACCATGGAGTTGGCCCGACTTTCGAGATCGTTCAACCCGGTGACAAACACCACCGGAGTTTTTTTGTGCGCGGACAAATTCCGTAATTTGGAGCACAATTCATAACCGGTCATGCCCGGCATATCGACATCGAGAAACACGAGGTCGAACGGTTTTTCTGCAAGCAGTTGATAAGCAACCTGAGGATCTTCAACTGCGACACATTTGATCTTCGCCTTTTCCAACGCGTAAGTCACCGCTCGTCGTGAAATGGCTTCATCATCGACGACCAGCACGTTAGTCGCGGGTTTTTCGCCTTGGTCCAACACAGCACGTCGCTCGAAGAGAATTGCGAGGAAATCAACCGCCGAGGCAACGGTCCGTAAGGTGGAAGCGTTGATATTCTTGGGCTTTTCGTAAAGCTCTTTCAACAACGCCTCCAGTGCGTCGGCCATGTGAGCAATGGTCAACATGCCGTTGAACCCCGCGTTACTGGTCAAGCCATGGATACGTCGATACATCTCGTGGATCTGTTTCGCCCGCCCAGTCTCATCCTCCGCCTTGATGAGCGACTGCAAAAGCGTGCGCAAACTGGTCAACGTTGCCGGAAGGCTTTCGAGGAAAGAATTTGATGGATTTGTCTGGATATCCGCTGGCCGACGGTGAGCCGGAGACGGCTGGGGTGGTTCAGGGTGCGGTGCCGGTGAGGACTTGGCTTGCGATTCCGCTGGCATCGCAGCAGTTGTGGTGGCGCCGTTACTGGCAACTGAATTGCGAACTACCTCAATCAATTGTTTCGGTGTGCAATTGGCCTTGGAAAGACATTTAGTAGCTCCAGCTTTCCATGCTTCCTGCACCATGTTGGTCAGGTAGGTATTTGAAAAGACAATGATCGGAAGTTTCTGGTATTCGGGTAACGCCCGCACCTTTTTCATCACCTCAACGCCCGTCATGCCCGGCAGCATGAGATCCAGAATAACAGCGTCCGGCTGAAAGCTGCGCAATGTCTCCAGCCCGCTCGGCCCATCGCTCGCGATTTCGACCTGGAACCCCTCCACCGAGAACTTGTTCCGATAGATATTCGCGACGATCTGATCGTCCTCGATAATCAGAATTTTCTTCATGCTACGGCTTGGACACGAGATCGGCGTGTCCGGCCATATAAGCCACGAGGAACGCGCGAATGCGTGCAAATTCCCTTCCGGCTTGTTCGCACAGCTGAGCCGCATTGATCAGCTTGCCCTCAAAGCCTTGGCGCTCCAACTCCCGCAGCAGTGGGACGAGCTCTCGCATGCCGCACGTGGAACTGGCACCCGCGCAACTATGAGCTATCCGCCGAACTTCTGTTGCCGACCCGGCAGCGACTGCCGCGTCCAACTGTTCCATCTGTTCGGTCGTTTGATCCAGATATAGAGTGATCAACTCACGCAAGTTATCGGCGCTGCCATCGGTGAATTCAATCATCCGCTCCATATCTACTGGCGCGTTAACCGGCGGAGTGACTGGTTGGCCTTGCTGCGCAACAGTGGCGTTGGTTTGCGGGCGCGCCTCAGCCGGATTGGCGGATCCATTGACGTCGACACCGCTCGCGATAGCTCCCCACCTCTCCACAATGGTTCGAATGTCTTCGAGCCGAACGGGCTTGGCGATATAGTCGTCCATCCCGGCGGCCAGGCACTTTTCACGATCACCTTGCATCGCGTTAGCGGTCATTGCTACCACGATAATCGAAGGCTTGTAATTTGGGAATTGAGATCTTTGCTTTTGCCGTTGCCGGATCAAACGGGTCGCTTCCAATCCTCCCATCTCCGGCATCATCACGTCCATAAAGACCAGATCGTAAGCCTGACGATCCAAAGCGACGAGAGCTTCCAGACCATTGGCCGCAAGGTCTGCCTGGTAGCCCATTTGTTGCAGCAAACGCAAGGCGACCTTCTGGTTAATCGCGTTATCGTCGCACAGCAATACGCGTAAGGGAAGACGTTGCGCCAAAGTAGGATCCAATTTTTGTTTGGATGCTGCTTTAGGGCCTGCGGGTTTGTGGCCCGAAACAACTCGCAGCAATGCCTGGTGCAACTGGGCGGGCTTTATCGGCTTGGTCAAACAGCCTGCAAAAGAAATAGCGCTAATATCGGAGTTATCGGTTCGCACCCCGACGCAGGTCAGCAGGATTAGAGGCATGGTGGCTCCACCCGGGAGTTTGCGAATTTCGCTGGCCAGCGCCAAAGCATCCAGGTCAGGCATTTGCATATCCAGCAAAGCCAGATCGTAGCGCTCGCCGCGCACATATTCCAGAGCCTTGCTGGCAGTTTGCGCACTTCGCGGTACCATGCCCCATTTGGTCATTTGGGCGCTGATCAATCGGCAACTGGTGGCGTTGTCGTCCACTATCAAAGCTCGCAGATTCTTAAATTCCGGCTGCGCCCCCTCCGCACCGGGATGAGTGGCGGTATGGCATTCCAAGGAGAGTGTGAAATGGAAGGTGGAACCCTTATGGGGAACACTTTCGACCCACATTTTCCCACCCATCATCTCGACGAGGCGTTTACTGATCGCCAATCCCAGGCCGGTCCCCCCGTATTGACGAGTGGTCGAGGCATCTGCCTGGCTGAAAGATTTGAATAACCGGGCAAGTCGATCGACGGGAATCCCAATGCCGGTATCTGAGACTGAGAAGTGCAGATGCAGCGGGTCGGCCTTAGCTTGAGCCTTTTTGGGTGTTGAAAGCAGTTTGACCTGGACGACTACTTCCCCAATCGAGGTGAACTTAATGCCATTGCTTAAGAGATTGACCAGCACCTGACGGAATCGGGTTACGTCGCCAATCACCTGTGACGGCACACTATCTTCAACGTGATAGACGAGGTCTAATTTCTTTTCCGCCGCCTTGGCTGCCAAAAGATCCAACGCCTCTTCGATGCACGTCCTGAGATCAAAGGGTTGCCGTTCCAGTTCGAGTTTGCCGGATTCGATTTTCGAAAAATCCAGAATATCGTTAATAATCGTTAATAACGATTCGCTACTGGAATAAATGGTCTCGAGGTAACCGTGCTGCTCGTGGTTCAAAGGTGTTTCCAGTAGCAGGCCCGCCATCGCGATGATTCCGTTCATCGGTGTGCGGATTTCGTGGCTCATGTTGGCCAGAAAATCCGCTTTGGCTCTCGAAGCGGCTTCAGCAGCCACACGCGCCGCCAGCAGCTCGCGATTCGTTTGGGTCAATTCATCCTGCAAATGCTTGCCTCGCAAAGCTGCTCGCAACCGAGCGCGGAGTTCGGCTGATTCGAAAGGCTTGGTCAGATAATCATTGGCCCCCAACTCAAACCCGCGCAGCTTATCATTTGTGCCGTTCCAAGCCGTCAGGACAATCACAGGTATGGCCTGAGTTTCGGGCAACTCCTTCAGCTGGGTGAGTAGTTCGAACCCGTTCATCCCAGGTAATCCCAAGTCGAGTAAAACCAGATCAAAAGGTTTCTCGCGCAGCAAGCGGATTGCTTCTTGTGCATCCTTGGCGCTCGACAGCACGACACGATCGTCCTGGAGAAGCGCGGCCAGCACGTCGGGCATCCGCGGATCATCCTCAACCAACAGAACTTGAGACTGAGGCGAATTCATTTTCCGGCGCTCTCAGACCACATTTGCGAACAAGTAATGCATCGGTATTAAGTCAGTGCTCATTAAGCACATTCGGCACC
>Ga0310810_10009378_pt1 | contig 11314 bp, 10 predicted proteins | sample NCmetagenome_FD_207641 | JGI IMG/M metagenome (GOLD analysis project Ga0310810, IMG submission 207641) | Soil microbial communities from experimental microcosm in Duke University, North Carolina, United States - NC | ecosystem: Engineered > Artificial ecosystem > Soil microcosm > Unclassified ... | reverse complement strand
GCCGGCTTATCCGTTCGGTTGGATCGACGACCCGCCCGGCGTCAACCGGTTGATCGGGCTGCATTGGCTCTCGGGGCTGTTCTATCCCGACGCCAATCAGGATGATCTGCGCGCGGCGGTCTGCGAGTTCTACGACCAGTTTTACCGCATCAAGCTGACTAATGCACAGCTTGAGGCGATGGTTCGGCCGGCCGGCGCGCCGCCGATCGAGGCGCCGCATGGGGCACCGGAGCCGCTTGTTGGGCTTGGCGCCATGCCGCCATCGCCGCTGCCATCGCCGCTGCCGGCCACCCCATCGGCGCCGAGTGCGACGGTCTCGCCGATGTCGCCGGTGACGCCGAGCGCCCCGGACGCTACGGCGCCTTCGACCACTCCGGCCCCGAGCGCCGCCGGTCTTCCCGGGCCGCCGCCGGCGCCGTCCACGGCGTCCGCGACCTGCACATTGCCCGGCGCCAACGGGCCCTTGGGCAACAACGCAGCGAGCGCGGGCTTGCCCGGGATCGGTCCGCCTGGCCGACGCGGCGCGGCGCCGGGGCTCGGCCTGCCCCGCGCCGGGCCGCAATAGGCTCTGTCGCTCGCTTAGCGCGGCTGCGCGGTGTAGCGCAGGTACGGCTTCGGAGCGCGGAAGCCCGGGTAACGCTTTTGGGCCTCCTCATCAGAGACCGAGCCGGCGATGATGACGTCCCCGCCGGGTTTCCAGTTGACCGGCGTCGCCACCGGATGCTTCGCCGTCAGCTGCACCGAGTCGAGGATTCGGAGCACCTCGTCGAAATTGCGCCCGGTCGTCATCGGATAGGTCAGCATCGCCTTGATCTTCTTGTCCGGCCCGACGACGAAGACCGAACGCACCGTGGCGTTCTGCGCCGGCGTACGGCCTTGCGCTGTCTCGCCGGCTTCGGCGGGCAGCATGTCATAGAGCTTTGCGACCTTGAGCTCGGGATCGCCGATCAGCGGGTACGTAACCCGGTGCCCCTGCGTCTCCTCAATGTCCTTCGACCAGCGCGTGTGATCCCCGACTGGATCGACGCTGAGGCCGATGATCTTTGTGTTGCGCTTCTCGAATTCCGGCATCAGCCCGGCCATGTAGCCGAGCTCCGTCGTGCAAACCGGCGTGAAATCCTTGGGGTGCGAGAACAACACGGCCCAGCCATTGCCGATCCAGTCATGAAAATTGATCTTCCCCTGGGTCGTCTCGGCCGTGAAATTGGGTGCTTCGTCGTTGATGCGCAGCGACATCGGAGAGCCTCCATCTGCCTGGGTACGCCCGGCAGCGCATCGGCGTGGCGGTCGCGAAAAGTCGTCGCCTCGCCGGCCTGTTTCTTACGCGTGCCGGTACTGACGCGAAAGATGGCCCGGCAGCGGCCCCGGCGCAAGCCGAACGGGCGTTTCGCGCTTCAATCCGGTTTTCGGCGAGGGACAGGCTTTGCGCGCGTAGGTGCTGTTGCCGAGCGGGCGCTTCCGGACGGCGCCGGTGCTCCTCGCAAGAGGCCGTCCGTGCTGAGGTCTTCGTCAATATCCGGCCAATGGATCCCGTATCCCCCGCCGGCTATTTCCCACCGCTGTCGCTGCTTCGCCGTAGCGGAAAGCAGACGGGGATACCAGGCGAGCGGCACGGCAATGCTGCGCCCGTCCATCAACTCCACGGTGAGGCGATCCTCGTCGATATGAACACCGCGAACCCGGGTGTCCGGCGCGGTCTCAGCGAAAGAACTCATGCCATGCTTTCAATAGGGCGGCTTGCGACCGCTGCACCAAGCGCACAACCTCCGCCAACTCGGTTGGCGAAAAACCCGCATTCCGAGCGACCACGACAGGATCGAGCCAAACTTTCACCGATGCTCCCGCTTTGTCCACATGGACATGAGGCGGCTCGTTCGGTTCGTGGCTGTAGAAATAGAGACGATAGCCCCTGGCTCGGAGGACGGTCGGCATAGAGCTCCATGCCAGACTGGCTACTCAGCCGCTTGCTGCTGTACCGGGGCAGGGCGCCAGCGCAGGACCGGCTTTCGCGCCGCCGTGGTTTCGTCGAGCCGCCGCCGCGGCGTCAGCAGCGGCGCCTCGCGGAAGCTCGCCGCATCGCCGGCCCCGGTCTTGATTGATTGGGCCCGCGCCGCGAGCCCGGTGAGAACGGCGGCGAACTGATCGAGCGAGGCTTTGCTTTCCGTTTCGGTCGGCTCGATCAGCAGCGCGCCGTGCACGACGAGCGGGAAATACATTGTCATCGGGTGAAAGCCCTGATCGATCAGCGCCTTGGCGAAATCGAGCGTCGTGACCCCGGTGCCCTCCAGAAATTCGTCGTCGAACAACACCTCGTGCATGCAGATGCCGGGAAAGGCCGCGCTCAGCGCGCCGGCCAGTTTGACGCGCAGGTAGTTGGCGTTTAGGACGGCGTCCTCGGCGACCTGCTTCAAGCCATCCGAACCGTGGCTCATCATGTAGGCGAGGGCGCGCACGAACATGCCCATCTGGCCGTGAAAGCCCTTCAGCCGGCCGATCGAGCGCGCCGCATCGCCGGAGTCATGTTCGACCAGACCGAAGCCGCCCGCGCCATGCACGATCCACGGCACCGGCGCATAGGGCGCCAGCTCCGCCGCGAGCACGACCGGGCCGCTGCCCGGCCCGCCGCCGCCATGCGGCGTCGAAAAGGTTTTGTGCAAATTGATATGCAGCGCGTCGATGCCGAGCTCGGCCGGCCGCACGCGCCCGACGATCGCGTTGAAATTGGCGCCGTCGCAATAGAAGAACGCGCCGGCCCTATGCACCGCCTCGGCGATCTCGAGGATTTGGTCTTCGAAGAGGCCGCAAGTGTTCGGGTTCGTCAGCATCAATGCTGCGACATCGGGTCCGAGCTTTGCCCTTAGCGCAGCAAGATCGACCCGGCCGCGCTCGTTCGCCGGGATCGACTCGACGCTGTAGCCGGTTGCCGCCGCCGTCGCCGGGTTTGTGCCATGCGCCGATTCCGGCACGAGGATGCGGCTGCGCTTGTCGCCGCGCGCTTCCAAGGCGGCGCGGATCGTCATGATGCCGCAGAGCTCGCCATGCGCGCCCGCGGCCGGCGGCAATGCCACTGCCGGCATGCCGGTCAGCGTTTTCAGCCAATGCGCCAGAGTGTCGATCAGTTCGAGCGCGCCCTGCACCGTCGATACCGGCTGCAGCGGGTGGATGTCAGCAAACCCGGCGAGCCGCGCCATCTTCTCGTTGAGGCGGGGGTTGTGCTTCATCGTGCACGAGCCCAGCGGGTAGAGGCCCGTGTCGATCGCGTAATTCTTCTGCGACAGACGCGTGAAATGGCGCACGATCTGCGGCTCGCTGAGACCGGGGAGGCCGATCGGTCGCTTGCGGTCGAGCCCGCCAAGCCGGGACGTGACCGAGGGCGGCTCCGGCAGATCGACACCGCAATGCCCCGGCGAATCCTGCTCGAACAGCAGCGGTTCCTCGATCTGCAATCCGCGATTGCCGCTGATCGTCTGGACGGTGGTTGCATCGCCGGCTGACGGATGCCTGCTTAGGGCCTGGCTCCACTCGTTCATCGCAGCACCTCCGTGAGCCCGGCCGCGAGTCGTTCGATATCATCGGCGGTGACGGTTTCGGTCGCGGCGACCAGCAGCAGGTCGGCGAGCTCGCCGCGCTCGGGATAGAGCCTGCTGACCGGCACGCCGGCGAGGATGCCGCGCTGGGCGAGCGCCTCGACGACCGGCGCGGCAGGCTTTGGCAGGCGCAACGCGAATTCGTTGAAGAAGCTGTTGTTGACGACCTTGACACCCGGAATTTTCGCGAGCCGTTCCGCTGCCGTAACCGCCGTCGCGTGATTGAGCTTCGCGAGCCGCGTCAGCCCCGCCTCGCCGAGCAGCGACAGATGGATCGTAAAGGCGAGCGCGCACAGCCCGGAATTCGTGCAGATGTTGCTCGTCGCCTTTTCGCGGCGGATGTGCTGCTCGCGCGTCGACAAGGTCAGCACCCAGCCGCGCCGTCCCTCGGCATCGGTGGTCTCGCCGACGAGGCGCCCGGGCATCTGCCGCACGAATTTCTCGCGGCTCGCGAAGAGGCCGACATAGGGGCCGCCGAAATTGAGCGCGTTGCCAAAGGACTGCCCTTCGGCCGCGACAATGTCGGCGCCCATCTCGCCGGGCGGCGTGATCGCGCCCAAGCACAGGATTTCGGTGACGATGACGACCAGCAGCGCGCCGTTCTGATGACAGATTTGCGCAAGCTGCGAGTAGTCGCGGATCTCGCCGTAGAAATCCGGGTTCTGCACAACGACGCAGGCGGTCTCGCCGTCAATCAACCCGGCGAGATCCTCGCCGCCGCCGGGGGCCGGGTCCTGCGCTTGCAATTCCTCGCCGGCGAACCGCGCATAGGTCTCGCACACCGCGCGGTAATGCGGATGCAGCCCGCCCGACAGCACCGATTTGTTGCGCCGCGTGATGCGGCCGGCCATGGCGACCGCCTCGGCGCAGGCGGTGGCGCCGTCATAGAGCGAGGCGTTGGCAACCTCCATGCCGGTCAAGAGCGCGACCTGCGTCTGAAACTCGAACAGATATTGCAATGTCCCCTGCGCCAGCTCGGGCTGGTACGGCGTGTACGACGTCAGGAACTCGCCGCGCTGGATCAGGTGATCGACGGCGGCCGGCACGTGATGGCGATAGCTCCCGGCACCGAGAAAAAACGGCACCGCGCCCGCGACCGTGTTCTTTGCCGCCATCGCGGCGAGCCGCCGCTCGACCTCCAACTCGCCCATCGCGCGCGGCAGATCCAGCAATCCGTCGTGCCGCGCCGCCGCCGGCACCTCGGCGAACAAATCGTCGATCGACGGCACGCCGATCGTCGCCAGCATGTCGCGGCGATCGGCATCGGTCAGCGGCAGATAGCGCATCAATGCTGCTCCCCGACAAAGCTCTGATACGCCGCCTCGTCCATCATCCCGTCGAGCTGTTTGGGATCGGCGAGCCGCACCTTGATGAACCAGCCCTCGCCCATCGCGTCGGCATTGACTTTGGCCGGATCGGCGACGATGTCGTCATTGACCGCGACGACCTCGCCCGAAACCGGCGAGTAGACCTCGCTCGCGGCCTTTGCCGATTCGACAACCGCCGCCTCCTTGCCCTGTTCGACTTGTCGGCCGAGCTCGGGCAATTCGACATAGACGACATCGCCCAATTGCGATTGCGCGTAATCGGTGATGCCGATCACGGCGACGTCGCCCTCCTGCCGCACCCATTCATGGTCTTTCGTGAAGCGAACCGCGCTCATGCTGAAGCTCCTGTCGGGCGGTAATAGCGTGTCGGGACAAAGGGCAATCGCGCGACATGCGCCGGGCGCGGCACGTCGCGAATGATCAGCGACAGGGCGCTGCCGTTCGCGCTGTGCGTCGCGTCGACATAGCCCATCGCGATCGGCGCGCCGACCGAGGGGCCGAAGCCGCCACTCGTCACCGTGCCGACCCGATTGCCGGCGGGATCGGTGATGACCGTGCCCTCGCGCGCCGGGGCGCGCCCATCGGGCCGGATACCGACGCGCTTGCGTGCGACGCCCTCCGCGAGCTGACGCAGGATGATCGCCGCACCGGGGAAGCCGCCCTCGGCGCGCCGCCTTTTGCCGATCGTCCAGGCGAGCCCGGACTCGATCGGGGTCGTCGTCTCGTCGATGTCATGGCCGTAAAGGCAGAGCCCGGCTTCGAGGCGCAGCGTGTCGCGCGCGCCCAGCCCGATCGGCATGACCTCCGGCTCGCCCAGTAGCCGCTCCGCGATTGCGGCCGCCTGCTCGGCCGCTACCGAGATCTCGAACCCGTCCTCGCCGGTATACCCCGAGCGGGTCACGCTGCACGGCGTGCCGGCGATCGACAATTCGGCGGAGGTCATAAACGACATCCGCTCGACCCCCGGCGCGAACCGCTTCAAAACCGCGGCGGCCGCCGGGCCCTGCAATGCCAGGAGCGCGCGCTCGAAATGCGGCTCGATCGTCACCGCGCGATCGAGCTGCGACTGCAGGTGCGCGAGGTCCGCGTCCTTGCACGCCGCGTTGACGACGAGCATCAGGCCGTCCTCAAGACGGGTCGCCATCAGATCGTCGAGTATGCCGCCTTTGTCGTTCAGCAACAGCGTGTAGCGCATCTGCCGCGGCATCAGCCCCTGTAGATCGCCTGGAACCAGCGCCTCCAGCGCCAGCGCCGCCTCGGCGCCGTGGACCCGGATCTGCCCCATATGCGAGACATCGAACAACCCAGCGTGGGCGCGAGTGTGCAGGTGCTCGGCGATGATGCCGGTCGGGTATTGGACCGGCATCTCATAGCCGGCGAACGGCACCATCTTGGCGCCGCGCGCACGGTGCAGCTCATACAACGGTGTGCGCCGCAGCGCCGCGGTGGAGGAGTCCGAGCCGGGTTCGTTCAACGGGCGCACCTCCGACGAATCGGACGCCGCTTGGCGTCCGGGAGATGCCCCCTCTGTCCTGAACCCTGAGAGATTCACCGCGCGGACACCCCCAAGGAGGGGCGACACACACGCGGCTTACTCCTTCGGTGAGCGGCCCAATTGCTGGTGCGGTCCGCCGCTTTCCAGAGCGCCCTTCCCCCCGCAGTCCTTTTGCCTGAGAGTTTCCGGGGCGGTTGCTCCTTCGGCGCCGCGTTTCGGGGTCAGTCCCGAGCGCGGCCTCTCCTGCGGGCGTGCATACGGCAGCCCTCTCTGTAGCACCGCCTCCCACCCGACGCCAGCGCCAACCCGTTCACGACCCTTGGATTTGACAACAACGCAACGCTTATGGACTGTGCCGCTGCTGGCTTTGAGATTCAGGTGGAATGCCTGCTCTGGCCACGCGGCTTCTAAAATATACCGGGCCTTCGGAGAAATTGATGCCAGAGTTGAAGCCGCTGGATTGGCCGCCCATCGAGGTCGAGGGTGCGCGCGTCGGAAGACCAGCTGGCCGCGATGATCCAGCGGATTGCGAAAAATTTCGAACATATGGGCGAGACCGAGCCGTATTGGTCGGTGCTCAGCGCCGAACAGTACCGCGTCGAACACATCAAAGAGAACGAGGCCGAATTTTACGGGTCCGGTCGCGAGCCGGTCAGCATGTTCGAGGCCACCGCGGCGAGGTGTGGCGTAACGCTGGGCCGGACCATGACCTGCTTCGAGCTGGGGTGCGGGCTGGGCCGCAGCACGATTTGGCTCGCCGATATTTTCGGGCGCGTCATCGGTGCGGATATCTCGCGGCCCCATCTGCGCCATGCCGAACAAACTGCGCGGCGGCTGGGTAAACGCAACATCAGCTTTTTGCGCGTCGATGAGCCCGACGCCATTACCCGCGCCCCCGAGTTCGACGTCTTCTTTTCGATTATCGTGCTGCAGCACAACCCGCCGCCGATCATCTACAAAATCCTCCATACAGCCTTGTCGAAGCTCCGACCGGGCGGCATCGCATATTTTCAAGTGCCGACGTATCGCCAGGGGTACCAGTTCCGAATCGCGGAGTATCTCGGTTCGAAAAACCAGCTCGGCACGCCGGAGATGCACGTGCTGCCCCAGCCCGACTTGTATGCGCTCTTCGAGGAGGTGGGCTGTCGGCCGTTGGAGGTGCGCGAGGACAGCGCGTCGGGCGAAGGCGCGATAGTATCGAACCGGTTTTTATTGAGAAAAGTCCGTGCTGCCGCAAAAGGGCGGCTCGATAAGCTGGTTTGAGAAATGGCGCTCACAGAATTTAGGATCGTGCGCGAGGCATTGCAGGCAAACAATCCCGGGCCGGGCGGCGATCGGTTTCCGATAATCTGGTCCGAGCAAAAACGGGCCGCGCTCCGCCGGCTCGCCGAGGGCGGCACGCCGGCCGAGCCGCCGATCGACAAAGCGCTCGCTCTGCCTTTGTTGCAGTGCACCGATGGCGAATTTGCGCGGGCGGAGGCGCTAATCCTCAATCTGCTTCGGGACAATATGGCGCTTTGTGAGCGCAACAACGAAGTATTCATCAGCTTTTTGAACTCGTTGTTTGTCGTGCAGCGGTTTGACCTCGTCGCCGCGATGCTGCGTGATCGATACGGTTTTCAACGTCCGCTGCGTCTGCTCGCGCGACATGACGTCCACGGGGTCGGTCAGGTCGGCTGGCAAATCCTGCCGGGGAGCGATGGCGGCGAACACCGCTTCATCTTCGATGCGAAGGCCTATGAGGCTGACGACACCCGCAACGAGATCCTGCTGTTCCAATGGGAATTCCCGCTGTTCTCATCCTATTCAGCCACGCCTGAGCAAGAGATCGGGCACATCGTCACCACTCGTGCGGATGTCGGGATAATTCCGGGTCTCGCTTACTGCGACAACAGGCCAAATTTCTTTTTGGTGCCGGATTCTGTCTTCGTTCCGACCCGCGGATACCAACACATGCGAGAGGCAATTCGCAATGATCACGTTCGCTGGACTGATCGAAAGCCGGTAGCGTTTTGGCGCGGTGGGACGACGGGAATACCAGACAGGGAAAATGATTGGTCGTCTCTGCCGAGATCACGATTGTGCGAACTTTCGCGTCGTCACGAACAAACCGGCCTATTCGATGTCGGTTTCGCCTCCGTTGCGCAGTTCCATGACGCGAAAGCGGTCGAGCACGAAATCACGCGAGCAGGGCTGATGCGCGGCTTTGTCAAAGCGGAGGAGTGGAACAGATACAAGTTTCACATCGATATCGACGGGAATAGCAACGCTTGGGCCGCCCTCTTTCAAAAGCTCCTCACCGGTAGTCCGGTTTTGAAAGTGGAGTCGTCGCGAGGTTTGGTGCAGTGGTACTACGATGAGCTGCGCCCTTGGTACAATTACGTGCCGGTCGCTCCCGACATGTCGGATCTCGTCGACAAGGTCAAATGGCTGAACAGCAACGATCGGGTCGCGGAGGCGATCGGCAGCCGAGGGCGTGAACTGGCTGACCGCCTGACCTACCCGCGGGAGATCGCGCGTGCCATGCCGGTCATCTCCGCAGCCTTTCGCTATTTCAATTGGCGGCCCGGCAATACCGGGCCGTATGGCAGGCCGCTGTCCGATTTTGTTGCCGTTAGCGGCGAGTCGACTTGCGGGTGAAGGAGCAGCAACCGGCTCGACAGCCTCCGCCGTGATCGGCGAAAGTGCGGGCAGGCGCGGCCAGCGAGGAAGCCGATGAGCCAAGAGAGCAGCAACCCGTACGAGACGGGTCTCGGCAAGAACGCCGCCAACTTCGTGCCATTGTCGCCGATCGGCTTTCTGTTGCGCTCGGCCGCGGTCTACCCGAACCGCGCCGCGGTCATTCATGGCGGGCAACGCTACAACTGGAGGGAGGCGCTGGAGCGCTGCCGGCGGCTCGCCTCGGCGCTCGCTGGGCGGGGTATCGGGCGCGGCGATACGGTCGCGGTCATGGCGCCGAACGTGCCTGCGCTTTTCGAGGCGCATTTCGGCGTGCCGATGGCGGGCGCGGTTTTGAACGCGCTGAACATTCGGCTCGACGCCGACACGATCGCCTTTATCCTGAAGCACGGCGAGGCGAAGGCGCTGATCACCGATGGCGAGTTCGCGCCGGTGATCTCCCGCGCGCTGGCGCAGCTCGACCGCAAGCCGCTCATCATCGACATCGCCGATCCGCTCGGTCCCGATGGAGACAGGCTGGGCGAAACCGATTACGAAACATTCCTCGCCGAGGGTGACTCCGGTTTCGCCGAGCTGACCCCGGCGGACGAGTGGGACGCGATCGCGCTCAACTACACCTCGGGCACGACCGGCAACCCGAAGGGCGTCGTCTATCACCACCGCGGCGCCTATCTGAACGCGCTCGGCAACATCCTGTCCTGGAATATGCCGCAGCACCCGGTCTATCTCTGGACCCTCCCGATGTTTCACTGCAACGGCTGGTGCTTTCCGTGGACGGTGACGGCGCTCGCCGGGACGCATGTGTGCTTGCGCCGCGTCGAGGCCGGCATGATCTACGACGCGATCGAGCAGGCCGGCGTCACGCATCTTTGCGGCGCGCCGGTTGTCATGAATATGCTGCTCAACGCCCGCGACGAGCCCTTGCCGCGCACGGTCGATATGATGACGGCAGGGGCCGCGCCGCCGGCAGCCGTAATCGGCGGTATGGAACGGCTCGGCTTTAAGATCACGCATGTCTATGGCCTGACCGAGGTTTACGGCCCCGCGGTCGTCTGCGCCTGGCACGATGAATGGGACACGCTGTCTGATGACGAGCGGGCGCGGCTCAAAGCGCGCCAGGGCGTCACCTATTCCGTGCTCGACGGGCTTATGGTGGCAAACCCGGACACGCTTGCTGCGGTGCCGCCGGACGGCACGACGATGGGCGAGATCTTCTTCCGCGGCAACATCGTCATGAAGGGCTATCTGAAGAACCCAGCGGCGACCGACGAGGCCTTCGCGGGCGGCTGGTTCCATTCCGGCGATCTCGCGGTCATGCACCCCGACGGCTATATCGAGATCAAGGACCGCTCGAAGGACATCATCATCTCGGGCGGCGAGAACATCTCGACGATCGAAGTCGAGGACGTCCTCTACCGCCACCCGGCGGTGCTCGAAGCGGCCGTCGTCGCCAAGCCGGACGCGAATTGGGGCGAGACGCCGTGCGCCTTTGTGAGCTTGAAGGACGGCGCCCATGCTGAGACCGCCGAGATCATCGCCTTCTGCCGCGAGCACATGGCCCGCTTCAAGGCGCCGCGGCACGTCATCTTCGGCCCGTTGCCGAAGACCTCGACCGGCAAGATCCAGAAATTCGTATTGCGCGAGCGCGCGAAGGAAGCAGGCTAGCGATCAGCTTGCAGGGCGCGCCCGAGATCGCGGGCGCCGTGCAGCACTCGGACGATCTCTACCCCGTCTTTTATCGGCCGGTAAAAGATCACATACCGGCTATACGGCACGCTGCGGAGCCCGCGAGCGAGCTCGTCTCGGGCGCGGCCACTCAGCGGATGGGCGGACAAAAGCAAGCAGCGCTGCTCGAGCTCAGATATGAACTGTGCTGCCGCTGTCGGATTGTCGCGCGCGATAAAGTTACCAATGTCGATCAGGTCGTAGCGGGCGCGCTCGCTGAAGCGAAGCGCGGCCATCTCACTTTGCCGGAAAGCGCTTCTTCAGCTCGGCGAAAACATTCTTGCCGTCCTGGACCTTGCCGGCTGCGAGATCGTCGAGTCCGGCCTGTATCTCGCGCCGCAATGCCTCTAGTTTTTCGGCCTCGCTCTCTTCCGGCTCGATGGTCACCGCAAATCGGGCATCGGCCGCAGGCGGCTCTGGGAAGCGGTCGAGAATTCGCTTCGGTAACTCCGCGGCGGGCACCACGACGGTAAACGGCTCCGGGGTTTTGGCGGATTTGG
>Ga0310810_10009377_pt1 | contig 11315 bp, 13 predicted proteins | sample NCmetagenome_FD_207641 | JGI IMG/M metagenome (GOLD analysis project Ga0310810, IMG submission 207641) | Soil microbial communities from experimental microcosm in Duke University, North Carolina, United States - NC | ecosystem: Engineered > Artificial ecosystem > Soil microcosm > Unclassified ... | reverse complement strand
CGGCGCTTGCCCGCCGATTCGATGCGAGCAGCAGCCGCGCATTCTGGATCGAGCAGCAGGCGAGGACGTAGGCGCGCGCCCTGACGCGATGTTCCTTTCCATCGAACATCCGTACTCGCAGTCCGTCCACCGAGGACAGCCCCTCGTTGGACTCGACTTCGCAGACGTTGGCGTGAGTGTAGAGGTGCACGTTGCGCGCGTTGACGATCGCGTCGCGATACTTCGTCCCGAATCGCGTCGGCGGGCTGAACTGCCACATCTTCGTCCAGACTTTGTTGCGATCGAGCGGAAACGGCTCGAGGTCCCTGTCGCGCTTCACCCAGTATTCGGCGTCGTACTCGTAGGGGCCGAGATCGAGGATGGGTTGCGCGCGCGCGTAAAATGGATCGAGCTCCTCGCGCCGGATCGGCCATCCGCTGTGCGGAACCCAGGGGCGGGTCTCGAAATCGATCGGATCGTAAGTCGAGCAGTAACCAGCCCAGTGGCCAGTGGTACCGCCGAAAAAGTGAAGCCTCGCCGCCTCCAGCGGGAAGTACGGCTGTCCCACGATCTCACCACGATAGAGATCCTGCATCGCCGGCTCGAGGTCGAACCCTCCGCCCTCTAGCAGAACGACGTTTAGTGGTGAGTTCGCCCACTCCCGCGCGATGCTGATTCCTGCCGCGCCAGCACCGACAATGCACAGGTCACCCTGGATTACACTCCCGTTCTCCAGCGTTCTGGCATCGGTGTGCATCAGGCCTTGGGGCGGAGGGCGTTAGACGGACAGCGAATATAGCGCGGACTGCCGTGCCTCGGTTTCGGAGAGTACCCACCCACTCACGACTACAATGCGGCCGGCGGCGAAATCATCCCGGACCTGTTCGTCGATCGATCTGCTCCTGATCCACGGAAATTGCCGATGCTGAGCGCTGGAGATGGCATCGCGCAACGCGGCGTCCGTCTTCTCGCCGGGCATCGCTGCTCGATACTGTGTTCCGATTTCCCGCGTCCGTTCAGGTCCAAGCATTTCAAGCAGGGCGGGCTTACCGAGCGCTCCAGCGTCGTCGGTGTCGCGAGCGCACGCGGACGTCGTGAGACCCGCCACCATCCCGGTGGCCGCGAGCTGCAGGAAGCGTCGTCTGTCCAGCGTCATTTCGTTTCTCGCCTTCGGAAGAGTGTCGATGCGACGCGGACAGACGGCCGGCTAGTTACCGGCGGGCGGAGGAGGTCGCTGGCGTGGCGGCTCGACTACCATCGCGTCCGCCGCGGTGGCCCCCGGTCGCACCTCGGTGTGGCGAATCCGGCCTCCGAGAAGCCCCGTGTAAATAAACGCGCCGCCGACGAACGCGGTAGCCAACACCGCTACCAGCGCAGCACTGGGCGGAATCGGCCGCCGCCGCCATCGCACGAGCGCGGCCAAAGCGAGCACGCCGAGAATGTCAGCAAGGATATAAGCCTTGTCTGCCATTTCCTCATGCGCGTGAATCACATCCCGGCGGACTCCGGGGAATCCCTTGATTGCTTCCTCTGCCGCGTCACCGCTCAAGTCAGCGGTTGCTCCGGCGATGGCGGTTGCGATCAGAATCACGAAGGCCGTTCGTCTGAAAACGTCGGCAGATGCAAAATACGATGCGATGAGCAGTGCCAACGCGAACAGCGATCCGAAGATCGGCGCGTGGTTGACCAGCAGATGGAGGTGTGCGCCTGAAAACATGGAGCGGGTTATTGGGGTTGCTGTGACGTGCGCAATTTGGAAGCCGCGACTCCCTGTCCCGCGGGATCAGGTTGGAGCGCCGCCTTTTGCTTTGCGAGCTCCGTCAGGTAAGCGCGTTCCCTGTCCGTTATGTAACTGTGGTAGCCGACGGGGTCGATGAATGGATTTGCGGCGCCTTCTTTCAGCCGCGGATATTTCGTCTGTAGATCGAAGTAACTGCCGTGGGCGCCCAGGAAAATGTCGACCGGTAGTGATTTCAGAACCTGGAACGTGCGCTCATAGTCGGACACGATTCCAGGATATGACGGATTCCCAACGAGCCTGTAGCCGTCGTTCACGTTGGGGCTTCCGATGATCACGACGTCGTAGCTTTTGCCAGCTTCCGCCAGCTTCATCGTCCACGTCGTACAACCTTTCGTGTGTCCTGGGGTCAGGTGCGCGACGAGCGTTGTGCCTCCCAATTTCACTTCGTCGCCGTCGTGCAACACCCGGTCGACTCTTGTCGGAGGATAGAGGGACGCCGGAGTGTTGCCGTACTGAAAATCGGATTTACCGCCCGATTCGACGACCGACACGTCGCCATCCATGACCATGTACTTTGCCCCGGTGAGTGCCTTGATCGCGGCGCTTCCACCGTCGTGGTCCCAGTGCGCATGGCTGATTAGAAGAATCCTGACGTCGCTGACTTTGAATCCTAGCTTCTCGACGCTCGTCCGAATGAGGGGAGGGCTCGTCTCGAGATCGCTGTTGATGAGGATATGGCCCTGCGGAGTGGTAATCAGATAACTCGCGAGATCTTTGCTCCCGACGTAGTAGAGATTCCCTGCGATCCGGAATGGCGGGAATGGCTCGATCCAATCGGGATTGACCTGCGCGGGCAATGTGTTGGTCAAAATCAACACAGCAGCGAACGCGCCTGTGATCAGGACACATCGCTTACGCCATGCATGCCGCATATTCAGAGTGCCATCGAGGAGCTACACATCTTTCCCTTCAACGAAATCCGCAATGCGCGCGCGCGGATTCAGCATGACGCCTTTGGCGGGACCGTCCCAGATCCTTTGCATCTTCTGCACGAACGCCTCAGCCTCGGCAGTGTCATCGAACTCCAGATCGATCATCACGTAGTTCGGTTCATTCTGGAGCCGAAGGATCCGGTAGCGACGAACGCCCGATCCTTTGCGGTCTGCGGGGTCACGATCGAACGCCTGCTTCCATTTGTCAAAGCTTGGGACCGAGTGCTCAATCCTTACGACGGGCATGTGATTTCCTATTGAGGCGAAGAAACGGGGCGCGGCTCAGATCTGCGAGTAGGCCGTCGGTTGCAATATGATGTCTGAGATGGCCGAGACGTTGTCGCGATACTGTGGGTCGGCGGAGAGAGACTTCCACTCTGGGTCCTGGCCGAACTTGCCCCACGCCGCGTCGCGCGCAGACATGTCGGAGAAGGTGAGCATGTAGCTGAGGCTCGGCATCTTCGCGCCAATCACCGTCTCGCCGAAGAAGACGGGCGTGAGGCCTGCTCTGCGAAAAATCGGCACCTCGCCGGCGTTGAACATCTTCAGCTTGTTGAGCGCCGCGCGCTCGCTGTGACTCTCGTACGTCCGGAGCTCGAAGATGCGAGGCGTCGCGGTACCAGCGCCAGCTGGGGGGTCGAGCGTCGGCATTGCGTCGAACGCGCGCAACAGCGTGCTCTCGACGCGCACGAAGGCGGGGTCGGACAATGGCGCTTCAAGGATTGCCGCGCCGGCGCGGGCGTACACCGCGTCGGCGGCGAGCCGCTCACGCAGCGATATCACGGTATCGAGCGTCTGATGCGCAAGGACGAGGAGCAGCGAAGGCTCGTTTTCTCCGTACACGACCGTAAACGCGCCAACCCGGCCAACTCCTGCTCGATTCATCGCGGGGATTGCTACGTCACTGACGAAGGTGCTGAACGCGCGCTGCTTCGTGCCCGGGAGCAAGTGATAGCGTCGCAGCTCGAAGTACTGCCGCGCCGTAGATTGGCCGAGCGCATTGCGGTGGGGAAGCGGCGATACCGCGGCGACTGCGGCAGCGGTGAGAAATTCACGTCGGTCCACGAGTACCTCGTCTGAAATCGTCAGGAATTCTGCGCACAACCTGGCTCCAATCGTCAGGATTCGCGCGCACGCGTCAGGAAGAAGTCGGTGTCAGTGATCCGCGCAGCCCCCAAAGCAGCAGGGCTGACGCCACAAGCATACTGATTCCGACGGAGACGAAACCGACCGTGACCAGAGTCTCCTGCCAGCCGAGCGCCGGATGAATCGCCCCAGTTAGCGGTGTCATCGCGGCGGTTCCGAACGTCGCTGCGAGGGCTGTGACCAGAACATTGACGTAAGATCCGTATAACAACGTCCAAAACGTCAATCGAATCGAGCCCGGCGGGAGTCTGACCTCGGTCCATGCGGCACCGACAGCCAGAACAAAAGTCCCGTTCATCAATCCCTCGAGATGAGCGGCGAGGCCCATCCGCGGGTTGCTGAACTTCTGCTCGAGGAAGCCCGCGAAAAGGCCGAGGAGGAAGAGAAGGACGCCATGCCACATCAAGCGGCGTCCGTAGTATTCACCCATGACCGTCATCTCCCCCAGGCGTTAGTTGATCGGCGCATTGTGTTCGACTTGTGATTGCCCGGAACTCCACTCCAGCAAGTCCCAGAGATTTCCGTACAAATCTTCGAAGACAGCGACGGTCCCGTACGCCTCGACCTTGGGTGCCCGCACGAACGTGATTCCATCAGCGATCATTCTGTGATAATCTCGCCAGAAATCATCCGTGCTGAGGAAAAGGAAGACTCGCCCGCCCGTCTGGTTGCCGACGACCCGCTTCTGCTCGGATGTCGATGCCCTCGCCAGCAGTAGGGCCGAACCCTTTGACCCTGGAGGGGCGACTAATACCCACCGTTTGTCCTGTTCCGGTTGGTAAGTGTCCTCAATGACGGTGAACTTGAGCTTCTCCGTGTAAAATCGGATGGCGTCGTCGTAGTCGCGAACCACCAGAGCTACGTGTACGATCGACTGCTTCATTTAGCTGGCGCTACCGCGACCGGATTGCCGGCGCGCCGAAGCAGCAGGTGGAGGCGGCAGTGTAGGTCCGCCGCCTCCCACCATGGTCAGGCGTGATTCGAAACAGTGGGGCAGATGAGGAGATTACCCGTGTCGACTTCGTATACGTTGGAGCCACCAGCGTTGATCGGCAGAAACACATTCCCCGCGGCTTCGGCCGCGTCGATAGCGGCGGCGCTCGTGATCGGTTTGAAGGTCGGTGACGCCGCGTAGGCGGGATTATAAACGAGAACGATGATCTTCCATGGCGCCTTGTATGCGCCCGCAGTCCCATTGACGCCCATACCGGGGGCGCCGGTGATCACGTGGTCGTGATAGACGAACGGCGCTGGCAGCCCCGGATGGAAACACGGATTGCATTGCGGCTGGTATCCGGATGGGAGGGTAATGGGCCCTGCGCCCGGCGCGGGCGGCGATGCTTGCGGGTACGTGACCAGGTAGAGCTCCTCCGCGTGCGCGTACGCGTTCGGCATCGTCTCCCGCGCGTTAGGAATGAGGTGCGGCCCGATCATGTAGACGGTCGTGCCGTTCGCATACGTGGGATCGATTTCCGGTTTACCGGGAGCTACCACAGCGGCGGCCGAATTCCGTGAGAACGCTAGCGTGGCATCCTGGTGTTCAGGCTGGACGAAAGTCGATCTCTCGCATCCGGCGACCGATACAGCTGCGAATACAACAACTGCCCCTGTGAGGATTCGCATCTGACCGTCCTTGAAGAGAGGGTGGAGGGAAAGGTTGTGCGGCCAGCGCTGTTAGGCGCTAGACGCGAAACAAACGCTAGGACGTAGTGGCTGAATGTCAAGCGACCGATCCCGGTGCGACGTTCGTTTACGCGGCGTGGGTTTTACGGGGCGTTGAGTGGCGCTGCTTGCCTCTTTCTGGCGACTGCATTCCCGCGCTCAGTGCCGCAGCGCCATCGTTAAGTCTTAGCTCCCGCGTGCGCGAGGAACCGCAGACAGGCTGGACTCGGTATCAAGATCCGCTGTCGCGTCGGCGTCAAGCGGCCGCTCTCCTGATCGCGCGCGAAAACAACGACCGAATCGGATTGCTGATTCGCGACGAGCAGCCACCTGCCCGTCGGATCCAGGCTGAAATTGCGCGGCCAGTCGCCCCCCGTGGAGACCACTTGCTCGAGCGCGAGCGCTCCGGTCGCCGCCGCCACGGAAAACACGGCGATGCTGTTGTGGCCGCGGTTCGAGACGTACAACGTGCGTCCGGATGGTGCGACATGGATGTCGGCCGGGTAGTTCGTGCCTGTCCACCCAGCGGGGAGAGTCGAACGCGTGTCGAGCGGAGACAGCTTGCCGCTCTCTGCGTCGAAGCGAAGCGTGGCCACGGTAGAATCCAGCTCATTGCTTACAAACACCAGCGGCAGTGTTGTGTGGAACGCGAGGTGACGCGGTCCCGCGCCGGCACGCATGACAGCGTCACCGACCTCGACGTGGCGCAGCGCTTTGCCGTCAACGTCGAGACGATAAACAAATACCCGGTCGGCGCCGAGGTCGGCCGCGAGCACGAAACGGTTGGAGGGGTCGGCAATGATGCAGTGGGCGTGCGGCGCCTCCTGACGCTCAGCGTTCGGGCCTTTGCCCGAGTGGTGCACGACAGACGCCGCCGGCGCGAGTGATCCATCTGCCTTGATCGGCAGCAGCGCGACACTTCCACCGGTGTAGTTAGCAACGAGCACGATTCGGCCGCTTCCGTCCACGCTCACGAAGCAAGGTGCGGCACCTTCCGACGGCTGCTCGTTTCGTCGAGTGAGCGCGCCAGTGTCGCGCGCGATCGCGAAGGCGCTCACCGCACCGCTCGCCTTCCCGTTGTACTTCTCGACTTCATTCACCGCGTAGAGAACTCGGCCGTTCGGATGTATGGCGAGGAACGACGGCTTCTCGCCGGCGTCCACCGCGGCAACCCGGCGTAGCTTGCCCGAATGCCGGTTCATGCGAACGAGATAGATGCCCTCACGCCGGCGGGATGTAGTGTAGGTCCCGACGTAGAGGAGTTGATCGTCAGACTCCAAGTCGCGCTCCAGTGCGACGAGACCCGCCGCCGATGCGATCAGGAATTCGCGCCGCGACAGCTCGCGAGGGTTGGTCATCGGCGTCCAGGCTCCGGTTCGGGAGCGGACAAAAGTAATTCCAACAGCAACCACACCGCCAACGACCTTCTGCCAGTATCGCAGAACCACGGGAATACGGTTAGTGCGCGACTCCGGCTACGAGTGCGAGTGCTTCCTCGAATCGCGGGGTCCGGATCTGCCTCTGTGCCGCATCCAAATGCACTAGCGCGTACTGGACTTTCGCCTCGGGGGTTGCGAGGTCCACGTCGCCTGAGGTCAGGCGGTCATGGAAGTCGCGGAAGTCAGGCCGCGTCGCCGTCGAATCGATGGAGGCGCCCGCTCGTGAAGCGGTCACGAGGAGGAACGCGGCATAAAATACGTGAAGCGCCTGGCGCATCAGGAAAAAGCGAGCGTGCTGGTACGGATTCGCCGGCGCCCCGAAATAGGCGGCCAGATAAGCCGCCTCCTGATCGTCGCGAACGAAGAAGTTGGCGGAGATAGCCAGGTCGACGTACCGATCATTGAGGAACGCCGCTTCCCAATCGACGAGCCACAGCCGCTTGCCATCAAAGACCATGTTCTGCGGCTTCACGTCGTTATGGCTGGCAACGAGCTCGGCGTCGTTGCGGGGATAGATCTTCATCAAATCGCCGTACCGTCGAAACAGCTCCTCGACCTCGTCCGGCGGCAAGAGGTTGGCGTTGCGGAAGGCGCTTACGAGCCGGTCCATCGCGTCGAAATAGCTTCCGACCTTTGGTCTCTGAAAACCCCGGAGAGAGTGAACTCGATACAGGGTGCGAGCGACGAGTAGCGCCATGTCGGCGGGATAGGGGCGCGCGTCGACAAAATCGGCGATCAATATCCCTTCCTGCGCGTCGACGTACCAGATGCGCGGAGCGATACCCGCCTCGGCCGCTGTCTGCAAGCTGGCCACCTGTCCCGCGGGATCACCCGCGGGAGCACCGGGCATCGTCAAGCGTAACAGATAAGGCTGGTTTCGTACAACGATGCGGAAGACCCGCGCGGTGCTGAGTCCTCCCGTCAACGGGCGAATGTCGTCGATCTCGCGGACACCGAACGCCTGATCGAGTGCCCGCGAGACCGCCGGTCGTTTCGCCTCGGGAATATCTATAGGATGCCGCCAGTCCGCACGCGGAAGTCGACGTTGTCCGCCATCCATTTCCAGAGCTCGGGCTGACTCTCTGGTTTCGCGTTCGCGTGATAATGGGAGCGCCAGGTGGCCATCACTTCGTCGTCAACGGTCCACATCCGCACGCGGCGCCGCGGGATCTTCTTCTCCCAGTGCACCGCAACCGTGGGACGCGGATACAGAACGCGAATCGTCGTGTTCTTCGAGAGGTACTCGAGACCACTCACGTTGATGTTCCTGTACTTGCTGAGGCTGTCGTTCTTTTCCGAAGGAGTGTCCGGCAACCCGTCGGTGAGCATCACGATATTGAGCGGCGCGAGTATCAGATTCTGCCGCTTCACCAGCGTTCCCACGCGCTCGAAGAACGGATTGAAATCGGTGAGCCCATCATTCGACGGGTACTCCTTTCTCAGAAACGCCGCAATCTGCGCGACGCTCATGTTCCGAAAAGTGTCAATCGGCTGGAAGGATTTTGTTTCTCCCGGCTTCTCCCCACCGAATGAGCCGACGAATACCGCCGTCGGCTGCTTCAGTCCACCCAGTCCATGAATGTGGGCGTATAGATAGTTCGCCGCGAAATCGATCGCGCTCTCATAGTGGGCTTTACCCCTGAATGAGCCGCTGACGTCGATTCCGATGACCAGCGTTGACCGTGCTACCCGCGCGCCATCCGCTGGTGGCGCGCACGCCACGACCGCGCTCAACACGAGCGCCGCGGACGCGCACGACCCGATGACTTTCCGTGAGATTTTCATCACGCTACCCTCGGACGCGGATCGTGAGGGGTGAGCCTTCTCGCAACCGAATCGAGCGACGGGCGCGAATGCGCCAGCGGCGTAGCGGCGAGAATCTCCTCGAGCGTCTTGAACGGCAGCGAGAACATCGGGCGTGATTTGATCGTGACAACAGCGAAGTTGATTGCGGCCGCCAGGAGCTGGAGCACGGGGAGCGAAAGCAGCTCGAACATGCGCTTTGCTTCCTCGTGGAACCACTCAGTCTCCGCCTTGAGGGCGTTGACCGGCTCGCGCCAGAGACCTGGCTCGATCGCCCGCTCGATGGGACGCGTTCCACCTTCGTGCGGAACTGCCTGCCGCGACAGGATCGCGAGCAACGCTGGAGTTCCGAAACGACCGAACAGGAACCACGACATGCCGCGCACACCAAGCCAGCCGAATGAGGCCAGAGCGAGTGTCGCGCCAATTCCAAGCTGCACCGAGCCGCCCGATTGCTGGGCGATCCACGGCGTGATAGCGTCGATCAGCTCACGGTAGAGGAAGATCACCTCGAAGAACATCACCGCGCTCTCGACGACGAGCATCTGTACTATAGTAGCGGTTTTCTTCTGCTTGATTGCTTCAGTGACGACCTGCACGCAGGCGAAGCTTCCCGCCACCAGCATGAACAGGAACATCCAAAGCAGCGGCGCCATCAGGCGTGGGTTCGGATCGAACCCGGTGAGACTGCCGAACACTTCGTTGAGTGTAGGCTGGAGCGTGAAGGTAAAGATCGTCGCTTCGATCGCGCACCAGACGGTGAGCACCAAGAATGCGATCCACGGCACACCGGGCTGGAAATAGCGTTCAGATGTCCAATTGAGCAGCGTGAGCGGCGAGCGCAGCACGCCAAGCAGGATGTTCTTGACCATCAGGAAGGCGAAGCGCACCGAGCCGATGACCCAGCCGACGAGTGCGACGCCAACGCGCAGCATTCCGGTCCAGAAAAGCCAAATGCAGCGGCCGGCATCCCACCATGCCATGAGCATTGATGTGATGAAGGCGCCGCGACCAGAGCGGAAGGGAAGCGTGTAGATGGAGAAGACCGTACACCACATTCCGGCCGCGATCAGGAGTGCGGGCATCAGCAGCGCGATCATTGCCAGAACGCGGGCGCTGGAATGTCCGCTCGACCAAGCCAGGGCTATCGCCGACTGCCATGCTGCGAGCCAGCGCATTGGCGCCAGCAATGTGAGCACCGCGCCTTGCCAATCCGCGGGAAATAGTTGCGCAAACGATTCGAACATTGGGATCGCTCCTCTGTAGGGAGGTGCAGCGTTCGCGCAGTTTGGTGCGCAGTGCATGCGCGAGGGCTGGGCGACGGAAACCGCCGCTTATTATTGCTTTGATTCTTGACGAACGGCGCTGAAGGCGGGAAACGCTAATTCGAGTCTGTGCGCCGGGGCCCCAAAAAGAGGCGGTTAACCACCGATTATCGGGTCTCTCGGTCCGCGCGACGGTCTCGATCGCTGGTCAGCTTCAGCGTTCGTTCGGCCCCCCTGGTTTTGTGCCCATTCCACAGATCCACCCTTTGGCACCTTCTTCGATGACCTGAACATCGGTAAAGCCGGCGCTCGAGAAGAGCGCCTTGTGTTGATCGACGTCCAATATCGCCATGGTCGTCCATCTGGAGAGGCGGTCAACGTACTTCGCGTGCTTCCCGCCGTTGTAAAACTCCGCGATGATCAGCATACGACCGCCGGGCTTAAGCACGCGGAAAATCTCGCGCATACCGGCACCTATGTCCTGCCACCAGAAATGCGTTTCTACGGCCGTTACAAGATCGAACCCGTTATCGTCGAACGGCAGATCGGACACGGACGCCTGTCTTATCTCGACCCGCCCGAGCTCGATCAGTTTACGATTGAAACGACGGGCTGCGGCGACGCTCTCGGGGGCGTAGTCAATGCCGGAGACCGTGCCCTTGCTTGCCGCGGCTGCCAGCTTGCTCACCGTTCTGCCACCACCACATCCAACATCGAGGATGGTGTCGCGCTCGTGTATCGATACGTGCCCGAGGCCCCAATCGGTCAGTCTCGAGTGCCGGCGGTTCATCGACCAAAGGACAATTCTCCCCATCCACCCTGACGGCCTTTGGCACTGACCTATCCTTTTTCCGACAGCGTTCGACTCGTCGGGATTCGGCGGGGTCAACTCTTCGCTCACTGCGAACCGTGTTTTGCAGCCAGCGCGTTCCATCGTGCCAAGACGTCCTTGTACTGTGCTCGCGCCTTTGTCACGGCATCGACCTCTCTCGCGGTTGGAGCGACATCGGCGTCCTGCATCGGCATCGCTGCCGCCATCATTGCCGCCCTTACACTCTCTAAAGTTAGCGGACCGCTCGGCGCCTGGCGTTGCCCGAAGCCCGGCCTCAGCCCGCGCGTCGGTGGCGGCGCGATCGAGTCGATCTGTGCTTTCAACGCGGCGTCGCTGGCACTCGTCAGTCGACTGGACATCGCGCGCGCTGTTACGTACGCCGCTCGGAGCGCGACAGCGCCGTCGTACATCTCACGCGAAAGGGTCGCAACCTGCGCCATCGCTGACGCGGGAGTC
>Ga0310810_10009375_pt1 | contig 11315 bp, 9 predicted proteins | sample NCmetagenome_FD_207641 | JGI IMG/M metagenome (GOLD analysis project Ga0310810, IMG submission 207641) | Soil microbial communities from experimental microcosm in Duke University, North Carolina, United States - NC | ecosystem: Engineered > Artificial ecosystem > Soil microcosm > Unclassified ... | reverse complement strand
GCGGCGGAACCGAAAGTGACTTCAGGCGTCTACTTCTAGATGTGTAAAACCGAGGCCTGACATGCCGCAAACCGTTGCGCCCGCCGTTTCAGGAACCGCCGCAAAGGGCTTCCCCGCGCGCATTCTCGGCGTCATTTTCGCGCCGCGGACGACGTACGCGGACGTCGCCGCCCGGCCGGCCTGGCTCGGGGCGATGCTGGTCGTGCTGGTGTTGACCGGCGGATCCACGTTCGCGTTCCTCTCCACCGAAATCGGCAAGAACGCGATGCTCGATCAGCAGCGCCAGACGATGGAGTCGTTCGGCGTCAAGCTGAACGAGCAGGCGATGCAGCGGATGGAAGAAGGGGCCGGCCGTGCCCCCTACTTCGCCGTGATCAGCCAGGCAGTGTTCCTGCCGGTGGCGGCGCTGGCGGTCGCAGGCATCGCGCTGGCGATCTTCAACGCCATTCTCGGCGGCGATGCGCGCTTCAAGCAGGTGTTCGCGATTGTCGTGTTTTCAGGCGTCATCCTCGCGCTCGGGGCGATCTTCGTGCTGCCGCTCGACTACGCGCGCGAAACGATGTCGAGTCCGACGACGCTGTCGGTGTTTCTGCCGTTTCTCGAGGAGAATTCGTTCCTGGCGCGGTTCCTCGGGTCGATCGATCTCATCCGCGTCTGGTGGTTCGTCAGCCTGTCGATCGGTCTCGCGGTTCTGTACCGAAAGCGCACCGGTCCCATCGCGGTCACGATGCTGGTGGTGTACGCGGTCATCGCGCTCGTCGTCGCCGCCATCCAGTCAGCGCTATCAGGAGCTTAGATGTCGCGCAAGAACGTACTCATCGCCCTTGCAGTCGTGATCGTGGCCGGCGCCGTCGTCGGCGCGAACTTCTATTTCAAGAAGGAAAAGGGGCTGTCGGTCACGACCGACGTGATCAAGGCCCGCGATCTGGAAGCGGTCGTGTCGGCCTCGGGCAAGATTCAGCCGAAGCGCCTTGTCAAGATCAGCGCCGAAACGCCGGGCCGCGTCGTGAACCTGGCTGTCAATGAAGGCGATCGCGTGCACATCGGCCAGTTCCTCCTGCAGATCGACCCGAAGTCGCTGCAGCGGCGTGTCGAAGGTACCTCGGCGTCGCTGCAGGCAGCGGAAGCGTCGATCGATCAGCTGCGCCAGTCGATCGAAACCACGCGCGCCCAATTGATACAGGCGCAACAGAACCTGACCCGCCAGCAGGATCTGTGGAAGCAGCAGCTCACCACGCGAGAAGCGCTGGACAAGGCGATGAACGACGTCAAGGTGGCCGAGTCGTCCGTGCAGGAGCGCGAGAAACAGATCAAGCCGCAGGAAAGTCGTATCAACCAGGAGAAGGCGACGCTCGAAAGCGCCCGCTACGACTTGAGCAAGGTCCGCATGGAGTCGCCGATCGAGGGGATCGTCACACGTCGCAACGTCCAGGAAGGCGAGACGGCGGTGATCGGAACCATGAACAACGCCGGCACAGTGCTGTTGGAACTGGCGGACATGGGTGTGATCCAGGCCGAGGTCGAAGTCGACGAGACCAACCTGCCGCACGTTCAGATCGGTCAGCCGGCAAAGATCAGCATCGACGCGATTCCCGACAAGTCGTTCAAAGGACACGTGACGGAGATCGGCAACAGCCCGATCCAAGCCGCCACGCAAACGGCCGGCACGCAGGCCACCAACTTCAAGGTCGTCGTGATCCTCGACGAACCGGTACCGAGCGTGCGGCCAGGCTTCACCTGCACCGCCGACATCACCACGGCGACGCGAAAAGAGGTGGCGGCGGTTCCGATTCCGGCGGTCGCGGTTCGGGAGCTCGTCTACGACGCGAACGGCCAGGTGGTGAAAGAGCCCAAGACCGACAAGCGCCGCAAGACGCCCGAACCGGTGGCCGTCGCCGCGGAGTTGAAACCGGGTCAGACGCGCAAGGAGACCGAGGGCGTGTTCCTGGTGCGCGCGGGCAAGGCCGAATTCGTCCCCATCAAGATGGGGATCGCGGGCGACAAGTACTTCGAGGTGCTGGGCGGCCTGAAAAGCGGCGACGAAGTGATCACCGGACCGTACAACTCGGTTCGCGGCATGACCGACGGCGATCTGGTGAAGGTGGACAATAAAGCCAAGAAGTAGGACGGGATGGGCAGGATCGGCGGGATAGGAAGGGTGAGCGGACATCCAGCCGATCCAGCCCTTCCCGCCCTTCCAGCCCGGTGCCATGAATAAGTTCATCGAGTCCGCGCTCATCGCACTCGACGCGATCTGGTCCTCCAAGCTGCGGTCGTTCATGACCGTGCTCGGCAACATCGTGGCCGTGACGTCGATCATCGCGGTGGTGTCGCTCATCCAGGGGCTGAACGCGTCGGTGAAAGAGGCGATCCTCAATCAAGCCGGCGCGGACTCGTTCAACATCCAGCAGTTTCCGATCACGCGCAGCGACGAGGAGTTCGAAAAGGTCCGAAGCAACCCGCGGATCACGCCGAACGACGCCCGCGCCGTTCGCCGCTATAGCGAGCTGTCGAGCGCCGTGATGCTCGACTCGGGAGGGGGCGGGCGGATCACGTATCGCGATCGGTCGATCGAGCAGACGCGCATCACGGGCGTGACCGGCGACTACGTGAATTTTTCGAGCTACGACGCGGAGCGCGGCCGCCTGATGAGCCCGACCGAGGTCGACACCGCGCGGCCGGTGACGGTCATTGGCTGGGGCACGGCGGACCGGCTGTTCGGCACGGAGATCGACCCGCTGGAGAAGATCATCCAGATCGAGGGCGTCCATTTCCGCATCGTCGGCGTCAGCGCCAAACGCGGCGCGCTCCTCGGCCAGTCCCAGGATGAGTTCGCGGTGATCCCGCTCGGGCAGTTTCAGATGATCTTCGGATCGCGGCGCCAGCTCTCGATGACGGTCAAGCCCAAGGACGTCTCGCTGATCAAGGAGGCCATCGACGAGGCCACCGTGGCACTGCGCAGCGCCCGGCGGTTGAAGCCGAAGCAGGCTGACAACTTCGGCGTCTTCACGTCGGACACGATTCTCGACATCTACCACTCGGCGACCAACGGTATCTTCGCAGTGCTCGTCGGGGTCGTCGGTCTCTCGCTGGTGGTAGGCGGCATCGTGATCATGAACATCATGCTGATGGTGGTCACCGAACGCACACGGGAAATCGGGCTGCGAAAGGCGCTTGGGGCGCGACGTTCGGACATCATGTCGCAGATGCTCACCGAGTCGGTGGTGCTGTCGGTGTTCGGCGGCGTCATCGGCACGATCTTCGGCGCGGCGATTGCCATCACCATCGCGAAATTCACGCCGATACCGGCGTCGGTCGAATGGTGGGCGGTGATGCTCGGCATCACGATCACGGCGCTGGTCGGGTTGTTCTTCGGGATCTATCCGGCGATGCGCGCGGCGCGTCTTGATCCGATCGAAGCGTTGAGGCGCGAGTAATGGCGTTCAGGGCAGGGCTACTCATCGAAGTCGTCGTCATGGCGTTCGACACGGTGCGCACCAACAAGATGCGCTCGTTTCTGACGGTGCTGGGCGTGGTCATCGGGATCACGTCGATTGTGGGCATGACCGCGCTGATTCGCGGCTTCGACCAGTCGCTGCGCGACCTCATCGCGCAAAGCGGGCCGAACATCGTCTATCTCCAGAAGTTCGGCGTGGCCAGCTTCGCCAACCAGGTCGAGTTCAGCAAGTTGATGAAGCGGCCGGATCTCAACGTCAGCGACGCCCGCGCGATCGAGACGCAGAACACTACCTTGCAGTACGTGGACATCGAGTTCGGAGCCGGCCCCGGTCCGACGACCAATCGCCGGATCTTCTACCGCGACCTGAAAACCAAGAATCTGATCATCTTCGGGACCGGCGAGAATTTTGCCGTCGGTTCGAGGCTGCCGATGTTGATGGGCCGATACCTGAACGGCATCGACATTCAGTACCGGCGCAACGCCTGCGTTCTGGGTTACACGGCGTACAAACTGCTGTTCGAGCCGACTGGCACCGACCCTCTCGGAAAGATGGTCCGGATCGGCAGCGAGCGCTTCGAAATCGTCGGCGTCTTCGACAAGCGGCCGTCGCCCGGCGGCTTCAACGTCAACCAGGACGACTTCGCGGCGGTGCCCTACACGACGTATTCGCGCGTGTTCGGCTTGCGTGTCGGCCGCATGGGCCGCAGCGGCCGAATCACCAACATCATGATCTCCGTCCTGCCGCGCGAAGGCGTATCGCGCGACGCCGCGATGGCCGACGTCGAGCGCATCATGCGAATCCGTCACGGCCTCAAGCTCGACGAGGAAAACGATTTCGACCTGAGTACGCAGGACTCGTTCCTGAAGCTGTGGGATCGGATCAGCAGCGGCACCTTCTTCGCGCTGGTCGTGATTTCGTCGATCGCCCTGATGGTCGGCGGTATCGGCGTGATGGCGATCATGTCGATTTCGGTCACGGAGCGGACCCGCGAGATCGGCGTGCGCAAGGCGCTCGGCGCGCGACGGGCGGAGATTCTGTTTCAGTTCCTGATGGAAGCGGCGTTCCTGACCTCGCTCGGCGGCCTGATTGGCATCGCCCTCGGCGCGGGCATCGGCTATGGCGTGCACGCCGCGTCGGGTTTCCCGATTTCACTGCCGTGGTGGTCGTTCGCGATCGGCCTCGGGTTTTCGGCATCCGTCGGCATCTTCTTCGGGATGTATCCCGCCTTCAAGGCATCGCGCCTCGACCCGATCGAAGCGCTCAGATACGAGTAGCGCGACCTTTCCCAGCTCGAAGATCCACGCCGGCGGCGCTGATTCTCATCCGCCCACCCTCCTCCTTCCGGTACACACCCTTGCGATGCGCCCCGGCCGCAAATATGATGCGGCCTATGACAGATACACGGATTGGGTGATTTGGAGATTTGGTGATTGAGTGAATGAGTTCCCGATCACCAAGTCACTAAATCACCCAATCACCAAAATGCAGGGGACCCCTTTATGAAGGTCTACGACGCCGCCAGCATCCGCAATATCGCCCTCGTCGGTCACAGTGGATCAGGGAAGACGCAACTCGCATCGGCGATGCTTGCCGATGCCGGCATGGTCAATCGCTTCGGCAAGGTCGACGACGGCACGACCGTCACCGACTACGACGAAGAAGAAGTCGCCCGCAAGCACACGCTCTCCGCTAGCCTCGCCTACGCCGAGTGGAATAAACACAAGATCAACCTGATCGACACGCCCGGGATGGGGAATTTCTTCGCCGACGCCACCGCCGCGGTTCACGTCGCGGACGCCGCGCTGGTCGTCGTCGATGCGGTCGGCGGCGTGATGGTGCAGACCGAGAAAATCTGGGCCGCGGCCGAGGAGCTCGCGCTGCCGCGCCTCGTCGTCGTCAACCGCCTGGACCGCGAACGCGCCAGCCTGGAGCGAACGCTGGCGTCGCTGCACGAAGCGTGCAATCGCACCGTCATTCCCATTCAATTGCCGATCGGCGAAGAGAGGAACTTCCGCGGCGTCGTCGACCTCGTGTCGAGGAAGGCCTTTCTCTTCCAGACCGATGAGAGCGGCAAGTTCTCCGAAGGCGCGATTCCCGGCGAGATGGCCGCCGCCGTCGACGCCGCCCGCGAAGCGCTGATCGAGATGGTCGCCGAGAACGACGAGAAGCTGATGGAGAAGTTCTTCGAAGCCGGCACCCTCAGCGACGACGAGATCGTCACCGGGTTGCGCGCCGCCACTATCGCCGGCAAGATCTTTCCATTGGTCTGCACGTCGGCGACGCTCAACATCGGCGTGCAGCAGCTGCTCGACTCGATTCTGGCCTGTCTGCCATCGCCCGTCGATCGGCCGATGCGCGGGCTGGACAGGGCCGGTGCCGAAACCGTCCGCGAAGCCGACGACAAGAAACCGGCCGCCGCCTTCGTCTGGAAGACGATCGCCGATCCGTTTGCCGGCCGCATCACGATGTTCCGCGTCGCCTCGGGCACGCTCAAGGCCGATTCCGGCATCCACAACAAGACGCGCGACACCGCCGAGCGCTTCGGACACCTGTTGCTGCTCCAGGGCAAGACGCAGTCGAGCGTGCCGGAGATCAAGGCGGGCGACCTCGGCGCGGTCGCGAAACTGAAAGACACGCTCACTAACGACACGCTCGGCGACAAGTCCGACGGGATCGCGTTCCCGGCCGTGAAGTTTCCCGAGCCGGTGCTGGCCTACGCGATCGAGCCGAAAAGCCGCGGCGACGAGGACAAGATCAGCACTTCGATGCACCGCCTCGAGGAAGAGGATCCGTCAATTCGCTACAGCCGCGATCCGCAGACCAAGGAGCTGCTGCTGGCCGGCCAGGGACAGCTGCACATCGAGGTCACGGTCGCGAAGCTGAAGCGCCGCTTCGGCGTCGACGTCAACCTGAAGCCGCCCCGGATCCCGTACCGCGAGACGATCAAGGCATCGACGGAAGCGCACGGCCGCCACAAGAAACAGACCGGCGGACACGGGCAGTTCGGCGACTGCAAGATCAAGGTCGAGCCGCTGGCGCGCGGCGCCGATTTCGAGTTCGTCGACGATATCTTCGGCGGCGCCATTCCGCGGCAATTCGTGCCGGCGGTCGAGAAAGGCATTCAGGACGCGCGGACCCGCGGCTATCTCGCCGGTTTCCCGATGGTCGATTTCCGGGTGACTGTCTTCGACGGTTCGTACCACGACGTCGACTCGAACGAGCTCTCGTTCAAGCTGGCCGGATCGCTGGCGTTCAAGGACGCGATGACGCGGGCGCGGCCGACGATCCTCGAGCCGATCATGAACGTCGAGGTCTACTCGCCGTCGGACTTCGCCGGCGACTTGATGGGGGATCTCAACAGCCGCCGCGGCCGGATCGGCGGGATGGACACCCGCGGCGCGATGACGATCATCAAGGCAGTCGTCCCGATGTCCGAGATGCTCACCTACGAGCAGCATCTGACGTCGGCGACCGGCGGCCGCGGCTCCTATCACATGGAGTACTCGCACTACGACGAGGTGCCGGCGCACCTGCAGGCGAAGATCATCGCCGCTGCCAAGGCCGAGCGCGCTGGAGCAGAAGTAGAAGAGACTTAATCAACTCTCAAGTCTCAAGTTTCAACTCAGCGACACTGACCAGTGAGACTTGAAACTTGAGACTTGTTTTAGCCTTTCTTCCGCGGCAACGGGTTGTCGGCCTTGCCGCTCGGCCTGGTCGCGCCCGGGTGATCGGCCTGCTGCTCGCCCAAGATGCCGCCGGTGTTGCTCTCGTCGATTTCGGGCAGCATCGTCTCGTTCCAGGCATGCCAGTCATCGACCAGGCGGTCGTACACCGCCGGCAACCGCCGCTTCAGGTTCGCGCGCTCCATCGGATCCTCGACCACGTTGAAGAGGAAGGTGTTGTCGAGGATCTTCAGGAACTTGTAATCGCCGTCGCGAGCGGCGCGCTGGGCGTTCGCCTTATAGCGCCAGAACAGCTTTCGGGGAACGGTCGGCGCCGTACCGGTCAGCGCCGGCAGCAAATCGATCCCGTCTGTCGAGTGCGCGGGATCTGGAGATGCGCCGGCCGCCGCCAGCAGCGTCGGCACCCAATCCATGCTGATCGCGACCTGATTCGAGGTCTGCCCTTTCGGCAGCCGTGCCGGCCAGGAAACGATCGACGGAATGCGCAAGCCGCCCTCGAGCAGCTCGGTCTTGCGGCCCGTGAACGGCCAGGTGTCGGCGAAGCGTTCGCCGCCGTTGTCGCTGGTGAAGACGACGATGGTGTTGTCGAGTACACCCCCACGCTCGAGCGAGGCGAGGACTCGCCCGATCTGAAGGTCCATCTGCTCGATCATGCGCTGGTAGGTTTTCTGCGTCCCGCCGTCGAAGTGAAAGAGGTTCGTGCCACCGATCCGCGCGGACTCGGCCTCGTCGCCCGGCGCCTCCCACGGCCAGTGCGGCGCGTTGAAATGGAGGCTCAGGAAGAACGGCTGCCGCAACTGGGCGTAGCGCCGGATCACGTCTTCCGCCCGGGCGCCCAGAAGGTCCGTGAGGTACCCTGCCTGCTCGACTGGAGCGTCGTCGTCCCAGAGATCGGCCTTCTGATCGGTGCCCGCGTGTGAGTAGTAGTCGACGGCGCCGCCCCGGAACCCGTAGAAATGGTCATAACCGCTCAGAAGCGGACCGAATGCCGGCAGGCGGCCGAGATGCCATTTCCCGACGAGGGTTGTGCCGTAGCCAGCCTTCCGGAGAAGCGACGCCAGCGTTGGCTCCGCGGGCGGGAGTCCAACCGTTCCCGTGGTGGCCAGCGGTTCTTCCAGACCGATCGGCAGGCGGTACTGATAACGGCCGGTGATCAGCGCGACCCGAGTGGCCGTGCAGACCGCCGAATTGGCGTAGGCCTGCAGAAAGCGCACGCCGGTCGTGGCGAGACGATCGACGTTCGGCGTTCGAAGGTCGGGCCGGCCGTAACAGGCGACGTCGGCGTATCCGAGATCGTCGGCGAGGATGAAGACGATGTTGGGACGACGCGACGCCTGCTGCGCGAATGCGCTACGGATGCCCGACGAGAGCGCGAACGCCCCGGCTGCCGCCTGCCGTAACAGCGTCCGACGGGAGACGTCGTGCGACATGCTAGTGCACCTCGAAGATCGCACAGGAGTATAGCCGAGGAAAACAAAAGCCCCGCCGATCGGACGATCGGCGGGGCCTTCCGTACTTTCTGACTTTAGTTCTAAGTTCTAAGTTCTAAGTTCTAAGTTCTAAGTTCTAACTTCCGCCCGCTTTCCTCGGAGTGGTCGCGCGCCGGGCGGTACCCTTCGCGGGTTTGGTCGCATTCTTCCCGCCGCCCCCCGGCTCGTTGTCGTCCTTCTTGCCGCGCAGCCGTTCGGCCGCGGCGCGGAGACGGCCGCCGACTCCCTTGGCCTTCGGCTTCGGTTCTTCTCCCGCGGGGGTGTCGGACTTCGCCTTCGGATCGAATTCGCTGCCGACGAGCTCGACCTGCGCCACTTCCGCGCTGTCGCCCCTCCGGAAGCCCACGCGCAGCAGTCGCGTGTAGCCGCCGGGCCGCGCCGCAAAGCGCGGCGCGATGGTGTCGAACAGCTTGGTCACGACTGCGCGGTCCTGCAGATCCTGCATGACCAGACGCCGCGCGTTCAGCGTGTGCCCGTTCTTGTCGCCGCCGGCGAGTCCGCGCTTGGCGACCGTGATGAGGCGTTCGACGAACGGCCGCAGTTCCTTCGCCTTCGGCACGGTCGTCGTCAGGTGCTCGTAACGAATCAGCGCGGTCGCCTGGTTCCGCAGCAGGGCGATGCGGTGGTCGGTGACGCGTCCCAGTTTTCGATGTGCGACTCGGTGTCTCATAACGGTCTCGCGATCGTTCGTGGTTCTTGGTTCGACGTGCGTCGTTCAGGTTCGTAGTTCGAGGTTCGCGGTGACCGAACGACGCAACACGAACCCCGAACGACGAACAGTTCTATTCGTGCGAAGCCGCGGCGCCCTGATCGACCCGCATGCCGAGCCCAAGGCCCATGGTCGTCAGGATTTCCTTGATTTCATTCAGGCTCTTGCGCCCGAAGTTCTTCGTCTTGAGCATCTCGGCCTCGGTCTTCTGCACCAGCTCGCGAATCGTCCGGATGTTCGCGTTCTTGAGGCAGTTGTACGAACGGACCGACAGCTCGAGCTCCTCGACGCTCTTGTCCAGATTCTCGTTGCTGGCGCCGGCGCGCGGCTGGTCGGCCATCGCCTCCACCTGCTGTTCGGCACCTTCTTCGAGGTTGATGAAGATGTTGAGGTGGTCGCGCACCAGCTTCGACGCGAGTGAAATCGCGTCGCGCGGGTTGATCGAGCCGTTGGTCCAGACGTCGACCGTGAGCTTGTCGTAGTCGGTCGTCTGTCCGAGCCGGGCCGCCTCGACGAGGTAGTTCACCTTTTTCACCGGCGAATGCACCGAGTCAATCGGGATCCAGCCGATGCCGAGGTCCTCGTCGAAGTTCTTGTCGGCCGAGACGTAGCCGCGCCCGCGCTTCAGCCGCATCTCCATATGCAGCTTGCCGTGATCGGCGACCGTCGCGATGTGCGCGTCCGGCTCCAGGATCTCGACGTCGCCGTCCGCCTGGATGTCGCGCCCGCGCACTTCACCCGGTTTGTCGACCTTGATGATCAACGACTTGGTCTGGTCGCTGTGCAGCTTGACCGGGATCTGTTTCAGGTTGAGGATGATGTCGGTCGCATCCTCGACGACGCCGGGAATCGGCGAGAACTCGTGAAGCACGCCGTCGATCTTCACGGCGGTGATCGCCGCGCCCTCGATTGAGGAGAGCAGCACGCGCCGCAGCGCGTTGCCGATGGTCGTACCGAAGCCGCGTTCGAACGGCTGCGCGTAGAAGCGGCCGAACCGGTCGGTGAGCGTCTCGCGCTCGAATTCGAGTCTCTTCGGCCGCTGGAAACCTTTCCACAACATGGTGCTTGTCCTTTCGCCTACGGGCCCGCAAACGGGCCTCCAGACCTGCAAGTGACCGCCGACCTCCCGCCGCAGGTCTGTATAAGGCTGCGGGTCGGCGGTTGGCTTCGCCAACCGAACTGAGAACTTAGAAGTTAGAACTTAGAACTGAAGTTAGAACTTAGAACTAAAGTTCAAAAGTTCAGTTCTAAGTTCTTAGTTCTTAGTTCTTAGTTCTCAGTTCTCAGTTCTATTTCGAGTACAACTCCACGATCAACTGTTCCTGCACCGGCAGATTGATCTGCTCACGCGTCGGCATCGCGTTGACGCGACCGCTGATGGTGTTCGCGTCGAACGACAGCCACTCGGGGATGCCCCGTCCCTTCACTTCCTCCATCGCGTGCTCGATCGTCGGATTCTTCTGCGTGCGTCCGAGGACGGTGACGACATCGCCTTCCTTCACCGAGTACGACGGGATGTCCACCTTCTTGCCGTTCACCAGGAAGTGGCCGTGGCGAACCAACTGACGGGCCTGCGGCCGCGACGTCGCCAGGCCGAGCCGATAGACGACGTTGTCGAGCCGCCGTTCGAGGAGCTGGAGCAGCGTCACGCCGGTAATGCCGCGCGCGCGCTCGGCGGCCTCGAAGTAGCCGCGGAACTGATCCTCGAGCACCCCGTAGATGCGCTTCACCTTCTGCTTCTCGCGCAGCTGCAGGCCGTAGCCGGCGAGCTTCGCCTTCCGCGTCTTGCCGTGCTGCCCGGGCGGGAAATTACGCTTTTCGATGGCGCACTTCTCCGTGTAGCACCGCTCCCCTTTGAGGAACAGCTTCATCGCCTCGCGGCGACAGAGACGACAAACCGGACCAATATAACGAGCCATTCAGTAACCTCAGAACAATTTGCGAGTCAGTGAATTCGAGAATTGGTGAAGGC
>Ga0310810_10009374_pt1 | contig 11315 bp, 13 predicted proteins | sample NCmetagenome_FD_207641 | JGI IMG/M metagenome (GOLD analysis project Ga0310810, IMG submission 207641) | Soil microbial communities from experimental microcosm in Duke University, North Carolina, United States - NC | ecosystem: Engineered > Artificial ecosystem > Soil microcosm > Unclassified ... | reverse complement strand
TGCAGTCCGTGAAGTCCTGGGTCGAGAGCCGGGTCTAGAACCCGATGCGCGAGCGGCGGCCGGCGCGGCCGTCGCGCACATCGTCCGGCGAGACCTCGCTGCGTCCGGCGAGCTTGGCGGTGCCGAAGGCCGACTGCACGGCGCGCTTCATCTCGCGCGGCGCGAGCTCGGCGAGGCGCTCGAGCGTCGCCTCGCAGGGCCGCTCGGGAAACTGGCGGCCCCAGTCGTGGGCGTTGCGCACCTCGCGATAGATGTTCGCCGCGATGCGCCGCGAGCCGGCCTCGTCGGGCGGCTCGATCTCGTACACCGCGAGGCGCGAGAGCAGCGGCTCGGGGATGCGCGCCGGGTCGTTCGCCGTGGCGAGCCACACCGCGCCCGAGGCGTCGATCGGCAGCTCGACGAACTCGTCGATGAAGCGCGTCGCGGTCTCGATCTCGAGCAGCTCGTAGAGCGCGCCGAGCGGGTCGTACTGGCCTTCGGCGCTCGCCTTGTCGAGCTCGTCCACCACGATCACCGGGTTCGCGTACTCGCCGTTGAGGAAGGTATCGAACACCTTGCCCGGCTTGGCGTTCTTCCACTGCGAGGAGGCGCCCGAGAGCACCCAGCCGGCGGTCAGCGAGCTCATCGGCACGAAGCCGAACCCGGTGCCGAGCAGCTGCGACACCTTGCGCGCGAAGTGCGTCTTGCCGATGCCGGGCTCGCCGAGCAGCAGCATCGGCGGCAGCTCGATCGAGTCGTTGGAGTCGACGCACAGCGCGAGGTGCTTGCGCACGTCCTCGAGCACCTCGGTGAAGTTGGGCAGCTCCTCGAACAGCGCATCCATCTCGGGCAGCGCCGAGGGCTTGACGGTGAAGCGCTGGCCGCCGAGCTTGAGCATCTTCTCGTAGAGCGCGCGCAGCGCCTCGTTCGCGCCGGCGGGCAGGTCCTGGAGGGCCTTCTCGACGGCGGGGACGTCGTAGACGTCCCTGAAGCCGGCGATCGGAATCGTGACGCTAGCCGACATGAAGAGCTCCTTCCTTCTTCTTTCTTGAAAAAGCTAGCATGGCGCCGAGTGTGAAGCAAACCGCTTGCCTGGCAAACGGCGCGGGGGAGTGCCAAAGGAGGCAGGGAATGAGCACGACAGACCGGCCGCGCGACTTCAACAGGTTCGGCAAGGGCCACCTGCCGGAGCTGATCGGGCTCGAGATCGTCGCCGTGACGCGCGAAGAAGTGCACAGCCGCCTCGCGCTGCGGCCGGAGCTGATGGCGCCGAACGGCTTCCTGCACGGGGCGACCGTGGTCGCCCTGGCGGATACGAGCTGCGGCTACGGCTGCGTCGCGACGCTGCCCGAGGGTGCGCGCGGCTTCACCACCATCGAGCTCAAGACGAGCTTCCTCGGCACGGCGCGCGAGGGCACCATCGAATGCCGCGCGAAACCGCTGCACCTGGGACGCACGACGCAGGTGTGGGATGCGGTGGTCGGCTCGCCCGAAGGGCGCATCGCCGTCTTCCGCTGCACGCAGATGGTGCTCTGGCCCAAGTAGACAAGCCTCCCGCAGGTGTGCTTGAATCCGCCCGTGATGACGCGCCGGTTCTTCGGTTTCTACTTTTATTTCCAACGCCCATTGGCGGACTGGACCGGCTAAGCGCACCCTCTTAGAAGCCAACCAAAACCGCCAGAACCCCTGGCGGTTTTTGTTTTTGGGGAAGGAAAACGAACCATGACGCCTGTCGAAAGCTACCTCGCCCCGGTGCCCGGGGACCGCACCTCGCTCACCGACGACGAGCGCATCGAGGACATCGTCCCGCTGCCGCCGCCCGAGCACCTGATCCGCTTCTTCCCGATCCAGGGCACCGAGGTCGAGCGGCTGATAGCCGAGACGCGCCGCGGCGTGCGCGAGATCCTGCAGGGGCGCTCCGACCGGCTGATCGTGGTGATCGGGCCGTGCTCGATCCACGACCCGGTGGCCGCCGTCGCTTACGCGCAGAAGCTGGCCCAAGAAAGGACCCGGCTGAAGGCCGATCTCGAGATCCTGATGCGCGTGTACTTCGAGAAGCCGCGCACCACGGTCGGCTGGAAGGGCCTGATCAACGATCCCTACCTGAACGGCAGCTTCCGCATCAACGAGGGGCTGCGCATCGCGCGCGACCTCCTGGTGCGCATCAACCAGGCCGGCGTGCCGGCGGCGGTGGAGTTCCTCGACGTGATCTCGCCGCAGTACATCGGCGACCTGGTGTCGTGGGGCGCGATCGGCGCGCGCACCACCGAGAGCCAGGTGCACCGCGAGCTCGCCTCGGGGCTGTCGGCCGCGGTCGGGTTCAAGAACGGCACCGACGGCAACGTCAAGATCGCGGTCGACGCGCTGCTCGCCGCCCGCCAGTCGCACCACTTCCTGTCGGTGCACAAGAGCGGCCAGGTGGCGATCGTCGAGACGCGCGGCAACGAGGACTGCCACATCATCCTGCGCGGCGGGAAGGCCCCCAACTACGATGCCGAGTCCGTGAAGGCGGCCTGCTCGGAGCTCGCGCGCGCCGGCCTGCCCGAGCGGCTGATGATCGACTGCTCGCACGCCAACGCCGCCAAGCAGTTCCGCCGCCAGGCGGAGGTCGCGGCGGAGATCGGCCGGCAGCTCGCCGGCGGCGAGCGGCGCATCGTCGGCGCGATGGTCGAGTCGCACCTCGTCGAGGGACGCCAGGAGCTGGAGAAAGGCCGGCCGCTCACGTTCGGGCAGAGCATCACCGACCCGTGCCTCGGATGGGACGATTCGGTAAAGCTGCTCGACGGACTGGCGCAGGCGGTGCGCAGCCGCCGGAAAGGCTGATGCCGGCATTGCGGCATAATCGGCCGCCACCATGGCCCCGCGGCCGCAACAGCTCGCGCACCTCGAGTTTCTCGGCGACGCCACCAAGTTCGCCGGGCAGATGCAGGCGCTCATCCCGCGCTGCACGCTGCTCGAGAATTTCTCGCTGAACGAGGTGCGCCTGCTCGCGCACTTCATGGACGTGTACCGCGCCGAGCCGCCGGTCGAGATCATCCGCGAGGGCGACGGCGGCGACTTCATGCTGATGATCCTCGAGGGCAAGGTCGAGGTGCACAAGCGCGACCGCTGGAACACGCCGCAGCTGCTGGCGGTGGTGGAGGCGGGCCGCACCCTGGGCGAGATGTCGATGATCGACGGCGAGCCGCGCTTCGCCACCTGCGTCGCCGCCGAGCCGGCGCTGGTCGCGGTGCTCGACCGCGAGAGCCTGGCGCGCATCATCGTCGAGCAGCCGCTGCTCGGCGCGAAGATCCTGATGGAGCTGGTGCTCATGCTGTCGCAGCGGCTGCGCGCCACCAGCGAGCGCCTGCTCGGCCTGCTCGACGAGCAGCAGGCGCATGGCGCCGCGAACCTTCTCTAGGCTGCTGGTCGCCGCTGCGGTGCTCGCGGCGCTCGCCGCGTTCTTCGCCGCCGGCGGCAGCCGCTACCTCACGTTCGAGAGCCTGAAGGCGCAGCAGGCGGCGCTGCAGTCGGCCTACGCGGCGCACCCGTGGCGCGCGGCGCTCGGCTTCTTCGCGCTCTACGTCGCCTACACCGGCTTCTCGCTGCCCGGCGCGGGGCTGCTCTCGCTCGTCGCCGGCGCGGTGTTCGGCCTGGCGCGGGGCACCCTGATCGTCTCCTTCGCCTCGTCGATCGGCGCGACGCTCGCCTTCCTCGCCGCGCGCTTCGTGCTGCGCGACTGGGTGCAGCGGCGCTTCGCCGGGCGCCTCGCCGCGGTGAACCGCGGCGTCGCGCGCGAGGGCGCGTTCTATCTCTTCACGCTGCGGCTCACGCCCGCGGTGCCGTTCTTCCTCATCAACATCGCCATGGGCCTCACGCCGATGCGCGCGCGCACCTTCTACGGGGTCAGCCAGCTCGGCATGCTCGCCGGCACGCTCGTGTACGTGAATGCCGGCACCGAGCTCGCGAGCCTCGCCTCGCCGCGCGACGTGCTTTCCTGGCAGCTCGCCGGGGCGCTGCTCGCGCTCGGCCTTCTCCCGCTCGCCGGCAAGAAGGCGGTCGATGCGGTGCGCGCGCGCCGGGTCTACGCGCGCTGGCCGCGGCCGCGGCGCTTCGAGCGCAACCTGGTGGTGATCGGCGCGGGCTCGGCCGGCCTCGTCGCCGCCTACATCGCCGCGGCGCTGCGCGCGCGCGTCACGCTGGTGGAGAAGGCGCGCATGGGCGGCGACTGCCTCAACACGGGCTGCGTGCCCTCGAAGGCGCTGCTGCGCGCCGCGCGGCTCGCCGCCGACATCCGCCGGGCCGGCGAATTCGGGCTGCGCGCCCATGCGGAGGTGGACTTCGCCGCGGTGATGGAGCGTGTCGCCGCGGTCGTGCGCGCGGTCGCGCCGCACGACTCGGTGGAGCGCTACAGCGCGCTCGGCGTCGAGTGCCTGCGCGGAGAGGCGCGGATCACCTCGCCCTGGAGCGTGCAAGTGGATGGACAGCGCACGCTCACCACGCGCGCGATCGTCATCGCGGCCGGCGCGCGGCCGGCGATCCCGCCGATCGCCGGCCTCGAGACGGTGGACGTGCTCACCTCGGACAACCTCTGGCAGCTGCGCGAGCTGCCGCGCCGGCTGCTCGTGCTCGGCGGCGGGCCGGTGGGCTGCGAGCTCGCGCAGGCCTTCGCCCGGCTCGGCTCGCAGGTGACGCAGGTGGAGATGGGCGAGCGCCTGCTCGGGCGGGAGGACGCCGATGTGTCGGGCCTCATTGCGCAGAGGTTCCTGAAAGAAGGCATCGACGTGCGCACGGGTCACAAGGCATTGCGCATCGAGGCGCGCCCGAACACCGCCGGCTACGGGCTCGAGGCGCTCGGCATTCCGGCCAGTCCCGGCCGCACCATCGAGACCAACGAGTTCCTGCAGACCGCCTATCCGAACATCTACGCCTGCGGCGACGTGGCCGGGCCGTGGCAGTTCACCCACACCGCGTCGCACCAGGCCTGGTACGCGTCGGTGAACGCGCTGTTCGCGCCGTACCGCCGGCTGCGCGTCGACGACTCGGCGATTCCCTGGACCACCTTCACCGAGCCCGAGGTGGCGCGCGTCGGCCTGAGCGAGGCCGAAGCCGCGTCGCGCGGCGTGGCGCACGAAACCACCGTCTATCGCCTCGACGACCTCGACCGCGCCATCGCGGAAGGCGCCGCCGAGGGCATGGTCAAGGTGCTGACGCCGCCCGGCAGCGACAAGGTGCTCGGCGCGACCGTGGTCGGCGAGCGCGCCGGCGAGCTGATCGCCGAGTTCGTCGCGGCGATGAAGCACGGCATCGGCCTGAAGAAGATCCTCGCCACGATCCATGTCTATCCGACGTTCGCCGAGGCGAACAAGTACGCCGCCGGCGCCTGGCGCCGGGCGCATGCGCCGCGCGGCGCGCTCGCGGCGCTCGAGCGCTTCCACGCATGGCGGCGCGGCTGACGATCGTCGTGCCGGTGCTCGACGAGGCGGCGATCCTCGAGGCGAGCCTGCGCTCGCTCGCGCCGCTGCGCGCCCGCGGCCACGAGGTGATCGTGGTCGACGGCGGCAGCGGCGACGGCAGCGCCGCGCTCGCCGCGCCGCTCGCAGATCGCGTGCTGCACGCGCCGCGCGGCCGGGCGGTGCAGATGAACGCCGGCGCGCACGCGGCTTCGGGCGATGTGCTGCTCTTCCTGCACGCCGATACGCGGTTGCCGGCGCACGCGGATGAGCAAATCATTTCTTCGCTGGGAGAGCATCGCTGGGGCCGCTTCGACGTCGAGATCGAAGGCCGCCATCCGGCGCTGCGCGTGGTCGCCGCGGCGATGAACCTGCGCTCGCGCCTGACCGGCATCGCGACCGGCGACCAGGCGATATTCGTGCGGCGCGAGGACTTTCCCGGCTTTCCGGAGATCGCGCTGATGGAGGACGTCGCGCTCAGCCGCCGCCTGCGGCGGCTCGGCCGGCCCGCGTGCCTGCGCCTGCGCGTGCGCACCTCCGGGCGGCGCTGGGAGTCGCGCGGCGTGCTCCGTACCGTGCTCCTCATGTGGCGCCTGCGCCTGCTCTATGCGCTCGGCGTCGCGCCCGAGCGCCTGGCGCGGCAATACCGGCGGTGGTGATCGTCTTCACCCGCGCGCCGGTCGCGGGCCGCGTGAAGACTCGCCTTGCCGCGCGGCTCGGCGCCGCGCGCGCCGCGCGCCTGCACCAGCGCCTGACGGCTGCGGCGGTGCACACGGCGCTCGCCGCCGGTTGCGGGCCGGTCGAGCTGCACGCTACGGCCCGCCATTCATGGCTTCTTCATCTGTCCAGAAAAAGTAATGTTGTGCTCAGGTTGCAGAACGGAAAGGACCTCGGGGAGCGCATGGCGCGTGCGACGCGAGAAGCGCTGCGCCGCGCGCCGTTCGTGCTGCTCATCGGCAGCGATTGCCCGGAGCTCGCGCCGCGCGAGCTGCGGCGCGCCGCGCGCTGGCTCGCCGGCGGCACGCGAGCCGTGCTCGCGCCCGCGCGCGACGGCGGCTACGCGTTGATCGGCCTCGCGCGGCCGGCGGATTTCCTGTTCCGCGACATGCCGTGGGGTACCGCGGGCGTCTATTCCGGGACGATCGAGCGCCTTGAGTATTCCGGGTGGCGGGCGCGCGCGCTCGAGCCGGTCGCGGACGTCGACCGCCCGGAGGACCTGGCGCGCGTCAGAGCGCTCCGGCTTTTCTCAGCCGCTCGGCGAGGCGCTCGGCGATGAGGCGGTAGCCGCGCGCATTCGGGTGAACCGGGTCGGATTTCAGGGCGGGATCCCTGAGGACCTCGGCGATCACATCGCCCTCGTAGGGAATGCGCAGCTCGTCGGCGATCTTCCCGTAGAACGCGGGCGGTGCCGGGCGCAGCGACGGCTCGGGCGTCCCGACGAGCAGCACGTCGATGCCGCGCGCGCGGGCGAGGCGCACCATCTCGCGCACGTTGGGCGCCGCCTGCTCGTCGCCGAGGCGGCGCAGGAAGTCGTTGCCGCCGATGCAGAGCAGCAGGAGCTGCGCCGGATAGCTCTCGCTTTCCGCGGCGCCGATGCCGTAGGTCAGGCTGTCGCCGAACGCGAGGACCACCGCATCGCTTGCGAGCGGCGCAAGCTTCGCCGGCCGGCCGCACGCGGCGAGCGCGCTGATCAGGATCAGCGCGGACAGCGTGATACACTTCGCGCGCCTCTGGAGGAGGAAACGAATGAAGATAAAAAGTCCCAAAGATTTCTGGGCGGGCCTGATGTTCATTGGCACGGGCCTCTTCTTCGCCGTGTGGGCGATCGAGTTCTACCAGATGGGCACTGCGGTGCGCATGGGACCGGCCTACTTCCCGGCGGTGCTCGGCTTCCTGCAGGTGGCGCTCGGCGCGATCATCCTCGCCGGCTCCTTCGCCCTCGAGGGCCCGCCGGTGGACACCTTCTACTTCCGGCCGCTCATCCTCGTCACCGTGGCGACGATAGCGTACGGCTACCTGATGAAGCCGGCGGGGCTCATCGGCGCCACCGCGGCGCTCGTCTACATCAGCGCGCTCGGCGGCGACGAGTTCAACTGGAAAGAGGTCACGATCCTGTTCGTGGCGCTCATCCTCTTCTCGGTCCTGGTGTTCGTTAAGGGCCTGACGCTGCCCTTCCCGATCTGCCCGGACTTCATCGAAAACTGCCCGATCCGCTAGCGCCCGATGGAAATCTTCCACAACCTCGCCATGGGCTTCGGCATCGCGATCAGCCCGATGCACCTCGTGTATGCGCTGATCGGCTGCCTGCTCGGCACGCTGGTCGGCGTGCTGCCCGGCATCGGCTCGGTGGCGACCATCGCCATGCTGCTGCCGATCACGTTCAATCTCACGCCGGTCGCGGCGCTGATCATGCTCGCCGGCATCTACTACGGCGCGCAGTACGGCGGCTCGACGACTTCGATCCTGGTCAACATCCCGGGCGAGGCGACCTCGGTGGTCACCTGCCTCGACGGCTACCAGATGGCGCGCCAGGGGCGCGCCGGCGCGGCGCTCGCGGTGGCGGCGCTCGGCTCGTTCTTCGCCGGCTGCGTGGCGACGGTGCTGATCGCGGTGGCGGCGCCGCCGCTCGCCGAGGTGGCGCTCAAGTTCGGTCCGTCGGAATACTTCTCGCTGATGGTGTTCGGCCTCATCGCCGCGACCGTGCTCGCGCACGGCTCGCTGGTCAAGGCGATCGCCATGGTGGTCTGGGGGCTCTTGTTCGGCCTGATCGGCACCGACGTCAACTCGGGCGTGCTGCGCTTCACTTTCGGCATCCCCGAGCTCTCCGACGGCATCGGCTTCGTGATCGTGGCGATGGGCATGTTCGGCACCACGGAGATCATCGTCAACCTCGAGAAGAAGGGCGAGCGCGAGGTCTTCACCAAGAACGTCACCAAGCTCTGGCCGACCAAGGACGACTTCAAGCGCTCGTGGGGCGCGGTGCTGCGCGGCACGGCGCTCGGCTCCTGCCTCGGCATCCTGCCCGGCGGCGGCGCGCTGCTCTCCTCCTTCGGCGCGTACTCGCTGGAGAAGAAGCTCTCCAAGCATCCCGAGCGCTTCGGCAAGGGCGCGATCGAGGGCGTCGCCGCGCCCGAGTCGGCGAACAACGCCGGCGCGCAGACCTCGTTCATCCCGATGCTCACGCTCGGCATCCCGGGCAACGCGGTGATGGCGCTGATGATCGGCGCGCTGATGATCCAGGGCATCGCGCCCGGCCCGCAGGTGATGAACGAGAAGCCCGACCTCTTCTGGGGCCTGATCGCCTCCATGTGGGTCGGCAACGCGATGCTGGTGGTGCTCAACCTGCCGCTCATCGGCATGTGGGTGAAGCTGCTCACCGTGCCCTACCGCTACCTCTTCCCCTCGATCCTGGTGTTCATGGCGATCGGCGTGTACAGCCTGTCGAACAACCCGTTCGACGTGCTGATCATGGGCATCTTCGGCGTGGTGGGCTACATCTGCGCCAAGCTGGAGTGCGAGCCGGCGCCGATGGTGCTCGGCTTCATCCTCGGGCCGCTGATGGAGGAGAACCTGCGGCGCGCCATGCTGCTCTCGCGCGGCGACCCGACGGTGTTCTTCACCAAGCCGATCAGCGCCACCTTCATGATCGCCTCGGTGATCCTGCTCGTCGCGGTGGCGCTGCCGGCGATCCGCAAGAAGCGCGAAGAGGTCTTCGTCGAGGAAGACTGAACCGGGCAGCCCGCAGGCGTCATCCCCGCGAAAGCGGGGATCCAGGTTTTTGAAAAGTCATGGGTTCCCGCGCTCGCGGGAACGACCTATTTCGGCTTTTCCTGCCGGACGTTGGTGCGCTTCGCCGGCGCCGGGTGCGCCTTGCGCCACTCCCAGGGCGGCACCGGGTCCTTGTCGCGCCACAGCCCGCGCTGCATGAGCCGCGCGCTCGTCTCGAGCTCGTAGAGCGGCGAGCCGAGCGGCAGGTAGGTGCGGAACACCCAGGCGAGCCCCTTCTTCACCTGCTCGGCGCTCGCGTCGGTCTTCTCGCAGGTGACGCTCGCCAGGATGCGGCCGTCGTCGTCCTTGCCGCGCTCGACGAGGGTCGCCTCCTTGCCGCGGCAGAGCTTCGAGAGCGAGCGCAGCGCCTTCCAGCCGTAGGGTTGCGCGAGCTCCGGCGCATCGATGCCGGCGAGGCGCACGCGCACCTTCCGGCCCTGGTCCATGACGGTGAGCGAATCGCCGTCGTGCACGTGGACGACGTGCCCGGTGATGTCGGCGAGCGCCGTCAACGGCATTCCCAGGAACAGGAAACTGAAGAAAAAACGCATCTAGAGCGCCGCCACGGTCTGCACTTCGACTAGGAACTGCTCCTGCACCAGGCGGTCGATGACGAGCAGCGTGTTGGGCGGATAGGCGCCGTTCGGGAAGAGGCGCGGGAACTCGCGCAGGCGGAACTGCATGAAGCGCGGGATGTCCTGCGAGTGCACGAGGTAGGTGGTGAACTGCACCACGTTGCCCCAGCCCGCGCCCGCCGACTTGAGCGCCTCGCCGATCTGCGCGAACACGCCGGCGCACTGCGCCTCGACGTCGGCGCCGGGCGCGAGCATGCCGGCGATGAACAGGAACTCGCTCGCCTTCACGCGCGTCAGGTGCGAGTACTGCCCGAGCGGCTTGCCGAGCGCGTCGACGTTCAGGATTTTGATATCGGCCATGTCAGCCCTTCTTTCGCTCGTGGCGCCATTGCACGTCGCCGCGCCCGGCCTGCCGGTTGAGCAGCCGGCCGGCGACGAACAGCAGGTCCGAGAGCCGGTTGAGATAGCGGATCGCCGCGGGCCCGACGGCTTCCTTGCCGGCGAGCGCGACCACGGCGCGCTCGGCGCGCCGGCATACCGTGCGCGCGAGGTGCGCCGCCGCGGCGGCGCGCGTGCCGCCCGGCAGGATGAACTCGCGAAGCGGCGCGAGCTCGCGGTTCCATTCCTCCAGCCGCTCTTCGAGGCGTGCGACCTGCGCTTCGCCGACCAGGCGGTGCCCGGGGATGCTCAGCTCGCCGCCGAGGTCGAAGAGGTCGTGCTGCACCTCGACGAGGGTGTCCCGCACCGCGGCCGGCGGTTCCTCCGCGAGCAGCACGCCGAGGGCGCTGTTCAGCTCGTCGACCTCGCCGAGCGCGTGCACGCGCAGCGCCGCCTTCGAGACGCGCGAGCCGTCGCCCAGCCCGGTCTCGCCGGCGTCGCCGGTGCGCGTAGTGATCTTCGACAGGCGGTGGCCCATGCGGCGATTATAGGTTTGGCTTCCTCACCACCTGGCTCGCCAGCTCGCCGCTCGCCAGCCGGGTGGAGAGAATTTCCCCTTCGCGGACGCGGCGCGCATCGCGCAGCACTTCGCCCGCCGCGTTGCGCGTGATGCTGTAGCCGCGCGCGAGCACGGCGGCCGGGTCGAGGCCGGCCAGGCTGGCGCTCAGGCGCGCGAGGTGCGCATCGCAGCGGTGCACGCGATGCGCCAGCGCGAAGGCGAGGCGCGCGCGCAGCTGCTCGAGAAGCGCGCCCGCGGCGCGCAGGCGGGCCGCGGGATGGACGAGGCGCCGTGCCGAGCCGTCGAGCGCCTGCATCGCATATTGCAGGCGCCGGCGCATCTCGCGCGACACGCGGCCGGCGCAATCGGCCGCCCGGGCGAGGAGCTCGCGGGTGGAGGGCACCGCCAGCTCGGCAGCCGCGGTCGGCGTGGGCGCGCGCTGGTCGGCCGCGAAATCGGCGATCGTGAAGTCGGTCTCGTGCCCTACGCCGACCACCACCGGGACGCGGCAGGCGCGGATGGCGCGCGCCACGGCCTCGTCGTTGAAGGCCCAGAGGTCCTCCATCGAGCCGCCGCCGCGCACGAGCAGCAGCACGTCGCATTCGGCTCGCGCGCTCGCGCGGG
>Ga0310810_10009373_pt1 | contig 11316 bp, 6 predicted proteins | sample NCmetagenome_FD_207641 | JGI IMG/M metagenome (GOLD analysis project Ga0310810, IMG submission 207641) | Soil microbial communities from experimental microcosm in Duke University, North Carolina, United States - NC | ecosystem: Engineered > Artificial ecosystem > Soil microcosm > Unclassified ... | reverse complement strand
GAAAGTATGAAGTCTGAAGTATGAAACAAAAGACATTTTATCCTTCATTCTTCATGTTTTTAAAGCCATTGCTGTGGGTTTGAGGGTCGATAAACGAGGACTGACTCGCAATGGAATTTCAATGCTAAATTCTGTTCCTTTGTCCAGTACCGACTCACACCTCAAGAGACCCCCGTGCTTCTCTACCACAATTTGATGGCTAATAAATAGCCCCAAACCTGTACCTTTGCCAATAGGCTTAGTAGTGAAAAACGGGTCAAACAGTTGTGCCTTAACCTCTGGGGGGATACCAGGCCCGTTGTCTGCAATTCGGATGATGATGCAAGAACGGTCAGGATTAACGCCCGTGCTAATGGTAATGCGACCGAAGTGATCGGGAACGTCCTCTAGCGCATCAATAGCATTACTCAAAAGATTCATAAATACCTGATTGAGCTGTCCGGCGTAGCACTCCACGGATGGTAAATCGCCGTAATCTCTTATCACTTCAATGCTTGAGCGATTGTAACGAGCTTTGAGGCGATTTTGCAAGATGAGCAGGGTACTATCAATGCCCTCATGAAGATCGACTGATTCCATTAACATGCGATCGCTGCAAGAAAAGTTACGCAACGAGAGAATAATTTGGCGAACGCGTTCTGCTCCTACTTGCATTGACTCTAGAACTTTCGGTAGGTCTTTGAGCAGGAAATCTAGGTTGATCGCTTCAATCTTTGCCTGTACTATTGGGTGGTGCTTACCGTAGTACTCCTGATATAGCTTAAGCAAAGACAGTAAATCTTGGACATAGTCGCTCGCGTAGCGCAAATTTCCGTAAATAAAGCTAACTGGGTTATTAATCTCATGGGCAACACCAGCAACCATCTGACCAATACTCGATAGTTTTTCGATCTGAATTAGCTGGGCTTGAGTCCGTCTCAACTCTTGCAACGTTTTCTCCAACTGTTGGGCATGAGCCTGGGCGGCGGCAGCGGCGGCACAACTTTCTTGATAGAGTTGTGCCTGATACCGCTCTAATTGGAGCTGAGCCTGATCACTTTCTTTTTGATACTGACTAACTAACGCCTCCAAGGCTTCAAGTAGGTCTTGTTCTGATGCCCAAAGAATGGCTTTTAAATAGGAATTGTCCTGGGTCAGTTCTATCGCAGGGGATTGCGCCAAGGCTCTAACTTGAGAGATATAGTCACGAATTTTCTGATCGAGATAGAACGGTGCCTCAAAGTAAATGGATTGAATTTCAGCAGAGCACTGCCCTGGCAGTTTCATCGCCGCCTCACCGCCAATCAAACCGTTATGCGATCGCTCCATTAAGTTGATCGCGGCTAACATTTGCTCACGTAGCTTTTCCTGCTCGGAACTGTCTTGAGCATAAATTAGCCTTAAGGCAAATAACGCAGCTCTTTGGGACAGCATCCGCTGGCGTCCACTGACATTGATGACGGCGGCATTAATCTCTCGTGCCGAGATAATTTGATCGAGGTCGAAACAAGTCGCCACAGCAATTACCGGCAGTAGTCTTAAATAACATAAATTTCCGAAAATACTAGCACGTCTTAATGTTTTCTGCATAGTTCCTCGAAAAATTTCATGGAAGAGCTTGATACAACAGAGTTGCTAGGGACTTGCGGCCCAAAAACCTCTGTGTGTTTACTGCGATCGCGTAATCCATGAGCGGGCTTGAACGCTCTCGGGCTAATTGAAAGGTTTGAGTTATTAATGTGTATTTTATCTACACAGCCTGACAAACCAATGCTAGCCAATGACATAACTTATTAACAATTTATTCATCATTCCTTCACCTTTAGACTGCACGAACCTGATGTATTAAATAGGTAAAACACTTGGCTCAAGGGACTTGCTGAATTGGAATTTCAATCCAAAACTCCGTTCCTTGCCCTGGTGCGGAAGTACAGGTCAAAATCCCGTGATGATGCTCTACGACAATTTGGTAGCTAATCGATAATCCCAGTCCACTGCCTTGTCCTACTGGTTTAGTGGTAAAGAAGGGGTCGAATAGCTTGGCCTTGACTGATTCAGTCATACCAGGACCATTATCAGAAATTTGAATCACGATTTTTTGGGAGCTTTGTCGAGGCACAATCTCTGTGTTCGCTTGGGTCGAGGTAGTAGGCTCTGCGATCGCACAGAGCGAGTTTTCCGTTATATTACGGGATTCACAATATTCTAAGAGCCTAGTGCGGATGGTTATAGCAGGAGAGGGATGAGGGACGAATAAGGAGGTGTGCGGTTGAATGCCAAGGTCTAATGGCTTTAGCGCTTCAATCGCATTGATCAAGATATTCATAAACACTTGATTGAGTTCTCCGGGATAGCACTCTACGGGGGGTAGGTTGCCATACTCTTTGAAGATTGTAATTTCAGGTTGTTTCCCTTTCGCCTTTAACCGATGTTGCAAAATCAACAGCGTGCTTTCAATCCCTTCATGCACGTCAACTCTCTTCATGTCGGCTTCATCAGCTCTGGAGAATTTCCGCAAGCTCTGCACGATGGTGCGGATGCGGTCAGTTCCCCGCTGCATTGAACTGAGTAATTTGGGGAGGTCGATGGCAATAAAATCAATGTTAATCACCTCCGCTTGCTCAGCAATGGTGGGAGTTGGTGTGGGATAGTGTTCCCGATAAAGGCGCAAAAGGTTGAGCAAGTCGTAAATATAAGCGCCAGCATAGGCGAGGTTGCCGTGGATGAAGTTGATTGGGTTGTTAATTTCGTGGGCAACACCTGCAACCAGCTGACCTAAGCTAGACATTTTTTCGCTTTGCACCAGTTTGGCTTGAGTCGTGCGCAGTTGGTTCAGGGTATGTTCAAGTTCTTGAGCTTTAGCTTGAGCGACAGCCGCCGCTTGACGAGCTTGAGCGTAGAGTTCTGCCTGATCGAGGGCGATCGCTAATTGGGCAACGACCGCTAGCAGAAGTTCCACCTCACTTTCATCCCAAGGTCGCGGCCCCGTACAGTGACCGCAGCTAATCACCCCGATGGCTCCGCCATGCGTCTTAATCGGTATGGATAAGACCGAGGTGTAGCCCATTTTGCGTAAGAACTTCCGCAGGCGAGAGTTCCTGAACGTTTCGACTTGATCAATTTGAATGATTTGTCGGTTTAACAGCCGATCAGCAGATAGTCTCACCTGAGACGTTGTGTATTGACCAATATGGCTTTCGAGGTTCGGGTTTCTCGCTTCGTGGACGACTTCCCAATACGGATCACTTTCTTGAGAGCAATACCATAAAAAGTGGCATCTGTCAATGCCAAACAGACTACGGATTGACTGAACAGCCGTTTCCAGGATGATATCGAGTTCTAGAGAGTTGCGGATTTGGTTGGCTAGTCCGAACAGGAGAGATTCTCGGCGCGTCAGGAGTTCTGAGCGTGCCCAGTATCGATCAATCGCGATCGCGATCGCATTGGCGACCCAACTGAGCGTGTTACGGGCTTCTTCGGAAAGGGGTTGATTGCCGAGCACTGCGATGACGCCTAGCAGTCGGTCTTCCACTACGAGGGGATAGCCTGAAAAGTGCTTGGCACTTGGTAAGTAATGTTTTGACTTTTGATTTTTGACTTCTTGCTGTTCCCAGTCCCCAGTCTGTTCAGGAGTCCAATAAGGTTGACGAGTTTGCGCGACTAAATGAATCAGGTCAGGTTGTATGGGGAGGCGCTGACCGGAAGCCACCTGTTGCTCTAGCTGTTGCGAGGCAGGGTTTAAAGTCCATATCGTTGCGCTGGTGGCGTGGAGCTGTTGCACCATTGCCTCGGTGCAGCCTTGAAGAATTCTCAGTAATGTTCCACCATTCGCCAGGGCAATACCCACTTCGGCGGCTAGGGTGGAGAGACGCGATCGCTTGACAAGTCCTGCCTCTGCTTGCTTCCGTTCCGTGATATCGCTAAAGTAAACCGATAAGCCGCCTTGATAAGGATAGGCACGCACTTGCAGCCAGATCTGCAAGGGTGGGTAAAACTCCTCGAATTTCACACTGACTTGCTCAGTAACCGCCCGACGATACTGTTGTTCAAACTGGGAACCGACGGCATAGGGAAACTCATCCCAAACGCTCTTCCCCAACAACTCCTCAGCACAGCGTGATAACAACTGCTCCGTTTTCGAGTTGATGTAGGTGAAGCGCCACTCGTGATCCACGGCAAAAAACGCTTCGGTGATGCTTTCTAACAGATTGATGCGATCGCGGTTAGCTCTGTGTACCTCGGCTTCCGCTTGTTTCCGCTCTGTGATGTCTTCGATGACGCTAATGCAATACTTTGGCGCTCCGGACGGTTCGCGGACGACAGATACAGCCACTTTAACCCAAACCAAAGAACCCGTTTTGTGGACGTAGCGCTTCTCAAAGTTGAGGGTCTCTCGGTGATCATTAAAAAATTCGCGCAGATAAGTCTGAGTAGCGACCTGATCTTCTGGATGGGTAATTTCTATCAGAGTTTTGGTTAGCAACTCTCTGCGCTTATATCCCGTGATCTCACACAGTTTGGGGTTCACTCGAAGAAATTGACCATTGGCTGCCACCTGAGCAATGGCGACACCCGCTTGCTCAAAAGTGGCTCTAAACCGCTCTTCGCTCTCATATAATACGGCTTCGGCTTGCTTGCGATCGCAGATATCGATCAGCACGCCATCCCAAAGAATATCGCCATTGGGTTGTAGCTCCGGTCGGGAAGCCGCTTGAATCCACTTTACTTCCCTAGACGGCAGGCTAATCCGGCCTTCCCATCTCCAAGGCTGTAGGGTTTTGAGTGAACGAACAATAGAACGCTGGAAACTGATTCGGTCATCAGTGTGAATCAGATTGAACAGTACTTCAGGATTTTGCTGAATTTCTCTAGGTTCTAGTGCGCAGATTTCGCGAACACCGCTACTCACAAATAGGAAGGACACTGAACGATCTGCTCGGAGCAGACATTCATAAATCATGCCTGGGATGTTAGCCGTCAATTTTTGGAATTGATGCTCACCTTGCCGTAGCGCTTCCTCCTGTTGGCGCTTGTTAAGTTTCCGTAAAATCGCTAGAGTTTCTGCTTCAACCTCTGCCTCTGGATGATGAATGACGTGACTCACTGAAGTTTGTTGCCAATTGCTCACCTCTAGGGTTATGGCTACTAAATTGGCGATCGCACTCGCAAAGTTTTCATCCTGAGGCGTCCAAGGTGGAGGGGTTGGTGTGAGGTGTTCGTAGCAGACAACACCGACCATTTTCTCCTTGAGCCAAATCGGGGCATCTATGCGATCGGCAAGAGCGAGTGGCTTGAGATGATGAGGTGAGGGGGTAAGGGGACGAGTGGGTGAAGCCGGACGTTCTTCAAGGGATACGCAGTGATGGGGAGTGGAAGTATGAAGAGTTCCCTGTGTCTTGTCTTGTTCTGGCTCACGTCCCTGTGCATGAGGAGCGGTACTATAGTCGTACACCTCAACACACTCAAGTTGGGAGCGGTCTTTGTTATATAACCACACGCTGACTCGCTCGACCTCAAGAGCGTCAGCCGCCGCCGCTGTAATTTGCCCAATGACTGCCTTGAAATCACCCTGTCCTAGTGTCTGTAGTTGGGTCAGAGCCATCAGTACCTGACTCTGTTTTTGCAGGCGCTGAGTGCTTTGGATTTGGGCATTCTCGGCAAGTTTACCCAAACTCATCACTGACCCTACCTTCGTGTCAGTGACGCGCTTGCGACGCAGGAATATCGGTGCTAGCAGCACGATGAGCATAGTACTCGATAAGGCAGCCAGCTGAATACTCCATCCTTCCAGGGGGATCAATTGCATTAACCAGATAAAACTCCCAATGGTTATAGTCCCTTTTAGCAGCCACAGGAAACGAAAATCCTGTTTCTCTTCGATGCGGCTGATTTGCTTTACCCGTTGAACAGAGTGGTCAGATGCTCTATTCACCATGCTTACTGTAATGCCATACGCCAGTTTTAGCTCGGCAAGGGGCAACTTGTTGGTACTAGTTATTCGCATATTTGATCCCCACTCAAGACCTCTAGGAGCTGTACACTCCGACTCTTAGGACTCTCCTCACCGCTGAATGCTCTGAACTTACCTCTGTGTTCAGGAGTTGACCTCACTGAAGAGTTGCTGTACCAATAGGCTTGGAACTTAAATAAGGAAGTTTTTTCTCTCTTGCTTGTAACTGTTTCTTCCAGGAGCCTTCCTGATGGATGGCGACATACCCGAACCCTGACTCTGAGAGACGGATTTTCCTCTCAGCAAAAAATTGGTTTTTGTCTTGGAAACAACAGTCATCGGCAAGGGAACATCAAACGCTTGAGTAGTAGATGCCCTGATCTCTCACCCCAACCCTAGCAAGCGATTTTTTTACCCCGCTCTTGCCTGTAGCGAAAATAGGCAAATATCTTTGCTACTTTTTGTTAAACAGCGTTGAAGCTGCCGCACCCCCTGTTGGGCTATATAAATACCATAAAGGTTGCTTAACAAGCAAACACACCGTAAACATACGGATCTATGTATTACAAAATAAAAACTTATTAACCGTAACTTTAGGGATCCTGTATTACATTAAACCACATTGATAGAATTAATCCAATCGCTTAAAAACCCCTATAGTTCTTGTCCCAGAGAGATCGCGTGTGAATGTAGTGATGTAAATTCTGGGCTACAGTACAGCGATCGTATTTCCCATGTCCTGTACACCATACCCATCCATCAATTATTAATATTTGTAAAGATCTTTTGTCCCTTGCCCTAACAGTTTGGCTGGGAGAAAACGGAGAGAAAAAACTCTGGGTATAGGCACTGGTGATACTTTTATGGCTAGCCTTAAATCTTCTCTGCTAAACTGTCACCTCTCATTAGCATCTGTAATTGTGAAATGCTTGATGGGTAGCAAAAAGTCAGGGAACGAAATCCGGATGCCTGATTTTAATGTTGAAAAGTAAAAAAGCAAACTCAGCTGATGACACTGTGAAAAAAGCTTCAGCCTTATTTTTCGGTCTTTTAGCTCTGGCTTTAGCCATCTGGGGAATCAAACAGTTACTACCAGAACGCAATGTTTTCGGGAATCCTCAGTCAGAGACTTTAGTAACACAATGTCAGATTCCCGCCACAAAAGCGACCGTTCGATTATACGAAGGAAATGGAGATGCAACTGTAGCGAATTGGTACTCTGTCACCCTAGACGGAGGAAGTTTTTCTAGAGAAAAACAATTTTTTTATACCTACGGCTGGCCTAGTATTAAATCAATTGAGTGTCGAGCGGCTGAAGTTGTAATCATTACTGAGGACAAAAGGTTTAATCTGGCTCTCAAGCAAATTAAAAATGAATTAATTCATCAACCAATGGGCTCCTATAAGGGAGAACCACAAAAGCCATTTGTTCAACCCTTGCGAATTCTGGTAATTATCTGGGGATTGTTGTTAGAGTTAATCTGTGCTGGCATTGTGTGGAAAAGTGTAAAGTTATTTAGGAGTCCTTAAAATTTTAGACCTACAGGCCGCTGATGGAACGCCTGGAGAGTAGTGCGAGTATCTCACCTGTCACTAAAATTAAAAGTAGATATTTCCTGAGTAGGCCAGATGCCTACATTCTTCATATGACACTCAAAGAATTAGAACCACAACTCCTGGCGTTAACTCCAACTGAGAAAGCCGAAGTCATACAAATACTGACTAAAAATTTAAGCAATGGTTCGCGAGGAATTACAAAAACTCCCGATGTGTGTGGTGGTGATGCATGTATCGATAAAACTCGCATACCAGTTTGGTTGATGGTGAGTTGGCGTCGTCAAGGTATGAGTGATGCTGAACTTCTCAATCTTTATCCTCATCTTACTGCTGCTGATTTAGTAAATGTCTGGGCGTATGCTGATGCACATACTGACGAAATTGAAGAAGCAATCAGAAACAACGATGAAGCAATGCAAGAAGATGAGGAAGATTGACAGTGGCACGCCTCTATGCGGATGAGCAATTCCCTCGTAAAATCAGCGAATTGCTACGCACGTTTGGTTATGATGTCCTAACAGTTCAAGAAGCAGGAAATGCTGGACTTGGAATTCCCGATCCAGAGGTGCTGGCATTTGCCATCAGCGAAGATCGCGCAGTCGTGACACTCAACCGATATGATTTCATCCGGCTGCACCGCTTACAACCTAACCACAGTGGGATAATTGTTTGCACAGAAGATCGGAACTTGGAGAGGTTAGCAACACGCATTCACGAGGCAATTTCTGCTGAAGGAACCTTGAGAGGAAAATTGATTAGAGTCAATCGTCCGACAGAATGAATTGAATTGTTACATGGAGAGGCTTAATTGAGAACCTCGCTCAGTTTTACGGACTTCAATTCGGTTTTGGAAGGCTTCTTTAAATTGAGGCATATGCGTCACCGCCAGAATACAGGAGAAGTCAGAAGCGATCGCATTTATCGCCGCAATTAGGCGATCGCATCCTTCCGAGTCCTGTGTCCCAAACCCCTCATCAACGATTAACATTTGTAACGATGTCCCTGCCCGTTGTGCCAAGAGTCGCGCTAAGGCAAGGCGAATAGAAAAGTTAATCCGAAACGCTTCACCACCAGAATAGGTTTCATACGGACGGGTACCATTCGCATCAGCAATCAGAATATCAAGCGTATCAATTAATTTTGTTGTTTTCTTCGATGCCCGCTTCCCTGCTTTTTGGGTAACAAATTGGACGTGCAACTGATTCCCCGTTAGTCGAGCCAGAATATGATTGGTTTCTGCCTCGAGTTGGGGCAAAATATTCTCAATCATTAGTGCCTGGATGCCATTTTTACCAAATGCGATCGCTAATTCCTGGTGAACTCGGTACTGGCGCTGAAGTTCTTGAGCTTGTTGTTGCTCCTCCTGGTATTGAGTTTGCAGCGTTTCCAGCTGCATCAATCGCTGTTGCAAACGCCCCTGCCCAGACAGGTGTTCATCCAGTTCTCGCCGCTGCTGCTGCATTCGCCGTTCTAAGGTGTGGATGTCGTGGGTGGCGTCGGGATAGTGTTCGAGTTGCTTGACAATATTTTCGATTTGTGATTCGATTTCTCCTTGGTCAGCGCGTCGTCTTTGCCGCGTCTGGATGAGGGCTTCCAAGCGTTGGCAGACTTGGGGATATTGCTGCTGAGCAGACATCAATTCCTGATAACGCAGCTGCCAGGATTGGGCTTGACGTAGAGAGGATCGAAGGGAGTTATGCTCAGTCAAGTTATAACCAATTTCTCTCATCTGCTGCTCAAGTGCTTCAATCTGCCGCTTCAGTTGAGAAGTCGTTTCTAACTCTTGGAGAGAAGCGTGAAGAGCATCAATCTGCGATTGGAGTTGTGGCTTCTTTTCCTCAATTTGACGCAAACGCTTAGTGGCTTCTTCCAGCTTGGCTTGCTTAATTTCTGCCCAACGCAAACGATCCACCTCACTGCGTGCCAAGGCGTGGGTTTGTTCGTTGTAGTTGAGTTGCTCTAACTGGAAATCAATTTGCCGCAGTTCGGCCTGTAACTCTAAGGCATAGGAACCGATACGCAGCGATCGCTCCAGTTGTTCTTTTTCTTCGGAGAGTTCATATAATCGATCATAAACTTCGTCCGTTGCTTCGAGTCGGGCTTCAAGTTGTCCTCGTTGTTCTAGCAGATTTTCATAAGGAGACAGTTCTTGGGAGATTTGAGCGTACTCTTGCCGTAGCACCTGAAGCTCTCGTTCGCAAACCGCTAGCTGTTCTCGCACGATCCAAAATTGCTCTTGAACCTCTTTTTGTTCGGTAACGGTTTTCTGAATGACGTGATGAGAGTGAGCCTCATCCAGAGGGCGATCGCACAATGGGCAAACTGCATTCTGTGCTTGCAGCATTTCCATTTTTTGCGTGAGTTCTGCTAGCTGCTTTTCATAGCGGCGTTGGTTTTCTTGCAAGCGTTCTTGAAAGCTTCTGCGTTCAAGTCCTTTTTCCTGTACTCGCTGCTGGTAAACGCGCTTTTTCTCCAGCTGTCCAATTTCTGCATCCACCTGTAGCACGGTTTGTCGCAGCTTAGGCGTTACCGCTATCTGAGCATTGAGCTGCTTTTCTGAAGAAGTCAATTCTTCTAATCGGGCACTGAGTCGGGCTTGGGCGCGATCAAGTTCGGTTTGGAGTGAGGTACGGCGTTGCAGTAGGGGAGATACCTGAAGTTGTAGATTGTCCAGCCCACAAAGGCGCTTTCGAGCGAGGTTGAGTTGCTCCATTACCGCTGCCACTTCCCCAGAACGCGAGAGTGTCTCCTGAATCTCTTGCTCTTGAGGACGCAAGGCTTCGAGTTGAGCTTGGGTATGGCGGATTTTCAGGTTCAGTTCGTTAACTTGTTGTGTTAGCTGTTGTTGAAGTTGTTGTTTTTGCTGTTGGGCTTCTTGGTAAGCCTGGAATTTTGCTGTGAACAGTTCTTCTTGTTGTTGCAGGTTGATGTATTGGGAATAACCTGCTTTGATTGGCTCGTCTTGGTTGAGGAGGCTGGCGAGTTGCCGTTGTTGTGCTTCGGTGGCAGCGATGTCTTGCCCAAGGCGATCGCAATCCTGACTCAGATTGTGATATTGTTGCCGCACAAAGGTCAGCTGTTGCTGCCAAGTGCTGCGTTGGTTGTGAATCGCTTGCAGTTGTTGGAGCTGTTTTTGGTCAGTGTCTTGGGCTTGTTGCAGGTGTTGGAGCGTAGTTTCCAGGAGAGCTTGTTGCTCTAGTGTCGCGTCTCGTTGCTCCAACTGTTGCTTGATGCTGTGCAAACTTTGCTCGAGTTGTTCGGCCTGACCTTTAAACTGCTTGGACAAATCCTTGGCTTGTTCCGCCAATTGTTCGTACTGATCGAGTTTCAATAAGTCAGCAAGAATTTGTTTCCGTTCACTGGGACGCCTGAGCATGAACTCATCGGCTCGACCTTGACGCAGGTAAGCCGAATTAATAAATGTCTCGTAATCCAGCTTCAGATGATGTAAAATTAGCTGCTGCGTCGCCCGTACCCCTTTCTCGGTTAGCGATCGAAATCCTCCTGCTGTCTGGATTTGAAATTCCAGAGAACTACTCTGCCCCCGGTTGCGAGTCCGAATGATGCGGTGGGTTTGCTGATTGTTTTGAAAGATAAAATCTACCCGAACATCTTTAGAGCCAGCATGGATAATATCATCTTCTGATTCGGCACGACTTTGCCCCCAAATCACCCAAGTAATCGCTTCGAGGAGGGACGACTTTCCGGCTCCATTCGGGCCGCATACACAGGCTGTATGCAAACCGCGAAAGTCTAGGGTTGCCTCACGATAGCTGAGAAAATTTTTTAATGTTAGTTGTAGCGGAATCATTCAGGCTCGATGTGCCTCA
>Ga0310810_10009372_pt1 | contig 11317 bp, 11 predicted proteins | sample NCmetagenome_FD_207641 | JGI IMG/M metagenome (GOLD analysis project Ga0310810, IMG submission 207641) | Soil microbial communities from experimental microcosm in Duke University, North Carolina, United States - NC | ecosystem: Engineered > Artificial ecosystem > Soil microcosm > Unclassified ... | reverse complement strand
CAACGATGATCTCCCACTCCACGCCTTCGAGAGCGGCCGAAACCGCCGTGATCGCCTGTTCGATGTTGTTGACCTCGTTGAAGGTCGGGATGACGACCGAAAATTCCGGAGCCCGGTCCATCGAGGAGTGCAATCCGCGTCAGCGAGGATCGATATCAAAGCACAGTGCGAGCGTAATGGCACCAGCCACCGATGTGCGCCAGATGATTTTCATCGGGAATTAGAGGCTCCGCCGGAACGGCGGTTTGACGACTGTCGTTCGCACGCAGCATTGGGACTCTATATTTACACATCAATGATTATCTCACACTTCGATTTAGCCGAGGCATATGTCTGCGAATCAGCGCTTTTTCTTCGCTCTCATGAGCTGACATTTCATCATGCAGAATCTCGGAGACGAAATTTGTTCCTTTTCTCGCCCACAACTGACCACTGCCGAAATCACTTAATTCTTGCCGCCACAGATCAGCTTCCTTTTCGGGTGTTTCGCTTTTTTGGCCGCGGAGTGCGTCGGTTACATTTTTTTGCCAGTTTCCCATTCGCACTCGCAAACGCTGCTGCGTACTACCAATCCGAACAATCTCATCATTGATCACAAATGCGTATATGCAGTTCGCCCACTCTCTCGTCTCACCATCGTCGATCGCAATGTGAAATCGGTCATCGTCAAGAATGCGCACTTCCGCTACCGGGATGAATCCATATCCCTTGAGCGTGCTGCCAGCGTGATAAGTTGTTGTGCAGCGTTCTCCCCGCCACTTTCGTAGCGAGGCGCGATTATTCGGATGTGATGCAAATAGATTGATGCCCATTCACGGGCTTCCCAGTAAGTCAGATTTTGGTGGAGCCAGGCGGAGTCGAACCGCCGACCTCTTGAATGCCATTCAAGCGCTCTCCCAACTGAGCTATGGCCCCATCAGGGAACGGAATTCGGTCAAGCGAGCCGTAAGCTCGCCGATGACCGGTCCCGCGATCAAGTCTCCTCCTCGTCCTCGCGGCCTTCGCCGATGATATCGGTGACGTCGTCGTCGCCCTCTTCCTGTTCTTCGATGAAGGGAGCTTCCTCGGTCTCCTCCACCTCGATGTCGTCCTCGCCTTCGCCTTCACCCTTCTTGCCGGTGGCCTCGGCGTCGGCGTCCTCAAGCGAAACCATCTCGACGTCCGCGGACTCTGCAACCTCGGTCTCGGCTTCCTTGGACTTCGCGGCGGCGGCGGCAGCCGCAGCAGCAGCAGCGCCCGCGGCTGCCGCGGCAGCAGCCTCGGCGGCCCGGCCGCGGGCCACCGGCACGACAACCTCGAACACCGTGCCGCACTTCGGGCACACAATCGGGTCCTTGCTGAGATCGTAGAATTTGGCGCCGCAACCGCCACAGAGACGCTTCGTGCCGAGCTCGGGTTTTGCCACGGTTCGGAAATCCTTAAAGTCGGTCCGGATGAGGAGAAAAAGTGGTGCTTCCCTTGGCCGCTGGCAAGGCCGCTGTCAATAGCGTCTGCAAGCCCTCCGTGGTAGGACGCCGACACCAAAGTCCAGGATATCCGGTGACATCATCTGTGAATCAAGCCGTTCCAGCCTCGCCGCTGACCGCGCGCCGCTCAGGGGCGCTGAGTGGCCGGATTCGCGTGCCCGGCGACAAGTCGATTTCGCTTCGCTCGCTGATCCTTGGCGCGCTGGCGGTCGGAGAGACCCGGATCACCGGCATGCTGGAAGGCGAGGACGCCGTCAGCACGGCCAACGCCATGAAGGCCCTCGGGGCCGTGGTCGAACGCACCGGCGAACGGGCCTGGCGGGTGCGCGGGGTTGGCGTTGGGGGCTTCGCGGAGCCGTCCGCGGCGCTGGATTTCGGCAATTCGGGAACCGGCTGCCGGCTGGCCATGGGCGCGGTCGCCGGCTGTCCGATCACCGTTACGTTCGATGGCGACGCCAGCCTTCGCACCCGGCCGATGCGGCGCATCCTCGACCCGCTTGAGCGGATGGGGGCCCGAACCCTGGAGATCCGTGAGGGCGGCCGGCTGCCCGCAGTGGTGCAGGGCGCCCGCGATCCGATGCCGATCGAGTATGAGTCGCCGGTGCCGTCGGCGCAGGTCAAGTCGGCGGTGCTGCTGGCGGGCCTGGCGGCGCCCGGAACCACCACGGTGATCGAAAGGGAGGCCACCCGCGATCACACCGAGAAGTTGCTGAAGCACTTCGGGGCGAGCATCCGTGTCACATCCTCCGGCGACAACGGCCGCCGCATCGCGCTGCAAGGCCAGCCGGAGCTGAGCGCTGCGCCGGTGGTGGTTCCGGCGGATCTTTCGTCGGCTGCGTTTCCGCTGGTTGCCGCGCTGATCGTGCCGGGCTCGGAGATCGTGCTGGAAGGCGTGATGCTCAATCCATTGCGAGCCGGCCTGCTGACGACGCTCAAGGAGATGGGCGCGTCGATCGAGGCGGTCGAGCAGCGCAACGAGGGCGGCGAGGACGTCGCCGATCTGCGCGTGAAGGCTGGAGCGCTGAAAGGCGTCGACGTACCGCCCGAACGTGCGCCGACGATGATCGATGAATATCCGATCCTTGCCATCGCCGCGGCCTTCGCCGAAGGCGACACGCGCATGCGCGGATTGAAGGAGCTGCGCGTCAAGGAATCCGACCGGCTGGAAGCCACTGCCGCCATGTTGCGCGGCAATGGCGTCGAGGTTGCGATCGAGGGCGACGATCTCATCGTCCACGGCAAAGGCCGCGCCTTGGGCGGCGGTGTGGTCGCGACCCACATGGATCATCGGATCGCTATGTCGGCGCTGGTGATGGGATTGGGCAGCGAGCAGGGCGTCGCGGTGGATGATGCCGTCTTCATCGCCACGAGCTTTCCGGGATACGCGGATCTGATGCGCTCGCTCGGCGCCGACTATTCATGATCATCGCGATCGACGGACCGGCGGCGTCCGGCAAAGGTACGCTTGGCAAGAGGCTCGCTGCGCATTATGGCCTGCGCCACCTCGACACCGGACTGCTGTATCGCGCCGTGGCGAAGGCGCTGCTCGATGCCGGACGGCAGCCCGGCGACCAGGCGGCTGCTATTGCGGCGGCCAAGGCGATCGATCCAACGCGCTTCGATGAACTTGCGCTCAAGAGCTACGAAGTCGGGGAGGCGGCTTCGGTGGTCTCGGCCATTGGGGGCGTACGCGCTGCGCTGTTCGATTTCCAGCGGGAGTTTGCCGCGGCACCGCCCGGCGCCGTGCTCGACGGCCGCGACATTGGCACCGTGATCTGTCCCGACGCCGAGGTGAAGATTTTCGTCACCGCGTCCCCAGAGGTTCGCGCCGGGCGCCGCGCGCTGGAGCTGTGCGGCCGCGGCGAGACCGCCAACGAGGCCGACGTGCTCGCCGACATTCTGCGACGCGACGAACGCGACCGGTCACGCGCCGTCGCTCCGCTGAAACGGGCCGCGGATGCGCACCTGCTCGACACGACGAATCTCGACATCGATGCTGCATTCGCGGCAGCGGTCCGATTGATTGACGACCGCTGATTGTCAGCGCGGCGCAGCGTTGGAGCATGGGCCAATCGGTCCGATCTCCCGTTTGCGCCCTTCCAGCACGAAAGCGAAATACTGGCGCTTGGTGGTCGGCCCGGACGCGGCCTCGAAGAGCCCGAGCGGTCTGACGTCCCGGTAGAACACCGCGAAGCGCGAGTCGAACGGGCAGGAACTCACCATCAGGACCGGCTCCCGAGCGGACGCGTTGTCCAATGCACGCGTCAGATCGAATTGACTGCCGGGGATTTCTCCCGACTGCCACGACAGGACCGGCAGGGGCTCGTTGCGAAGGTTGTAGATCAGAGCGGCTGCCTCTGCGCGGCCCTCGACCGCAACCGTTTTCGCACCTTGGGCATGCGCAAAAGCGGCGACACGATTCCCCATCTCACGCCATCCAAGGGTCCGTCGGTAAAGGTCCGCCTGCCGCCCGAGCGCTGGAATCGAAATCCGGTAGGCGTTGGCATCTGCCACCAGCGCGATGGCTTGCAGGAACAATCCGAGCGAGAGGGTTGCTCCAAGGACGTACCGCCAGCCGTTGGTTCGCCACCATGCAACCGCGAGGATCGTCAAGGATAGGGCGGCTGGCGCCGCCCAATTCGCGTGGATCGTTCGCGCGAGCGCCAGCATCGTCACGACTGCCAGCGGTGGGAGCGAGAACGCCAGCATCAACCGATCCGCGCTGTCTGTCAGACGGCTGCCGATGCGGACAAGAATGTAGAGGAAGGTTGCAAATACGATCGGCCCAATCAGGGCAAATTGCGATCCGAGGAACTCGAGGGGTCCGAAAAGCTTCAGCCTCAGACCACCGCCAGCGATGTTGTCGCCGGTGTGCCGCAGCGTCACGAAGCTGTTCTCGGCGTTCCACAGCACGTTCGGAATGAGGATGATGCCGGCGATCCCGAGCGCGACCCAGGTTTGCGGCCGCTGCAGCAGCGTTCGGGCTTCGCGGTCGAAGCAAGCGGCACAGGCGGCGCACAGCAGGAAATAGATCATCGCGTACTTGGCGAGCATGCCAAGCCCGAGCGCCACACCGAGCGTGATGCTCCAGCGCCAGCTCAGGCCTTGCAGCTGCTTGACGTAAGCCAGCAAGGCCACGGCCCAAAATAAAAGCAGCGGCACGTCGGTCGAAATGATGCGTGCGGAAAAAATGACGCCCGGCGCGAGACCGTACGCCAATGCGGACCAAGCGGCCGTGCGCTCGTCGTAGAGCGTCTCGGCGATCCCATAGACGATCAGCGCCGTGGCAAAATGCAGGAGCGGCGATGCCACACGGACGCAGGCTTCGCCGCTGCCGCAGAATGGGTCCGTCGCGGCGATGATCCATGCCAGCAGCGGCGGTTTGGAGAAGTAGCCGAACGCAAGTTCTCGTGACCACGCCCAATATTGCGCTTCGTCCATGTACAGATCGACGGTCGAGGCATGAAGACCGGCGATCCGGATGACGGTCAGGATCGCAAGCGCGAATGCCACGTGCACGAAGGTCAGATTCGATAGCGCCCGGGACAACGTCGTTTCGCTGGCGGCCATCGGCTTACCGCGCGCGCGAGTTGGAATATTTCGATCGCAGCGCCAGCACAGCCCTTTCGACCGTCTGCTCGCTCAACCGTGTCGGGCGCCAGCGATACAGCAATCCATGCAGAAGCCACACGATCAATGCGGTCAATACACCGGCGAAAATCACGTCAGTCAGGAAGTGGCCGCCGAGCGCCATGCGAACCAGCCCGATCATGCTTCCATATAGCAGCGCCGCGCCGATGGCGGGATAGCGCCATGGCGGCGGCAGCGCCACCGCTGGTGCAAGCATCGCGTAGGCGGACGATGCTTCCCCGGAAACGAAGGAACAATTGCTCTTGCATTCGCCCCGCGGATCCCACCACCGCATGTATGGGCTGGTCCCTCCGAGGTGCATGACTTCGCCGGGCCGCGGCCGCGACCAATGGGATTTGAATACGCCATTTGCAAGCAGGGCGGGGCCGAGGGCAAAGGTCCCGACGATGAGCAGGGCTGCGCGCGCAGGGATAAGCGCCGGGCCTCGCGGCCAGATCAACTTTAGAACGAGCGCCGCCAGCGCCAGTAGGACGGTCGACACTGAGAGGACGGTATTGCAGGTCCGGATCATTTCGAGGACGGGCTGCATGGCGCTGACCCGGACCTTGACGTCAGGCCGGAAGAAATATCCTGCGATATCGATGTCGAATTGTGGGACCACGGCGAACACGACGCCGGTGATCACCGCAACGGCAAGGATTGAATAGAGTGCAATTCTGGCCACCTGTCCTCCAAGACGCCTGACAAGCCTGCCGATACCGGCTGAATTGCGCGCCGGGGACTTCTAGACGTCGGGCCGGCAAAAATCACCACCGCAGCGGTCGATCGTCCGCTATGCGGCAAAAGCTTGCCCAGGTGCCGATCTGCGGCTATATCCCGGCGGTCCGGGCCGCCACATTACGGTGTGGCCATCCCGAGCGGGCCGAGGGGCGCGATCAACCGCCCCCTCGCGGTTGGAGGACCAAGCCCCGCTTTGCGGCTCATCGCGGCGCACCGGACCCTGAAATCATCGTTCCGACCGTTCGGTTGAAGCGCCGGGCTGCCGTTTTCGGCAGTGCGGTTGGTCTTGCGGGGCCAACCGCCCGTGCGTTCGGAACGCCCTCAACTTAACCCACCGGCGCACCGCTTTGGAGACTGTATGGCCACTGGCACTGCTACCGCGCCGTCGCGCGAAGACTTCGCCGCCCTGCTCGAAGAATCCTTCGGCGGCGGCAACCTGCAAGAAGGGTCCGTCATCAAAGGGACCGTCGTCGGGATCGAGAAGGACATGGCCGTCATCGACGTCGGCCTGAAGACCGAGGGCCGCGTTGCGGTCAAGGAATTCCAGGGCCCGGGCCGGGGCAACGAGATCAAGGTCGGCGACACCGTCGAGGTCTATCTGGAGCGCGTTGAGAATGCGCTCGGCGAGGCGGTGCTGTCGCGCGACAAGGCGCGGCGCGAGGAAAGCTGGGGTAAGCTCGAAGGCGCCTTCAAGAACAACGAGAAGGTGACCGGCATCATCTTCAACCAGGTCAAGGGCGGCTTCACCGTCGATCTCGATGGCGCGGTGGCGTTCCTGCCGCGGTCGCAGGTCGACATCCGTCCGATCCGCGACGTCACGCCGCTGATGAATGTGCAGCAGCCGTTCCAGATTCTGAAGATGGACCGCCGCCGCGGCAACATCGTGGTGTCGCGCCGTACCGTGCTGGAAGAGACCCGGGCCGAGCAGCGCCAGGAACTCGTTCAGAACCTCGAAGAAGGTCAGGTCATCGACGGCGTGGTCAAGAACATCACCGACTACGGCGCGTTCGTCGACCTCGGCGGTATCGACGGCCTGCTGCACGTCACCGACATTGCCTGGCGGCGCGTCAATCATCCGACCGAGGTGCTCAACATCGGCCAGACCGTGAAGGTCAAGATCATCAAGATCAACCACGAGACCCACCGCATCTCGCTCGGCATGAAGCAGCTGCTCGACGATCCGTGGCAGGGCATCGAGGCCAAGTTCCCGGTCGGCGCGAAGTTCACGGGCCGCGTCACCAACATCACGGACTATGGCGCGTTCGTCGAGCTGGAGCCGGGCATCGAGGGCCTGATCCACGTCTCCGAGATGTCGTGGACCAAGAAGAACGTGCACCCAGGCAAGATCGTCTCCACCTCGCAAGAGGTCGAGGTTCAGGTTCTCGAGGTCGATCCGGTCAAGCGCCGCATCTCGCTTGGCCTGAAGCAGACCATGCGCAATCCCTGGGAGGTGTTCGTCGAGAAGTATCCACCCGGCGCCACGATCGAGGGCGAGGTCAAGAACAAAACCGAGTTCGGTCTGTTCCTCGGCCTCGACGGCGATGTCGACGGCATGGTTCACCTGTCCGACCTGGACTGGAAACGCCCGGGCGAGCAGGTGATCGAGGAGTACAAGAAGGGCGACAAGGTGCAGGCGCAGGTGCTCGACGTCGATGTCGAGAAGGAGCGCATCTCGCTCGGCATCAAGCAGCTTCAGGGCGACCCGATGGCGTCCGCCACCGACATGAAGAAGGGCGACGTCGTTACCACCGAGGTGGTCGAGGTCAAGGAGTCCGGCATCGACGTCAAGATCGTCGGTGGCGAACTCACCGCCTTCATCAAGCGCTCGGAACTCGCGCGTGACCGCAACGACCAGCGCGCCGACCGCTTCCAGGTCGGCCAGAAGGTCGATGCCCGGGTCGTGCTGTTCGACCGCCGCGCCCACAAGGTGCAGCTCTCGATCAAGGCGCTCGAGGTGGCCGAGGAGAAGGAGGCGATCGCGCAGTACGGCTCCTCCGATTCCGGCGCAACGCTGGGCGATATCCTTGGCACCGCGCTCAAGCGCAAGGGCGAGGAAGGCGACGCCGACCGGGAGTAGGACCCAGGCCGGTTCCGGCAATCCGAACCCTCGGGCCACACCGCCCGGGGGTTCATCTTTTGGCCGTCATGCTGATTAAGGTCGCCGCCGGGGCTACAATGCGTTTCGAATCAAATTGAGGAAAACACCATGTCGCTCGATGCCGATCTCATCGTCGATCGCCGCAGGATGCGGCGCAAGCTGACGTTCTGGCGCGTGGCGACGGTGGTTGTCCTGGTCGCCGCTGTGGTGGGGGCCGGCCTGGTCTTCGCCCGTCATCGCAACGTTCTTGCCGGCGGGCCCAGCGGGACGATTGCCCGGGTGACCATCGAGGGGCTCATTCGTGGCAGCCGCGAGCGCACCAAGGCGCTCGAGCGGCTGGCCGATTCCAACGCCAAGGCCGTGATCGTCCACGTCAGCAGCCCGGGCGGCACCGTGGCGGGTTCGGAGGAGCTTTTCGACTCGCTGTCCAAGGTGCGGGCCAAGAAGCCGATGGTGGTTGTAGTGGATGGGCTTGCCGCCTCCGGCGGCTACATCGCGGCGATGGCGTCCGACCGCATCGTGGCGCAGCAAAGCGCCATCGTCGGTTCGATTGGCGTCATTTTCCAGTATCCCAATGTGACCGACCTGCTGAAGACCATCGGCGTTCAGGTCGAGACCATCAAGTCCTCGCCATTGAAGGCCGCCCCCAGCGGCTACGAACCGACCAGTCCGGAGGCGCGGGCCGCCGTCCAGGACATCGTCAAGGACTCCTACGACTGGTTCAAAGGATTGGTGCGCGATCGTCGTCACCTTGATCCGGAAACGCTGCAGAAGGTGTCGGATGGCCGGGTTTTCACCGGCCGTCAGGCGGTCGAGCTCAAGCTGATCGACGCGCTTGGCGATGAGCAGGCGGCGATCGACTGGCTGGCGAAGGAGAAGAACATCGACGCCAAGACCCCGGTCCGCGACTACCCGCTGGCCCCACGGTTCAGCGACCTACCGTTCCTGCACGTCGCCGCGCTCGGCTTGCTTGACGCGTTTGGACTGCGCGGTCTGGCCGAGCGGTTCAAGGAGTGGGGTGCGGTCCAGGCGGTCGAGCGGCTGAACCTTGACGGTCTGTTGGCGCTTTGGCACCCTTCCTCGACCAACTGAGGCAGGCCATGATCAAGTCCGAACTGGTGCAGCACATCTCGACGTCCAACCCGCATCTCTATCAGCGCGACGTTGAGAACATCGTCAACGCCATCCTCAATGAGATCGTCGCGGCGATGTCGCGCGGCGACCGGGTTGAGCTGCGCGGCTTCGGCGCCTTTTCGGTCAAGAACCGGCCGGCCCGCACCGGGCGCAATCCCCGCACCGGCGCGCACGTTTCGGTCGCGCAGAAGTCCGTGCCATTTTTCAAGACCGGCAAGGAAATGCGCGAGCGATTGAACAAGGCGCCGGCCTAGCGCTCTGCGCGCGGGTTGAGTTTGGCTCTCAATGCGCTGCGGTGCAGCGTTCATCAGCCGTCAGGGACATGCGCAAGTTTCTTGCCATTGCCGTTCTGATCCCGCTCGCCGTCATCATCGTGATATTCGCGGTGGCGAACCGTGAGATCGTCACCATCTCGCTCGATCCGTTCAACGCGGCGCATCCGGCCTATGCGCTGAAGCTGCCGTTGTTCGTGTTGATCTTCGTGTTGGTGGCGTTCGGCGTCGTGGTCGGCGGCGTTGCCGCCTGGCTGCGCCAGCATCGCTGGCGGGTGCGGGCGCGCCGCGCCGAGGCCGAGGCGCGGGATTTGCGCGTCCGGCTCGATGCGGAGCAGCCGCGTGCCAACGTGCCCGCTGTGCCGGACCGCTCGCCGCCGTTCATCGTCCCGCCGGCGGCCTGATGCCGCCACGCATCGTTACCGCCGACGACATCAATCGCGTGCTGCGTTACGACACGCTGATCGATGCGCTCGCCGAGGCGTTCCGTGCCGATATGGCGGCATCCGACAAGATTGCGCATTTCATTCCGCAGCCGTCGGGCCGCGACGCCAAGGTTCTGCTCATGTCGGCGTGGACGACGTCCGGTGAGCGCTTCATCGGCCACAAGCTGATCAATGTGTTTCCCGACAACGCGAGTAGCGCCAAGCCCGCCGTGCAAGGCAGCTACGTTTTGATGTCGGGCGGCACCGGCGAGACGCTGGCGGTGATGGATGGCGCTGCGCTCACGGCGTGGCGCACCGCGGCGGCCTCGGCGCTGGCGGCGCGCTATCTCGCCCGCGAGGACGCCGCCCATCTCGTCATGATCGGCGCCGGCGCTTTGGCGCCGCATCTTGTTCGCGCGCACCGCACGGTGCGGCCGATCAAGCGGGTCACCCTGTGGAATCGCACGCGGTCGCACGCGGTCTCGACCGCGTTCGCGCTGTCGGCGGCAGGCATCGAGCCTATGATCGCCGATCATCTGGAGGAAGCGGTGCGCGAGGGCGATATCGTGTCCTGTGCGACGTTGTCGCCTACGCCGCTTGTTCGCGGTACTTGGCTAAAGAAGGGCGCCCATCTCGATCTGGTCGGCGCCTATTCGGTCAAGACCCGCGAGGCCGACGACAAGGCGGTGCAACGCGCTCGTGTCTATGTCGACAGCCGCGCAACCGCGCCCAAAGGATCGGGCGACATCGCCATTCCGCTGAAACAGAAGGTGATGACGCTCAAGGACATTCAGGGCGATCTGTTCGAGCTTTGCCGCGGCAAGGCCAAGGGCCGCAAGCGCAAGGACGAGATCACGCTGTTCAAGTCGACCGGACTGGCCATCGAGGATTTGGCGGCGGCGATGCTGGTTTGGAATGGCCTTGGCCGCTAACGCTTAAAGCCGAAAAACGGGGTCTGCTTCGGATTCATTTGACGAAAATACAAACGTCATTTGTTGCAACAATGCGATGATATCAATGCATCAAGGTTGATGCGTGGCTGCGGTGCAGCACTTTCGAAAGAACTCAAAATTTCCGCGATAATGTGGATACGATGCGCCCGCGGGTGGGAGGGTAGCATCGTGAACACTTTGTGGTCGCAGACATTCAAGTCAAAGCAATTCGGTCAACGAAGAACTGTCCCTCGAGTCTGCATCGTAGACGAAAAACCGCATATCCGGGCCTTTCTGGCGCAAGCGTTCGAGGACCTTGGCTTCATTGCACAGGACTGCGCACGGGTTCCGGATGTCGATACAGCGGTGTCGGGGGTCCCGCCCGATCTCGTCGTATTGGGGCTGCTCAAGCCGGAGAGCGATGTCACGAAGGTACTTGACGTGCTCGCGTCGAGGCGTTTCACCGGCAAGACGATGCTGTTTGGCGGCCGCGCATCCCTGGTGCTGACGGCACTGCAGGATTTCGGCGAAGAGCTTGGCCTTGCCATGCTTGAGCCGCTGCGGACGCCGTTCCGCGATAGCGATCTGCAAAAAATCCTTTCGGATTTTCTTCCAATTG
>Ga0310810_10009371_pt1 | contig 11317 bp, 8 predicted proteins | sample NCmetagenome_FD_207641 | JGI IMG/M metagenome (GOLD analysis project Ga0310810, IMG submission 207641) | Soil microbial communities from experimental microcosm in Duke University, North Carolina, United States - NC | ecosystem: Engineered > Artificial ecosystem > Soil microcosm > Unclassified ... | reverse complement strand
CAGCCTCAGCGTCCGCGCATGGACGTGGACAGCTACGCCATCGACGTACAGGTGGATCCGAACGCGCAGACCATGCGGGCCACCGCCAAGGTGAACTTCACTCCGCTCGACGACGCCACCAGCCTGTCCTTCGAACTCAACAACGCCCTGAACCTGGATAGCGTGACCGACGGAGCCGGCCGGCAGGTGCCTGCATCGCGCGTGGCGCAGGACATGACCGTGAGGTTGAGCCTGGCGGAACCGCTGCCCAAGGGCAAGCCTACAAGCATGACGTTTGTGTACGGCGGCAAGCTCACCGGCGCCGAAGAATCGCCGGTGTGGGGCATCAAGTTCGCGGCGATTCATCCCGACTTTGCGTATCTGATGTATCCGGCGCGGTGGTTCCCGGTGAACGACTACACCACCGACCGTTTCACCGCCGATCTGCGCGTTACCGTGCCCTCGGGCTACAGGGTCATCGCCAGCGGACTCGAGTCGGCCGATTCAGCCGCGGATGGAAAAACTGCCTCGCGGTATCAGGTCGCCAGCCCAACTTTCCCAGCCAGCTTCGCCGTGGTTCAGGGCGACCCGACCACCATCGCTTCGGGCGGCATCAACACCACGCTGTATTTCCGGGAACGGAAAGACATGGCCGGAGCCTACGGCCAGGAGATCGGACGCGTGGTGGAGTTCCTGACCGGCATCTATGGTGCCCCGCCCAACCGGAACCTGACCGTGATCGAAACCGAGGCGGGAACGCCCAACGGCTACTCCGCGCCGGGAATTCTCTTCCTCTCGCCACGGGCCATAGGTACGGAGGTGAACACAAAGCTTCTCGCCAACCAGATTTCGCGGCAATGGTGGGGGGCTCTGGTTTCGCCCACCACGCGCAATCACATGTGGATCGAAAACGGAATGGCGCGTTATGCCGAGCTGATGTACACCGAAAACATTAGCGGCGCGGGAGCGATGCAGGACCAGGTTCGCGACACCTACGTGGAAGCGCTGACCGTGGAGCAGCCTCCTCTGATGCAATCAGCCCGGCTGGAGGATTATTCTCCTGAATTTTGGGCTGCCACGGCTGGAAAAGGCGCGGCGGTACTGCACATGCTGCGCTCGATCCTGGGCGACGAGAATTTCTTCAAGCTGCTCAAGACGGTGCCGGAGCGCTATGCGTGGAAATCGATCAACACCGCGGATTTTCAGAAGCTGGCCGAAGAAGTATCCGGGCAAAGCCTCAATTACTTCTTCCTGCAATGGATCGAATCCAGCGGCGCGCCGGAATTCAAGATGGAATGGACCATGTTCCGGACCTCCAAGGGATTCCGCGTGAACGGCAAGATCTCGCAGGATTTAGATACATTCCGTATGCCGGTGACCATGCGCATCGACACCGAAGGCAACCCCGAGGAGAAGAAAGTGGAGGTGGCTGGAACGTCCACCGACTTCGCCGTGGAGACCTTCGGCAAGCCCAAGAATGTAGTGCTCGATCCCAAGGGCCAGCTCCTACGCTACGACAATGACATGCGCGTGGCCGTGGCCATCAAGCGCGGCGAACAGTTCATGGAGGTCGCCGAGTATATCGAGGCCCTCAATGAATACAAGAAAGCGCTGGACGTAAAGCGCAACAGTTCACTGGCCCACTACCGGACCGCCGAAGCCTACTTCAAACAGGGTAATTATCAGGCCGCCGCCAACGAGTTCCGCGAGGCTCTTTCGGGCGACCTGGAGCCGAAGTGGACCGAGGTGTGGTCGCACATCAACCTGGGCATGATCTACGACATCACCGACCAGCGGGATCGGGCGGTGAACGAATACAAGCTGGCGCAGCGCACCAAGGATAATACCCAGGGCGCGCTCGAAGAAGCTCAGAAGTACATCAACGCCAAGTTCGAGCGGCCGCGGAATACCAACAACTGATGTGGTGTCGCGATTTAAGCCGGGATTAGTGTAGTGGCCGGCGGCGTCTAACCTATGCGGCGCGTGAGCGCATCCGCAGTACTCCCACCAGTGCAAGGATCGCCAATCCGGTCAGAGCCGCGGTGGACGGTTCGGGCGCGGGCACGAAGATGCCGTTGATAAACGACGACTGCGTGTTGTTATTCGTGTCGTTGAAAAAGATACCGCCTGCGTTCCAAAAAGCTCTGGCATTCGTTTCCACAATCAGAACATCGGTTGTTGTTCCCGAACCGAAGTTGTTGAAGTTGAACCCGACGTTGTTACCCGTGCCTCGAAAGACGGTCGTCGGGATGATGGTCCCATTGTCCAAACCCGGGCTGTAACCGACATCGGTCGTTGAATTCCATTGACCGAACCTGACGGTGGAAATCGCAAATGGTTGATCTGCGTTCAGGAAAACCGCCAGGGCAAAATCCAGGCAGCCCGAGCAGAAGGTATTCGCAGGATCGGCGACGACAACCTCCTCATAGTGGCCGCTCATTCCGTCAAAGCTAAACGGCTGAAAGCCGGTATCGGCGAGTAGGGTCAACCCAGTGAAATTGCTGGAAGGGAAAATATCGGGAGCCACATTCGGGCTACCGATAGAAATGATATTCGCGCGGGCGGGCAGCACCGCGATCATCATGCTGACCAAAGACACTGCAAAAATGGGCCGGGCCATCTTGAGCTCCTTTAGATTGTGGCTATTTACGCCAATCTGGGATTGGATTAGTATAGTCCAAATCACCTAGATTGGCCAAATTTTTTGCAAGCGCGTCGCCGGAAGAGTACCAGTACCCATGAGAAGCGGGCGTACGCCTTCCAAGTCGGGAGCTAACCGGCAAACTCGGGTGCCTTTCAGCGCAATTCTCGGAAACTCCACCCTCTTTCCTTCTTTCTTCGCCCCCCTTACGTCCCTAAGGCCGCCAGTCAACGCAAATAAGCGCGAATCAAGCCTGGGTTAGCCGCGCGATCTGGCGATCGTGGAAGCGCGTCATTACCAAGAATGCGGTGATCGCGCCGATGCCAGCCATGCACATATCTTCCTGCGTATCCCACGGATCGCCCTGCGTGCCCAGGAACGCGTCGGCCGAGGACCCCATGGTCACCGCGGTGACCCACTCGAATAACTCGTAAAGCGCGCTGACTCCGAGACATCCGAATATGACGATAGTGACCAGCCACGGTCCCGGCTTCACAATCTTTTTGCGAAGGAAAACTTCCCGCGCGGCCAGGGCTGGCACGAATCCCTGGGCGAAGTGGCCGATGCGGTCGTAATGGTTGCGGGTGAAGTGAAACGTTCGCGCCATCCAGAATCCCAGGGGCACGCGCGCGTAAGTGTAATGCCCGCCGCCCATGAGGATCAGCGAATGAACGAAGATCAGAACGTACAGAAGATCCGTCAAAGGGAAGCGCCGGTAGGTGATGGCCAGGACCGCGACGCCGATCACGGCGGGGAACACTTCCAGCACCCAGGTGAACGGATCGTACGCGTCATACGCGGAAACAGCCAGGGCGATTGCCCACAGGGCCAGCAGTGCTAGATGAGCAGGCCGGCGTCTCATTAAGACGCCTCCAGCTTAGTGGCCTTGGGCTTCAAGGAAGCGCTCCGCTTCGATGGCGGCCATGCATCCCGCGCCGGCCGCAGTGATGGCCTGCTTATAGACGCGGTCCTGGACGTCGCCGGCGTGAAACACACCGGGGATGTTGGTGCGCGCGCCTCCATGCGAAACGATGTAGCCTTCCGGATCGAGATCGATCTGCCCGCGGAACGGCTTCGTATTCGGGATGTGCCCGATCGCGACGAAGAAGCCGCTGACGTCCTGCTCCCAGATACGGCCCGTCTTCAAGTCGTGCAGCTTGACGCTGGTCACCGTATTCTTGCTGACATCCTGAATATCCTCGACCACGGTATTGGGCAGCCACTTGATCTTGGGGTTGGCGCGCGCCCGGTCCAGCATGATTTTGGAAGCGCGAAATTCCTCGCGGCGATGAACTACCGTGATCTCAGCGCCAAAGCGAGTCAGGAAGTTGGCTTCCTCCATGGCGGAGTCGCCGCCGCCCACGACCATGATCTTGCCGTCACGGTGAAAAGCCCCGTCGCAGGTGGCGCAGGAAGAGACTCCGTGGCCGATCAGTTTCTGCTCGTTGGGCAGGCCCAGCCAGCGGGCCGAAGCGCCCGAGGCGATGATCAGCGAGCGCGTCTCGACCCAGGTGCCGTCCACATTGAGCTTGAAGGGCCGCGCGGAAAGGTCCGCCTCCGCAACGGTGCCCCACATGTACTCGGCTCCGAAGCGTTCCGCCTGCTTCTTCATGTTCTCCACCAGGTCGGGACCTTGAATGCCTTCCGGAAACCCCGGGAAGTTTTCGACCTCGGTGGTGACCGAAAGCTGGCCGCCCGGTTCGTGGCCGATGATCACCAAAGGTTTCAGGCCGGCTCGCGCGGTGTAGATCGCGGCCGTATTTCCGGCGCACCCGGAGCCCAAAATGATGACGTTGTGCATCAATGTTTCCATTGGGGTTTCCATTGGGTTTATGGTAACAAGCGGCGTGTCCGCTCCCTATTCGATGCGCTACAGGCTCTGGGGATTCACGACGGCCGCCGCTACGGCCGGCTGCTCGGTCTTGGTGGGGAGCGGCATCTTCCTCAAGGCGAAGGCGATAAATGCCGAGCACAGAGCCAGTACAGCGCTTCCATAGAACACCGCGTTCCACGATCCGGTGCGTTCAAACAGCAGCGCCGCGATGCCGCCACCCACGATGGATGCGACGCCCTTGGTGCTGTACATGAAGCTGTAATTGGAACTCGCGTTCTTGGCGCCGAAGAAATCGGCGGTCACCGATGGGAAGATCGAGTACACTTCGCCCCAGGTAAAAAACACCAGTGCCAGCGAAATGATGAACAGCGGTCCGGAGATTTTTCCAACGGTCAGCACGCTTGCCAAAAAGACAGATTGCAGCAGGAATGCGATGACCATGGTTCTTTCGCGCCCCAGATGGTCGGAGACCCAGCCCCAGAAGAAACGTCCGGCTCCATTCGCGACGGCGTTGAGCGACAACGCGGTGGTGATGAATGCGCTGCCGATCCCGAGACTCTTTCCCACTGCCGACGCGTTGGCCGTGACCATCAGTCCGCCGATGCCCATCATCAGCATGGCGACGTAGAGTATGTAGAAATGCGGGGTTCGGAGCATTTCAGGCGAGGTGAAATTGTGACCGTGGCTGCGGGCTTTAGGCTTCGCCGCGGTGGCCGTCACCGCCGGCGGTACGCCCACTCCTCCCACGACCTGTGCCGCAATCACGATCAGCAGTCCTTGCACAATTCCGGTATAGAGGAAAGCCGCGCGGTAGTCCTGGACTCGAATGACGTAGGACATCACGGGAATAAACAGGCTGGCGCCCGCGCCGAATCCCGCCGCGATCACGCCGGCCGCGAGGCCGCGCTTATCGGGAAACCACTTCAAGGCGACGCCGATGCAGCCGCAGTAGACCATGGCTGCGCCGAGTCCGGCCAGCGCGTAGGACGCGTATAAGGCTGTCAGCGTCGGAGCCTGTCCCAATCCGGCCCAGCCCACGCCGCAGAGGACGCCGGCGATGGTCATCAGCACGCGGGGACCGCGCTTGTCGATCATCCATCCGCATAGGGACATGGCCCAAGTCTCGAGCGCGATGAACAGCGTCCAGCCCCACTGCACTTCGGAAAGCTTCCAGCCGGTGGCTTTTGTGAGCGGGCCCGTGAACAGCGTCCAGCCATACTGCAGGTTGGCGATCATGATCATCGCGGTAACGGCCGCGCCCAATCGGATCCAGCGATTCACGGTCTTACACTCCTAGCTTTCGACAAACATTGTCTTTAGAAGCTCTGTACAAGGATACACGCAAGACAATCCTGATATCCTGCCACACATGGCTGATACCGATTCGCCCATACAGTCAAGGCTGTATATGGTGGTGGAGTATTTCAAGAACAAAGATGCTGTGCCAGCGTACCGCCGGTTTCGAGACCGCGGCCGGCTGATGCCTGCGGGGTTAGTGTACGTGTCAAGTTGGGTCGATATCAAATTCGAACGTTGCTATCAGCTCATGGAAACCCATGACCGCAGTTTGCTCGATAAGTGGATCGCGAACTGGAGCGATCTCGTTGAATTCGAGGTGCATCCCGTGATCACGTCGAAGCAGGCAGTTGAAAAGATCTCCCCGCAACTATAGGCCGCACGCCCACCGGCGCGGTATCCTCAGCCGCCGAGCAAGCTACCAGCCGCGACACCGCCCGACTGCGCGATCTCGCCGCCACTCACCTTCTTGCCGTCCTCGAACTTGGCACGCAGCACTTCGATGGTGCCGCCCTGGGCCGTGACCTTGAAGCTCTTATCGGTGACGTCCGTGACCTCGCCGATCTTCCCCGGCACATCGGCGAAACGGCGGAAGAGCGCCTTGCGCGCGTCGAAAATCTGCAGCTTCTTGCCGTGGAAGGTGGTCCATGCGCCCGGCGCCGGATTGCAGCCCCGGATCAGGTCGTAGACGTGATCGACGGGCTTGGCCCAATCGATCTTCGCCTCGCCGGAACGGCACCAGCCTTCGTAACTGGCGTGCGATTCGTCCTGCACGGTCTCCGTGTGCTTCCCGCCGAGCACCAGGTCGGCGGCTTCCAGCATCGCCTGTACGCCCATCGGGAACAGGCGATCGAAATACACAGTCCCCAGCGTGTCGTCCGGACTGATGGGAGTCTTCTTCTGGAGAATCACCGCACCTTCGTCCAGGCCGTCCGACGGACGGAAGATAGTAAGCCCGGTTTCCGTCTCGCCCTTGATGATGGGCCAGTTGATCGAGCTCGGGCCGCGATATTTCGGCAGCAGCGACGGATGATACTGGATCGTACCGTGCTTCGGGATCTTCACGAACTCCTGCGGGGCGAACTGCAAGACGAAAGCCATGATGCCGATATCGGCGTCGGCTTCCTGCATGGCTCGAGCGGCTTCCGGATCCCGCAGCGACTTGAACTGGTGAACCTTCAAGCCCTTCTCCTGGGCGGCGGCCCGCAGAGCGTCTGGACGCGCCCCTTCTTTCTCAGGCGCGCAGAACACGCCTCCGACAGTATCGCCGCGTGAAAGGAACGCCTCCAGGACCGTCTTGCCGAAATCCTGCTGGCCGATAATCGCGATTCTCATTTCGTTTTAGGCGGCAATGAAAACGCGCCCGCTGCTTTCTTGGCCGCGATGTCGGACTCGCTCAACCCGAGAACTTCTTTCAGGATCTCGTCGGTGTGCTCGCCCAACGTGGGCGACCGCTCGATTTTCGCGGGCGACGCCGAAAGCTTGATCGGCATGCCGATGTTGAACCACTTGCCGCGCTGCGGATGGTCGAGCTCGACATACATCTCGCGCCCGCGCACGTGTTCGTCGTTGGCCAGATCGTCTGTCGACATGATCGGGCCGCAGGGCACGTCGAGATCGTTCAGAATCACCATGAACTCGCGCTTGGTGTATTTCGATGCGAACTGCTCCAGCAATCGCCACACCTCATTTTGGTTCTTGCGCCGGTCGCCGATCTTGGCGAAACGCGGATCCGCCGCCAGATCGGGCTGGCCGACGTCCGGTCCGATGCGCTTGGCGAGCCCGTCCCAGACCGCTTCCTGCACCACTACGTAGATGTAGTCGTTCGGGCCGCCGGGCTTGCACTTGATGGCGTTGCCGAGCTGGCCGCCCCCGGAATCGTTACCAGCGCGGGGAGTGGCGGTCAGACCCGCGGTCGGGACTGAATACTCCGACAGTTCCTGGCGTGTCAGGCGCTGATGATCACGCCACTTCACGCGGCACAGGTTCATCACGCCGTCCATCATGGCCACTTCGACGTACTGCCCCTCGCCCGTACGATCCCGTTGGTGCAGTGCCGCCAATAACCCGATGGCCAGGTGCAGTCCGGTGCCGGTGTCTCCGATCTGCGCACCTGTCACGTACGGTGGCCCCTCCGGGATTCCGGTGGTGCTCATTGCGCCGCCCATGGCCTGCGCCACGTTCTCATACGCCTTGAAGTCGGCGTAGGGGCCCGTGGAGCCGAAGCCTTTGATCGAGCCCATCACCACGCCCGGATTGATTTCGTGAATTTTCTCCCACGGGAATCCCAGCCGGTCGAGAACTCCGGGACCGAAATTCTCCATGATGATGTCGCTCTTCTTCAGCAGCTCGACGAACACCGCCTTGCCGTCGGGCGACTTCATGTTGACCGTGATCGAGCGCTTGTTGCAGTTCAGCATCGTGAAGTACAAGCTGTCCGCATTGGGCACATCGCGCAGCTGGCCGCGTGTCGCGTCGCCCGCGGGCGACTCCAGCTTGATCACATCCGCGCCCAGCCACGCCAGCAGTTGCGAGCAGGTCGGCCCCGCCTGCACGTGCGTCATGTCGAGGATGCGGACTCCTTTGAGTGCTTCCATCTATATGTAGGTCTCCTTGATGACCGTGGAGCAGGCTTCAGCCTGCAACCGGGGCTTTAGCACCCGGCCTACTTGTACATGGTCTGATTCGATGTGCCCGACGAATAAACATCGCGGTTAATCACCACGTCTACCAGTGCCGGCATCCCCGAATCGCGAGCTTTCTCGAGCGCGGGACGAATATCTTCGGGCTTGGTCACGCGAATGCCGAATCCGCCCATCGCCTGCGCCAGGTGGTCGAAGCGCACATCGCCCACCACGTTGCCGATGTCGCCCCGGCCCGGATACTTGCGCTCCTGGCCGAAACGGATCTGGTTCCACGACGAGTTGTTGCCGATCACGCCCACAAACGGCAGCTTGCGATGCACCATGGTGATGAAATCGAAACCTGTCAGCGTGAAGGAGCAATCGCCGTACAGCACCACCACATCGCGCTGCGGCTGTGCGAACTTCGAAGCCATCGCGAAGCCGGTGCCGACGCCCAGCGTGCCGAGCGGGCCGGGATCCATCCATCCGCCCGGTTTGTGAGGCCGGACGATGGAGCCCGAGAACGTGACCACGTCGCCGCCGTCGCCGATGTAGACCGTGTCCTCCTGGAGGAATTCGTTGATCTCGTGGCACAGGCGCACCGGATGGATCGGGACCTCGTTGGCGGCGATGATTTTATCGTTCTTGCCCTGCGCCTTGGCCTCGTCCTCCCGTAGCATCTTGATGAACGGATCGTGCTTGCGGGCGGTATCGCCAGGCGATGCCTCGCACATCGCATTCACGATGGTCCGCAGATTGCCGACCAGCCCGAAGTCGAAGTCGCGGTTGTTGCCGACGTTCTTGTAATCCATGTCCATGATCACGATCTTGGCTTTGGGATTGAGGCGCCGGCCGTAGCCCATGCGGAAATCGAGCGGCGTGCCCGCCAGCAGGATCACATCGGCGTTGTCGAAAGCAGTCTTGCGCGAGGGCATGAAACCATAGGGATGATCGCGCGGCAGCGTGCCGCGGGCGGCCCCGTTCACGTAAATCGGCATATTGAAGTGCCGCGAGAATCGGTCGATGGCGTCGTGCGCGCGGCAGGTGCGCGCCTGGGTACCGAACAATGCCACGGGACGCTCGGCTTTCGCCAGCAGATCCGCCACTTGCTCCACGATCTTGGGATCGCCGATGAAATCGGGCGCCCCGCCATCGGTCCCGCGCACGCGGTAATTCTTGGGATAGCGAACTTTGGACGCTTCCACTTTGCCATCCATTACGTCGTGCGGAATTTCGAGGAAACCGGGACCAGGAGCTCCGTTATACATTTCCCGGAACGCAATGCCCATCATCTCCGCAGTGCGGTCCGTGGTCATCACCAGCGATGCGAACTTGCTGATGGGCGTCATCATCTCGGTGTGACGCAGCTCCTGCAGTCCACCCATCCTGTACTGCTTAAGGGGTGAATTGCCGCCGATCAGCAGCATGGGGCTCTCGGCGCGATAGGCGTTGGCCATTCCGGTAACGGCGTCCGTGGTGCCGGGGCCGGCCGTCACCACCGCGCAGCCCAGTCCGGTGATGCGCGCGTAGGCATCCGCGGCGTGCGCGGCCACTTGCTCGTGGCGAACGTCGATGATCTCGATGCCTTCGTCGATGCATCCGTTATAAATGTCGACAATGTGGCCGCCTGAAATCGTGAAGATGTGCTTGATGCCCTCCTGCTTGAGCATCTTGGCGACAATCTGGCCTGCGGAAATCATCTCCGGTGCGGCGTCGGCTTTCACATCGGTAATGGGTTGAGTAGCGGTTTCCATGATCTTCTCCTGAGTGCCATCTCCTGAGCAGGTGGGGGCAACTGACGATGTTAACAAATTCCTGGAAAGCGCCGCGTGTTGCGCTCCTAAACGGGCTACAATGCCTTGCTAAAGTATGGTTTGCGGAGACTTCCTGAAGTGGCCAGGCCCGGCCATGAAATCTTAGTGACTTGCGTTGGCGAGTTCCCGGTACCGGTAGGCCGCCGTGCTCGCGCTGGCCGCAACCTCGGCTTCGGTCAGATAGCGAAGCGGGGTCGTGGGGCCGATGCGCTGGACCACTTGCGCCAGACCGCTGAGCATCGCGGTTTCAGCCGGCGTCATTGTGGGGCTGAGCACCACGCCGCGTCCCTTGAGGATGAGAAAAGGCCGGGCCCCGCAGGGATCTTTCCATTCGCCGGCCCCATCGGTTGCGGGGGCCGCGTGGAATAACTCCGGCGTCCTGGCGTCCGAGAACATCGCTTGACAGGGATACAGAAAGCCTCCCTCCAGGATCTTCCTCGATACCGCATCCGTCGCCAGCGCGTGGATGGCGTCGTCGTCCGGCAGGACCCAGGCGGAGTCCGCGGCGGCAAGTTCCGCCAGCACCGCATAATCCGCCGGATGCGCCTGGCGCGCCGGTATCGCCAGGCGGCGTTCCACTTCGGCCAGGAGACCTTCGGTCGCCTGGCAATCCTGGCCGCCCAGCACCAGTCCATGGTTGCCCAGTACCAGCAGGTCGGTATCCGGGCGCGCGGAAAGAACTCTTTGAATTTCCCGGGCCAGTGGCAGGCCGGAGGCCACATACGGGATCCACTGCCAGCGCAGGCCGTCCAGCCGGGTCTCGAGTTGAGCCGCGGCGTTCTCCCGAACCGCCCACGCGATGGTGTTGACGGAATGCACATGCAGAACCACCCGATGCGGCAGTGTAACGTGCATGGCGGTCTCGATGGACGCGTTCGGATAGCGTTCCGCCGGATCCAGATTCTGGCGGATATTCGCGTGGACTCCGGCTAAGTCAAGAGGGATCAGGATCTCGCTCTCCGCCGCATCGGCCATCCACTTGCCGGAGGCCTTGATCCACAACGTGCTGTCGGCCTTCATGGAAATATTTCCGGTGCTGGCCTGCGTGAGCAGCGGATCGCGCCCCACCCGCCCGGCCAAGTCCAGCAGCGGGCGGAGGTCTTGCCGAAGCTCTTGATTCACCGATGCC
>Ga0310810_10009370_pt1 | contig 11317 bp, 6 predicted proteins | sample NCmetagenome_FD_207641 | JGI IMG/M metagenome (GOLD analysis project Ga0310810, IMG submission 207641) | Soil microbial communities from experimental microcosm in Duke University, North Carolina, United States - NC | ecosystem: Engineered > Artificial ecosystem > Soil microcosm > Unclassified ... | reverse complement strand
CGCGGCATGAACGAGGGGCTGGTCGTACGACGATTGATCGCCTCGGCGCGGAGATGTCGGGTCAGGGCGAGCTCGTCCGGGTCTCGCGGCCAGTCGTCGTGTTTGTCCGGCCGAAGTACTTCGACCCAATCGTTTCTGGTCTTGAACGCATCGTAGCGGAGCTGGTAGTGCACGCCAACCACGCGAAAGGCCCACAACGCCGAGATCGTGACCAGAAAGATCGCGGCGAGCGACGCAATCGCGAGCGGCTGCTGCGGGAGGCGTTCGACAAGCGCGCGTACGGCGACGAACGTCGCGATCGCATAGAAGAGCCCGCCCGGACTCATGATCTCGTCCTTCATGTACACCGCATTGAACACCGCGTTGACGACGACCGCCGCAACGGCGGCGACGAACGTGCGGTCCAAATCAGACCACGTCGACCGCTTTCCTGGAAGGCGAGTCACGGCGTACCAGACTAGCAACCCTGTTATCGCCGTCGAGGAGATGACGTTGATGAGGACGACAGGATGGATGTCTCTCTGTCGCCACGCCGCGAGCAGAGAGTAGACGCCCTGTCGCGGCTCGGCGAACAGCAGCGACGCAAGCCCGCCCGTCACGTTGTAGAGCATGAAGCCAAGCGGATGCGCACCGAAGCGCTGGGTCAGCTCCTCCGGTGAATAAAACTGATCGCCGAAACCGCTGCCGTGTCCCCCGACGCCTGGGGACGAAATGCCGAGCGCATGACGCAACAGCACATATCCGCCGAAGAGGAGCGTAGTCGAGACGACGGTCGTCCGGTTGATGCCGCGCAAACCCGCCGCAGCACAGCAGATCACCGTCACCCACACCATGGCTCCTGATTCGATGACCGACAGCGCGAGCGCCAGCAGCGCACACGCAACGATCGGAACGAACCAGCGAGCCGGATGCTGCGCCAGCACGAACACACCAAGCGCACACACCCCGACCTCGGCGAAGTGATTCACCGGAAACGCTTCGAGCAGCATCGAGAGGAAGGTATGCACGCCGAGCAGGACTGGTAACGCCACCGTGAACGCGACGAGATCCGGCCACTCGCGCACACGGACGGCGGCCACGAACAGGCCGACGAGCAGCACGAGCAACGCCACGTGGACGCCTCGGAAGACGTCGTGATAGGTGAGCCCGGTTTCGTTCGTGAGTACGAGCAACGCTCTCGCCTGCAGGTACCGCGAGGGCCGGAACGTCGTCGGTGAGAAGGTCAGGCTGTCCACCAACAGATGGCGACCGGAGTCGTATTTCGCCGCGATGACGATCGGCTCGAGGCTGTCTGAAACCTGGATGGGGACCCGGTAAAGACTATCCGCGAGTGGAATCGTAATCAGCGCCGCGAGCAGGACAGCCAGCGCCAGGGCCAGGGCCGGCGATCGATGCGCCGCTCGAACCATTCGCGGCACAGCATAGCATTGCGATTTCAGCGGGCCGGACAGGGCAGGCCAGTGGCCGGGTCGGACGCCGCGGCGGCGACAGACGGCAGCCAGACGCGCAGACGCGGACCGCCCACGCTCACGGTATGTTCCTCGAAGCCGCGCGCCTGTATCGCGTGCAGGAGCGTCGGCCAGGATCGGGCCACCACTGTCGTTCCATCGAGGAACACCGCCGCGCCGAGTTGTTCACGCCCCAGCTGCGTCAACGCGCGATCGACGTCCGCACGGTCCTCGTAATACCCGGGAATCCACGTCGGCAGGCGTGCGGCAAACGGCCGATGCGCCAGCACCGGAATCTCCGGGCCGAATCCCGTCACCAGGACCCGATCGTCGGGCCGGGTGCAGTCTGCCAGATAGGCGATGAGCGGAGCGAGGGCAGGGGACGGAATGATGTCCGGCGACACATGGCGCAGGCGCTGTGTGACATCGCCGATGCGTCGAACGGCATCCGCAGGTGGCGGGAGCGTGACCTTCGTCGCGATCTGAACGACCGCTCCGAGCACTGCGACGGTCGCGAGAATAGTGGCGCCACGCTTCACGGCACTCATTGGCAGCACGTGCGCCACAGTGGCCGCTGCGACGACCGCGGTTGGTGCGATCACATCCGGAATGCGCGCGGCGAGCACGTCGCGGAGAAAGACGAGATCCAGCGACGCCAGCATGACCGCCGCGGACGCGAGCTGTCCACGGGTCAGATACACACCTCGTTTCAAGGAGGCAATCGCGCCAGCGACCGGGATCGACATGAACGCGAAAAAGAGTGACGGAACGGGTCCGGTAGCAGTACGCCTGCCTTCGGCCGCTGTGAACTGCACAGCCGATGAGAAGTACGCGGAGAGTCCCTCGTACCGCTGAACGTAGAGCAGCCACGGCAGTGACAGGAGCAATACGAGCGCGCCATAGCTCGCCAGCCGCAACGCGGCCTCCCTCGGTACGCGAGCGTGGCACACGGCGAGCAGTACGAAGTTGCCAAGAGCGACGTAGACGAGATAGTCGTGTCGGAGCAGAAAGGCGACCGCCGTCCAGAGCGCCAGCGCGGTCAGCCGTCGAGGCCGAGGCTGGTCGGCGTACCGCCACGCGAGCCAGATCGCCACGACCGGCACAATCACCTTTGTCGCGTTGTACAGCCGTGGAGAGACGACGACGGTCAACGCGGCAGCGATCACAGCGATCATCTGTGAGGCCGTGGCCCGGAGCGTCAGCTGATACGTCAACGCAGAGGTGACCGCCAGCAACAGAACGCACAGCAGCACGTTGACGAAGAGCGAAGGCCCGAACAACGCCGCGACGATCGTCGACAAAAGATACGACAGCGGAAAGCCCGGGTCCTCGAAGTCGCGAACGGGCCAGTCGCCATAGAGGGGCTGAACGGCACGCGCGAACGTCACGAAATGGTCGTTTTCGATGGCACCCGTCAGTGCATATCGCGCGGCGAATGCGACGACCCCGACGATGACGAACCCGACAGCGTTCGCCCTTCCGGCGGCCGTGGTCGCCGGCGTCGGCGGCGGCCAACGCACGCGCGATACGCGATTCACGTGCTCCATCCTGGTCGCCACGAAGTCGTCAGCGCGTCGAGTATAGTCGTGGAGTCGTGGCGGAAAAGGACGAGCGCGAGAAAGCCCAACGCATCATTGCCGACAATCGCAAGGCGCGCCACGACTATCACGTGCTCGAAACCTACGAGGCGGGGATCGCGTTGCTCGGAACAGAGGTGAAGGCGATCCGCGAAGGGCGCGTGAATCTCCGTGACAGCTACGCACGCACCGACGGCGGCGAGGTGTGGATGATGAACGTTCACATCAGCCCGTACAGTCACCGCGGCTACGCCGAGCACGCCGAGACCCGGCAGCGGAAGCTCCTGCTCCATCGCCACGAGATCCGGAAGTTGATTGGACGGACGGCGGAAAAGGGGCTCACGCTGGTGCCGCTCCAGATGTACTTCAAAAAGGGGCGCGTCAAGGTGCTCGTCGGACTCGCGCGCGGTAAACAGGCGCACGACAAGCGCGAGACGATTCGGCGGCGTGAAGTGGATCGCGAAACACGCGCCGCCGTGAAAATTGCCCGCCGAAAGGGCAGCACCTAGCGGCGTGTTTCAACTGATGCACTATCGCCTACGACAGCCTCTCGATGGCGATTCTGCTGGCCGCGACAACGGAGCGGCCAGTCCTTATTTGGGAAGGACGTGCCACTAGTCGTTGGCGACACAAGGCAACCCGGTCTCGCGATCGAGAGGGAGCTGTTGTGTTCCCTCTACCCAGACGTCCACCACTCTTCCTTGCTTGACGCTCAGCTGGCCGACTTTGCGATAACGCTCACGGAGATATTGGGCCAGCAGCGGATAGTCGGTGGCGAACTCGTCGGCAAATTGCGTGTCCGGCTGCGTCAGCGCAATCGGGACGACCTCGTGACGCCACCGATCGATGGCTTCCCGCTGCTGATCTGGAGCGGCGTAGAACCCTGAGAAGTACGCGACCTGGCCGGCGGCAAACGACCGTTGGGCGAAATAGAAAAGTTCCGGCAGGTTGTCACCGAGGAAGAGGCGGTCGGTGGGCCGCGTGCAGCGCCGGAGATAACTGGCGGCGCGCTGCAATCCTTCGTCGATTCCGTTCAACGACGAGGGCAGGGCGCCCAACGTGGCCCATACCTCGCGCGTCTGACGACGGGCCCGAGCGCCGTTCTCGAAGTTGGCGACCTGAAACTGGTGCAGCACGTCGCCGAGAACGAAAATGGCTGCCGCGCTCGTCAGCAGCAGTACTGTCAACGCGACGATCGCCAGCAGCCGCGCGGTCCGTCCGTGCATCGCACGCGGAATTCCGCCCAGGAGCCATGACCCGAGGATCGTGACCGGAACCGAGACGTCCGCCAGACGCGATGCATTCGGGTTGCGCAGCAACACGATCAGCATGATGCCGGCCAGCAGACATGTGGCGCGAAACGCGGGCAGCGATACGTCGGATGCGGCCATCGCTTCATACAGCGACGGTCGGAGCGCGCACAACGACGCACAGAGCACCACGCCCCAGGCGACCTCGTACAGCCAGGACGCGGCGTTCTCGGACCGGAAGACGCCAGGAGCAATACGCCATCGGGCGAGATCGGCCGTCCACCCCGGCGGCGCCGGCGGTGGCGTCGTCAAGACGAAGCGCGTGCGGTCGACGCCGTCCGTGTCGACGACACGTGCGTCACTGACAATGGCCGCCAGATGCGTGCGCGACGTGTTGTCGAGCGCGTAGCTCCAGTTCGAGGCGTCGGTCCGGCGCACCGGGTCGAGGAGTTGAAGGTCCGCTTCCGCACGGACGCGCATCTCAGGCGTGAGCGTGTTCCCCCAGCGGACAGCAATTCTCGGCAATGGAGGACCGGCGGAATCCAGATGCCGCAACAACGGTTGAGAGGGATCGATCGTGAAGTGGACCGTGCTGTTCGTGGTGCGTCCGGCCTCCTGTCGCGACAGTGCAAGCGCTTCGCGGAAATAGCGGACGACGCCGCGGTCGATCTGCGCCAGCACAAGGCCTGGCAGCACGACCGCCGCGCAGGTGACCGCGAAGACGGACGCCGGCCGCCACGCAGCGCGGCCGTGCAGCAGCCACACCAGCGCCAACGACGCGATGCCGAGATACACCCCGTGGTCGTGCCGGAACAGCGCTGCAATAGCGACGACGAGGCCCAGCATGACGAGGCGTCTTGTGGTCGGTTGCCGCGAATATCCGAGCATCGCGGCGATGGCCAGCGTGTAGAGCACGATCTTGGGATAGTTGTAGAGCGCGGGCCTCAACGTCACCGTGAGCATCGTCGCGATGAGCGCTGGAATGACTGCTCCCGCGAAACGGGTCGAGACCAGGAACAGCGCCGCCGCGCCGATCGACAACAACCCGACGGTGAGCAGCGCTTCAGAGCGGAGCGATCGGCCGAGCATGGTTTGGGCGAGCGCGGATGTCGAGTACGTCGGCGCCGGCCACAGCGCGCGCAACTCCGCATCGCTGAAATCGCGGAGCGGACGTTCACCGTCGAGCATCGCCATGGCGCGAACGAGCTGCGGGAAGTGATCGTTGTCGAAACCGCCGAGCGGTCCCCCGAGAGTGTTGAACCGGTAAAGGAACGAGAACGCGGCGATCGCCAGCGCGATCAGCGCGACGACGGCGGTTCGAAACGGTGTTCGCACCGATGACAATGTAACCGACCCAGCGTTGACCGACGCCCCTAAGGGCCCTAAGATGATGCGGTTCACGTGAAAATTGATGCTGAAACGACTCTGGCAGTAGACGGCGGAGTCCCGGTCCGGGCGACCTTTCTTCCCTTCCATCAGCCCAGCATTGATGCCGACGACGAACGCGCGGTTCTCGAGGCGCTCCGTTCGGGATGGATTACCACCGGTCCGAAGACCAAGGAATTCGAGCGGAGATTTGCCGCCTACACCGGCGCTGCCCATTGTGTCGCCGTGAACTCATGCACGGCGGCGCTGCACCTGGCGCTGGAGGCTGTTGGCGTCGGTCCGGGCGACGAAGTCATTACGTCGCCGGTGACGTTTGCGTCCACGGCCAACGTGATCGTGCATCGCGGCGCGCAGCCGGTGTTCGTCGACGTCGATGCCGATACGCTGAACATCGATCCGAGCGCCATCGAGGCGGCGATCACGCCGCGGACGAAGGCGGTGATCCCCGTCGATTTCGCCGGGCAGCCGTGCGAGCTCGACGACATCATGACGATCGCCCGCGGCCGCGGATTAACCGTCATCGAGGATGCCGCGCATGCGGTCGGAGCCGAGTTCAAGGGCAGGCGCGTCGGCAGCGTTGCCGATCTGACGGCGTTTTCCTTCTATGCGACCAAGAACATCACGAGCGGCGAAGGCGGCGCGTTGACCACCAACCGTTCGGAGTGGGCCGAACGCGTGCAGATCATGGCGCTGCACGGCATCAGCCGCGACGCGTGGAAGCGGTACGGCACCAGCGGCTACGCGCACTGGGACATCCTCGCGCCCGGTTACAAATACAACATGTTCGATCTGCAGGGGGCGCTCGTCTCCTCGCAGCTCGCGAAAATCGACAGCTTCCAACGGCGGCGGATCGCCCTCAAGGCGCGGCTCGACGCCGGCCTGCGCGACGTTCCCGAGATCTCGTTTCCGGTGGAGCGCGGCAGCCGCGGTCACGCGCACCATCTCTATCCAATCATCGTTCGGGTAGAAGCACTGAGCGCCGATCGCGACACCATCATGAACGCCATTCAGGCGGAGAACGTCGGTATCGGCGTTCATTTCCGCGCCGTTCACCTCCACCCCTACTACGAACAGACCTTCGGATTCCGCCGCGGGATGTTCCCCCGGGCCGAGTACTACTCCGATCGCACGATCTCGTTGCCGCTGTATCCGCGTATGACCGACGCGGACGCGGATGATGTCGTCGCTGCCGTGCGCAAAGTGATCGGCCGCTACCGGCGCTAGCACGTGATGAGCACGCAAACGACCACCACAACCTACGGGCTGCGCCGCGGAGCGGAGGAATTTCCGCTGATGCTGGTGCTCTCCATCATCTACCCGTGCAACTTCGGTTGTCCGAACTGCCCGTATACCGACGCGAACTCGGAGATTCGACGCTTCTACCACGAGCGGGACGGCGATCTGTTCGACGAGGGGCTGTGGAACAAGCTGGCTGTGGAATGCGGTCAGTACGGCGCGTGGATGCGCTGCACGGGCGGCGGTGAGCCGATGCTGCATCCGCGCATGGTGGACATGATCGAGTTCGCCAAGGCCCAGGGAGCGCGCGTCTGGTTGAATACCAACGGCAGCATGTTCGGGCCGACGCCGGTGCTGCGGCAGAAGCTGGAGCGAGTGATTGTCGCCGGCATCGACCTGATCGAGTTTTCGATGGACGCAGGTGACGCGGCAACCTACGCAGTTGTTCGTCCCCCGCATCGCGGCGGTCCGCCGCGCGATCCGGAGCGCTGGTGGAACAACGCGGTCGGCAACGTCCGAGCCGCACTGGACTTCCGCCGCCGCCACACAGCGACCACGCGCATCGTCGTGTCCATCATCCGGCAGCAGCAAATCGAAGGAAAACTCGACGCGGCGATCGACTTCTGGATGAAGGACGTCGGCGTGGACGAGGTCATCACGCGCAAGTTCCTGACGTGGGACGACAATACGCACATCGACATGGGCAGGGCGCTCGATCCACATCTGTATGCCGGAATGGCGACGCAGAAGACGGAGCCGTGCGTCTGGCCGTTCGAGCGACTGAACGTGGACACCCTCGGCCGGATCGCGCTGTGCGGTCAGGACATCTCCTTCCGGACGGCCGACCTGTTTCCCAACGCGAACGACGTGTCGATCGCGGAGATCTGGCAGGGCGAGCGGTTCAACTGGTACCGACGCATGCACCTCGAGGGACGCGGCGCCGAGGCGTTCCCCTGCCGCGGCTGCTCCGCGTGGTTCGCCGGCATCCGCGATTGGGAACACGGCTGGCTCAAGGTGCTGAGGAAGTCGGGCGATCACGTCCGTGAGGTGATGCGGAAGGATCTCGGCGCCGACGTCGAAATCTTCCAGCCGGACCGAAACGTAGGGTGAGTGCATTCCTTCCCGATCTCGGCCTCGCCACACAAGCGCTGATTCGCAGCGCCTACGGCGTGCTGATGACGGCGACGCTGCTGCAGGCGCTCCCTGAGGCGCGGCGCTTCTTCGTCAGCGAGCGTTGGGGAGGCTATGCCAAATCGCAGACCGACGTCGATCTGATCCAAAACCCGGTCGTGATGCCGGCGTTACTGGCGGTGTGGATGGCGGCTGCGATCGCGCTCGCCGCCGGCTGGTGGCTGCCGTGGCCGGCGCTGGTCAACCTGGTCCTCTGCCGCTACTTCTTCATCCACATGCGATGGAAGGGCGTGCTTCGCGGCATGGGAGCGCCAGGGTTCATCTCGTACTGGCTCGCCGCCGTGGTCACGCTGCTGGAGGTGACGCGGCGCTTCGCTCCGTCGGTCCTTCCGCTGGCGCTGTTTGTCGCACAAGTCGACTTCGCGATTCTGATGTTCTCCGCCGGCTTCTACAAATTGATGGCCGGTTACCCGCGCAACCACGGCATGGAACTCGGCCTCTGCAATCCGATGTGGGGGTACTGGTGGCGCTCCTACATCAAACGTTCCCCGTCCAGCCCCGTGTTCTGGACCATGAATCAGCTCGCATGGGGAACGGAGGTCGTGGCGGCGCTGCTGATGCTGGTGCCGGCGACACGCGAGCTGGGCGCGCTGCTGATCATCATCAGCTTCATCTTCATCGCCACACAGATCCGTTTGGGGTTCCTGGCGGAAATGGTGATGGTGTGCAGCCTGATTTTCATGTCGCCGTCCCACGTCATGGGCGGCTGGCTGGAATCAGTGCTCGGCAGTGCAACGCCCCCGACCGTGACGCCGGTCGCGCCACTGGCGACCCTGCTGACGGTTGCGCTCTGGGGATATCTCGTCCTGCTGCCAATTGCCGACGCGGGGCTGTACTACAACTTTTACGCACGGCGCTCCCTTCCGGCGCCGCTGCAGACCGCCGTGGAGCGCTACACGAACTTTTTTGGAATCATCCTGTGGCGCGTGTTTTCAGTGGACTTGGTGAACTTCTTCATCCGGATCGCGCGTGTTCGCGGCGAGAAGCGGATTCCGCTGGCTCCGCTGGGCTCGTGGCCGCGCTTCAACCATGTCGGCGAGATGATTTGTCTCACCTCGCTGTTCACCACGCTCAAGTACTATCCGAGCAACACCCAGCTGTTTCGGGAGCGTCTGTTTTGCTACGCGCGCACGCTGCCGCGCGAGCCAGGCCAACGCCTGGTGTTCGAGTACGTGAGCGTCGTGAAACAGGCGGATCGTTTTGATTGGGTGCTGGTAGGAGAGTTCGAAGTCGACTTGGACGCAAACGAACTGACCGAGCGCTGGTTCGATCGGTCGATCTCGCCGCGCGCCGCGCACGCGACCTCTCCCGTTCATGAGGGGACGGTTCCGGGTAGTTATCGGCCCATGGCGTCTTGAACACAAACCTCAGAATGAATGCGGAGTGCGAAAGAGCCCTTTGAATACAGGTCACAGAGACTCAGAGACACAGAGAACAATAGTTTCCACCAAAGGTCTGCGTCTCGGCCCCTTGACAATGGACTTCGAGCCCACTGTCCGGTTGCATTTTGAATTCTGAATTTTGAATTTTGAATTACTGAATTATCGATAGATGTGCGGCATCTGCGGCGTACTCGGGCGGACGGACCGCGATGTCGTCGCCCGCATGCTGGCGACCATTCGCCACCGGGGTCCTGACGATGCGTTCATCGTGTCAGGAGAGGGTTTCACGATGGCGGCCGCCCGCCTGAGCATCATCGACGTCGCCGGCGGACGCCAGCCGCTGCACAACGAGGACGGCACCGTGACGGCCTCTCAGAACGGGGAGATCTACAACTTCCGCGTCCTCCGCGAGGAGCTGCTCCAACGCGGCCATCGTCTGCGGACGCGCTCGGACACCGAGGTGCTGCCGCATCTCTGGGAAGACGACGGCTGCAGGCTGCCCGAACGGATCGATGGGATGTTCGCCGTCGCGGTCTGGGACGCGAGGCGGCGCTTCGGCCTTCTCGCGCGCGACCGGGTCGGCAAGAAGCCGCTCTACTACTGGGAGCATGACGGCGCGATTTACTACGCGTCCGAGCTGAAAGCGCTGCTCGAAATCCCCGGCTTCGACCGACGTCTCAACCTGCACGCGCTTCATCACTACCTGAGCTACAAACATGTTCCGCATCCCCTGACGATCTTCGAGGACGTGAAGATCCTGCCGCCTGCGCACCGCCTGTTGTTCGAAGCGGGGACGGCGCCTCGCGTCGAGCGCTATTGGCAGCTCTCATTCGCTCCTGGCGACGAACCGCTCGGCGACGAGGAGGAGATCGTCGACGAGTTGATTGCGCGTCTCAAACCGGCTGTTGCGCGCCGGCTGGTGGCCGACGTGCCGGTCGGATTTTTTCTGAGCGGCGGCATCGATTCGTCGCTCGTCACCGCCCTCGCCGCCGAAACGGCTGCCACGCGCATCAAGACGTTCACGCTCACGTACGAGGGCAGCTCCACGACGCAGGGTAAGGAGCAGGACCGGCGGTGGGCGCGGTGGACCGCCGAGCGATTCGCGACGGACCACAGCGAGGAAACGATCACGTGTTCGGATTACCCATCCGCGATCCGGAAGATTCTGCAGGCGTTCGACGAGCCGTTCGCCGGTGTGGTGTCGACCTACTTCCTCGCCGAGGCTATGGCACGGCACGTCAAGGTTGCCGTGTCGGGCGATGGAGCGGACGAACTGTTCGGGAGTTACCTTTCGCACCGCATCGCGTTTCAAAAGGCCGCAGAGGGCGGTGAACCCGACTGGGAATGGCGTGCGAAGCTGCTCGTCCTGTCAGAGGAGGAGAAACGGGAGCTGTACGCGCCCGCGGTTCGCGATGCGCTTGCTGACACGTCAACGGCGGTGCACCTGCATCGCGCCTTCGAGCATCTTACGGCGCAAGACCCGTTGAACCGGATCCTCGAGGCCGAGTTCGGCGGGATTTTTCCCGATCAGGTGCTGACGTTCGTGGATCGGTTGTCGATGGCGCACGCGCTCGAAGTACGCAGTCCGTTTCTCGACACCGACGTGGTGGAGTTCGTCGCTTCGTTGCCCGGCCGCCTCAAGATCTGCAACGGCGAGACCAAGCATCTGCTGAAGAAGGCAGCATTGCGGTATTTTCCCGAGGAGATGATCCGACGCCCCAAGGAAGGATTTCTGATGCCGATCACGTCGTGGGTGCTCGGCCATCTCCAGCCGTGGGTACGCGAGACGCTCAGTCCCGAACGTCTCCGCGTGCACGGGCTGTTCGATCCCGCCCACGTCGGTCGCT
>Ga0310810_10009368_pt1 | contig 11318 bp, 4 predicted proteins | sample NCmetagenome_FD_207641 | JGI IMG/M metagenome (GOLD analysis project Ga0310810, IMG submission 207641) | Soil microbial communities from experimental microcosm in Duke University, North Carolina, United States - NC | ecosystem: Engineered > Artificial ecosystem > Soil microcosm > Unclassified ... | reverse complement strand
GTTGAAATCCGGATACGATCAATGCCGGGTAAATACCGGAAAGCAACGTAACAACGACTAGAATCAAAATAAGAAATAAAATGCTGCCGGTCGTAAACAGCGAAACACTAGCAGGCACACTTGCCACGTGGCTTAGCCAGGGCATAGAGGCTTTTCCAATAAATACGGCAAGGAGTGTCGATAAAAGAACAATAAGAAAGGTTTCGCCCATCACCTGCGCGATCAGTTGACGGCGACTGCCGCCCAGGACCTTCCTGACGCCTACTTCACGGCTTCGACCGACTGCCTGTGCAGTTGAAAGATTCACAAAGTTGATGGACGCCATGATAATGATCAACACGCCGATAAAGCCAAGCGTCCATAGAATTGTTTTGCTTGTGCTGTGATCTCCAAGATTCCCATACCGGGAATCAAAATGGATTTCTTTCAAGGGTTGCAAAACCTGGAAGCGTTTATTAGGCCCATCATGCGTGAGGTATTTTTTTACAAAGCTTTCCAGTTGTTTTTGCACCGATTGTGGACTGACAGTTTCCGGGAGCATCACATATATCTGGTGGTTGCTGCTCAGGCTGCCCCATTCTGTAGCGGAATAGCTATATAGATCCGGATAGTTCTTTAAAGTATTTAAGGATATAAAATGTTTGATAGGAAAATCGGAGTTATCGGGGATTTTTTCCACTATCCCGGATACTTTCAACAAAATGGCATTGTCCAGCTTCAGGTAGAGACCCACTGCATTTTTCCATTCGCCGAAATATTTATCCGCCGTTTCTTTATCAAGTACTATGTTTCCCGGGTCTTTAAGCGTTGCTGCATTTCCGGACAACCAGTTTGCATTGAACAAATCGAAATACTCAGGTACTGTAAAAGCAACGTTCGATGGTTCAATAAATTTTTTACTTGCCGCAACATCACCGTTTGCATTATTTCCTAATACAATCATCTGTGTGTTGGTCAGGGCATATATGGGCGCTATCTTTTCCAGTTGCGGAAAATCTGTCTTTAACGCTTCATATGCCGGGCCAGGTATACCAGGATTGAAGCCTTCAGACCCATCGACGTTTTTAGAATAGGTAACTACCCGGTAAATCCGTTCATAATTTTTTTGAAACTTATCATAACTTAATTCATACTTAACCACAACAAAAATCAGTAACGACGCTGCTATGCCAACCGCCAGCCCTGCTATATTTATTGCAGAATAAGCTTTATGCCTTACTATGTTTCTCCAGGCGATTTTCAAATAGTTTTTTATCATAGTTGATCGATTATCAAATTAAGAACCAACTGCTTCCTGCTTCGCGTTGCTCGCAGTCGCACTCGCAGTGACGAAGCCCAAGAACCAAACAAATTACAAACATCAAATCCCAAATGTCCAATTCAACTTGCAACCCCAAACCTCAAACCTCAAACTTCAAACATTAAACGTCACTCCGTACGCAACGATTTCACCGGGTTGGCAACAGCTGCTTTGATTGCCTGGAAACTCACAGTAAACAATGCGACGAGTAAAGCTGCAATACCTGCTACAGGGAACACCCACCATGCAATATGTATTCTATATGCAAAATCCTGCAGCCATTTATTCATCGCCCACCAGGCAAGCGGAAATGCGATCACCGTCGCAATGATCACAAGAACAATAAATTCTTTTGATAATAATCTCACAACACTGCTTACACTTGCGCCCAACACCTTTCGAATGCCTATTTCTCTCGTTCGGCGTACAACTGTAAGCGTGGCCAAACCAAACAGCCCCATACATGAAATAAAAATGGAAAGCGCTGAAGCAAGTTTTACAATAGTTGACGTTCGTTGTTCCTGCCTGTATTGGGTCGCGATGCTTTCATCAAGAAAACGATATTCAAACTCCTGGTCAGGGACAACATTTTTCCAAACCTGTTTTAACGTAGCGAGGCTTGCTGTTAAATTGCCGGTTCTTAATCGCACAGAAATTCTTGGTTGAAGTGGCGAACCAAAACTTATATTCTCAATGCGCCGGAAAAAACTATCCGGTTTAATGATCAATGCCAGCGGTTCCACTTTTGTATGTAATGATTGATAATTAAAATCCTTTACAACCCCAACGATCTGATGCTCTATCCGCCCGGGCAATTTCTGTCCGACTCCATTTTTCCATCCAAATAAGTTCAACAAAGCTTCGTTTACGATCATTGATGACATGTTATCAGCAGGATTAGCGGGAGAAAAATCTCTGCCCTCTTTTAATTGAATTCCCATTGTTTTTAAAAAGTAAGGATCGACAGCATTAAATTGAAAACTCCGGTAAATATTTTTGTCATCCGTGTATCCCACATTAATCCATGGAGTTTCTGAAAAACTCATAAGCGAGACCGATGCGCCGGCAACCTGTGGTTGTTTCAATAATTCATTCCGATAAAGCCCGGCGATTTCCATTCCACGTACCCTCGGCATGTTAGTAGGGACAACTACAACTTGCTCTTTTTGGTACCCAAGGTCTTTGTTTTGCAAATAATCCATTTGACCCCCTATTACGATTGTACAAACGAGCATTGCTATTGATGTAACGAACTGACCTGTGATAAGGCTTTTGCGAAATAACCCTGATTTAGTGCCCAGCTTCAACCTGCCTTTCAGGATCTCAACGGGTCTGAAACCAGAAAGAATAATAGCAGGATAAATACCTGCGATCAAACCAATAATTACTATGATCAAAACACAATAGCCAATAAACATAAGATCAAATTGCAAAACCAGTTGCCTGTTTATTATTTGATTAAATGGTTTAACGAGTGTGACTGACAATATAATGCCAATAATTACTGATATGACTGTAAGCAAAACAGCCTCTCCCCAAAATTGCCGGATAAGCTGCCGGCGTTCTGCACCCAAGACTTTTCTTACTCCCACTTCCATGGCTCTCGTGGCAGATCTGCCCACGGATAGAGTAATGAAATTGACACAAGCCACAAGCAGAATAAGGACACCGATCGTTAAAAGTATATAAGAGTATTTTGGATTACTTATAGGTTCGATTCCTGCCGGCAAACTGGTATCAAGGTGAATTTTAGTAATTGGTTGCAGGCTCACTATATAGCCACCTTCTCTAAAATCTTCTCCAAGATTCTTCCTGACCATCGAAGGGAATTTATTTGCGAGTTTATCCGGATCAGCATTTTTTTTCAGTAACACATAGGTTTCGGGGCTAATATTAAACCAGGCTTTCATTGCCCTTGGGCTAAAAATATATTTGTCATTGGAAAAAGGTATAAGAGCATTGTACCTGATACTTGATTCTTCAGGCGCCGATCTTGCGATCCCCGAAACTGAGAACATTACCTTATCATTGGCAAGTTGTAATTCAATGATCTTCCCGATAGCATTTTGTTTTCCAAAATACTTTTTCGCCGTTTTTTCTGTAAGAATTATTGAATTGCTTGTTGGGAATGGATTTTCCCTATCACCTTCAAGAAGATCAAAATCAAAAATCCTGAAAAAACTGGAATCAACCATTCTTATGTCTTCACTAAATGATTGCTCCCCCGTTTTGGCCAGAGTATTCAAATTAAAAACACGGCATGTAGATTCAATTTCAGCAAAGCTTGATTGCAATGCACCCGCAAGTGGTAAAGGTGTAGTAATATCAAAAAGATCGTCCATGTCATCATAATTCTCTTTTACCCATGCGCGGTATATCCTGTCTGACTTCGTATGAAACTTATCATAACTCCATTCGCTTCGAACAAATAACATGATCAATACGCAACACGTAATACCAATTGCAAGGCCAAAAATATTGATGACAGTGTATCCCCTGTTTCGCATCAGGTAACGCACTGCCACTTTTAGATAATTACTAAGCATATAGTATTTTTATTCAGTTCTCAAATTTTTTTATTCCGTCGGTTAGCAATGACGAATAACCAACCTCCACAATCCTGCTTCGGGCTCTGCCCTCGCAGTGACCAACATCCAGCATCCTGCTTCGCGCTCCGCGCTCGCAGCGACCGGTATCCAACATCCAACTTCCAACTTCCAACCTCCAACTTCGAACATCCAACCTCCAACCTCAAACCTCAAACTTCACTCCATCCGCAATGACCGGACAGGGTTAGCACTCGCGGCCCTCAGTGATTGAAATAAAACTGTAGCCAGCGCGATCAATACAATCAGGGCAACCGGTAATATGAAAAACCAAACACCAATGTCCACATGAAATGCATATTTCTTCAGCCAGTTATTTACAAGTATGAAGGCAATAGGTAATGCCACGACGCCAGCCACAAGCACCAGCTTCAGGTAGTCCTTTGTGATGAGGCTTGTAATTTGAAATAGCGTTGCCCCGAGCACTTTGCGGATACTGATTTCCTTATTCCTTTTAGAAATGGTAAAGAGTGAGAGACCGAATAGTCCAAGGCAGGCGATACTGATAGCTATTGCCGTAAACAGCCAAAGCACCGTTGCAAAAAGCTTATCATTCTTATATTGCGCATTAAACCGATCGTCAAGAAAGAAAAACTGGAAGGGACTTTCCGGAAAATGTTCACTCCATTTCCGTTTCACAAAATCCATCAACCCCGGCAAATTCGTCGTGCTCAGCTTGAGCGAAAAATTCTCAAAGCCTCTTTCCTCCTGCAGGTAAAAAACAATGGGATCGAAACTGTATCGCAAAGATTCCTGGTGATAATCTTTCACCACGCCAATTACCTGGCAATGGAACCCCGAACCATCAATGTACTGACCGAGAATATCAGCGGGCTTTGAAAAGCCAAATATCCTCGCCGCCGTTTCATTTACCAGGATGTTCACCAGCTGTAAAGTGTCAACTACAGGCCTGTCATTTTCAAAATTTCTCCCTGCAACAAGACTTAATCCATACGCGGGAATGAAGTTCTTATCAATTCCAAAATTTCTGCAACGCTTATTCGACTGCGAGTTGCGCAGGGAATAACCAGATGAACCACCCACTTCGCCTCCCGGCACAGAAGTAGAAGCTGTCACCGACTTAATTGCGGGGTTCGCATTCATGTCATTGATAAATGCATTAAATGCAGGTATACCGGAGCTATCCTGGCGGGCCGTTTGCTGCAATACCAGCGTTTGGTTGATGTTCACACCAAGGTCGCGGTTTTGCATAAAGCGAAGCTGCCTGTAAAATCCAATGGCGCCGGTAATGAGCACCATAGCGGCAACAAACTGCAATACTACCAACGATTTTCTTAAAATGTTTTTTCCTCCCTTCAATCCCGGTGCACCTTGCTTTGACTTAATAGAATAAACGGGCTGAAATGAAGAAAGAACAAAGGCTGGATAAAAAGCTGCCAGAAAAGCGCCGAGCAGGAAGACAACAATGACAAATACCCAGAACCTCCAGTCGGAAATCATTAGTGAATCAATATCTTTTTCTACAAGGGTGGAAAAAGAAGAAAGCGTTGCCTGGAAAATAAGTATCCCAATGATGATGGCAATTGTGTTGAGAAACAGCGACTCCACAAGGAACTGCCTGATAAGCTGGAATTTTCCAGCTCCTACCACTTTTCTTATACCAACTTCTTTCGACCGGTCCAATGAATGAGCCGTTGAAAGATTAACATAATTTATCCATGCAATGAAGAGAATAAATAATGCCGCAATTCCAAGATACTTCAGGTAAGAAAGATTACCGTTGCCTTCCATTTCATAATCATACTCCGAACGCACATGAATGTCTTTCAGCGGTTGCAACTCGAAATTCACCTGGTAGGCGCTTTGCTTCATATCATCTCCCAAATATCGCTGTGCAAATGCAGGTAATTTTGACGCTAACGCTTTACCGTCAGCCCCTGGTTTCAATAAAACATAGGTATAAAAATCTGACCAGTGCCAACTAGTATTTGCATTTCCCTCCGTTAACTGAATGTATTTACTATAGTTGAGTAGTATGTTGAAATGAATATGGGAATTGGCCGGAATATCTTCCAACACTGCTTTAACGATATAATCCTCGTCGCGATAATGAAGCGCTTTTCCAATAGGATCCCCATTTCCAAAGTATTTTTTGGCCGTTGCTTCGGTGATCACCGCGTCATTTAATTCTTTAAATGCGGTAGCGGCACTGCCTTTGACAAACCGGAAAGAGAAAATGTTGAAGAGTGTCGAGTCGGCATAGTATAGAGTGCCGGGTTCAATTATTTTCAAGTTACCCTGTTTCACAATACCACCCTGGCGGCGGATCCGTGCCGCTTCTTCTATTTCCGGGAAATCATTTTTCAAGGCGGGCGCAACGGCGGGATATGTAAAAGCAAAAGTTTGCTCTTTCCCATCTTTTTCCGAGATTACCATGGGTACCCGGAAAATCCTCTCTTTGTTTATATGTTCATCGTCATAACTGTATTCAAAGCGGAGATAATTAACGATCAGCAGGAATGCAGCAACACCAACAGACAAGCCAAATATATTTATCGCTGAAAAGGTCTTATTCTTCGAGATATTTCTCCATGCCGTTTTAAAATAGCTTCTTATCATAGTTATGCTTTTATTCTGTTCTCAATGACTGTACAGGATTCATCAAAGCTGCTTTCACTGCCTGGTAGCTTACCGTCAAAAATGCAATAACAATGGCTGATACACCTGCCAAACCAAACACCCACCATTCTACATTTATATGATAGGCATATTCCTGCAGCCATTTGTTGGTTGCCCACCACGCTATCGGGAAGGCAATCCCATTGGCAATTAAAACAAGTTTTAAAAAATCTTTCGATAATAAAGAAGCAAGATTTGCAACAGTAGCCCCCAGTACTTTTCTTACTCCTATTTCCCTTACTCTTTGTTCAGCGGAGTATGTCGCCAGGCCAAAAAGACCCAAACAAGCAATGAAAATAGTTGCCAGTGCCGACCAGATAAGGATTGTTTGACGACGATCGTCTTCGATATAAAACAAGGCAAGTTGGTCGTTCAAAAAATGGTATTCAAAAGGATCATCCTTGTCATTGCTGACCATTACTTTTTTCAATTTGTCCAATGTTCCTTTGATATCTGTCGGGGCTATTCGTACAGAGTAATAATCAATAACAAATATTGGGTTTTGATTGTACGCCAGCACCAAAGGTTCGATCTTATTCCGCAACGATTGAAAATGAAAATCTTTTACGATGCCAATAACCTTTGGTCTAAATGGGGTGTTGTCACCGTTCACAGGCATAAACGTTCCGTCGCCGTTCCATGAGAGGGCTGGTATCTCAATTGTCTGTCCCGACGGTTCCGTAATACCCAGCATCTTTGCTGCTGTTTCATTGAGGATAACATCACCCGAATCAGCCGGGGTATCAAAATTTCTGCCCTGCAATAATTTTATTTCGTAGGTATTCAAGAAGTCCTTGTCAGCACCAATGAGGTAAGAGACGCTGGGCTCATTTGTGCTTCCCGTGTTTTTTATCCTGATCGTTACAATAGATTTCCATTCGCCGGGCACTCTCGATGAAACAGCTACGCTTTTGACCGTTGGTATTTGAGCCATTTCTGACTTTACGGCTTCAAAATTGCTTCTTGCTTTTCTTGTGTTGACGTCAATTATCACCATGAGATTTTTATTGAATCCCAGGTTAGTATTGTTCAGGTATTTTACTTGCATAAAGAGCACAATCGTGGCAATGATCATGACAATTGAAATCGTGAATTGAAAAACAACCAATCCTTTTCTCAGTGAAAATCCTGTTTTGACCTGTGGCTTCAACCCTTTCAATAGCAAAACGGGTTTAAAACGAGAAAGCATCAACGCCGGATAGCTGCCGGATAACAAACCCGTAATAGTGGCAAAACCAACGGCATAAACCCAAATACGGTAATCGGTTAAGAGACCAAGCGAAAGCTGCTTATTGGTGAAGCCATTAAATGCTGGCAGCAGAAAGTTCACCAAGATCACCGATAACAAGAATGAAACAAATGTTACCAGCAATGACTCGAATAAGAATTGCCGGATCAAATGGCCCTCTAATGCACCAATTGTTTTGCGAACGCCAATTTCTTTCAAACGACCGGAAGCCCTTGCCGTTGTGAGGTTCATGTAATTGATACCCGCAATCACCAGCAGGAAAAACGCAACAAAAGAAAAGATTTTAATGAAAGACAAGCTCCCTTTTGCAACCGGATCAACGTTTGAATTTCTAGCTCCGTCCACAATGTTCTCCGAAGCGAGATGGATATCCTTTAACGGTTGTAAGTCAAACGAAAAAGTTGTTCCTGCCGGCGGTGTAAAGTTGTCGTGAACCAATTTCGACATTTGGCCTGCAACCATTTTCGCATCGGTATTTGGCTTCAACAGCGCATACACCGAAAAATTTTCCGAAAGCCAATCATTCGTTACCGCTGAATTATAAAAGTCGGCATTTTGGAAAGATGCTTCAGACAACATGGAGCTAAAATCAAAGCTTGAATTTTTCGGATGATTTTTTAAAACAGCGGTAATCTTCATCGGTGATTCCATGAAACTGAACTGCAACGTCTTGCCAAGCACGGCGGTATTGTTAAACAGTTTAATGGCAAGATCTTGTGTAATGACGATGGAATTAGGCGCCTGTAACGATGTTTCTCTATTCCCAGCTATAAAAGGAAAATCAAAAATCTTAAAAAACTCTTCATCCGCAACTGTGACGGTTTCCTGGAAAAAATTCGCCGGATTTTCAGGATTAAGGATGTTGGCCCGTCCTGTTCTTTGCATACGGGTTGTATTTTCTACAGCCGGAATGGATTTCTTTGACTCCTGGGCCAATTTGTAGCCAGCACCGGCAATGGTTGTTGATTCGCCATTTACCGTCTTGTGTTCAATCACCCGGTAAATCCTGTCACCTTTGCTGTGCTGCTGATCGTAGGTAAGTTCATCAAAAATGTAAAGACCGATCAATAAAAAGCAACTGATTCCAAATGTCAGCCCTGCTATGTTGAGCAGGGTGTAAAGCTTGTTTCTCCAAAGATTGCGTGATGCTGTTTTCAAATAGTTTTTTATCATAAGAAATCATTTTATCCCAACGATGCGAAGTCCGATGGATAAATCCAGAATGTTAATTGACGAAGTACCTTGTGATTCAAAAGGGCTCTCCCGGCTATTGATTCTGTAAGTGCGATTCGAGTTCGGGTGAAACCTGTCATCATCAAAAGCATCTTTAATTTTGATTAAAGCAAGCATGCAAACAGTCATGGCTGAAGCCAATCCAAAAATATTGATAAAAGAAAAAAGCTTGTGCTTCATCAGGTTTCGCCAGGCGATCTTGAAATAGCTCCTTATCATAACTATATTTTTTTCACGACTCACTCCATTCGCAATGACTTTTGCTTTACTCCGTTCGCAATGACTGTTGCTTCACTCCGTTCGCAATGACTGAACAGGGTTTGCAATAGCGGCTTTGATTGCCTGGAATCCTACTGTAATCAAAGTGATCAGAATTGCAGCGATGCCGGCAACGACAAATACAGTCCACCCAATCGAAATCCTGAAGGCAAAATCCTGCAGCCATTGATGAACGCCCCAGTATGCCAGTGGTGCCGCAATCGCAATGGCAATGCAAACAAGAACAATAAAATCCTTCGTGAGCATGGCTACAATATTGACTACCGAAGCGCCCAATACTTTTCTTATTCCTATTTCCTTTATGCGTTGTTGGGCGGCAAATGTGATCAACCCCCAAAGGCCAAGACACGAAATAAGCATAGCCAACGCGGAAAAAATCTTAAACAGGATAAACAATCTTGCTTCACTCTTATACAAGGCATCTATCTGCTCGTCTAAAAAATTAAATTCAAAGAGCCCTTTAGGAAATACTTTTTTATATGCCAAATTGATTTTGGTGATAGTGGCCGGTATGTCCGTGCCGGATTTGATCTTAATGTTCAATTTGTCACAATAAGGCATGTATTGGGTAATCACTGTGGGCTTAATCGCTTCATGTAAGGAGCCGGTATTAAAATCAGACACCACTCCTACTATTTCCGGAATCCACTCACCCATCCCGAACCAGAATCTCTTTCCCAACGCCGCGTCCAATGTTGCAAATCCCAAATCCTGTACTAATTTTTCATTGACCACACATTTGGCAATGCGCTGCCCTTCTGGAATTGATTGAGAAACTGCACTGGTATCCGCCTGGTTAAAAATCCTCCCGGCTTTCAGTTTCATATCATATAATGAACAAAACCTATCATCACTTATGATAAGAGTTACTTGCTTTTGGTTCGGATCCTCGCGTCCAACCAGACTCATCATAGTGCCCCAATGCACGTTGACATCACCCGTTGGCGGACTGGTAGAGTAAGACCAATCTTTCACCGCGGGAATACCTCTCAACTCATTACCTAGTAGTGCCTTCTCCTGCATGTTATTACCGGGTGACAATTGCAGTATCACAATATTTTCCTTATCAAAGCCGAGGCTTTTGTGATGCATATAATTCATTTGCCTGCCAATAAGCAACAGGCCGATCAGCAAACAGACTGAAATGCTGAATTGCACCACTACCAATCCCTTCCGTAAAAAAGCCGATTGAGGATTAGAATTTACAGAGCCTGCTTTTAATGTGTCAGCCGGCCTGAACCTGGTAATAACCCATGCGGGGTAAATTCCCGCCATTAACGCAGTCAGTAACACCCCAACAAATAACAAAAAAAGAAGAGACGGTGATTCTTTAATAGTGAAAGCAATCTGTTTTCCTGTGAGATTATTAATATAGGGTAGCGCCAATTTTGCGATGATCACTGCTGTTACAGCGGCCACCGTGACAATCAACAAAGCTTCGCTGAGAAATTGCATGATCAATTGAACCCTACCGGCGCCAATTGATTTCCGAACTCCGACCTCTTTGGCGCGGCCCAGCGACTGCGCCGTTGAGAGATTAATAAAATTGATACAGGCAAGTATCAGTACCGCGAGGCCAACGCTTCCAAAAAACCACAGCCACATGGTATTGATGGCTTGCACCCATTGTCCGCCTCCGGCATATTTCGAATTGAAATGAACATTGCTTAGCTTCTGCAATTCCATTTCAACGTGTGAATCTTTCCCCATCCATTTTTGGTTGTTCACAAACCGGTCATAGATGCTTCTGAGCGCAGTAGTGAGCCCGCTTCCGGGTTCTACGCCCCTGGGCAATACAATGAATGTTGAACCCCCGGACACCGAACCGTAGTGAGTGGTACTTGTCATCAGGTACTTCTCATTGTCAGAAAATGAGAGCAACATAGAAGCAGCTAAATGTGTATTTCCGGGAAAATCTTTTATTACCCCTCCAACGGTAATATTAAAGCTGTCGTTGTAAATAAAAGTCCTGCCTAACGGGTTTTCATTACCAAAAAATTTTTTTGCCGTG
>Ga0310810_10009367_pt1 | contig 11319 bp, 6 predicted proteins | sample NCmetagenome_FD_207641 | JGI IMG/M metagenome (GOLD analysis project Ga0310810, IMG submission 207641) | Soil microbial communities from experimental microcosm in Duke University, North Carolina, United States - NC | ecosystem: Engineered > Artificial ecosystem > Soil microcosm > Unclassified ... | reverse complement strand
AAGCCGCCTTGATTGATTCGATCTCCGCTCGCGGCACGATCCGCTTTACGCCGTCGCGGCTCGCGAGCACGACTTCTTCCGCCTTCGCTTCGACGAGCTTCCCCTGGACGCTGACCCCGTCCTTCTTCTGAACGGTGACGTCGCTCCCCGCCGGTATTTCGAGCGCGTTCTGCTTGCGCTCGCAGCCCGAGACCGCCAGCGCGAGACCGAGGACGAACACTAGCTTTTTCATACCCATCACACCTTTCCAGATCCGACGGTGCAACGCGTATGCCCGTGACCACGCCCCTGCGGCACGGCGGATGCTAGACAGCCTCTCGTTCACTTTTCCTACAGCAGAGCTAGGATTGTATTCGTTCCATTCCGCCGGGCCTCAAATCACGGGTCCCGCACCCGGATAGTGTGTAACCGTTACGTAGGTGATAGGCTTGAAGTGTAAGAACAACACGATCCCGAGACCGAAGTATGCCTGACGAGATTGAAACCCAGCCCCCGGCGCCTGAGCGCGTGCTCATCGTCGAGGACGACCCCTCCACGCGGGTCGGGCTCTCCGAGCTTGTGCAGGCGTGGGGGTTCCAGACCGACGAAGCGGGTGACGGCGAAGACGCCATGCGGAAGGTGACCACCTTCCGTCCCGCAATCATCGTGTCGGACCTGGTCATGCCCCGGATGGGCGGCGCCGACCTCCTGCGCGCGCTGAAAGACCAGCTGTCCGACATCACATTCATCCTGTTGACCGCGCAGGGAACCGTCGAAAGCGCGGTCGAGGCGATCAAGGAGGGCGCGTACGATTACCTGAGCAAACCTGTCGATCCGCAGCGGCTGCAGATCCTTCTGCAGAAGGCGGTCGAGCGGCAGGAAACGCTCCGTGAGGTCCGGCACCTGCGCCGTCAGCTCCGGGAGCAGGGAAGCTTCGGCCGGATCATCGGCAACAGCCCGGGCATCCGCAAGGTGTACCGCATCATCGAGCAATCGGCGCCGACCGGCGCGTCGGTGCTGATCTCGGGGGAATCGGGGACCGGCAAGGAGCTCATCGCGCAGACGATCCACGAGCTGAGCCCGCGCGCGTCGTTTCCCTTCGTCGCGATCAACTGTGCCGCGATTCCGGAAACGCTGCTCGAAAGCGAAATCTTCGGCCACGAGAAGGGGGCCTTCACCGGCGCGAGCGATCGGCGCACCGGCGTCTTCGAGCTCGCCCATCGCGGCACGCTGTTCCTCGACGAGATCGCCGAGATGATGCCAGCGACGCAGGTGAAACTGCTGCGCGTCCTCCAGGAGCGCGTCTTCCGCCGGCTGGGCGGACGCCAGGAGATCGCCGTCGACGTACGGGTCATCGCCGCGACGAACGTCAACCCGCACGAGGCGGTCTCGACCGGGAAGCTGCGCGAGGACCTCTACTATCGGCTCAACGTCTTCGCCCTCGATCTGCCGCCGCTGCGCGAGCGGAGTGAGGACATCCCGCTGTTCGTGCAGAGCTTCCTCTCGGAGTTCAATCGAACGAACGGCAAGGGGATTCGCGCCGTGGACCAGGACGCGATGCACATTCTCGAGCACTACCCCTGGCCGGGCAACAACCGCGAGCTGCGGAACGTCATCGAACGCGCGACGATTCTCGCCGAGAGCGAATTCATCGAGCCGCGCCATCTGCCGCCGACGCTGCTCGAGCGCGGCGAGGAGTCGCTGCCGACGCTGACGCTGTCGCCGGGCACGACGGTGGACGAAGCGGAGCGCCGCTTGATCCTGCTCACGCTCGAACACACGCGCAACAACAAGACGCGCGCCGCCGAGGTCCTTGGTATCAGCTTGAAGACGCTGCACAACAAGCTCAATCGCATGAAGGACGAAGGCGCCAAGACGGAAGCGTGAGCATCAAGGCCAAACAGGTCGCTGGTGTGACCTCGCTCGTGGTTGCGGTCGTGATGGCGCTGAGCGCCTATCACATGACGACGCTTGCGCGGCTGAACATCGAGGACACCGCGTCGCGCGGGCAGATGCTGAAGAACGCGATCTTCCAGCGCGCCAAGGACGTGGTCGCGCATGGAGCCGGCGATCCGTACGAGGCGCTGCGCGAGGATGGCGGGATCCAGTCGATCATCAGCTCCGCCAGCGCGTTTTCCAAAAACGTCGGCTATGTGGCGATCGTCAACAAGGACGGGTTGGCCATCGTCTCCAGCCTTCCTCAGCTGGTCGGGCAGCCGATCCCGTTGCCGGGAGAGCCGGTGCCGCAGGACTTCCTGCCGTTGGCCACCGCGCCTCCAGTCCAGCAGCTTCGCGCCGTCTATTCCGATCAGACCTACGAGATCAACGAGCCGATGGTCGACGCGGCAAGCGACCAGGTGTTCGGTTCGATCCGCATCGGCGTGTCGACGACGCTGCTGAGAGGGGAGCTGAGAGAGGCGATGCGGAATGCGGCGGGGGCGGTGCTCGTCGCATTGATACTGGCGTCGGCGGTCGCGATGCTGTTGTCGCAGTGGATGCTGCGGCCGATTCACGTGATCCAGAGCGGTCTTTCGCGGCTGGGACGCGGTGAGCTGGACGTCACGCTCGATCTGAAGGAACACGAGTTCCGCGATCTGGGCAGCTCATTCGAGGCGGTGAGCGCCCAGTTGTCCGCGCTGGGGCGCGGCGCCGCGACCCCTGCCGACGCCCGGGCAGGCGCGTCGACCGATCTCGAATCGGTCATGGACAACCTCGAGGACGCGGTCGCCTTGTTCTCGCCGCGCGGCGAGCTGATTTTCTGCAACAAGGCGATGAACGCGCTGCACGCGCGCGAGATGGAGGCGCTGCCGCACGACAGTCCCGTCCGGCAGATTGTCGAACGCACGATCGCCGGGCGCAAGTCGCAGGGGCCGATCTCGGTTTCGCTCGCCGAAGGGGACGCGGCCGAGCGCCTCCTCGTGACGCACGCCATCGAGGACACGGGCGGCCGGTTCCTCGGCGCCATGCTCGTCGCGCGCAATCTCGGGTATCTGAGCCAGGTCCACTCGACGCTGAACTACTCGCGCAAGCTCGCCGCGCTCGGACGGCTGATGGCCGGCGTCGCCCACGAAGTGAAGAACCCGCTCAACGCGATGACGATCCACCTGGAGCTGCTGAAGCAGAAGCTGCTGCGTCTCCAGGCGGTTCCCGTCACCGCCTCCGTGGGCGTCGGGGACGGCATCCCGGCTCCCGCCTCTCGCATCCCGGATCCCGGATCCCCCATCCCGGATCCCGGATCCCGCACCCCGGATCCCGGATCGATGGCGCGCCCGGACGTCACAAAACACGTGGACGTGATCGGCAAGGAAATCCGCCGCCTCGACGAGGTGTTGAACGGGTTCCTGAAATTCGCCCGGCCCGACGAGCTGAAGCTCCAGCCGGTCCGGCTTCCGGCGCTCATTTCAGAGATCGCGACCTCGGTGGCGCCGGAAGCGCAGCAGCGTCACATCGTGCTCAAGACGGACTGTGCCGACGCGCTGCCCGAGATCAACGCCGACCCCGGCATGTTGTCGCAGGCGCTGCTGAACCTTGCGCTGAACGCGTGCCAGGCGATGCCGCAGGGGGGCACCCTGAAACTGACCTGCCGCGCGACGGCGCACCGCCGCGTCGAAATCGACGTGGAGGATACCGGCGTCGGAATTCCGCCGGAGAACCTCAAGCGAATTTTCGATCTGTATTTCACGACGAAAGAAAAAGGGAGCGGGATCGGCCTCTCGATGGTCTACCGCATCGTCCAGCTGCACGACGGCGACGTCGAGGTGCAGTCGACGCCTGGCCACGGGACAAGGTTCCGGCTAATCTTTCCGCAGGCGTAACGGCAGAATCGCCGGAATTGCCAGAATCGCCAGAATTGCCATAATTAAAAATCTCAGGGAACGAGATTGTGGCAATTCCGGCGATTCTGGCAGTGCACTACCGGCACACAATAGAGAGATAGATGAAGAAGGCAATGTTGCTGCTGCTGCTGGTGGCGGGAGCGTCCTCGGCTTGTGCCTCTGCGCAAGCGAAGGGCCCGGCCGACCGTCCGGAGCTGCAGGTTCCTCCGCCGCCGCCTCGGACGATCGATCCGATGCCGGCGCCGGAGGCTCCGACTCCCGAGCCGGTCAACGATCAGCCGTCGTCGTCCTCGCCGCCCGCCGTGTCACGTCCGCGTCCAACTGCCACGCGCGATTCGCCTCCCCGGACCGAGCCGAAGCCGCCCGAGACGACACCGGTAGTGGAGGCGCCGGCCCCGCCGCCAGCCGCCGTTCCCCCCGCTCCGCAGCTGCGTACGCCGGGATCGGCGAGCGGCCCGGAGGCAGCGAAACAGGTGCGCGACTCACTCGATCGCGCGCACAAGGCGCTGAACTCGGTCAACTTCCAGCGGCTGACCAATCCGCAGAAGGGTCAGTACAACAACGCGAAGCTGATGCTGCAGTTGGCGGAGGACCAGTTCAAGGCGTCGAATTTCGATCTGGCGCGAGAGAACGCGGACAAGGCGAACCGCATCGCAACAGAGCTGCAAGGACGCTGAGAGTGAAGCTGCCAGCTACCAGCTACCAGCTGCCAGCCGCGGGCTGCCCGCCGCGAACCGTCAGCCCATCCATAAAATAGGGCGAGTAGAAAAAGGGCCCGTCAATCCGCACGAAATGCCAAGATGTTGCGCCTGTTATAATTTAGAACACAATATCTTGTAGATCCGGTCTTGACATCGGTGTAAACAGGGTCCATATTGTCCGACGGCGCAACGGAAGCTAGCGAGAACTTCCCAGCTCTCGCAGGCCTCGCGGAAGCTTCGCAAGCGAACGACCGGCTAGGCCGGCGACGCTCGGAAGCAGCGACGGCGGGCTCTAGTGCCACACATCCATTTACAGTTGGTATTCAGAGGTAATTGGCCTCGGGGGCAGGCCTTTGCCTCGCGTTTCGGAGGGGGAAGATGCACAGAGGCGCTGCACCGCAGGTGGATTCCACCGGCACGCAGACCGCGGCCCGCACGACGGCACCGGTGCCGGTCAACGCGCCGGGGCTGGACTACGAACGCTTCTTCACGCAGGAAGGGCTCGATCCGTTCGATGAGGTCGAATGGGAGGTCCGGTCCGCCGTCATCGGTAATGAGAAGGGCAACGTAGTCTTCGAGCAGCGCGACGTCGAGATACCCAAATTCTGGTCGCAGCAGGCGACCAACATCGTCGTCTCGAAATATTTCCGCGGCGTCATCGGTACGCCCGAACGGGAACGCAGCGTCAAGCAGCTCATCGGCCGCGTGGTCGACACGATCACCGCCTGGGGGCGCGCGCAGCAGTATTTCGCGAGCGAGGACGACCTGCAGGCGTTCAGCGACGATCTCAAGCACCTCCTCGTCTATCAGAAGGCGGCGTTCAACAGCCCGGTGTGGTTCAACTGCGGCTTCGAGAAGGCGCCGCAGTGCTCGGCGTGCTTCATCAATTCCGTCAACGACACGATGGAGTCGATCCTGACGCTGGCGAAGACCGAGGGGATGCTGTTCAAGTTCGGATCGGGCACGGGATCGAACCTGTCGCCGATCCGCTCCTCGCGCGAGATCCTCGCCGGCGGCGGCACCGCCTCGGGTCCCGTGTCGTTCATGAAGGGCTTCGACGCGTTCGCCGGGGTCATCAAGTCTGGGGGCAAGACCCGCCGCGCCGCCAAGATGGTCATCCTCAACGCGGATCATCCCGACGTCGAAGAATTCATCAACTGCAAGGTCGAAGAAGAGAAGAAGGCGTGGGCGCTGATCGACGCCGGTTACGACGGCTCGTTCACCGGCCCGGCCTACGCGTCGGTCTTCTTCCAGAACTCGAACAACAGCGTCCGCGTCACCGACGAGTTCATGCGCGCGGTGCTGGACGATGGGGAGTGGCAGACGAAGGCGGTGCTGAGCGGCGAGGTGATGGACACCTACCGGGCGCGCGATCTGATGCGTCAGATCGCCGAGGCCACCTGGGTCTGCGGCGATCCCGGGATGCAGTTCGACACAACCGTCAACGATTGGCACACCTGCCCGAATACCGCCCGGATCAACGCGAGCAATCCGTGTTCCGAATACATGTTCCTGGACGACTCGGCGTGCAACCTGGCGTCGATCAATCTGATGAAGTTCGTGCGCGAGGACGGCGAGCTGGACGCCAAGGCGTTCGAAGCCGCCTGCCGCACGATGATCACCGCGCAGGAGATCCTCGTCGACAACTCGAGCTATCCCACGCCGGCGATTGCGAAGAACAGCCACGAATACCGTCCGCTCGGCCTCGGCTACGCCAACGTCGGCGCGCTGCTGATGTCGCGCGGCCTGCCCTACGACAGCGACTCGGGGCGCGACTATGCCGCCGCGATCACCGCGCTGATGCACGGCGCCGCGTTCGCGCAGTCGGCGAAGGTCGCGCGCGACCACGGCGGCCCGTTCGCCGGCTACGAGAAGAACCGCGAACCGTTCCTGCGGGTCATGCGGAAGCATCGCGCGGCGCTGAAGGACATCAATAAAACCCACGTCCCGCAGGACCTCTTCGAAACCGCGAAAGACGCGTGGAACGAGGTCATCGAGCTCGGCGAACAGCACGGCTTCCGCAACGCGCAGGCGACGGTGCTCGCGCCGACCGGCACCATCGGGTTCATGATGGACTGCGATACCACCGGCGTCGAACCGGACATCGCGCTGGTGAAGTACAAGAAGCTCGTCGGCGGCGGGCTGATGAAGATCGTCAACCAGACCGTGCCGATGGCGCTCGCGAAGCTCGGCTACACCGCGCAGCAGGTCAAGGAGATCGTCGAGTACATCGACGAGAACGAGACCATCGAAGGGGCGCCGCACATCAAGGACAAGGACCTGCCGGTCTTCGACTGCGCGTTCAAGCCGGCGCGCGGCGTCCGCTCGATCCACTATATGGGGCACGTCAGGATGATGGGGGCGGTCCAGCCGTTCCTGTCCGGCGCGATCAGCAAGACCGTCAACGTGCCGAAGGAAGCCAGCGTCGAGGAAATCCAGCAGGCGTACGTCGATTCGTGGCGCATGGGCGCCAAGGCAGTGTCGATCTATCGCGACGGCTCGAAGCGCACGCAGCCGCTCAACACGTCGAAGGACAAGGAAAAGGTCGCGGCTGAGGCGGTCGTCACGCAGCCGCTCAAGCAGCGCCGCAAGCTGCCCGACGAGCGGGCCGCGATCACGCACAAATTCGACATCGCCGGCCACGAGGGCTACATCACCGTCGGCCTCTACGAGGACGGCATGCCGGGCGAGCTCTTCATCGTCATGGCGAAGGAAGGCTCGACGATCAGCGGGTTCGCCGATGCGTTCGCGCAGGCGATCAGCTACGCGCTCCAGTACGGCGTGCCGCTGCAGGACCTGGTCGACAAGTTCAGCCACGTCCGCTTCGAGCCGTCGGGCATGACCCGGAACCCCGACGTCCGCTTCGCGAAGTCGATCGTCGACTACATCTTCCGCTGGATGGCGGCGAAGTTCCTGTCGCCCGAAGCGCAGTTCCGCGCGGGCGTCAACAACCGCGAGGAGAACGTGACGACGCCGGAGCAGCTGCCGCTCGATGTCGCGGCGGCGGCGGGGGCGTCGGCGACGGCGGTGATCTCGTCGCCGCGGACGTCGTCATTCGCGGCGATCCAGAACCAGGAAGATGCGCCGCCGTGCTCGACGTGCGGCTCGATCATGGTCCGCAGCGGCTCGTGCTACAAGTGCGCGAACTGCGGCACGACGTCAGGGTGCGCGTAGGGCGGGGCTTTACGCCCCGCCTGCCGCGGTTCGCGGTTCGCGATTCGATTTTCGGTACGGCGGGGTCTTCAGACCCCGCCTTTTTTGTACGCACTCGGATTCGACCCTGGATTCGGGTGCGGCGCCGGGTTCGGCATGGGGTTCGGATTCGGCTGCGGCGACGGAACACCGGGGTTCGGATTGGATGGCGTCGGATTGGAAGTGGCAGTCATGGGGCGCCCCAGCCTGCAAGGCGACTGCCGGACCGCTGACGAGCTAAGATAACCACACGATCATCGTCTCGCTCGATCAGGAGCGATACCGGAACCTAGCGGCCCGCGCCTGCAGGATGGTCCACCTAAAGGGGGACAGCGCTCCGTCGTTCATTCGTGCCGCAAAGCCCCAAGCGGATCGAGCCGCGACGCCCGGCGCGCCGGCAAGTACGCGGCGAGCTGTGCGGCGGCCATCAGCAGCACAATCGCGCCGCCGATCGTGGCGGGATCGGTCCGCGTCACGCCAAACAGCATCGACTCGACCCAGCGCGATGCCGCCCACATGGCTGGCAATCCCAGCGCGATTCCGACCAGCACGAGTCGAGCCCCGCCCTTGAGCACGAGCGTGACAACGCGGGCGCCCTGGGCTCCGAGGGCCATGCGTATGCCGATCTCTTTAGTACGTTGCGCGACGCTGTAGGCCAGCAGGCCGTAGAGTCCGATGCACGCGAGCGTCAGTGCCAGCAGCCCGAATGCCGTGGCCAGCGTTGCCATCATGCGCTCCTGGACGATCGTGGCCTCGATCTGCGCTGAAAGTGGACGGACCTCGATCGCCGTTCCCGGCAGCTTCGATTGAAGCGCCTGTTGGATCGCCGATACCACGCTACCGATACGGCCGGTGGCCCGGATCGCCAGGGCCGTCGGAAGGTCGCCGGTGAGCTGCGCATACGCGACGTAGACTGTCGGCGGCGGCGCTTTGCGCAGGCCGGCCGCATTCGTGTTCCGTACGAGCCCGACGATTTCCAGATCCGTGCGGTTCCCCCTGACGTTGGCCGCGAGATGCTGACCGACGGGGTTCTGTTTGGCAAAATGCCGCTGTGCGAATGCCTCGTTGACGATCGCGACGGCGGGGCTGTCTGCTGAATCGCGATTGGTAAAGTCCCGTCCGGCGATCAGGTGAAGCTGCATCGTCGAAAGGAACCGGGGTCCGGCGCCGACGAAATACGCGTTGTCCCTCTCCGGGATTCGCTGTCCCGCCGGCACTGCAGGTTCGCTCCAGACCGACCCGCTCAACGGCGTGTGCGTGGAAACGCTTGCTGACACCACTCCGGGTATCCGCTGAATCTCATCGAGGAAGTCATCAGGAACTGCTGTCCGCCGGCCCTCGAGATCCACCAGCAGCACACCCTCTGCCTTGAAGCCGGGATCCAGATTCTGGAGATTGCGCAGGGTGCGGACGAAAAGGCCCGCTCCCGCGAGGAGCACCAGCGACAGCGCCACCTGCACGCTGACCAGCCACGGAAGGAGCCGCGATCTCGAGCCGCTCATCCGCGCATCCTCCTTGAGTACGAGCGACGGTCCGGCCGCCGTCGTCTGGAGCGCTGGCGCGACACCGAACAACACCCCTGTCGCGATCGCGACTGCGCTGGTGAAGCCCAGGATGTGCCAGTTCGGCGTCAGATCGAACACGACCCGACCGGGTGCGGCCGAAATCATGTTGACGAGAAAGCGACCGGAAACCCAGGCCAGCCCGACGCCGAACGCGGCCCCGATCAAAGACAGCAACGTGCTTTCGATCAGAAGCTGCCGCACGATTCGCCCCCGGCCTGCGCCGATGGCGAGCCGAACCGCCACTTCCCTCTGCCTCGCCGACGCGCGCGCCAGCAGCAGGCTGGCGACGTTCGCGCACGCGATCAGAAGCACCAATCCGACGGCAGCCATCAGTACGAAAAGCGGCTTCCGGTAAACCTCGCGCAGATAGGTCCAACCGGTGCCGCCGGGGCTCAATTGAAACACCGAGTCCGCCATCTCCTTCCGCCGGCTGGCTGGCCAATGCGGCGCTATCAGCGGCTCTGATATCTGCGGCCACACAGCATTCAGCCGCGCCGCTGCCTGTGCCCTCGAGACGCCGGGTGCGGGCCTCGCGAGAACGCGGAGCCAGAAATTGCCTGGACCAAGGAGCGGTGCGGCGTCCGGCTTCACTTGCGGAAAAGCGGCAACCGCAATCGTGAGATCGGCGGTCGAGCCGACGTTTGCGCCCACGAAACCGCGAGGGCTGACGCCGACGATCCTCACAGGCACGCCGTTCATCCGCACGTTCTGCCCCACTGCGTCGGAACTGCGCGCGAACGCTCGTTCCCAGTAGTGGTAGCTGATCACGACAACCGGTGACGCGCCGGGCTCGTCGTCCTCGCGCGTGAGCAGACGGCCAACGACCGGATTCAGGCCGAGGGCCTCGTAGTAGCGGCCCGTGACAATCGCGCCAGGAACGCGGCTGGCAGGAGAACCGACATCGAACCTGAAGCCGCTGAACCCCGCGACGCCGCTGAAGATCTGGCGCTGCTCTGCCAGCGCACGGACGATGACATACGAGAAGCTCTCGGCCGGTGGGGTTGTGGCGCCGGGCGCCTGGAACGTGACCTGAACCAGTTCCTGCGGATTTTTCACAGGCAGCCATCTCAGCATCAACGCGTCGATCATGCCGAAGATGGCCGTATTGGCACCGATGCCGAGCGCCAGCGTCAGCACGATGATGATCGTGAAGCCGGGGTTCTTCACGAATATGCGGAACGCATACCGCACGTCCCGTCCGAGCTCGTCAAGCATCGAGCCGTGACGATATGTGCGGACGCGCTCTTTCGCCTGTTCAACGCCGCCGAGCTCGACGACCGCAAGCCGGCGCGCCTCTGCGGCCGGCAGACCGCCACGCATCTTGTCGGCGGCTGACAGGTCGATGAACGCTTGGAGCTCGTCGGCGAGGCCCTGCTCGGCCCTGTTCCGATTCAGGAGCCACCAGACGACAGACCCGAGCCGACGCAGGAACGTCATGCGCCCTCCAGAACGCTCGTAATGGCGAACGAGATCCGGTCCCAGCGCTCCCTGTGCCGTTCCAGCTGTCTTCGTCCGGCCGGTGTGAGCGTGTAGTACTTCGCGTTTCGGTTGTTCTCGCTCGGCCGCCATTCGGCCTTCAGCTTTCCGTCCTGCTCCAGCCGGTACAGCGAGGGGAACAGCGATCCTGGGTTGACCTGGAAATTGTTGTGGCTGAGTGCGGCGAGCTTCTGCGAGATGCCATAGCCGTGCATCGGCTCACGGGCGAGGATCGTCAAAATCATCAAATCGAGCGTGCCTTGCGGAATGTCCAGCTTGTCCACTCACGCTCCTTTAGGGCCCCAATATGAGAGACGGATGGTACCCGCGGCACCTTTAGGATGTCAAGAGGAATGAAAGCCGACTCGCTTCCACGGATGCAACGCGAACCGCGAATCGCGGCGTTCGAACCCGCCCATGAATGTTGTATGCTCCCGGCGCGTGCTCGCTGCAACTCACCCTATGAGAAATCCCGCCATTCGCGTCGCTCTCCTCTGCGGCATCGCCGTCACACTGCGGGCGGCGGCGCCGCCGCCGTCCGACATCGACAGGCTGCTCCGCACGGCGGTT
>Ga0310810_10009365_pt1 | contig 11319 bp, 8 predicted proteins | sample NCmetagenome_FD_207641 | JGI IMG/M metagenome (GOLD analysis project Ga0310810, IMG submission 207641) | Soil microbial communities from experimental microcosm in Duke University, North Carolina, United States - NC | ecosystem: Engineered > Artificial ecosystem > Soil microcosm > Unclassified ... | reverse complement strand
GGGCTCCCATCGCGTTCTCGACTGCTGTGGCGATCACCCATAGCCTGCCGCCGTCGGGTGCCCGTCGTCGTCCGGTGGGTCGATCACCGCGCGACCGACCATCTCCCGCAAGGGAGGCAGCAGGTCCACTGGGCCGATCCTGTTCTCCTCGAGAAATTTCCGAACCTCCCGGTCGGCTTCGCCTCGTTCGCGATCATGCGTCGGAGCTCGGCGCTCCGGCCCAGCGCGGAATCCGCCTCGATCAGCGACCGGGTAGACCCGCTCCCTGGTCGGAATCAGGGTCCATCGAGCCACACGTGACGCCATGACAACTCCATGACTCGCCAGTGGTGGTTTCGTGATCTCGGATGGTGCCCGCCGCGGGTATGCCGAGTCATCGAGAGGAGCGCGACGGAGGGAATGCGAACGCCCTTGCCGAGGTCCCGGCGCTCCGTACCTTCCGCACCATGAGGACTCACGCGCTCCTGCTCCTGACGGCGGCCGTGGGCGGGTGCCGTCCTGGGCGCAGCGAGGCCTACGCTCGATTCACCGGAGGCGAGCCATCGGCCGCCGGCCGGGTGGAGAGCGCGACCGCCGTGGTCGGCGACGATCTCTATCTCTTCGGCGGCTTCGAGGCGGGCTACAAGGCCACCCGCGACATCGAAGCGTTCAACATCCGGACCAATCGCTGGTCCGACGTCGGCCAGATGCCGAGCGGGATCACCCACGCGAACGCCGTGGTCGTGGACGACGAGGTCGTCTGGCTGGTCGGCGGCTTCAAGGGCGACAATCCCGGCTCGACGACCGACGAGGTGTGGCGCTACGACATCGACGCGGGCAAGTGGCTTCGAGGGCCATCGCTGCCCGCCCCCCGCGGCGGCGGGGCGCTCGTCCGATTCGCTCGTACACTGCACTATTTCGGCGGCTTCGCCTCCGACCGGCAGACGACCCCCGGCGATCACTGGGTACTCGAGCTCGACGGCGGGACCGCGTGGACGCCCGCGGCGCCGTTGCCCGAGCCGCGAGGGCAGATGGGCGTCGCGGCGCTGGGCGGGTTCATCTATGCCATCGGCGGGCAGTTCGGGCATGATCGCACGCCGGTGGACGTCGATCGGGTGCACCGCTACGATCCGGCGACCGACACCTGGACGAAAGTGGCCAGCCTGCCGTCTCCCCGGTCTCACTTCGAGGGGGGAACGTTCGTATGGAACGGGCGGATCGTCATCGTGGGCGGGCGGAACATCACCGCGAAGCCTTACCGGCGGCAGTTTCTCCGCGAAGTTACGATGTACGATCCGGCGGCCGACGTTTGGCTCGCGCTTCCCTCCCTTCCCCGAGGGTTGTTGGGGCCGGCGGCGGCGGCGTTCGGCGGCCAGGTGGTCGTCACCAACGGATCGCTTGATGACCGCCCCATTCTGCAGACCAAGACGTGGATCATCGGCCTGGGGAGCAAGTGGGAGCAATGGCCGGAACTCCCGGTGCCGCTGGGTGAGGTCGCGGGCGGTATCGTCCACGATCGGCTGTTCCTCGTCGGCCAATCCTCCTCCGATGGCGAACCCGACCACGCGCGAGCGTCGCCCACGCTCGCGTACGATCTGTCACGGGGGATCTGGGAGAAGCCATCGGCGCGGGCGCCCCGTCCGTTCCCCGACAGTCATCACGCCGCCGAAGTCTGGCACGGCAAACTGTACCTGTTCGGCGGCGTCGGCTCGGCCGCCGGCAAGACCCAGGTCTATGACCCTCAGGCAGACAGCTGGGCGCTCGGCCCCGACCTGCCGTTCGCGGCCGGCTCGAGCGCCTCGGCGGTGATCGACGGCAAAATCTTCGTGGCCGGCGGCATCGTCGGAGATCGGGAGACCACTGGGCGAATGGCCATGTTCGATCCGAGCGCCGGCCGGTGGATCGAGCGTGCACCCATGCCCCGGCCCCGGAACCACGCGGCATCAGCCACCGATGGGCGCCGTCTCTACGTTTTCGGTGGGCGAGGCCCCGGCAGCGGAGAGGCCAACGTAGTGGCCAACGGCTTCGCGGACGTGCAGATCTACGACCCGGCCACCGACCATTGGTCTACCAGCGCGGATCCAGGCAGCGACCTGGCGCCGCTCCCACAGGCCCGCGGCGGTATGGGCAAGGCGGCTTACGTAAACGGCGAGTTCTACGTGCTCGGTGGCGAAACAGAGAACGGCAAGGGAGCCAAGTCGGGCGGGGTCTACGCGCGGGTCGACATCTATGATCCCGTCATGCGGCGGTGGCGCGCGGGACCGGAGATGCCGGTGCCGCGACACGGGATCTTCCCGCTGGCCGTCGCGGGGCGCATCTACGTCGCCGGGGGTGGAACGAGGGCCGGTGGCTCCCAGTCCGCTGTGCTCGACGTGCTCAATGCGGAGGTTCCGCAAGCGCGAAGGCTACCAGGCGCGCGTCAGTCCGGCGCCCCGTCGCGAGGACCACAAACTGCCGTCCCGCTCGGGTCCGATACGTCATCGGCACCGCGTTGATGCCGGAGCCTGCCCTCGCCGACCAGAGGGTCTGTCCGGTCTTCTTGTCGAGCGCGTAGAGCCGGTTGTCCGCGCCGATGAAGATGAGACCGCCCGCCGTGACCACTCCGCCGGTGACCCCGGCCGATCCCAGTGCCGGTGGGAGGGCTACGCCCTGCAGGGCGCGGCTGTGGCGTACCAGGCTGTCGTCGCCGACGGGAATCTGCCAGCGGTGTTGCCCGCTGTTCAGGTCGATCGCCGTCAGCGTTCCGTATGGCGGCCTGCCGAGCGGGATGTACGCGTAGCGCGGCTTCCGCCACCAGCGGATCCCTGGTTCGCTCACCGGCACCCCCACCCAGAGGTCCTCGAGCTCCCCCACGTAGCGATCTGCGGAGCCGGGCGGAGTGGTGAGGCGCACCAGCGTCGGCTGGTTCGTCGCTTTGACGTACAGCGTGCCCGTTTCGGGATCGTAGGAGCCGGCGCCCCACCCTGCGCCGCCGATGTAGCCCGGCGAGTCGATCGTGCCGCGGATCGATGGCGGCAGGAACAGCGGTCCCCAGCGGTACCGATTCATCTCCGCGAGCCCCAGGCGATGGATCTCCGGGGTGAAGTCGACCACCTGATCCGGTCCGAAGCCCTGGCGGGCGAACGGTGCCGGCATCGTGGGCACCGGCTGGGTCGGCCACGACTCCTCCCCGGGCACATCGCTGGCCGGCACGGCCCGCTCCTCGATGGGCCACACCGGTTGACCGGTTACGCGATCGAACACGAAGGCGAATCCCGTCTTGGTCAGGACCACCACCACGTCGATCGGGTGACCGAAAGGCCGGATGGTGGCCAGCAGCGGCGTCGACGCGAGATCGTAGTCCCACAGACCATGGTGCACGATCTGGTAGTGCCAGACCCTCCGACCGGTACGTGCATCCAGGCACACGATCGATTCGGCGAACAGGTTCGCGCCCTTGCGCGCAGCGCCGTAGTAATCGTTGCGACTGGTGCTGACGGGGAGATACACCAGCCCCCGCTTCGCATCGGCGGACATCGGCGCCCAGACGTTGACATGGCCCGCACGGCGGTTGCTCCCGTCGCGCCATGACTCGGCGCCAAGCGCTCCCGCCTGAGGCACGGTGCGGAAGGTCCAGAGATGGCGGCCGGTCCGGGCATCGAACGCCTGCACGTCACCCGGCGGATCATCCGGAGCGATCAGGTCGTCCCCGATGCTGCTGCCGACGATGACGACGTCGCCCACGACCAGCGGCGGGGAGGTTCCGCCGTAGTGGAATCGTTGGGTGGGACGGGACAGGTGCTCGATCAGGTCCACCTCGCCGTCGCGACCGAACGACCGTACCGGCCGCCCGCTGGCCCCGTCCAGGGCCACCAGCCGCCAGCGCGCGTTGACGAAGATCCGGAGGGAGCGGCCGTCCGACCACGCCGCCACGCCACGATGGGTGTACTTCGGCTGAGAGGGACTGTTGCCCCACGGGCCGTATCGATAGACCTCCGTGTCGTACGACCAGAGCTGGGTGCCGCGAGTCCCGTCGAGCGCCACGACCCGGGCGTACGGCGTCACGACGTAGAGGGTGTCGCCGATCGCGAGCGGCGTCGTTTCAAAGTCCATCGGCATGACCGGGCGGGTCGAGTCGGTCCGCGGGAGCGGCGCCTCGCCCGTCTCCCAGGTCCACGCCAGCTTCAGCCGATCGAGGTTGCCGGGCGTGATCTCGGCCGCGGCCGAATAGCGGGTGCCCGCCAGGTCGCCGGTGTAGACGGGCCAGTCCTGCGCCTGTGCCTCCGCCGTCGCACAGGGGAGAACGGACGCCAGGATCGCGGCGCCCCACACGGAGCAGCGTTGCCACGACGGGGACCGGGTGTTCGCGCGAGCCCGTCCCCTGTCAGCGGTGTCGGGACGAGGCCCTCGTGGCCTGTCGCTCGTCGAGCCCAGCTTACCGGGCAGTCTCATGGCCTCCCCGAAGTTCAGGCGTAACCGGTGGTCATCGGAGTCCGGACAAAGCCCCGGACGCGTAGCCCCCTCGACCGACGCAATCGGTCGACTTGCCTTCGGCACCGTAAGCTCTAAGTTGGCGTTCGAAGCTCCGCGATGCTATCCGCTCTCCCATGGAAGTCGGAGGACCCACCCGGGGATCTCGGACTATGCCACGCGAGCAGCTGCCTAGACCAGTCGTGGATGCAAGCGTCCATACCCGTCTCGCCGTGTCCGACCGTGGATTCGGACTCATGGTCGGGCTGGGCTTTCTTGTCGTTGCGGGCTATCTCACGGCTCACCACGAGCCGTGGCGCGACGAAATGCAGGCCTGGCTCCTTGCCCGTGACAGCCCGACTTTCGGCATGCTCGTGCGGCACATGCGGTACGAGGGCCATCCACCCCTCTGGCAACTGCTGCTCTTCGTGCCCCAGCGCACGGTGGGAGCTACCCCCGCCACCATGCAGGCACTGAACGTGTTCTTCGCCGCGGCGGCGGTCACGACGTTCGCGGCGTTCGCGCCGTTCAGTCGCGGCCAACGGGTGCTGTTTGCGATGGGATTCTTCCCGCTCTACATGTACGGTGCGATCGCGCGGGACTACGCGCTGACGCTCCTGTGCGTGTTCGCGTCCGTGGCACTCGTGCCGCGCCGACGTGAGCGGGCGGCAGCGCTGGCCGTCGTGCTCCTGGTGCTCTGCTGGACCACGATCTTCGGCCTCATTTTCGCGCTCGCGTTCTTGGCGGCGCTCTTGCCGGATGCTTCGGAGACGCGCTGGCCTCGCGCGTGGGGAATCCTGGTCGTCGCGGGAGCGGCCCTCTCGGCGTGGCAAATGCAGCCGCCGCCGGACAGTGGGTACGCCGTGGGCTGGCACTTCGGCCTCGAGCCGGAACGACTTCGCCAGGCCCTGCTTTCGGCCGGCAATGCCGTCTTCCCCCTGGAGGCACCGGGCGGCTCCTTTGGGGCGCCGCCCTGGTTCAGGATCCATTCGGGGCGGAGCCGCTTGATAGGAGGGGCGGCTGCCGGCGCTGTACTCATCTGGGCCGGCGTTGCCGCGCGCCGAAAGCCTATCGCCCTGCGCTTCCACCTGGTCGTGGTCGCCGGATTGCTGGGCTTCCTCTATGCGAAACACATCGGGGCCATCATGCACCACGGGTTCATCCTCGTGGCGCTGCTGTGCACCCTGTGGCTCGCGACCGAGGGGGCCGACCCGCCAAGGGTCGTGCTCACGGGCCTCCTGCTCGTGCAAGCCGTCGCCGGGGTCGTGCCGGCCATCCGAGATACCCGGGGCGTGTTCTCCTACGGCCGGGCGGTGGCGGTGTTCCTGCAGCGGCAGCACCTCGACGGCAACCCCTTGGTCGGGTATCCGGACGCGGCGATGGCGACGGTGCTCGGCTTTCTGCCGGGGCGCACCGCGTTCTTTCCGGGACCCGACCGTGAGGGCACGTTTACGATCTGGGATCAAGCCCGGCTCCGCGAGCCTGCCGACCGTGAGATCGTGGCGAAGGCGGAGAGCCTCGCGATCCGGCGCGGTCGCCCCGCCATCCTCGTGGTTACCCACGCGGTGGACCATCCGATGGCGGAGCCACTCGCGGCATTTATAGGCGGGTATGTCGGGCCCGATGAAGACTTCTACGTGTACCGCGTATCTCCTGTCCTTACGGGCGCGGAGCGAGACTCGCCCTGAGCAGCAGAGCGGATCAATACCCGAGCGCCTTGTCGACGACGTTGCGAAGCGGAAGCCCGCGGGCGAACCGATGGGCGTTCTCGATGATGAGCTGGGAGCGAAGTTCGGGCCCATGATCCGACTGACCGGCGACGTGCGGCGTCAGGATCACATTCTTCATTCGCCAGAGCGGGTGACCCGGCGGGAGTGGCTCCGGCGACACGACGTCCAGCCCGGCTCCAGCCAGGCGGCCCGCCTGGAGTGCCCGGACCAGCGCATCCGTATCGACCAGCTCCCCGCGTGCGACGTTCACGAGGTACACACCGGGCTTCATCAGTCCGAACTCCCGATCGCCGAGGAGCCTGAACGTCTGCTTGGTCAGGGGCGCGGTCAGGAAGATCACGTCAGCGAGCGGCAGCAGCTCGGCCAGACGCTCAGGCCGCTCGACCCGCTCGACGGCGCGCATGATGGGAATGTCCTTGGGGTCGGTGGCGATGACCCGCATGCCCGACGCGAATGCCCGCTCCGCGACCTGGGTGCCCGCGCCCCCTAACCCCACGATCAGCGCGGTCTTTCCGCGCAGCTCGATCGGCTCATAGGTCCCGGCCCATTCCTCGCGCGCCCGCGCTTCTACTGCGCGCCACAGCTGGCGGGTGAGCAGGAGCAGCAATCCCATCGCGTGGTCCGCCATCGCCGGCCCTTTGACGATCTTGGCACTCGTCAGCACGATCGGGCGATCCCGTAAGTCGGGGAAGAGCAGCTCGTCGATGCCCCCGCTCTGCGCCTGCACCCAACGCAGCCGGGTCCCCGCGCGGACCATGGCCGGCGTCGGGCCGCCGATGAAGGCGTCCGCGGTGCCGATCACCGCCAGGACGCTTTCGCGTGGCACGATCACCCAGTCGATCTCGGGAACCGAATCGGCCAGGGCCAGCGCGTGAGTCCGGTTGAACAGGGGCTGGCGCTCATTGTGCACGACCACCACGACCCGAGGGCGGCGGTTCGCCCGGTCGGAGTCCGCCGGTGCGGGCGATACGGACGTACGCGATGAGGCATCGGCGGGCGCCCCAGCCGACGACCGAGCGGGCCCGGGCGATCTCCTGCACGCCTCCATAGCGGCGAGCGTGATCAGGATGGCGAGGGTTCGCACCCGGGGCGTCATGCCGGTTTCTCGTCGACGGAAGTGTGAGTTACGGAGACCAAGCGAGAACAGACTTACTGGGGCGCGCTTAGCCAGAAGCGCCTTCATTTGCTGAGCCCGTAGTAAAGCATCGACAGCACCTGCACGGCAAGCGTACCATACAGGACCGGAAGAATCACGTCCAACAGCCTGTTAGGCTGCTCCTTTTCGGACACGCCGCAAGCCTTCCGCTTTCGCACACACCCCGGTCCCCGTCTTGGACTCCCGATAGTCACAAGCTCGTGGGGACTTCCTCAGTCTGAATTCACCTCCACTTGTCCGGAAGGTTCGGCGCCAGGAACAGGTTGATACCGCCGGCAAGCTTGTGCTCGCTGTAGTTTCGGCCTCTCGCCCACCGTTCCAGGTACCAGTCCAGTCCTTGAGGGTGCATCGGCGGCCTCGGCTCGGCCTCGGTTCCCAGGACGATCGCGGACGGGATGTTATTCCGCAGAAGCTGCACGCTCTGCCAATTGGGACTGTAACCCAGACGCAGCGCATCCCGCCCCAGGGCGCCTTCCGTGCGAAACAGAAACGGCCCTGTGACGAAGCGATGGTCGAGGTCGACGTTCGAGCCGGCGACAAGCTCTGGCGCCAGGGTGGCGACGGAACCGCCGCGCGTAAGGTCGGCCACCGCGCTCCCGATCGCCACGGCGCGGACGAGTTCCGATCCTTTGTGCCCACTCCTCCATATGTCGGCTGTCGTGGTCGAAAGGCCGACCATGGAAAGGGCGCCAAGACAGAATAACGTGGCGCGGCGAGACTTGGGCTGCAGATGTCCCAGCGTGATGGCTAGACGCGCGAAGAGGGGAGGCAGTAACGGCACGAGATACTGACGGAACGCGGGGTCCGGAAGGTAAGCCGTGATCAGGCCACCAATGATCATGCAGTCCAGCAGGAGCAGTTGGGGCACGCGCCGCCGGTCCAGTGCGCCGATAAGAATGCCGGGCAGGATGGACCCGTTCAAAGAGTACTTCCATAATCCGTGCAGTTTGCCCCAGGGCGTAAGCAGCTCCGCGTGACCGACTGATGCCCACCACTGCTGCGGTGCTTCCAGGCTGTAGGTGAAGACGCCGAAGTAGAACTGCTCTGGCGCGAGCATCGCCAGGACCGCAGTCGGCAGCAGGCCAGCCAGCCCGCCCGCGGCGAACAACAGGACCGGCCGCCCCCCTGTCTCATGCCACTGCGAAAGGAGAAACAATCCGGCACCCGCGGCCGGGAGGGCGAAGCTGATCTTGGCGGAGACCGCAAGGCCAAGAAGAAGTCCCGCTGTGAGGTAGCTCCGCTGGCCAAGCGTCGGTGCCTGCAAGACCAATGCGATTGCGGCCGACAGGAGCATCATGGGCAGCGCATCGTTCCGCGCGACCGCACACCCGAAAAGAAATACGTCGGTGCAGGCAAGTGCGACGACGGCGGTGATCGCAGCCCATGGCGGAGTGCGACCGCGCAGGCCGAACAGCAGCAGGGCCAGCGAAAGCCAGCCGAACAGTGCGTTGGCAACACGGGCCCCGACCAGCAGCCAGCCCGCGGAAAGGAACGACAGAGGCGCCAGCAACAGCGGTTGCAGCGGCGTCTGGAGGTAGGCGAAATCGCGATAGGGCAAGCCAGACCGCATCAATGCGATCGCGCCGACATACTGTCCTTCGTCGTGACTTATCGGGCGCGTGAGGAGCGAGAGGCCCAGGAGCAGCGCCGTCGAGACGAACACGGCCACGAGCCGCCGTTCTAATCCGATACGCGCAGGACCAGATCTCAATTGCACCAATCAGCCTCCGAATTCCGCCTCTGGTTCCTGCCCGCGTCGGACAACCCGGCTGGCCTGACGAGACTCCTGGCGCCTCTAGGCGCCCGACAATCCCCCCGCACCCTGGGTTCCATCCCGGCCGCGTTGGTGGTTCGTGAGCCATCCTGCACGATGCCGGAGGAGCGCATGATAGGCAGGGAAATGGGCACACACAGCCGCGGTCCGCCCACTGCAGCGGATCCATTATCGAACTAATCCATTGACGGAACGATACTTCGGAAGGAATGGAGCGGACCGGGATCGAACCGGCGACCCCCTGCTTGCAAAGCAGGTGCTCTCCCAGCTGAGCTACCGCCCCTAAGTCCAACAGAATAGCGGCATCGCCCGCACCCCGCCAATGGGAGCGCTCGCGCGATCAGTGTGGGTCGGCCGACCCCTTCACCCGATGCTCCCGCCGCTGGAAGGCGAGAAACTCGTGTACGGCGACCAGCGCCCGCGTATCCACGGTGACGATCCGGACCTCTCCACCACCTGGAAGCGGATGGAAGCGATAGCTGATGCGGCTGCGCCGCTCGCGCATGACGGCGGTGCCGGGCACCTCGCCCGCGTGCACGAAGCCGGGAACGTCGAAGTCGCCGCCGGCGAACGCCTTCGCGATCGCCTGCAGGTGGTCCCGGATCTCCGCCACGCCCGCCGAGTCGGTGGAGTCGCGCTGGAGCTCGATCCGGCCGCCGTCGGCGAGATCCTGGAACTGGTGGGCCGAGCTGTACTGGTCCACGCCCATGGCGGACCTGCCGCGCGACTGCATCGCCGCGAACGCCGTGTCCGACTCGGCTCGCCGCGCGTGCTCGTGCTCGTGCTGGGCCGCCGCGAGGCTCGGCACGGCGGCCAGCGACAGAATCGCAAGCAGTCCCGAGGCTGCGATGTTGGCGCGCATCGGCCTCACCCCGCGATCCAGTCGCGCGGCTCCAGCATCGCGAGCAGCTCGGCTTCCGGGGAGCCGGGCGCGAACTCCGGCGCGTACTCCCAGGCCGCCAGCGGAGGCAGGCTCATCAGCACGCTCTCGATCCGGGCATTGGTCTGAAGGCCGAACAGGGTGCCGCGGTCGTGGACCAGGTTGAATTCCACGTAGCGCCCCCGACGCAGGAGCTGGAAGCGGCGCTCCCGCTCGCCGTAGGGCTGGTCGCGATGGCGCCGCACCAGCGGCCCGTAGGCCTCGGGCAGCACCTGTCCCACATCCATGACGAACGCCAGAAGGGCTTCCGCATCCAGACCCGCCTCGCCCGGCCTCAGGTGGTCGAAGAAGATGCCCCCGGTGCCGCGTCGCTCCTCGTGCCGGTGGGCGTTCACGAAATAATGGTCGCACCAGCTCTTGAACCTGGGATACAAGCTCGGGTGATGGCGCCCGCACATCGCCGCCAGCGCACGGTGAAAATGGACCGGATCGTCCCGATGGGGCCAGGTCGGCGTCAGATCTGTCCCGCCTCCGAACCAGGCGTCGATCGGTTCGCCGTCCGGGCCGGAAAGCTCGAAGTACCGGACGTTGAGGTGCACCGTCGGGACCATCGGGCTTCGCGGATGCAGTACCAGGCTCATCCCGGTGACGAAGAACCCGGCCTCTTCCACCCCGCCGACCTGCCCGCCGAGGCGCTGGGCCATCGCACCCGGTATCGTCCCCTCCACCACCGACCGGTTGACGCCCGCCTTCTCGAAAGTCCGGCCGTCGCTCATGACCCGGGAGACGCCACCGCCGCCGCCGGGACGGGACCATCGGTCCTCCCGGAACGCGCCGCCGCCGTCGAGCTCGCCGAAGTAGGCGGTGGTCTCGTCGTGCAGCGACTCGATGAGACTAGCGATGCGCGCCCGGAGCGGACCGTCGCTCACGGCCTCCACTCCTGCACGGCGGCCACGAACGCCCGGGCATGCTCCACCGGCACATCGGGCAAAATGCCGTGGCCGAGATTGGCGATGTGGCCCTTCGGGCCGAAGGCGGCGAGCATCTCCCGGGTCCGCTCGCGGATGATCGCCGGAGGCGCGTAGAGCCAGCAGGGATCCAGATTGCCCTGCAGCGCGACCGGCCGGCCCTGCAACCGTCGTCGTGCCTGGGCCGCGTCGGTCTGCCAGTCCACCCCGATCACATCGGCGCCCGTGTGCTCGGCGATCTCCTCCAACGCCCACCCGGCTCCCGGCGCAAAGGCGATGACCGGCGCCCCCGCCTCCCGGGCGATCCGGCAGGCGCGAGCGAGGTAGGGCAGCGCGAACGTGCGAAAGTCGCGCGGCCCCAGGGCAGCGGCCCAGGAGTCGAA
>Ga0310810_10009364_pt1 | contig 11319 bp, 10 predicted proteins | sample NCmetagenome_FD_207641 | JGI IMG/M metagenome (GOLD analysis project Ga0310810, IMG submission 207641) | Soil microbial communities from experimental microcosm in Duke University, North Carolina, United States - NC | ecosystem: Engineered > Artificial ecosystem > Soil microcosm > Unclassified ... | reverse complement strand
CGCTCGATCGAGCGCCCCTGCCCTGCGCCGAGGTCACGACCATGAGGGCGAGACCACAGACGAACAGCCACGCGGCGACGCGAAGGACCGGCAGGGTGCGACGGATCGAGAAGCTTGTCATGCCGGCATCATAAACCCTTTCGGGTGGAGGCCGGCGACGGCGATGATGTGTATTCGAGAGGTACGGCTGATTGAATCCGCCGAAACTTTCCCGCGCCGCCGATCAGTCCCCTGTTTGATTCCAAGACGGCGGATCGTCCTCCTAACATGTGAGGACCACCGTTCGCCTCCGCCTCTTTTCGGCGCGAATTCGATGAAGAACTGCATCGTGCGCCCCCGAGGCCAATATGAGCATGTAATAGCTTCCGGTACCTGCGTCCCCATCCGAGACGATTCAAAGTCGCGCCGACGGTCGATGCCACACGCGAGTGCATGAACACGGCAATCGCGCGCATCTGGCCACCCGCTTGCCTGGCCCGCTGACGCTCACATTCCCCAAGGAGTCGACACATGAACAGCAGCACTTGCGTTGCGATGGGACGGGTGTGCTCATGAGAGGCCAACTACGATCGTCCACATCAGTGATTCTGACAGGGGCAGCCGTCTGCCTTCTTACATTGCAGGTGAAGATCTCGTCGCAGACCGCTTGCCTGGCTGCTGGCTTCTGGCGCTTCTGGCTCGCTGCTGGCTACTCGCTGCTGGCGGTTGGCGGCTGGCTCTTGGCTGCTGGCTTCTGGCTGCTGGCGGCGGCTGGCGACGATTCAAGGATTCAAGGATTAGCGATTCAAGGATTAGCGATTCAGGATCAGTGATGAGGGATGAGGGATTCAGCGCTATGATCCCGCCCATGTCACTGTCGCCCAACAGCCTCCGAGACGCGCTGATCGGCGTCATCGGGTTTCCCGTCACCCCATTCCGGCCTGATCTCTCCGTCGATCTGGACGCGTTGAGGCAGAACGTCCGGATGATGCTCGAGCACCCGCTCGCCGCGATCGTGGCGGCCGGCGGCACCGGAGAACTCTATTCGCTGACCCCAGGCGAACATCTCGACGTCGTCGGCCTCATCGTCGAAGAGGCACGAGGCAAGGTCCCCGTGATTGCGGGAACGGGATTCAGTGTCGCGCTGGGCACGCAACTCGCGCGACAAGCCGCGGCCGCAGGGGCCTCGGGAATCCTCGTGTTCCCGCCCTACTACCCCGGAGCCGAGGACGACGGGCTCGTGAGGTACTACACGGCGCTTGGCGAGGCGACGTCGCTCGGCATGTTGATCTACAGCCGCGACTGGTTTCATCCGAGCGCCGCGATGGTCGAGCGGCTGGCGTCGATTCCGACGCTCGTCGCCTGGAAAGACGGTCAGGGCGATATTCGGCGACTCCAGATCATCAAGCGGCACATCGGCGATCGATTCTGCTGGATCGGCGGCGCCGGCGATGACATGGTGCCGGCCTATTACTCGATGGGAATCCGCGCCTTTACCTCCAGCGTTGCCAATGTCTCGCCTCAGGTGGCGCTGCAGCTTCACGAAGCCGGCGTCAAGGGAGACGGCAACACACTTCAGCGCCTGATGACGGAACTCGTTGTCCCTCTTTACGCGCTGCGCGGCCGACGGAAAGGGCACGAGGTGACCGTCATGAAAGAGCTCATGACCCTGCTCGGCCTGGCCGGCGGCGCGATCCGGCCACCGCTGGTGGCCATGCGTCCGGAAGAGATGGAAGAACTTCGCGCAATGGCTCCGGCCTGGCAGCAAGTCGTGACGGTCAAGACCGTCAAGACGGGAGCGTAGGACGCCATGAATATCAATCGCAGGGATTTCGTCCGCGTGGCCGGTCTAGGGATGGCGGCCGCCGGGGCCACCGCCGAGGCGGCATCCCGCGACGGCGCTCAAACATCGCCGCGCAGTCCCAATGCGCCGCGCAAGGTCGCGATGAAAGTCGGGACGCAGCACGACTCGTCTGACGAGGTTCTGGGAATCCTCGCGGCGCTGGGCGTCAACTACATCTGCAGCCGGCTCCCTTCGGTGAAGTTTGACGATCAATGGTCGGCCGAAGGGCTGACGCGCCTTCGCGAGCGCGTGGAGCGGTTTGGCATCACGCTCGACATGGTGCCGTTGCCGATGAGCTCCAACCCGATCGCACGAGCCGAGAACCCGAACATCCTTCTTGGCAAGAGCCCGGAACGCGATCGCGAACTCGACGACATCTGCCAGATGATCCGCAACGCATCGAAGGCGGGCATCCCGTCGCTCAAGTACAACCTGACGTTTCTTGGCGTTCCGCGAACCGAGAGCACGCCCGGTCGTGGCGGCGCGCGCTACAGTACGTTCGTCTACGACCAGGCGAAGCAGGATCCGCCGCTCACCGAAGCGGGCGTCGTCGGCGAAGACGTGTACTGGGAGCGGATCACCTACTTTCTCAAGCGTGTGATCCCTGTGGCGGAGGAGTACAAGGTGCGGATGGCCTGCCATCCACAGGATCCGGGCATGCCGCGGGGGAAGGGCTTTCGCGGTGTCGAAACGGTGCTCGGCAGCGTCGATGGCCTCAAGCGCTTCATTGCGATTTCACCGAGCCCGTATCACGGCCTGAACTTCTGCCAGGGCACCGTCAGCGAGATGCTGGCCAAACCGGGCCAGGAGATATACGACGTGATTCGCTACTTCGGCTCACGGAAGAAGATCTTCAACGTTCACTTCAGGAACATCCGCGGCGGCTTTCTCCACTTTCAGGAGACGTTCATCGACGATGGCGATGTCGACATGTTGAAGGCGATGCGGGCGTACAAAGAAGTGGGGTTCGACGGGATGATGATGCCGGATCACGTCCCATCAATCGAAGGCGACGCGCGGGGAGCGCAGGCATTTGCGTTCACATTCGGCTACATCAAAGCGTTGATCGCCGCTGTCGACTCGGAGGCGTAAGGATGGACGCGCTGGATAAGTTCAAAGCGGCGCAGCGAGCGGGATGGGCCTTCTTCGCGCCGCTGCAGATGTTTACGACGGTTCCGGCTGCGCGTCTCGCGCTGCACGCGCGCATCCGCGGCGGCATGCGCGCGCTCGACGTCGCGTGCGGAACCGGGGTCGTCGCGGTCACGGCGGCACGGCTGGGCGCCCGCGTGACGGGGCTCGATCTCACGCCGGAACTGCTCGAGTCGCGCGAACAAACGCGGCCCTGGCTGCGGTCACGATCGACTTTCACGAGGGGGACGTCGAACAGCTGCCGTTCGAGCCGGGCACCTTTGACGTCGTGGTCAGCCAGTTCGGCCACATGTTTGCGCCGCGGCCGGACGTCGCGATCGGCGAGATGCTGCGCGTGTTGAAGCCGGCGGGAACGATTGCGTTTTCGACCTGGCCGCCGGAGCTGTTCATCGGCAACACGTTCGCGCTGGTATCCAGGTACATGCCGCCCCCACCTCCTGGCGTGTCGCCGCCTCCGCAATGGGGGGATCCGGCAGTCATCCGTGAACGGTTGGGCACGGCAGTGCGAGACATCGTCTCCGATCGCGATCACATCAGCGCGCGGCCCTCAGCGTCGGGCACTATCGCGACGTGACGGAGAAGACCGCCGGTCCGGTCGTGAAGCTGGTCGAGGCGCTGTCGGTGTCGGATCCGGCGACGCTCGCCGAGTTCCGCGCGGCGTACGATGCGCTGACCGCCCAGTATTTCGATGCGAGCCAGAACATCGTCCGGCAGGACTACCTGATGACGCGCGCGACCAAAAACTAGCAAAAGGTGGCTGGCACTTTCCGCCGGAAAGGTGCCTGGAACCTTTTCTTCGCTTTTTATTCGCTCAGCCAACCGAATCGGCGTCACCTCCGTCTGACGTTATCGTTTGCACTCTGAACACCTTCAGAGCAATATATCGCTATGAAGTATATCGATCGTATTCTCGATCGTGAACTGAAGAAGGGCAGCGCCGAGTTGTTAGTGCTGTCGCTGGTCGAATCCCGCCCCCGCCACGGCTACGAAATCAGCCAGGTCATTGAAGAGCGATCCGACGGCGCCGTCCGGTTCCGTGTGGCATCGCTGTATCCGCTGCTGTATCGCCTGGAGAAGCGTGGCTGGATTGCGGGCCGGTGGGTCGAAAAAGCGGGTCAGCGACGGCGCCGCTACTACCGGATCACGCCGACGGGCCGCAGGGTGCTGGCACGTCAGCGGTCCGGCTGGGAGCGGTTCGTCGCAGCCGTCAATCGGATTGCGGAGGCCTGAACATGCGCAACTGGAGAGCCGAAGTCCGCCACCGTCTCGACGACATCGATATCGCGCCCGCCAAGCTCGCCAGCATTGCCGAAGAAGTCGGCCTGCACCTCGAGCAGCGCTACGAGCGCCTGATCGACCGGGGCATACCCGCGGACGAAGCCGAGCGCGTCGTGCTCCAGGAACTCAGCGACACCGATGTCCTCGCCCGAGAGGTGCGTCAAATCACGCCACGCGTTGCCCTCGACGCAACGGTGCCTGGAGGCAAGAGCCCGGGCCGCTGGCTCGAGTCACTGTGGCAGGACGCTCGCTATGCGGCCCGCACGCTCGGCCGAACTCCAGGCTTCACGGTGGTCGCCATTCTGACGCTTGCCGTCGGCGTCGGCGCGAACACGGCCATCTTCACGGTCGCCAACGCCGTGATGTTGCGGCCGCTGCCGTTCAGCGACCCGGATCGACTCGTACGGCTGTGGGAGAGCAACCCGGAAAAAGGATGGCCGACATTTTCGGCCTCTCATCCCACGTTTCTCGACTGGAGAAGCGAGAGCCGCAGCTTCGAGCACCTCGCCGCGGCGAGCAGCGTCGGATTTACGCTCACGTCCAACGGCAGCGCCGAGATCGTCCGCGCCAATGCCGTTACGGTGGATTTTCTCCCCGCCCTTGGCGCCACGCCGTTTCTCGGACGGAACTTTCGGCCGGACGAGGATCGGCCCGGCGGCCACGTGACGGTTGCGATCGCGACGTATTCGTTCTGGCAGCGCCGGCTGGGATCGAACCCAGCCGTGATCGGCACGTCGCTGACGCTCGATGGCCGGCCGTACGATGTGATCGGCGTGCTGCCCCAGTCCTTCGCCTGGGGAGACAATCGATCCGATCTCCTGGTCCCGCTCGCGCCGGATCCGGCACGGGCGCGGGGCGACCATCGCCTCCTCGTCATCGGCCGGTTGGCACCTGGCGTCGCGATCGATCGGGCGCGAACGGAGATGAACGCGATCGCGGCGCGGATTGCGAAGCAGTATCCGGAATCGAACGGCGGTTGGAGTGTCCGGATCAGCGGGTTCTTCGACTGGCTGGTGCCGCAAGCAACCCGTGACTCGCTCGCCATCATGATGGGGGCGGTTGGCGTGCTGCTTCTCATCGCCTGCGGCAACATCGCCAGCCTGATGCTGGCTCGCGGCGCGACCCGCGAAAGAGAACTCTCGATACGTGTGGCGCTTGGCGCCGACCGTCTCCGCATCGTCCGGCAGGTGCTGGTTGAAGCCGTGCTGCTGGCGCTGGTGGCGGGCGGGCTCGGCCTGTTGGGGGCGTGGGGCGGAACGAGGCTGCTAGCGTCGGCCGGCCCGGCGACGGGACTGCCCCGCCTCAATGAGATCTCGGTCGATGGTCGAGTCTTCCTCTTTGCGTTGATGACTGCCGTCGTCTCCGCCTTGTGCTTTGGGGTGATTCCAGCACTGCACGCCTCGCGACCGCAGGTCAGCGACACGCTCAAAGACGCGGGCCGAGGCGCGAGCGGCAGCGCATCACGACAGCGGCTGCGCAACGCTCTCATTGTCGGTGAAGTCGCCCTGTCGGTCACACTGCTGATCGCCGCCGGCCTGCTCGTTCGGAGTTTTGGAGAACTGCAGCGCGTCGAGCCCGGCTTCCAGATCGAGCGGGTGGCGACCATGAGGGTGAACCTGCCGAGGACGACGTACAACACCGGAATGAAATCGAGGGCGTTCTACGAGCGCCTGCTACCGGTGCTCGGCGCGATGCCCGGGATTCAAGCCGTCGGCATTTCCAGCGGCGTTCCCCTGTCGGGCGGCAATACCGGCACGGAACTGAGTTTTCCAGGACGAACACTGGCCACCGGCGTCCCCACGACGGCGGACTGGCGTGTCGTGAACCCCGGCTATTTCAGATCGATGAACATCCCCCTGCGCGGGCGTGATTTCGACGATCGCGATGTCGGGACGGAATCCAACCCTGCGCGACTCGTCACCGTCATCAGCGAGTCGATGGCGAAACGATACTGGCCGAACGAGGATCCGATCGGACGGACGGTCACCATCCACAGCTTCGCGTCCACGCCTTACACGATCATCGGTGTGGCCGGAGACGTGCGCAGTTTCGGGCTCGACATCGACGTCGGCCCGATGGTGTACGCCTCCTACATGGCGCATCCGGGATGGAACCCGATGAGCCTCGTGATCCGCAGTGCCGGCGATCCGTTGTCGCACGTGGAGTCGATCCGCAACGCCATCCGCCAAATCGATCCAACGGTCCCCATCTACGACGTGCGCTCGCTCGACGATCTGCTCTCGCAGTCGTTTGGCTCGCGACGGTTCAACATGTATTTGCTCGGCTGTTTCGCCGCAGCCGCCGCCGCGCTTGCCTGTGTCGGCCTTTTTGGCGTGCTCGCGTACCTGGTCTCGCAGCGGAGGCGCGATATCGGTATCCGTCTCGCTCTTGGGGCAACCGAACGCGATGTGATCGCACTCATTGTCGGGCGTGGAATGGTGCTCGCTCTCTCGGGCGCGGCCATTGGTCTGATAACGGCTCTGGTGGCCGCGCGGGTCATGAAAACATTGCTCTTCACGATCTCTCCCCGCGATCCCGTGACGTTTATCGTCGTCCCGCTCCTGTTGAGTGTGGTCGCTCTGATCGCCTGCTACTTGCCGGCGCGAAAAGCCACGCGTGTAGATCCGCTGGTGGCGTTGAGAACCGAGTAAGAATGCCGTAGCGTCGGGCATCTGAAGCGAGGGAGAGCACAATCTACGCGGCGTGTCAGTAAACCGACAACGGGAGCGGGGGCTAACGCCACCCGACGGCACTGCCAGGCGAGTTGGATAACGCCGCAAGTGCCTTGCGTCTGCGTAGATACAGGTACTGGGCACCCCGTGTGTAAGAGGCCATTGAGCCATAAGTCCCCGTGGCCGGGCTTTCGCAACTATTCTCTCCGTGAGAGGTTGCAATGGCCCGAGACTCGAATCGCCCCAGTCGCCCTACTCCCCCGAGCGGTCCTGACCGTCCACCCGTCAAGCTCGCCCCCGCCGGTGACCCCGCGGAAACGGTCGAGCGTCTCCTGACTCGTCGTCAGCTCATCGTCGAGGAGGGGGACATCGTGGTGGTACGCGAGGTGGCTGGCATCTGGCACGCAGGTCCCGGGTTGACGTCCCCTACGACCGTCTCCAGATCGCAGTATCGAATCGTCGTCCGTGGACAGCGCGACGATGAGGTCGAGCGCGTGTTTGGGAAATACGATCGCGCGGTGATGGATGGTGAAGTGCTGGCCGCCAATCGGCGAGTCAGGCTGTTCTACTCAGAAGACAACGCGATCACTCTGCTCAGGGACTACCGGCCCGCGGTGTCCGCGTGATCAGTACTGGTTCTTGAAGTGCGTGCGCGACCGGTCTGCGATCGGTGAACGGTAGGCGCTGGACCCGATCAGTTCCCGCTTGACGCGCTCTTCGGTCACGCGCGCTTCGACAGAGTCGTACTGTCCGTTCGCCAACGCATTCTCGCCCATACCCAGATAAAAGTGCGCCAGCGTCTGGCGATCGCGAACGCGCGGCGCTCCGGCGATCTCGACCGCGTGCTGGAGTTCGTGTCCAACCAGCGCCACCATCTCGTGAAAGTTTCCGTCCGGAACGACTTCGATCCGGATGTATCGCACCGTTTCGGTCGCCTTCACGAAATAGGTGTGACCATAGACGCCGTTGAGGCGATCCACGACCTGCACATAGACGATGAGATCGCTGGTGCTCAGACGATTGAGCAGATCGCGAAACGTCGGCGAGCCCTCGGCGCCAGCCTGAATCCACGCCAGCGCACGCGCGTCGGTGCTCCTGACGTGATACGACGACTTTTCGAGGACCATCGCGGGAGAATCGGGAGTGTCGACCCCCGGTGCGAGCGCGAGCGTGCAGGCAACGACAGCAGCACCAATCATGGGGTCTTCCCTCCCTTTTGGTTGCTAAGACGAAAACGAGGGAAGCGTCGTTGGCGAAAACGTGAGCGTGACGTGAATTAGGTGGGACGGGCTGTGACGCGATCGAGCGAACGCTGTTCGCGTGCGGGATTTCGTGTTCGCGATCGAGACGAGTGGGGATCCGATGTCCGGGTTCCGTGGTCCGGATCCCGGATTGCGGATCCGGTTATCGCGCCGGAGGCGTATTCAGCTTCTCGGGCAGCGTCCACGCATACAGCACACCGCCGCCGGCGACCACGAAGTATTGACGACCATCAAGCTCATACATGATCGGACTGTTGCCGACGCGACCGATCGCTGAATGCCACAACGTCGCGCCATCGCTGGTGCGAAGCGCAAAGACGCTGTTCGCCGCGTCGCCTGAAAACGTCAGGCCGGTTTCCGTCGTCAGCACTCCCGCGCTGCCCTCGCCGCCGATGTCGTGTTCCCACTTCACCTTGCCGGTCTGGTAGTCGAGCGCGCGAAGCATGCCCTTTCCGTAGACCCCGTAATCAGCACCCGCCCATCCATACGATCCGTGTTCCGGCTTGAAGAAGTAGACGCCGTAGGCGTCCTGTGCGCTGACGATGAAGAGGCCGGTGCGCGGGTCGAAGCTGGGAGAGCGATAATTCGTCCCGCCGCCTTCGTTTGGCGAAACGAGCCGCCCATCGCGCGCCGGCTCCATCGCGGGATCCGGGATCGGGCTTCCCTTTTCGTCGATGCCCTTGGCCCAGTTCGCCGCCGCAAACGTCTTGGTCAGGTTCTTGCCGTTGGTTCGATCGAGCACGAAGAAGTAGCCATTGCGTGAGGCCTGCATCAGCATCTTGCGTTGGGTGCCGCCGAAGGGCCCATCGACGAGCACCGGCACTTCGGCCGCGTCCCAATCATGCGTGTCGTGCGGCGACGCCTGGAATCCCCACGCGAGTTGCCCCGTGTCCGGATTGATCGCGACGATGCTGCACACCCACTTGTTATCACCAGGACGTGCGGGGCCGTTCAGCACCGGCGTCGGATTGCCAGTGCCGACGTAGACGAGATTCAGATCGGGATCGTAGGTGCCCGTATTCCACATCTGTCCACCGGTCGCACCGCCACTAATCGAGTCGGGGGTGCCCGGCGGCGGCGTGCTGTAGAAGATCCACTGCGTCTTGCCGGTCTCCGGATCAACCGACTTCAGCGTGCCCGGCAGATTGTCGAAGTCTCCCGACACGCCGACGAGCAAGTGGTTCTTCACGAGCAGCGGCGCGTTGGTGGACCAGTACCCTTTCTTCGAGTCGGCAATGACAACGTCCCATTTCACCTTGCCGTCGCGCACGTCGAGGGCGACGAGGTGGGCATCCGGGGTGGTTAGATACACCGTGTCCTTGTAGATGGCGGCGCCGCGATGACCGATGTGAAAGGCCTGGTTGGGAGGATAGGTGTATCGCCAGATCTGACGGCCGGTTCGCGCGTCGATCGCCCACAGATTGTCGGGCATCGTCACATACATGACGCCGTTGACGAGGATCGGAGACGCCTTGATGCCGGCACCCGAGCCACTCTGGAACGTCCAGGCGACGGTTAGCTGATGGACGTTATCCGGCGTGATCTGCGTGAGCCGGCTGTGGCGCCGTCCGCTGTAATCGCCGTGATACGTCGGCCAGCTGTCGGCCGGCGGCTTCAGCATCATCGCTGGATCGAGTCCCTGCGGACTCTGCGCCAGCAGGAGAGCACAGCACGCGAGCGGCAGCGCGGTCAGAGCACAGCGGAGGGCCACATGTCGAGGATTCATCATCACTGTCGCCTACTTCAGGGTCTGCAGATACGCGAGCACGTTGTGCAAGTCATCGTTCGTGTACTTGCCCAGTTGTGCGATGTGCGCGTCGAGCGGGTTGTTGATCGTGACTTTGACTTTGCCCGTCGGCCACGAGCGGTAGTAGCCGGATGCATCGGTGACCGCGATGTTGAATTCGTCCTTGTACGCGACTTTGCCGGTGATCGTCTCGCCCGAGGCGAGCTGCACCGTCGCGACCGGCGTCGCCCGTGACTCGCCACCACGCCCGCGGCCGCCCGGATACAGCATGCGCTGGAAAAGCTGCAATCCCTGGAGGCGGGTTGCGAGGCCGGCAAGATCGCCGGTTGGAGAATGGCACTTGGCGCAGCCGCCGGCGCCGTTGAAATACTGTTGCCCGGCCTGGGCGTTGCCCGTCTGCAGATCAGAGACATCGACGGTCCGTCGATTCCCCTCGTTTGAATCCGCCTTGGCTTTCGTGTCGTGGATGAAGGCCACGATCGCCGTCAGGTCTGAGTCCGCGAGCGTCGAGGGGGGCATGCCTTTGTCGGCCCGTCCGGTGTGGAGCAGCGGGAGAATCTTGTCGCCTCGCACATCCTCAGCGACGAGCGAGGAGCGCGTGAGATCGGGTCCGGTTTCGCCGCCCATCGCGTCGCGGCCGTGACAGAAACCGCAGTTGGCGGCAAACAGTGTTTGCCCGCGCTGGACGAGCTCGGGCGGATAGGCTTGCGGCGTCACCGTCTCAGGTGGTTTCTGTGAAGCGGGACTCTGTTGGAATCCGCGGCCTCGCCCCTGGCCCGCCGGAGCCTGGTTGCCGCCGCCTCGGCCCGCTGCCGGGGCAGGCGCTTGCGCATGAAGAAACGCGACAACGAGGATCGCCAAGAGCAAAGCGCAGGCGCTGCGCGCGGCGAGAGGGACGCCGAAGGATGAGCGATTCATAGGTTTGGTTGAAGAGTATATGTGCTTCGGCCTGAAGGCGGAAGCTGCGGACCTCTGTGCTACGCTGCGACCGATGAGAGTGATGCTGTCGACGCTGTTCATCGTCGTCGGAATGACCGGGACACCAGGCCAGCAAGGGGGACAAGGTCAACCGGCGGGCCGCGGGTCCGTGCCCGAGTCGGCAATCACCTACAAGCCGCTTGTCGCACGCAACGCGCCGGCTCGAACGTGCGAGAGTCTCGCGACCTTCACGCTGACGAACGTGACGATCGAATCGGCAATGGTCGACGCCGCTGATACCGGCACCTGCCGCGTCATCGCGATCTCGACGCATCCGCCGGCCGGCGACAAGGTTCGCATCTTCCTCGCCTTCCCTCTCAAGGATTGGAACGGACGGTTTCAAGGTGTGGGAGGCGGCGGTTTCTCCGGCGGCAATCCCACGGCGGTCCGTCAGCCAGCGTCCCAGGGCTT
>Ga0310810_10009363_pt1 | contig 11319 bp, 9 predicted proteins | sample NCmetagenome_FD_207641 | JGI IMG/M metagenome (GOLD analysis project Ga0310810, IMG submission 207641) | Soil microbial communities from experimental microcosm in Duke University, North Carolina, United States - NC | ecosystem: Engineered > Artificial ecosystem > Soil microcosm > Unclassified ... | reverse complement strand
CCTTGAGCAAGCGCGCCGAAGCGGAGGCTGCGAACACATCCAAGACGTCTTTCCTCGCCAACATGAGTCACGAGCTGCGGACGCCGCTGAACGCAATTCTGGGCTTCTCCGAAATCATCGCCCGTGAGTGTTTGGGGCCGGTGGGAAGCCCGCGCTACAAGGAATATGCCGGCGACATCCACAATTCGGGCTCGCATCTGTTGTCGCTGATCAACGACCTTCTCGACGTCGCCAAGATCGAGGCCGGGCGCATGGAAGTCGAGCCGCAGATGATCGAAACCGCCCGTACGCTGGATAGCGCGCTGAAGTTTGTGGGCGCCAAAGCACGCGAGCGGCGCCAGAAGCTGACGATCACGGTCGAACCTGAGGCCGAAATCCTCTATGCGGACGAGCGCGCTCTGAAGCAGATCGTGATCAATCTCGTCTCCAACTCGATCAAGTTCACGCGTGACGGCGGTAACATCGATGTCGTCGCGCGCCGCAACGGCGCCGGGGATTTCGAGCTCATGGTCGAGGATAACGGTCAGGGCATTCCGAAGGACAAGATCGACCAAATTTTCCGCCCGTTCTCGCGCGTGGACAACCGCTATGACAGCGGCCACAGCGGCACAGGACTGGGGCTGTCGCTGGTTCGCGGGCTCGCCGAACTGCATGGCGGGCGCGCTTGGATGGAATCGGAAGAGGGAATCGGCACGCGTGTGTTCGTGTTGCTGCCGATGACGATCGCGTCTCAGGAATGGACGCAGCGCCGACTGTCTGCGTAAGAGCGCACAAAAAGAAAGGGCGCGAAACGCGTTCGCGCCCATTCGCTTTTAAGAAAACGCGTCCTTAGACGCTGTAGTACATCTTGAACTCGATCGGATGCGGGGTGTGCTCGAAGGCATAGACCTCGCCCATCTTCAGCTCGATGTAGGAGTCGATGAAGTCGTCGTTGAACACGCCGCCCTTCTTGAGGAAGGCGCGGCTGGCGTCGAGATGCGAAAGCGCATCGCGGAGCGAACCGCAAACCTGCGGAATGTCCTTGAGCTCTTCCGGCGGCAGCGCATAGAGGTCCTTGTCCATCGGCTCGCCCGGATGGATCTTGTTCTCGATGCCGTCGAGGCCCGCCATAAGCATCGCCGCATAAGCCAGGTATGGATTGGCGGCGGGGTCGGGGAAGCGCACTTCGACGCGCTTGGACTTGGGGCCGGCGCCGAACGGAATGCGGCATGAGGCCGAGCGGTTGCGCGCCGAATAGGCGAGCAGAACAGGAGCCTCGAAACCGGGGATCAGGCGCTTGTAGGAATTCGTCGTCGGGTTGGTGAAAGCGTTGAGCGCCTTGGCGTGCTTAATGATGCCGCCGATGTAGTACAGGCAGGTCTGCGACAGGTCCGCATAACCCGAACCCGCAAACAGTGGCTTGCCCTCTTTCCAGATCGACTGGTGCACATGCATGCCCGAGCCGTTGTCGCCATAGATCGGCTTGGGCATGAAGGTGGCGGATTTGCCGTAGGACGCGGCGACCTGATGGATCACATATTTGTAGATCTGCATGCTGTCGCCGCACTTGGTGAGCGTATTGAACTTGAAGCCCAACTCATGCTGCGCGGTAGCGACTTCATGGTGATGCTTTTCGGGCGCAATTCCCATATCACCCATGATGGCGAGCATTTCCGAGCGGATGTCCTGCGCGGAATCGACCGGCGGCACGGGGAAGTAGCCGCCTTTCACCGGAGGCCGGTGACCGAGATTGCCGCTGTCATATTCCGTGCCGGTGTTGTAGGCGCCTTCCACCGCATCCAGGAAATAGAACCCTTTGTTCATTCCGGTGTCGAAACGGACATCGTCGAAGATGAAGAATTCGGCTTCCGGTCCGAAGAAGGCGGTATCGCCGACGCCGGTCGAAGCAAGATATTTCTCCGCCCCCTTGGCGATCGAACGCGGGCACCTTCCGTACGGTTGGCCGGTGAGCGGTTCGTGAATGTCGCAAAAGATCGCCAGCGTTGTCTGGGCGAAGAACGGATCGATCACGGCGCTTGACGGATCGGGCATTAGGGTCATGTCGAAGAGCCATCGAACATCAGCCCCTGCGTGAACGCGTCTTCGTCGATCAGCGACAGATCGAACGTGACGTGCTGCCACTTGCCGCGCGGATCGGTGAAACGGAGATCGACAAATTTGATTTCTTTGTCCTTGATCAATTTCAGGACGGACTTTGCATCAGCCATGGGTCTTCCCTTTTAGAAATTGGAAACGGAGTGAGGACATTCGCCTCTCAAATGGCGTCGCCCCCTTTTTCACCGGTCCGGATCCGGACCGCCTCTTCGACGTCGAGGACGAAGATCTTGCCGTCACCGATACGACCGGTGCGCGCGGCTTTGAGAATGGCATCCACCGCTGCATCCACCTGCTCGGGCATGAGAACGATCTCGATTTTCACCTTGGGCAAGAAGTCAACGACATATTCGGCGCCACGGTAAAGCTCCGTGTGGCCCTTCTGCCGTCCAAACCCTTTTGCTTCGGTGACGGTGATCCCCTGGACGCCCACCTCATGAAGCGCCTCTTTCACCTCGTCAAGCTTGAACGGTTTGATGATGGCTTCGATTTTTTTCATGGGAATGGCTTCCTCGACGGGGCGCATTGGTACTCGGAATTAAGGAATTAGCAGGGGGCGTGCCACGCCCGGCACCGTCATTTTGCTCCTTTTTTGGGGGGAAAAGTCGCGCAAGTGGCACACATGAAACAAAAACTGCCTCTTTAGTAGGCATGTTGCACAGTTTATGAGCTTATTGCTCTGACAGGCCCGCTTTGCCAATTTGCCCACGACAGAGGGCTCAATGAGCGGGCGGCGGCACAATCCGGTCTTCGAAGGGCTTGGCACCACCATCTTCACTGTGATGTCGGCGCTTGCCGCCGAGCACGGTGCGATCAATCTCGGCCAAGGCTTTCCCGACGAAGACGGCCCCATGGGAATCCGGGAAGCGGCGGCGCGGGCGCTCAGAGAAGGACCGAACCAATACCCGCCGATGCAGGGCCTGCTCGCGCTTCGTCAAGCGGTTGCCAAGCACAGCCGGCGCTTCTACGACCTCGACTTCGATCCCGAAACCGAGGTGCTGATTACCTCGGGCGCAACGGAAGCGCTCACGGACTGCATCATGGGACTGACGGCGCCCGGCTCCGAAACGATCCTGATAGAGCCGTTCTATGACTCTTACCCACCAATTGTCGCGGCGATGGGCGCCAAACAGCGGAGTCTGCGCCTGCATGCCCCGGATTTTCGCCTCACCGAGGAAGCGCTCGCCGCGGTGTTTTCGGAACAGACGCGGTTGATCATCATCAACACGCCGCTCAATCCAATCGGGCGCGTGTTCGAGCGCGAGGAATTGGAGCTGCTGGCGCAGTTTCTGAAGCGCTACGACGCTTACGCCATTTGCGACGAGGTCTATGAGCATCTGGTTTTCGACGGCCGCGCGCATGTGCCGTTGATTTCGCTGCCGGGAATGCGCGAGCGCTGCGTGCGTGTCGGCTCGGCCGGGAAGATGTTCGCGCTGACGGGGTGGAAGATTGGCTGGGTGTGCGGTCCGGCGCGCCTTGTACAGGTGATTTCCAAAGCGCATCAGTTCAACACGTTCACGACCTCGCCCGCGTTGCAGCTCGGCGTCGCGCATGGATTGCTGCACGAGATGGATTTTGCGCTCAGCAACACGCGCGAACTTCAGGAGAAGCGGGATATCATTGCCGGTGCGCTTAGGGGCGCAGGTTTCGACGTGCTGCGAAGCGAAGGCACCTATTTCATCACCGCATCCATTCGCAATTTGACGAACGAGCCAGATCGCGAATTCTGCAAACGCATGACTCGGGAAGCGGGTGTAGGACCGATTCCCATCTCTGCTTTCTTCGGAGACGAGTCGACCACCGATCTGGTGCGTTTCGCCTTTTGCAAGAAGAAGAGCGTGCTCGAGGAAGCGGGCAGGCGGCTGGGAGATTATTTCGGCAAGTCCAAGAATTCGTCGGCTTCGCGATGAGCAGTGAAATCCTGACCGTGGCCGAGATGGGCCAAGCCGACCGGCTGGCGGTCGAGGCGGGTGTGTCCTCGCTCATGCTGATGGAAAACGCGGGCAGCGCCGTCGCGGACGCGGTGGACACGCACTATCCCTTCGCCGTGGTGCTTGTGCTGTGCGGGCCCGGCAACAATGGCGGTGACGGCTACTGTGCTGCCCATCAGTTGAGAAAGCGCGGCTACGAGGTGCGGCTCGCGTCCCTGACGGGCGTGGAACAGCTCAAGGGCGATGCCGCCGAAATGGCCAAGCGCTGGCGCGGACCGTATATACCGTTTTCGGGCGAGAGTTTTGCCGGTGTGACGCTGGTCATAGATGCCCTGTTCGGCGCTGGGCTGTCGCGTCCGCTGGAAGGCGCAGTGGGGGATATCGTGCGCGGGGCCAACGAAAGCGGCATTCCCATTTTGGCCGTCGACGTGCCGAGTGGGGTCCACGGCGATACGGGATTACCGCTCGATGGGCCGGACGGTGTTTGCGTGAAGGCGGCCCGGACGGTGACGTTTTTCCGTAAGAAGCCGGGGCATCTCGTCATGCCCGGCCGTCGGTATTGCGGCGAGATTCGCGTCGCCGACATCGGCATTCCCCAAACCGTGCTGAAAGCAATCGGCCCGAAAACCTTTGAGAACGGCATGTCGCTGTGGGGCGCGCAGTTTCCCAAACTCGAGCCGGAGATTCATAAATACCGGCGCGGGCATGCGGTCGTCGTCAGCGGCCCGATACATGCGACAGGCGCGGCACGGCTGGCGGCGCGCGGCGCGCTTCGCGCCGGTGCGGGACTCGTCAGCGTGGCAAGTCCGCTCGATGCCGTGGCGATCAACGCCGCGCATCTCACCGCGATCATGGTCAAGCCGTTCGATGGCGCGAAGGGGCTGAGCGCGCTCTTGAGCGACAAGCGGTTCAACGCCGTGGCAATCGGGCCCGGCTCCGGTGTCGGCGCAGGCACGCAGGATTTGGTCGCAGCTGTCTTGGCAAGCGGGGCCGCCGTTGTCCTGGACGCGGATGCAATCACCTCTTTTGCTGATGATCCCTTTGCGCTCTTTCGCCAGCTTCATGCCCAAGTGGTGCTGACGCCGCATGAGGGAGAATTCGAACGCGCTTTTCCCGAGCTGTTAAAGAAGACACCGTCGCGGCTGAGCGCGGCGCGTGCGGCGGCGGAACGGGCGGGGTGCGTCGTGCTCCTCAAGGGGCCGGACACGGTCGTGGCCGCACCGGACGGCCGTGCCGCAATCAACGTCAACGCGCCACCTTGGCTTGCGACGGCCGGTGCGGGCGACGTGCTCGGTGGGATGATCACCGGTCTGATGGCGCAGGGGATGGACGCCTTCGATGCCGCGAATGCGGCCGCGTGGCTCCATGGCGAAGCGGCCAACCGTTTCAGCGTCGGGCTGATCGCCGAAGACATTCCCGAGCAATTGCCGCCGCTGTTGCGCGCGCTGGCCGGCGTGGCGGCACCGTCACGCCGCCGCGACGACTAATAGTCAGAGCACGCACATGCTCGCGCTAATGCTCTGACAAAAGGCAAAAACCCCTTTATTTCAATTCCACTAGCGCAACCATGTTCTCCCCGGATTCGGCGATGGCGAGATTGCCGTCCTTGAACGGCATCATGTTGCGCACGGTGCCGCCGCCGGCGGGAATCTTCCAGGTCTGGAATTTTTCCGTCTTGGGATCGAAGCGCACGAGCGTGTTCGGGCTTGCGCCAGACTCGCTGTACCAGACGACCTGACCGATGGCGGTAATTCCGTAAGGCGCCGCATCCGGGCCGGCCGGCGATTTCCATTCCTTGGCCTTGCCGGTCTTGGGATCGTACATGCCGAGATAGCCGCGCGTGTAATCGCCGTACCACAGCACGTCGTCGCTGGTGATCGCGATGCGGCGCGGCCGCGTGTCGGAATTCGGCAATGTGTATTCGGTGATCTTCAGCGTCTTGGGATCGATGCTGGCGAGTTTGTTCGCGCCGAATTCGCAGAAGAACGGCACGCCCTTCGAGCTGACGACGATACCGTAAGGCGCGGCATAGCGCGTGGGCACCGGTATCATCTTCACTTCGCCGGTTTTCGGGTCGATGCGCCCTACCTGATTGGCGCCCTGAGCGGTGAACCAGAGGATGCCGTCCTGATCGAAAATCAGCGAATGGGGATCGCGCGCACCCGGCGTCTTGTATTGCGTCACCTGGCCGGATTTCGGATCGAGCTTGCCGACATAGCCCGCGAAGTTGCCCGTGAACCAGATGTTGCCGTCCTTGTCGCCCATCAGACCGTGCGGGCCGGAGCTCGAGGGAAGGGGATAGTCTTTGACCTGTCCGTTTTTCGAATCGACACGGCCGAGCACATTGCCGAGCTGTCCCGAATACCAGATCGAGCCATCGGGCGCGGCATAGGGATCATGCGGGAAGGCGCGCGAGGTGACTTTGAATTCCTTGAAGTTCGCCTGAACAGCGCCGGTGATCGTCGGCGCGTTGCTGCGCGCTTTCGGCGGGAAGTTGGAGGCGAGATAATTCGTCACCACCGAAACCTGTTCCGGCTTCAGCTCGGCGCCCATCATGATCATGTTGTGGACGACGGTGTCCCATTCGTCGCGCGTGTGCCCGGCGTTGGTGATCCGCAGCAGCTCGTGGCAGGCGACGCAGTTCGTCTGCACGATCTGTTTTCCGTTTCCGTCGGGGAGCGTCGTCTGTGCTTGCAGAGATGCAATGGAAAGAACCGCGGCGGCCGAAAGCAGGCAAAGCAGAGACATCGTTCTCATGGCGATACTCCTCGGGAGCGAATAACCAGCTTCAGAGAATCTAGCCTACCGGTGCGGCTCCCTCAATGCGCCCCCTGCCGGGTTCACCAAACCGTGCTAGCGTCGCGGGCCAAGCGGCCGTTCGAGCACGCGCTGGGAGACATGGGGGATGAGCGAAAATCGCGTTTTCGCCAAATGCGCCTGGCGGCTCATCCCGTTCATGATGCTCCTCTACGTATTGAATTATTTCGACCGCGTGAATGTCGGTTTCGCCGCGCTCACGATGAACCGCGACTTGGGGTTCACGCCTACGATCTTCGGCATTGGAGCCGGCCTTTTCTTCTTCGGCTATTCTCTCTGCCAGATACCCAGCAGTGTGCTTATCGAACGCATCGGCGCACGCCGCGGGGTCTCATGCATCCTGATGACATGGGGCGCGCTTTCGGCTGCGTGCGCGTTTGCGCAGACGCCAACGAGTTTCTATGCCTTACGCTTTCTCCTGGGCGTCGCCGAGGCAGGGTTCTTTCCCGGCATGGTGCTCTATATGACCTACTGGTTCCCACGGAGCCACCGGGCGCGCTTCACCGCGATCTTCATGGCCGCAATCCCGCTGTCGTTCGTCCTCGGCGGTCCGCTCTCCGGCTTCATCTTCGAAATGGACGGTGTCGCCGGTCTTCATGGCTGGCAATGGCTGTTCCTGATCGAGGGCTTGCCGGCCTCTATTTCAGGTTTCGCCGCATGGATGTATCTGCGGGACGGCCCAGCCCATGCGTCATGGCTCACCGTCGAGGAAAAGAATGCAATTGCCGAGCGCCTAGCTTCGGAAGATACGGTCGAACATCGCGAACTTGGGCCTGCCTTGCGCGACCCGCGTATGTACGCGATCGGGCTCGTGCTTTTCGGCTTCAACATTGGTGGTTACGGGTATTTCCTGTGGCTGCCGCAGATCGTGCAGGGGATGGGCTTCTCCACGCGCGCGACGGGATTCATCACGGCACTCCCCTTTATGGCCGGTATGGCTGCCATGGTCTTCTGGGGGCGTTCGAGCGATATCAGGGGTGAGCGCATTTGGCATGTGGCGATTGCGCTGTTGGTCGCCGCCGCGGGTTTCGCCATGGCGAGTCTCGTTCAATCCAATCTTCTTCTGCTGTTGGCGCTCAGCCTTGTTGCCGTGGGCATGCATGCCTTTTATGGCCCCTTCTGGAGCTTGCCCGCGTCGTTCTTGAAAGGCCCGGCAGCCGCGGGCGGCCTCGCACTCGTGAATACCATCGGCGCACTGGGCGGGTTTGTGGGGCCTAGCCTCATAGGCGTGCTTAGGGAACAGACGGGCAGCTACGCTGCGAGCATGGTCGTGCTCGCCGTTCCGCTCGTGCTGTCGGCAGTCATCGTTCTGGCGATCGGCCGCGTGATGGCGGCGCGGCCTCGAGTTGCGGGTGTGGAGGCCGGCGGCGCGGCATGAGCGACGAACGCGTCTTCGCGAAATGCGCGTGGCGGCTGATCCCGTTCATCGGACTGCTGTATCTGCTGAGCTATATCGACCGGGTGAATGTGGGCTTCGCCGCGCTCACCATGAATCGGGACCTGGATTTCAGTCCGGCGGTTTATGGTTTCGGCGCGGGCGTCTTTTTCCTGGGCTACTGCGGTTTCCACGTGCCCGCGACCGTCATCCTCCACCGGGTTGGTGCAAGAAGGACGATCTTTTCTATTTTGGCGGCTTGGGGCGCCCTCTCGGCAGGATGCGCTTTGGTGCAAGGCCCGCTGAGCTTCTATGTGTTGCGTTTTCTTCTGGGCGTTGCCGAGGCCGGATTTGTGCCCGGCATGCTGCTCTATCTCACGTATTGGTTTCCGCAAGACTACCAGGGGCGCCTGACTGCGGGCTTCATGACTGCCGTTCCTTTTGCGTTCGTCATTGGCGGACCGCTCTCCGGCCTCATTCTCGGGATGGACGGCATCGCGGGCATTCGCGGTTGGCAATGGCTCTTTCTGTTGGAAGGACTGCCCACGGTGTTTCTTGCGTTCGCGGCGCTGAAGCTTCTGCCCGACGGCCCGGCGCGCGCCTCGTGGTTGAGCGACGAAGAGAAAGCAGCGATCGCTGCTCGGCTAGTGACCGAAGATAACGCGGAGGATCACCGCCTTTTGCCGGCCTTGCGCGATCCACGGATACTCGCTCTGGGTCTCGTCGGGTTCGGCTTAACCTGCACGCTTTACGGCGTCCAACTCTGGTTGCCGCAAATGGTGCAGGCAATGGGCTTCTCAAATCGCGCCACAGGTTTCATCGTGGCTGTGCCTGGCGCGGCGGCCATCGGCGCGATGATCCTGCTGGGACGTTCCAGCGACAAGAGAGGCGACCGGGTTTGGCATATCGCGCTCGGCATGGTGTTCGGCGCGGCGGGTCTAATCGTTGCAGGCTTCGCGCAAGCCTATATCGTCGTATTGGTGGCCCTCGGTTTCGCCTTTGTCGGCCCGATTGCGGCTGTCCCCTTATTGAACAGTCTCCCGGGATCGTTCTTGCGCGGAAGGGCGGCGGCCGGCGGCATCGGGCTCTATCTCGCCATCACCAATCTTGGCGGGTTTGCGGGCCCCTACATTCTTGGCGCGCTCAAAGGGGAGTCTGGGAACTATACATCGGGGATGGCCGCGCTCGCTCTCGGGCTCCTGTTGGCTTCGCTCCTGGTGGTAGCGCTCGGACGCGCGATGGCGCCGCGTCCAATCGCAGCGCGCGCCAATGTCGGGGAAGTCGCATGAGCGATGATCGCGTTTTTGCGAAATGCGCGTGGCGGCTGATCCCGTTCATGATGCTGCTCTACGTCGTGAATTACCTCGACCGCGTGAATGTCGGTTTCGCGGCGCTCACGATGAACAAGGACCTGGGGTTCACGCCGGTTATTTACGGCTTCGGCGCCGGCCTGTTCTATCTCGGTTATCTGCTCTTTCAGGTTCCCGCCAGCATCGTGCTGACGCGCATCGGCGCGCGACGTTCGATTTTCGCGATCCTGACATTGTGGGGCGCAGTTTCGGCCTCAACTTCGCTGGTGCAGGAGCGCTACGGGTTTTATGCCGCGCGCTTTCTCTTGGGTGCCGCTGAGGCGGGGTTCTTCCCGGTAATGATTGTGTATCTGGCCAGCTGGTTCCCGCGCTCGTTTCGCGGCCGCTTCACCGCTCTTTTCATGATGGCCATTCCAATGTCGAGCGTGCTGGGCGGGCCGCTCTCGAGCTTGATCCTTCAGATGCAAGGCGTCGCCGGACTGCAGGGATGGCAATGGCTATTCCTGATCGAAGGTTTGCCCGCCTGTGCGTTGGGAATTGTTGTGTTTTTTCTCTTGCCGGACCAGCCGGGCCGTGCCTCGTGGCTGTCCGCGGAAGAGAAAGCCACCATCGCATCGCGAGCTGTCGAAGATGTCGCAAGCGAGAGTCGGATTTGGTCGGCTTTGAGCGATCCGCGGGTATGGGCACTGGGCATCGTGAATGTCGCGCTTCTCCTCAGCAATGGAGGCCTTCAGCTTTGGTTGCCGCAAATCGTGCAAGCCATGGGATTTTCCAATCTGGCTGTGGGTTTCGTTGTCGCTGTGCCTTACGTCGTGGCGCTTCCGGTCATGGTGATCTGGGGGCGATCGGGCGATCTGAGAAATGAGCGCGTTTGGCACCTTGCCCTCCCGGCGCTGCTTGCGGCTTGCGGGTTTGCCGTCGCAAGTCTGTCCCGGTCAGACATCGTGTCGCTGTTCGCAATCGGAACCGCTGCGGTCGGGTTGGCGACGATGACTCCGGCATTTTTCAGTCTGATTACTTCGTTCCTGCGCGGACCAGCAGCGGCGGCGGGAATTGCGCTCACTCTCAGCATCGGGAATTTGGGCTCGTTCCTCGGTCCCAACATCGTGGGAATTCTGAAGCAGCAAACGGGAGCATTCACCTCGGCGATGGTCGCCTTCGCGGGTGCCTTGTTCGTAGCCTCGCTGATTATCCTGATTGTCATCCCTGCGCTTTCATCCCGCCCGGCGACGGCGCAACCCGCCGGTGCCGAATGACGCAGGATCGCGTCTTCGCCAAGTGCGCTTGGCGGCTGATCCCGTTCATGGTCGTGCTTTACGTCGTCAATTTCCTTGACCGCGTGAATGTCGGCTTCGCCGCGCTCACGATGAACAAGGATCTGGGTTTTACGCCCGCGGTCTACGGCTTCGGCGCCGGATTGTTTTTCGTCGGATATTTCCTATTCCAGGTGCCGGCCAACCTGATCCTGCGAAAGCTCGGCGCGCGGCGCTGGATTTTCCTGATCATTGCGGTTTGGGGCGTCGTTTCGGTCGCCAATGCGCTGACGCGCGGACCGTTAAGCCTCTACGCGCTGCGCTTTTGCTTGGGCGTTGCCGAGGCGGGGTTCTTCCCAGGGATGATCTTCTACCTGACGCTGTGGTTTCCGCGCAGCTATCGGGCGCGCTTCACCGCCATCTTCATGACGGCCGTACCGCTTGCCAACATTGTCGGCGCGCCTCTCTCGGGTCTTATTCTGGGAATGAGCGGCACGGCTGGTTTGGCGGGCTGGCAATGGCTGTTTCTGTTGGAAGGT
>Ga0310810_10009362_pt1 | contig 11320 bp, 8 predicted proteins | sample NCmetagenome_FD_207641 | JGI IMG/M metagenome (GOLD analysis project Ga0310810, IMG submission 207641) | Soil microbial communities from experimental microcosm in Duke University, North Carolina, United States - NC | ecosystem: Engineered > Artificial ecosystem > Soil microcosm > Unclassified ... | reverse complement strand
CACGCACGGTCGGCACGGGGAGAGAAGACATGGCTAGGTTTGCACTGCTCGCCGTCGGCGCGGTCGCGCTGGCCGGCACCGCATGGGCGCATCACGGCTTCGGCCGGATCGACGGGTCGCAGAACGTTACGCTCGAGGGCACGCTCACGGGCGTCGACTTCGTGAACCCGCACGCGTATCTCTACTTCGACGCGGTCGGCGCCGACGGCAAGCCGCTCAAGATGCGCTGCGAGATGCGCGCCGCGACCGTGCTGCGCCGCTCGGGCTGGAGCGAGGAAATGTTCGTGCCCGGCAAGCACGTCACGATCAACGGCCATCCGCACCGCGACGACCCGAGCACGTGCTACATCGAGGACTTGAAGATCGGCGACGCGCCGGCGATCGTGCGCTATCAGCAGCTCACGACGTCGACCTCGCCCGCGGCCAATCGGCCGGCGCGGCTGCCGAGCGGCGAGCCGAACCTCGCGGGCGACTGGGCGCAGGAGCAGTACGTGATCGCGCAGGGCGGCGAAGTCGGCCGCCGCGGCCTCGTCCCGAAAAGCCAAGTCGCGGCCGTCGAGGCCGGCACGGTGAACGTCGCGGACCTGCCGAACAACGGCTGGGGCCAGCGGCCCGTGACGCTCACGGCGGCAGGTCAGGCGGCATCGGACGTGCTGAAGGGTGTCGCGCCGCAGGATAACTTGCGCGCGCGCTGCGAGATCACGAGCATCCTGTTCGACTGGGTGTTCGATGGGCCGATCAATCGCATCACGCAGACCAAGGACGCGATCACGATCGAATACAGCAGAGGGCTCACGCGCACGGTGCACATGAACGCGAAGCATCCGGCTGCCATCACGCCGAGCCGCGCGGGGCACTCGATCGGCAGTTGGGACGGCGACACGCTCGTCGTCGACACCGTCGGCTTCGCGCCGGGCAGCCTTGCTGGCACGGTGCCGAACAGCGACAAGCTGCATGTAGTCGAGCGTTTCACGCTCGATCCCAAGACGTCCGCGCTCAAGCGCGACTACGTCGCGGACGACTCGGTGTATTTCGCGGATCAGTACAAGGGCTCCGACGTCGTGATGCCGGCCGACGCGCCGTATGCCGCGGATCGCTGCCAGGACCTGACCTACAAGGACTACTCGAAGGATCCCCAGAAGAAATGAGGCGGTCCCGAGGCCTGTATACTTTTGCATCGAGACGGATGATGGAGGGGCGCACGTGAGCTCAAGAAAACATCTTTGGCGAATCGCGGCGCCGGCGGCTGCTGTCGCGCTCGTCGGTCCCGCGCTCGCTCATCACGGCTTCGGGCTATACCAGATGGAGACGCCGAAGGAGTACTCCGGCACGCTCACGAGCATGGAGCTCGTGAATCCCCACTCGTACATGCACTTCGACGTCGCCGGTCCCGACGGCAAGCCGTTCGCGATGCGCTGCGAGATGCGCGCCGCGACGCTGATCAAGCGCTCGGGTTGGACGACGGACATGTTCGTGCCGGGCACGCACGTCGTGATCGAGGGGCATCCGCACCGCGACGACCCGCATTCGTGCTACCTCGAGTCGTTCACGCTCGGCGGCAAGACCGTCGACCGCAACGACCAGTTCACGAGCTCGAACGCGCCGAAGCCGCCGCCGCGCGCGGCGACGTTGCCGTCGGGCGAGCCGAACATCACGGGCGATTGGGCCATCGAGCAAGGCGTGCTCACCGTGCCGCCGAGCGGCGGCCGCGGCGACATCGTGCCGAAGAGCGTGCGCGACGCATACGCGAAGGGCGAGATCACGATCGAGCAGATCCGCGCGCGCAATCCGCCGGCGGCGAGGCCGCAATACACCGCGGAAGGCGAGGCGGCCTCGAAGGCGTTCCGGATGTGGTCTCCGGAGGACAATCCGCGCCTCCAGTGCAAGCCGACGAGCATCATCCTCGACTGGACGTTCGACTGGCCGATCAACCGGATCACGCAGGCGACGCGCGACGGCGAGAAGGTGATCGACATCGACTACGGCCTCTACAGCTTCATGCGCCGGATTCACATGACGGACAAGCATCCGGCGTCGATCACGCCGAGCAACACCGGTCACTCGATCGGCCATTGGGAAGGGACCACGCTCGTCGTCGACACCGTCGGCTTCACGCCGGGCGTGCTGCAGCCGCCGACGCGCAGCAGCGACAAGATGCACATCGTCGAGCGCTTCACGCTCGCGAGCGACAACAACTCCATCAAGCGCGAGTACACCGTCGAAGATCCGGTCTATCTCGCGGCGCCGCTGAAGGGCTCCGACACGGTGTTCGTCTCCGACGTGCCCTTCGAGAAGCAGCAGTGCAAGGAGCTCACGCCCGAGTTCTCGCCGCGCTGAACGGGCGCGAGCGTCGGAGACGGTCGGCGCGTGAGTCGGCGCACGGTGCGATCGTCGATCGCTAGCGGAAGCCGCGGAGCCGGCTGTTGTCGGCGCGTCAGTGGGCGGCGGTGGACCAGCCCGTGCCGGCGCCGTTCGGGAGGTTCAGGATCACAGCGCGGATTTCGCGGAGCTTGCCGCCAGTGAGCTTGAAGATCTCGGCGAGCAGCAGGGTCGAGGTGTCGGCGCCGTCGCGGCGGAACGTCGCGATCGCGAGCACGCTGCCGTGCTCGACGTCGACGACCGGATAACGCCGATCCATCACGTTCGTGCCCTTGTACTGCGCGCGCTCGAGCTGCAGGTCGGGGCTCCACGTGTGGCGCTCCAGAAGCGGGTTCGAGGTCACGTTCGTCGTCTGCAAGCCGTTCTCGAACCGCTTCATGCCGGGTGCGAACGGCGCCTGCACGAACTGCGGCGTGCCCTCGGTCTGGATCGCGTTGAAGTACGCGGTGGCGGCCGCGACGAGCTGCTCGCGCGTCGGACGCTCGGCGCTCGCTATGGGCTGTGCGAACACGTCCGACATGTGCTCGAGGTTGTCCGGCGCGAACCAGCGCTGATCGCCGACGCGCGCGACGAGCGTCTCGATCTCGGTGATCTTTTGATTCACGATCTTGAGCCGCACGGCCATCTGCGCGATGCCCTCGTATTCCTTGAGCGCGGTGAGTGCAGCTGCCTCACCGGTCTCCGGGTCGAGCAGGTAGTCGCGATAGCGCAGCGGCGCGCCCGCCGTGTGCCAGAAGCCGTCGCCGAGATCGAGCACCCGGCCGTTCTCGGTGTACTTCACGCCCTCGGCGACTGGCAGGTCCTTCGAGTCGCGTCGCGCCAGCGCCTGAATATAGCCGTCGACGAAGCCCTTGAGGCACCCGCTGTCGCAGGCCGGCGCCTGCGCGTTCGCGGAGAGCGACAGCCCGCTCACGACGATGCAAAGAAGAAGCGTTCCGGTCGTGGTGCGAGCCTGCATGGGGGGCGCTCCTGCGGCGTGGCGGGATCTGGTGCGGCCGAATGGTGTGGCAACCGGACGCGGTCGCGCAAGCGCGTCACAGCGTTCGCTTGAACAGCACCGTCGCGGCCGCCATCGTGATCACCGTGAACCCGGCGAGAAACAAGATGTCGATGTCGATCGCGGCGAATCCCGTGTTCTTCAAGACGAGGGTCTTGAAGCCGTGCACCGCATACGTGAACGGATCGAACTGAGACAACACGCGCATCCAGCCGGGGAACGAGCTGGTCGGGTAGACGGCGCCACTCGGGAAGTACAGCAAGGTGTTCAGCAGGCCGAAGATCATCCGCGGCACGACCGGATCGTCGATGCGCACCATGATCAAGAACATCATGCTGATCAGCGCGAGCGCCGTGAGCACGACGACCGCGAACATGTGCGCGAGGCGCAGGAGGTTGAACGGGTCGGGAATGCCCGCGATCAGCGAGCCCAAGATCACGAGAACGCTGCCCGACAGGAACGCTTTGATCGTGCCGGCGAGGTTGAAGCCCATAATGAGCTCGAACTTCGTGACGGGCGTGACGAGGTAGCCTTCGTGTATGCCGCGCGCCTTGTCGTCGATGTACTGGATCCCGCCGCCCATCATCGCGGCCATGAAGATCGCGAGCACGATCGTGCCGGGCAATAGGTATTGGATGTAGGGCACGTACGGGTAGACCTCGACGACCGACAAGCTCGCGCTCGCGGTCGTTCGCGGCGGCAGTCCGTTGCCGTTGTACGCGCCGAGCAGCGACGCCATGCTGCCCGCGAGCGCGGAAGAGCTGAATTGATCCGTGTTGTCCTCGATCAGCGCGACCGTCGGGCTCTTGCCCGCGAGCAAGTCGCGCGAAAAGTTCGGCGGGATCGTCACCACGCCGTTGATGCGGCCGTCGCGCAGATCGGCCAACGCGCGGCCCTCGTCGGCGTATGGCACCGTCTCGTAGGTGCGGGCATTGGCCGCGACGGCATTTAGCATCGCGCTGAGCTTGGTAGCCGGCACGTGCCCGTCCTGATCGACAACGCCGATCTCGAGGTGCTTGATCTGTCCCCCGAACGCGTAGCCGAGTATGACGAGCTGCATCAACGGCATCATCAGCGACATGACGACCAGCGTCGGGTTCGCTTTGAACCGTCGCAGATCGCGCTCGATGATGGCGAGTAGACGATGCACGTGCGACCCCTCAGCGCCTGATGATGAACCGGCTCTCGGCCGGGTTCGGTTTGTGGGCCGCGTCGCGGAGGTCGTGCCCCGTGTAGTGGACGAACACGTGGTCGAGCGTCGTGCTCTGCACGGATAGCGACGCGACACTGATCCCCGCCGCATGGACCGCGTCCATCAGCGCAAGGACGGTTCTTGGGCCGTTGTTCGACGACAGCCGGTAGACGCCGTCGTCGGACTTGACGGTCGCGACGTCGGGCAGCGACTCGAGTGTGCGTTGCCAGTCGGCCGGGACCGACGAGAAGCTCACCTCGATCGTGTTCGTGCCCGGGATCGACGTCTTGAGCTTGAGAGGGGAGTCGAGCGCCACGAGCTTGCCGTGGTCGACGATCGCGATCCGGTCGCAGAGCTTGTCGGCCTCGTCCATGTAGTGGGTCGAGAGCATCACCGTGAGGTCGCGCTCGCGCCTGAGGCGATCGAGCATCTCCCAGGCCGCGACGCGCGACACGGGGTCGAGCCCGGTCGTCGGCTCGTCGAGGATGAAGATCCGCGGCTCGTGCACGAGCCCGCGCGCGATCTCCAGCCGCCGGCGCATGCCGCCCGAGAACGTCTTCACGGGCTTGTCGGCCCAGTCGAGCAGGTTCACGGCGCCGAGGAGGTCGTGGATCGCGGTCTTGCGCTTCTGCGGCGATAGGCCGTAGAGCTTCGCGAAGATCGTCATGTTTTCCCAAGCCGTGAGGTCCAGGTCCGAGGTCATCGCCTGCGGGATCACGCCGATCGATTGGCGCACGCCGTTCGGGTTTTGCACGACGTCGAAGCCGTTCACGCGCGCATGGCCGGAGCTCGGGGTCACGAGCGTCGTGAGCATCCGGATCAACGTCGACTTGCCGGCGCCGTTCGGCCCGAGCAGGCCGAACACCTCGCCGTGCTTCACGTTGAAGTTCATCTTGTCGACGGCGCAGAACGAGCCGAAGTACTTGCTCAGGTCCTCGATCTCGACGTCGAGCGCGCGGTCCATCTCAGCTCAGCCGGACCGTGACGTACGCTGTCATGCCGACCGCCAGGCTGCGGTCGCTGTTGTCGCAGCGCACGCGAACCTCGAACGTCTTGATGTCGCGCTTCGTGCGGCTCACGTCACGCTGCGTCGCGTAGTCCGCGTCGACGCCGCGGAAGAAGACTTCGCAGTCGCGGACGCGGCCCGACGGCGTGCGGACTTGCACCTTGTCTCCGAGGCGGATCTTCTCGATGTATGTTTCCTCGACGTCCGCGCGAACCCAGAGGTCGTCGGGGTCGATCAGCGTGACGATGGTCGCGCCGGGGTTCACCACCTCGCCCGCGAGCGCAGCACGCACGTCGACAACGCCGTCGATCGGGGCGGTGACCTCCGTGTAGCCGAGCCGTACCTTGGCGCGCGCGGTCTGCGCGCCGGCAGCAGCGAGCTGGCGCCGCGAGGTCTCGAGCGACGCGCGGCGCACGGCGATCTGCTCCGCGTTGGCTTTTGCCAGCGCGAGCGCGGCCTGCGCGGCGTCGACTTGCTTGTGGCCGGACTCGGCCGCCGCGCGTGCGGCTTCGTACGCCGTGCGCGACTGGTCGAGCGCTTGCTGCGAGTTGAGCTGCCGCTCGCGCATGCCTTTCTGACGATCGAGCTCGAGCCGCGCCTGCTCGAGATTCGCGTCGCCCGCGGCCGCTTGCGCCTTGCTCACCGCGAGGTTCGCGTCGGCCTGGCGGATCTGCTCGTGCGTCTGCATCTCGAGCAGCTCGAGGTTCGCGACGGACTCATCGACTGCGGCCGCCGACGCGTTCTCCGTGTTCTTGTAGTACGAGAAGTCGGCCTGGGCATCCTCGGGCTCGATACGCGCGAGCATGTCGCCTTTCTTCACCGTGTCGCCGGGGCCGACCATGAGGTCGCGGAGATGGCCCTGGGTCATTGCGCCGACCCGGACTTCGTCGGTCGTGACCACGCCCGTCAACTCGAGCGAGGAGGGCTCGCGAGTCAGGAAATGGAAGATCGTGCCGGCGACGAGCAGAACGACGACCGCGACCACGAGGAACACGCGGCGGCGCTTCGGCTTCTTCGGCGGCTCGGACTGGGTGACCGGGCCCGCGTGGGCCGCATCGGAAGGGCTCGTCGCCACGCGTGCTCCTAAGCCCGGCCGACCGGGTTGCGATCGATGAGCGATTGGGCCGTGCCGTGGTTCATAGCGTGCATAGTTTGCTTAAGCGTGCTCGCGGGGGTCCGGGCACGCACGCTATCATCGCGGACGGTCGTTCAATAGGGGGTCCCCAGGATGAGCAACGTCGCGAGAGTCGCGCTCGGCACGCTTGCCGCGCTGGCAGTGGCGTTCGGCGCCGAGGCGGCCGTCACGCTGAACTCGGCGCGCGTCGGCGGTCCGGACGTCGAGGCGCTCGGTAAGTTCTACGCCGCCGCGTTCGGGCTCAAAGAGGTCAACCGGATCCCGGTCCAGGGCGGTCCCGAGCTCTTCTTCAACTTCGGCGACAGCGTCGACGCCGCGAAGGCGAACACTGCCGCACAGGTCGTGATCATGCATGCTGACGCGGTCGCGAACGATTCCGTTCCGCACCTCATCTTCAACGTCACAGACGCCGCCGCGACGGCCGAGGCCGTGAAGAAGGCCGGGGGCAAGATGGCGAGCGAACCGAGGGCGTTCGGCAACACCGGCATCGTGATCGCCATCGCCGTGGACCCCGCGGGCAACCGGATCGAGCTGATCCAACGACCGCGCTGAGACGCGCGAGCCTCAGGCACCACGCGGTCACGATGAAGCGCACAGTCGTTCTGTCGGTCGGCTTGGTTCTACTCGCGCCCTTCGCCGCTGCGCGAGCAGCCGAACGTCCGAGCGCCGCGGGCGCCGCCGACAACTGGAGCGACGCCCCGGTCGCGAACTGGCCGACGAACGGCGGCAACTACTCGAACCAACGCTACTCGCCCCTCGCGCGGATCGACCGCGGCAACGTCGCGAAGCTCAAAGGCGTCTGGCAGACGCAGCTCCGCGGCTCGGGCACGGGTCCGCAGTACTCCGGCGAGGCGCAGCCGATCGTGTATGACGGCGTTGCCTACGTGATCACCGGCGCCGACGACGTGTTCGCGGTGTCGATCGACAGCGGCAAAATCCTCTGGCAGTACACGGCGAACCTCGACCCGGAGCTCACGTCGGTCTGCTGCGGCTGGACGAGCCGCGGTGTCGCGGTGAGCCGCGACAAGGTCTTCGTCGGCCGGCTCGACGCGCGGCTCGTCGCGCTCGATCGCGCGACCGGCAAGCCGGTCTGGGACATCGCGGCCGAGCGCTGGCAGGAGAACTTCTCGATCACTGGTGCGCCGCTCTACTACAACGGCATGGTGATCACGCCTTTCGCGGGCGGCGACCGCGGCACTCGGGGCCGGGTGAAGGCGTTCGACGCGAAAAACGGGAAGCTGCTTTGGACCTTCTACACGATCCCAGGTCCTGGCGAGCCCGGCCACGACACCTGGCCGCAGACGAACGACGCGTGGAAATACGGCGGCGGCTCCGTCTGGCAGACGCCGGCCGTCGACCCCGAGCTCGGGCTCGTGTACTTCTCGACGAGCAACGCGGGCCCCGACTACAACGGCGCCTATCGCGCCGGCGACAACCTCTATACCGCGTCGATCATTGCGGTCGATGCAGCGACCGGCAAATACCGCTGGCATTTCCAAGAGGTCCACCACGACCTCTGGGATTACGACGCGGCGAACCCGGTCGTGCTCATGGATTTGCGGATGGACGGCGGCACGCGCCAGGCGCTCGCCGAGGTCGGCAAGACGGGCTGGGCCTACATCCTCGACCGCGCGACCGGCAAGCCGATCGTCGGCGTCGACGAGCGACCCGTGCCGCAGGAGCCCGACCAGGCCACCGCCGCGACGCAGCCGTTCCCGCGCGGCGAGGCCGTCGTGCCGCAGTTCATCGAGATGGCGCCCGAGGGCTTCAAGCTCGTGAACGACGGCCGCATCTTCACGCCGTTCGCGGCCGACAGCCCGACGCTCGTGAACCCCGGCATCTGGGGCGGCGCGAGCTGGCCGCCGAGCTCCTACGACCCCGCGACGCAGTCGCTGTTCGTTTGCGCGTCGTCGGTGGTCGCCGAGTACAAGACCGCCGGCGATCAGACGCTCACGGCGGCGCCGGGGCAGGGTCAGAAATATCTCGGCGGTGCCACGGGCATCACGCGCCTGCCGAGGATGGGAATCTTCGCCGCGCTCGACCCGACGACGAACACATTGCGCTGGCGCTATCAGTGGTCCGAGCAGTGCTACAGCGGCTCGCTTGCGACCGGCGGCGGGCTCGTGTTCGTCGGTCGGAACGACGGCCGGCTCACGGCGCTCGATTCCTCGACGGGCAAGCAGCTCTGGGAATTTCAAACCGGCGCCGGCATGCACGCGGGCGCGAGCACGTTCGAGCGCGGCGGCAAGCAATACGTGCTCGCATACTCGGCCGGCAACGCGCTGATCGGATCGGCGCGCGGCGACCGGCTCTGGTTGCTCGGCTTGGACGGCACGCTGCCGCCCGCAGATCCCGGCACGCCCGTGCGGCGCCCGCCGGACCCGAAATGACGATCCGTACGCGTCGCGAGGTGCTGCAGTCGGCCGGGCGAGTCGCAGCCGGCGCGTCGCTCGGCTTGCTCGGCGCGCGCTCTCTTTTCGCACAGGCGCCAGCACCCAAGCCGCTTCAGCTCGGCGGCGACTTCCATTTGTTGAAGGCCGGCGCGCTCAACGTGCTCGCGGTCTCGACCGGCGACGGCCTCGCGCTCGTCGACGGCGGACCCGCGTCCGAGTCCGCGGCCCTGATCAAAGCGGCCGCGGCGCTGCCGGGCGGTGGCAAGATCCACACGCTGTTCAACACGCATTGGCATCCGGAGCAGACGGGCTCGAACGAGGCGCTCGCGAAGGCCGGCGCGACGATCGTCGCTCAACAGAACACGCGCCTTTGGCTCACGCAGGACGTGACCTGGCCGTACGAGGACAACTCGAGCACGGTGAAGGCCCTGCCGACCGCGGCTCGTCCGGGCAAGGCCTTCTATACGACGCTCGATCTCGAGCTCGGCGGGAAGCACGTCACCTGCGGTTATTTGCGCGACTGCCCGCACACCGACGGCGACCTCTACGTGCACTTCAAGGAAGACAACGTGATCGCGGTAGGCGACGCGGTCTACGGCACGGGCGCCGGCTGGCCGTGGATCGACTGGTGGACCGGCGGCTGGATCGGCGGAATCGTCGGCGGCATCGACACGCTGATGACGGTCGGCAACAAGGACACGCGCTTCGTCCCGGCCCGCGGCCCGGTGCTCGGCTTCGAGGATCTCAAGCGCCAGCACGAGATGTACGACGCGATCTGGCAGCGGCTCTTGAAGAAACTTTACGCCGGCGGCAGCCCCGACGAGGCCGTGGCGGCGAAGCCCACGCAGGAGTTCGATGACATAATGGGCCCACCGGAGGCCTTCGTGCGGCGCGCGTTCAAGAGCCTATGGGCCTACCTCTCGCCCGACGCTTAGCGGAACGGGCAACCCTTTAAGATGGTCGGAACCAGAGTGATGAGCTTCAGAGCCCCGACAGTGCTACGAATCTTGGCGCCAGCGGCGTTGCTCGCGGCGCTCGCGCTCGCGGGCTGCGGCAAGCTCGGCAGCCAAGACCCGCAGGCGCAGGCCGCGGAGCAGTGGCCGCTCGTGAAGCAATACTGCAGCGACTGCCACAACTCGTCCGACCTCGCGGGCGGGCTCGACTTCGCGAAGATCAAGCCCGAGAGCTTCGCCCAGCACGCCGAGACGCTCGAGAAGGCGGTCCGCAAGCTCCGCGGTAATTTGATGCCGCCGCCGAAGGAGCCGCGGCCCGACGAGCAGCGGCTGATGTCGTTCGTTTCGTGGCTCGAGAGCTCTCTCGATTCGGTCGCGGCGAGCCAGCACGGCTATCCCCCGATCGCCCCGCAACGGCTGAACCGCAAGGAATACGCGAACGCGGTCCACGACCTGCTCGCGCTCGACGTCGACCCGGGCGAGTTCCTGCCGCAGGATGAAGAGGTCAGGCACTTCGACAACATCGCGAGCGGCCTGCAGGTGTCGCCGTCGTTCATCGAGCAATACGTGATTGCGGCGCGCGCGATCGCAGTGCGCGCGGTGGGCCAGCCGAACGCGCGGCCCGGCGGCAAGACCTATACGCCGGGCCCGGGCAACCAGCTCACACACGTGAAAGGCCTGCCGCTCGGCACGCGCGGCGGCGTGGCCGTCACGCACCTGTTCCCGTCCGACGGCGAGTACTCGATCAACATCGCCGACATGTTCACCGCGATCTGGGGCAACGACTCGGAGTTCGAGAACAAGCTCGTCGTGACGCTCGACGACAAGCCGATCTACGAGACCTCGCTCGGCGGCGAGGAGGACATGAAGCTCTACGATCAGGTCCAGGACGGCGCGATGGAGAAGGTCAACTCGCGCCTGAAGAACATCCGTTTTCCGGCGACGTCGGGGCCCCATCGGGTCGGCGTGACGTTCCAGCGGCGCACGTTCGCGGAGTCGGACGATCAGCAGCAGATGTTCCTGCCGGGCGGCGGCCAGGATCGGCAGTTCAGGCTGTCGTCGTTCGAGATCAGCGGCCCGTACGGCGCTCACGGTTTGAGCGAGACGCCGAGCCGCGACCAAATTTTCACCTGCGAGCCGAGCAAGGGCGCCGACGAGCAGATCTGCGCCGAGCAAATCATCACGCGGCTCGCGACGAAGGCTTATCGGCGGCCGCTCGCGGAGACGGACCTGGCCGATTTGCTCGAGTACTACCGCGACGGCGC
>Ga0310810_10009361_pt1 | contig 11320 bp, 11 predicted proteins | sample NCmetagenome_FD_207641 | JGI IMG/M metagenome (GOLD analysis project Ga0310810, IMG submission 207641) | Soil microbial communities from experimental microcosm in Duke University, North Carolina, United States - NC | ecosystem: Engineered > Artificial ecosystem > Soil microcosm > Unclassified ... | reverse complement strand
GCCTATTCCGGGCTCGACCCGGAGAACGAAAACCAGCGCAAGTTCATCGACTTCCTGGGCAAGAACGACTACAAGGTCGTTCACAAGGACATCCGCAAGTTCGGCGACGGCCGCGTCAAGGCCAACCTGGACATCGAGCTGGTGGTGGACCTCTTCCGCCTCGCCGACCGGATGGACATCGCCGTGATCGTCTCCGGCGACGGCGACTTCGCCCCGGCCATCCGCGCGCTCCAGGACAAGGGCGTCCGCTGCGAGGTGATCAGCTTCCGGCCAAATACCAGCTCGGACCTGATCGCAGTGGCCGACGAGTTCATCGACATCATGAAGATCATCGGCATCGGCCGCGGCAAGGATGCCGACAAGGCCGCCAGCAAGGTGATGAGCGCGCCGCCGATGCCCGCCAAGGAGGTCGTGCCAGAGTTCGGCTTCCGCGAGGCTCCGGCTGCCGTGGCTGCCGCTGCGCTGGCCGCGATTCGCGAGGGTGGCGCCAAGCCCGCCGCGCGGGGGAGGGGCCGCAGCGCCCCGAAGCCCGAGCCGGTCTTCGACGCGATGGCTCCCGGGACGGAGGAGCCTCCGGAGGCGGTGACCGTCGCTGCCGATGGGACAACCGACAGCGCCACCGGCGAGGCACGTCGCCGCCGCCGCCGGCGGGGTGGCCGTGGCCGTGGACGCGGTCGCGGCCGCACCGATGAGGTGACGGCAGCCGCCCCCGCGGCAGACGCCGCCATCGGCTGGACCGAGCTCGACGACATCTCGCAGGCTGGCTCGGCCGAGGCCGATGAGGTCAGGGAGTACTCCTTCGAGGAGGCCGATGCCGCGACGCTCGCCGAGCTGGGCCTCACGTCCGAAGACGTGGCCGCCCTTGCGATCACCGAGCCGGACGCTCCGGCGGCGACCGATGCCAGGTCGAGGCGTGGACGCAAGCCGGCGGCAGCACCGGGCGAGGCCGATGCCAAGGCCGCAAAGCCGACCCGTGGTCGGACGCGTACAACCGCGAAGGCCAAGTCGGAGCCGGCCGAGGCCACCAGCGCCTCGCCGAAGCCCCGTGGCCGGACGGCCAAGGCGAAGGACGAGCCCGCCACCGAGGCGAGCTCACCGAAGCCCAGGTCGAGGTCCCGCGCCAAGGCTGCGCCTGACCCGGCGCCCAGCGAGGGTGCCGAGGAGGGAATCTGGCAGCGGTTCCGTGGGGCCCGCACCAAGACCCCGTAGGTTTCGGCGGATGCAGAAAGGCCGGCCCGCGGGCCGGCCTTTCGTTTTGGAGATGCCCGGGTTGGGTCTACTCCACCTCGTCGACGGTGCTCGCCTTCGGGGTGCGCTTGCGGGCGGGGGTCGGCGGTGCGATCTCGGACGGGAACTCCGTCGCGATCTCAGGCGACTCGATCGCTTCCATGATCGGCTCCGCGAGGGCGTCGCCGTTCGTGTCGCCGACGTCGGGCCGCTGGAAGATCGGGACCCACTCGCCCGCGGTGGCGGCTGCCTCACGGGCGCGGGTCGCAACCTCGCGCGCGCCGACGGACGCAACCTCTCGGGCACGCGTCGCCGCGTCCTTCGCGGTTTCCGCCAGCTCGTCGCGCATCTCGCGCCCAGCCTTCGGGGCGGTGAGGATGGCGGCGATCAGGCCACCGATCGCTCCGAGCAGCAGGCCGCCGAGGAAGGCACCCCAATGGCGCGGCTCGCGACGGGCGCGAATGCCCATCCGCACGGCGGCGTCATCGATGAGCTCCTTGGCGACGGGCATCGCGGCGCCGGCTGCGCCAAGCGCCACGGTTCGCTTGTTCCACAGCTTGTTGAGGCCGGGAAGCAGGTCCTGGCGCCAGGTGCGGTTGCCCCAGCGGAGGGCGTCGCGTCCCGCGCGGGCCGCATCACGGCGGATTGGCTCGGCGTCGCGCCAGCCCGTGGCTGCACGCTCTGAAGCCGTCTCCGCGGCCTCGCCGAGGGCGGCCACGAGGGCGCGGCCGCGCTTCGTTACTTCGTCTTGGACCTTGGGGTCGAACAGCCGCTCGACGATCGATTTGGCTGTCGTTACCTGATCGGCCATGGCTGGCATCTCCTTGGTTCTCAGGTTGGGGGCGTGCGTAAAAGTATGGCACCAATCGCCATATGGCGCCCCGCCGGCCGCCTGACGGTGCGGCGGATCCGGTTGCCGGCCGGCCGCCAGCGCGCGTGCCCGCGACGGATCGGCGGGGCATCGGCATCGTCGCCGCGAGGCCTGACCGGGTCGTTACCGGGGGCTTATCGGCTGCGCTGCCTATACTCCGGCGGTGATTCAGATGGCCTCCGCGGCGGGCTTTCTCAGCCTCGGACAGGCAACCGCCAGGACGATCGTGCAGCGGTCCGCTGCCTCTGGTCGCCTCCAGCGAACGCTGCTCATCCACGGGCCCGCCGGGAGCGGCAAGGGCGCATTCGTCGACGACCTGCTGGCGCTCCTCTTCTGCCAGGCGGCCGGTGGCGATCGGCCTTGCAACGTGTGTGACGGATGCCGGCAGGCCCGCGCGCGGACCCATCCGGACCTCGTCGTCGGGTCGCCGGAGCGCTGGCGTGAGGGGCGCTCCACGGGGGAGAGCATCGTGGCTGCGGCGCGAAGCTGGCTCGCCGACAGCGCCGGGGCACCGATCGCGGGGGAGCGGCGCGTGATCCTGGTCGAAGGCGTTGACCGCGCCAACGAGCAGACCCAGAACGCGCTGCTCAAGGCGCTCGAGGAGCCGACCAGCCGCCACATGTTCGTGCTGGTCGCCGACGAGCCGACCCGGGTCCTGCCGACCATCCGATCGCGAGCCCAGGCCCTGCGGATCGGGTCCGTTCCTCGCGCCGAGCTGGTCGAATGGCTCGTCGACCGCGAGCGTCTGCCGATCGACCAGGCCGATGCCTTGGCGCGGATCGCCGGCGGGATGGCCGGCACCGCCATTGGCTACGCCCGCGCCCCGCAGCTGGTTGATTGGCGGCGGCGCACGCAGCGCGAGCTGCTTGGGCTGCTGGCCCGCGGCCGGGCGGCTCGGTTCGGCTCCGTCCGCGACCTGCTGGATGACGCCGCGCGGCATGGCAGCGACCAGCCGGCGAATGACGCAGCAGCGGCCGAGGACGTGGTGAAGCCCACGGGCGCGGCCCAGCGCGAGGCAGCGCTGCTCATCGTCGACGCGTGGCTGGGTCTGACCCGGGACCTGCTCGTTGCCGCAGCCGGCCGGCCGGGGATCGCGGCGTCGGTGGCGCTCGACCCGGAGCTGCCCGGCATCGCGGCGAGCATCGGCCGCGGGGCGATCCGCGACTTCATCGCGCTCCTCGAGCGGATCCGCGACGGCCTCCGCCAGAACGCCGCTCCCCGCCTCGCCCTCGAGGTGGCGATGCTGACCTGGCCGACCCTGCCGGACCGGTGAGCGAGGACTCGAGGGAGGGCCTCGAACGCCTCTCCGCAACGATCGTCGGGCGGGTCCAGGGCGTTGGGTTCCGTTGGTGGGTCCGCTCCTTCGCGGACCGGATGGGGCTGACCGGCTGGGTCATGAACGGAGCCGATGAGCGCTCAGTCGAGCTGGTGGCCGAGGGCCTCCCCGCGGCCCTCGACGAGCTCGAACGACTGCTGGGCCAGGGGCCTCCCGGAGCGGTGGTCGATCGCGTCGACGCCACCCGCTCGCCGGCATCGGGCGGTTACGGCCGGTTCCAGATCACCCGACCATGAACTGGCGCGCGATCGGGTGCGGCACCCTGGCGATCGTGGTCTTCGTGGCGATCGGGTTGTGGGGGATGTCGAAGGCCTTCGACCGGCTCGACGGATGCCCGAACCGGCTGCAATGGGGCGACCGGGTCTACCTCCCGAACGGGTCTCCGCGGGCCGAGCCGAGCTTCGCGGAGGGCTCACCGGTCGAGATTGGCTCGACCTTCATCGGCCTGACCACGCGACAGGTGTGGGGTCCCCCCGGCAGCGCCCCGTCCGAATCGGCCGGCGACCGGCCGACCCGGATCTACCTCGACTGCGACGACGGCAGCGTTCTCCTCTTCGCCGTCCAGAGCGCCTCGCCCTAGGGCGTGGCGCTCAGCCGCTGGTGGGCGGCGAGGGCGTAGCGGTCCGTCATGCCGGCCACGTAGTCGGCGACCTGGGTGACGAGCGGAGCATCGGCCTCGCGATAGGTGGCGGGGATCTGGTCCGGATGCGCCAGGTGGTGGTCGACCAGCGCGCGGAGCGTCTCGATCGCTCCGCGCTGCTCGCGCAGGAGCGGCGGCGCCAGGTAGACGCGCTCGAACATGAAGGCTCGCAGCTCGTGCATGACGGCGAGTGTCTCGTCGTCCATCCGGACCTCGCCGATCCGCAGCGAGTGGTCGATCACCGCGTCGATCATCTCGCCGACCCACACCCGCCCCGGCTCGCCGAACCGCGCCATGACCGCCGCCGGAAATGAGGTGGCGTCGAGGACGCCGGCGCGGATGGCGTCGAGGGCGTCGTGCGTCAGGTAGGCGATCCGATCTGCGTATCGGACGCAGAAGGCCTCCTGGGTTGACGGCGGAGGTTCGATCTTCCAGGAGTGGGCCCGGATCCCGTCGCGCACCTCCCAGGTCAGGTTGAGGTCTTCGAGGATCTCGTACACGCGGACGCTCTGGGCAGCGTGGTGCCACCCATCCGGTGGGAAGTACGGGGACAGCGCTTCCTCGCCGGTATGCCCGAAGGGGGTATGTCCCACGTCATGGGCCAGGGCGATCGCTTCGGCCAGCGGCTCGTTGAGGGAGAGGGCGCCCGCCAGCGCTCGCGCGATCTGCGCCACCTGGAGCGTGTGCGTGAGGCGGGTGACGAAGTGGTCGCCCTCCGGGTTGAGGTAGACCTGCGTCTTGTGCTTCAGGCGGCGGAATGCCTTTGAGTAGATGATCCGGTCGCGGTCACGCTCGTATGCGGTGCGGAACGGATCTGGCTCCTCCGGCCGAACACGGCCGCGGCTCCGGGTGGAACGCGCGGCGGCCTCCGACAGCCCCTCCTCCTCTCGCTCGCGTGCGAGGCGGTCACGTCGGATCAGGCCTGCCATGGCCCGATGATGACCGATGCCCCGGCTCTCTGGCGTCCCGATAGTCCCGGGTCCCCTTGGGCGATCCGGGTGAGAGCGCCCGTGTCAGGATGGGTCTACGGTGGACGCGACCGCCGCGAACCCGCTCGAGGCCCTGCCTTCGGCATGCACGTGAAGACCGCCATCGCCCGCCCCTTCATCGCCGCGCTGGCCGCTGCGATGCTCTTCACGGCCGGGGCCCCCATGGCGGCGAGGGTCCAGCCCGGACCGGTCAAGGTGCACGCCTCCGAGGTGAGCCAGCGGGTCGAGGGCACCCGCGATTTCGCCATCCCATCTGCCACGACGCACATCGAGGTCCATTGGGCGGGGGAGCCCGGCGCGCAGCTCACCGCGGCATTCAGCAGCGACGGCAGGTCCTTCTCCGACCCGACCGCCTTCGTGGCCGAGGACGCCGACGAGGCTCCGGATGCCGATCCCAAGGCGGACGGCGAGACCTTCGGGCCGCTCATGGGGGTGGACGGCATCACCGTCGTCCGCATCCGGGCCGACCGGCCGCTGAAGCGCGTCACACTCCTCGCCCTCGACGCCTCAGGTCCCGACGTTCAGCCCCTGGGGCTCGGGGCGGAGGCGCTCGGTGGGACCCCGATCCCCGGGGTCATCTCGAGAGCTGCATGGGGCGCCGACGAGTCAATTCGCTTCGACGGTGCCGGCGACGAGCGCTGGCCGCGCGAGTACTTCCCCCTCCAGAAGCTCGTCGTGCATCACACCGCCGGACGGAACGCGGATCCGAACCCGGCCGCGACGGTTCGGGCGATCTACTACTTCCACGCGGTCACTCGACGCTGGGGCGACATCGGCTACAACTACCTGATCGACGAGGCTGGGCGCGTCTACGAGGGCCGCGCATCGCGCGACTACTGGAACGGCACCATCCCCAGCTCGGACAACCTCGGCGGCCTGGCGGTGGCGGGTGGCCACGCCAAATACCACAACCAGGGCACGATGGGCATCGCGCTGCTCGGCACGTTCACGACCCAGGCTCCAACCGCCGCAGCGCAGGCTGCGCTGGTGCGGATGCTTGCGTGGGCGGCGGCGAAATACCACATCGACCCTCGAGCCTCGGGCACGTACGTGAATCCCCAGACCGGGGTGTCCCGCTACACGGCGAACATCACTGGTCATCGTGACTACCAATCCACGACCTGTCCCGGCGGGGTGCTGTATGCGCTGATGCCCACGATCCGCAGCCAGGTCGCGGCCGCCATGAACCTGTGGCCCGGGCAGCTGTACAACCCGCCGCGGCACCTCACCTTCCAGGCGGGCACGTATATCGGTTACCAGTTCAATGGGAGTGGCGGGATCACGGCGTCGAAGCCGTACACCCTCGCCAGGGCTTCCAGCGCGCCGACCGGGGGGTGGGCGACCAACCCGCGGGGCGGCAGCTACTGGTACGTCACCGCCGGGGTGTGGGCGGGGTACTGGGTCCAGGGCTCGGCGCGGATCGTGCTCGATCCGTCATCACCTCCGACGCCCGTGGTTGAGGAGTTCGACACGGCGCGACCGGTCACGCTGCCAGCGGGGGTCCGGACGGGCTACAGGTTCAATGTGTTCGGGTCGGTGACCGGGTCCAAGGCGCTGACGCTGACCGGTCCAACCGTCATCTGGGCGACGAAGCGCAGCGGCATCCCGAACCAGGGAGGCCGCTGGTATTACGTCACGCTCGGCGCCTGGAGCGGCTACTGGATCCTCGAGACGGCCGGCGTCACCCTCGGCGCCGCGCCGCCGCCGTACCCCAAACCGATCGCGATCTACGACCCCCCGCGGACGCTCCAGCTCGCGCCGGGGACCTACGTCGGCTACCAATACAGCCGGTACGGGATCCTGGCGGGGAGCTACAGCCACACGCTGACGGCGCCGTCCTCCGCCCCCACCAGCCGATACAGCACCCTCCCCGGGCAAACCGGCAAGTGGTACTACATCGTCGACGGGATCTGGGAGAGCTACTGGATCAGGGAGTCATCGGGGACGACTCTGGCGCCAGCCCCATTGGGGCCGATGTAGCGCTGAGAGACCTGGCGAGGTTGGCGCGCCGGACAGGATTCGAACCTGCGACCTTCGGCTCCGGAGGCCGACGCTCTATCCACTGAGCTACCGGCGCGCGGGCAGCGAGTCTACCGGAAAGGAGAAGGCCCCTCCGAAGAGGGGCCTTCCGTTGCTGCCGGATTCGCTAACCGCAAGGGCATCTTTCACGAACGGTTTCCCGTTCTACCCTTACCCAAACCTACCCATGGCCTTGCGATCAGTGGTGAATCGCTGTGCGAACAGCCCCAAAAGGATATCCGCTGGGTCGGCTATGGGTCAATGGCTGGGGGCTAAGAATCGTTTACATTCTGAAGCGGTTTCGAGCCTGATCACAGTCGTCAGGGGCCGGATTGGATCCTCACCGACTCGATGATCACCGGCTCCACCGGGACCCCCTGTTCGGGATCGTTGACGGCCACCGCACCGATGGCGTCGACGACCTCCATCCCCTCCACGACCTTGCCCAGGACGCTGTAGTAGGGACGCAGTCGGCCGACCAGGCTGTCGAGGTCGACGAAGAACTGGCTTCCGTTCGTATCGGTCCCGCCGGTGATCTGGCCGCTGGCGAAGTCGTACTGCATCGCGTTGGCCATCGCCACCACGTAACGGTCGTATGGCTGGCTCTCGCTCGGGAACTCGACCTCGAACTGGTAGCCCGGCCCGCCCTGCCCGAGCTCGTTGAACGGGCCGCGATTCGACTTCGTCTGCGGATCGCCGGCCTGCGCCACGAAACCCGCCAGGACGCGATGGAAGGTGACCCCGTCGTAGAAGCCGCATCGCGCGAGCGCCACGAAGTTGGCGGTCGCGATCGGCGCCGAGCTGGAATCCAGCTTGATCGTGAACGACCCCAGGCTGGTCGCTACCACCGCGCGCCCCGCCTCGGCCAGGATGGTACGTGCCTGGCTGGCGCTCGGAGCCGACGCCGGACAGTCACCTGCGGCGTTGCTCGCCGTGGGCGCCGGCGATGCGCCACATGCGGCAAGCAGCAGGGCGAGGACCGGGGCGGCCGATCGGCCGATTCGGTAGGTCACGGTCCGTGCGGCAACGAGCGTTGGAGGAACCCGAGTACCCAGCCCGCGTAATCGGCCTTGCAGGTCTCGACCGATTCCCCGTGCCCGGCACCGGGACAGGTCGCGAGCTCGACGTGCGCGCCCTGGTCTGGCGCGGCGTTCTTGAGCTCCTCTGCGTCTCGTGGATTGACGTCCTTGTCGTCGCCGGCCGTCACGATCAGGACGGGCCGCTCGCCAATCGCCCCGATCGACTGCACGGGATCGGCGAGGCTGAGGTCCTCGCCGGTGCGCAGCAGCCCTCCCAGGAGGATCGACCAGGCGCCCGGCAGGGCGAGCGGCAGGCCACGGCTCTCGAGCTGGGTCTGGAGGGAACCCACCAGCGTGGCGTGGGTCGAATCGATGACAAGCGCCGACACGCGGTCGTCCGTGGCGGCCTCATCGATGGCCGCCACTCCGCCCATCGAGACGCCCAGCACCGCGATGGAAGGGGGCGACTTCGTCTTCTCGAGCCAGTCGAGGACGGCCTTCAGGTCAAGCTGCTCGCGAACGCCCAGCGTGGTGGTACTGCCGGAGCTCTGCCCGTGGTTCCGGAAGTCGAAGAGAACGAGGTTGTAAGCCGCGTGCAGCGGCGCGGCCCAGCTCAGCATCTCGCTCTTCGTCTTGCCGTTCCCGTGGGCCAGAACGATGGTCGGCGCCGATGCGCTCTCGCCCGCGGCGGGGATGTACCAGCCGGCGATCCTGATCCCGTCGCTGGCGAGAATCTCGGTCCCCGCCGCCTCCCCCGGCTGCGGGCAGTCGGCGCGGTCCGGATACGCGTCGAGGTCGCGGTCGGTGGCGAGGTCGTAGTTGATCGCCTCGTAGGACCAGCCGTATTCCGAGGCGGGCGTGCGGCAGTCGCCGGAGCGGTCATGGGCCGCGAACGCCTGCGAGCCGTCGAACCCGACATAGGCGAGGTAGCCGACCAGGGCCACCAGCGAGAGCGCCATGACGAACGAAACCCACCGCCAGATTGCGGTACGGCGCGCCTGGCGAGGGTCTGACGGCGGCTCGAACGGCACTCGGCCGAGTATACGGTGGTGCCCCTGGGGCGGCTCCCCTACAATCCGGGCCCGTGGTTAGTCCAAAGGTCAGCAAGGCTGCGCCCAGGACCGCTGTGCCGAGGCACCGCGGTCACTCGCTGGCGCCTGAGCATCTTGGGGAGCGCGGCGCCGCGGCCACCCTGGTCATGGCCATCGGCGGAATGTCGATCTTCATCACCGGGATCGCCATGACCGTGAATGGGCTGACCCTTCCCGGGCGCTACGCCGCCGGCGAAGGGCCGCCGAACGTGGCCCAGCTCGGCATCGGCCAGATGGTGGGCGGCATCGGCCTCCTCGTCCTGGGGATCCTCATCGCAGGCAGCGCGCTGGCGCTCCTCGGGGGCCTCCCCCGCAGCAGGCCGTTCGCGGTCGGCACCTCGGCGGTCGCCGCCGTGCTGGCGCTCGCCGCACTCATCCTGCAGCTGGGGCCAACGCGTCGCGACCTGGTCCTCCTCGCCGCCCTGGCCGTTGCGGTGGTCGCCTTTGGCGGCGCCTCCGCGATCCTGGCGCGGCTGCGACGCTAGCCCCCCGGAGGCGCCGATGGGGCAGCCGTCCCGGCTGGCCTGGGCGATCCTCCTCGTCGCCGGCCTCGTGCTGGTGGGCACGGGTGCGGCAGCGGTCGCGGTCGGCGTCTTCAACCCCGGCCTGATCAGCTCCCAGCTGCCACCCGATGCCGCCGTCGACGCTCCCGCCGTGGGCGGGGCGGCAGTGGCGCTCGGCGTGGCCACCGCCCTCCTTGGCGTCCTGCATTGGGTGACCGCATTCGCTCTTCGTGCCCGCGTCGGCATCGCGGTCACCGGAGCCGTGGTGCTGGCCTCGACGATGGCCATCCTGGCTCTCGCCTTCGCGGTCGCGGCCGTGGTGAGCATCGCCGCGGGCTCCGCCCCCGCCGTCTACATGATCCCGGCGGCGATCGGCCTGGGGGCGGCGGTCGTCGGCTACGCAGTGGTCACGGCACTGGTCATGGGCAGCCGAGGGGAGCCAATCTGAGGGGCGGAAAGCGCCCCTGCTATACTCCGCCACCGTCGCTCCCGCGGGCCCGTGGTGTAGCGGCCCAACATGCCAGCCTGTCACGCTGGAGATCGCCGGTTCGAATCCGGTCGGGCCCGCCACGATCCACTGACCCCTGCCGACCCTGCAACGGAGCGCGGGCGCATTGACGCGCGTGACTGTCCGGTGTATCACTAACGCACGCTACCGATAGAAGGCACTCAGCCTCCTGGGCAGCCCACGTGCGAGGTACCGGACAGATGGCCGAGGCAAGCCTGTACGACCGGCTCGGTGGCGTCTTCGCCATCGCGGCAGTGGTAGATCATTTCAGCGACGCGATCGTCAAGAACCCAATGGTCGGCCAGCAGTCGGCGAATCCTCAGCTCCGCGAGTGGCATACCAACAACCTGGGCCGCCTCCCCGGCCTGAAGTGGATGCGCACCCTCTGGGTCTGCGAGGTCGCCGGCGGCCCACAGAAATACGTCGCCACCCGGCCCGGAAGCACCGACCTTGGCCTCGAGGAGGCCCACCGCAAGCTGCGCATCTCGCCCCAGGAGTTCGACGAGGTGGCTGCAGAGCTGGGCCGCACGCTCGACACCGTCGGCGTGCCGGAGCGGGAGAAGGGCGAGGTCCTGGCCGCGTTCGCGGCGCACAAGGGCGAAGTGACCGAGGGCGCTCTGGCCTAGGGCCGTCGCCGCCCCGGCTCCGCCTTCTCGTCCATCTCGGCGACGTGCATCTCGTGATGCGCGAGGATCACTGACACGGCCTCGTCGACGTCATCCGTCACCGTGAAGAGGCCCAGGTCCTCGGGGCTGATCTTCTTTTCGGTCAGCGGGGTCTTCTTCAGCCAGTTCAGCATGCCCCGCCAGTAGGCCTTGCCGAAGAGGACGACCGGGAAGTGCTGCACCTTGCCGGTCTGGATCAGGGTCAGCGCCTCGAAGAGCTCGTCGAGGGTGCCGAAGCCACCGGGGAAGATGCAGAACGCCTCCGCGTACTTCACGAACATCGTCTTCCGCACGAAGAAGTAGCGAAATTCCATCCCGAGCGTCACGAACTCGTTGAGCCCCTGCTCGAAGGGCAGCTCGATGTTGCACCCGACCGATACGCCGCCCGCTTCGCGAGCGCCGCGGTTGGCGGCCTCCATGATCCCCGGACCACCGCCGGTGATGATCGCGTA
>Ga0310810_10009359_pt1 | contig 11320 bp, 5 predicted proteins | sample NCmetagenome_FD_207641 | JGI IMG/M metagenome (GOLD analysis project Ga0310810, IMG submission 207641) | Soil microbial communities from experimental microcosm in Duke University, North Carolina, United States - NC | ecosystem: Engineered > Artificial ecosystem > Soil microcosm > Unclassified ... | reverse complement strand
TTGGGGGGTGCCAGCGCGAGCAGGCACACCCCTTTTTTTTGGCCTACTCCGCGGGCTGGGCGCGACCGCCCGAGACGGGTTCGGCTGCGGCGACCCGCGGACGGATGCGCCCTTCGCCCAAGAGCAGCAGGATCGGGGCCGCGATGAAGATCGAGGACGAGGTTCCGATCACGATGCCGATCAGCAATATGATGGCGAACTCTCTTATGTCGCCCGTGCTCATGAGAGCGAGCGGCAGAATGGCCAGGAACACCGTGGTCGAGGTGGCGATGGTTCGAGAGAGCGTCTCGTTGATGCTGCGGTCGATCAGCTCGCGCAGAGTCATCCTGCGGAACAGGCGCAGGTTCTCACGCACGCGGTCATAGACCACGACCTTGTCGTTGATCGAGTAGCCCATGATGGTCAGGATCGCGACGATGCTGGTGGTGTTGAACTGGAACTGGGTCAGCGCATACAGGCCGACGATCTTGGTGATGTCGAGGATCAGCGTCATGGTCGCCGCGACGCCGAACTGCCACTCGAACCGGAACCAGATGTAGAGCAGCATTGCTCCCAACGCGACGCCGAGCGCTTTCATGCCGTCGCTGAACAACTCACCGCTGACGGTGGCGCCCACCGCGTCCACGGCCTGGATGGTGGTGCCGGGGAATTTCGTCTGCAGAGTGGTGCGAACAGTGGTTGCGGCCGCCTGTTGCGCCTGATCGTCGCCCGTCTGGCGTTCGAGCCGAATGGCGACGTCCTGCGGCGTGCCGAACTGTTGTAATTCGACGTTGCCGAGATTGAGTTTCGCCATCTCGGCGCGCAACGCCTGGAAGTCGACGGCCTGCGGCATGTGCGCCTGAATGGCGATGCCGCCGCGGAAGTCGATGCCGTAATTGGGGCCGGGATAGGTGAACAGGATGAGCGAGCCGATGCTGAGCACGGCCGAGGTGATGAGACCGGCGTGGCGGCCCTTCATGAAGCCGACGGTGGTGTCGTCCTTCACGGGACGCGGACCCCACATGATTGGCGAGTGGGTATCAAGCGTCTTCGGCCGCGTCCGCCGATACCAGGCGGCGATCATCAGACGCACCAGCACGACAGCGGTGAAAAATGAGGTGATGATGCCGAGGCTGATGGTGATGGCGAAGCCGCGCACCGGTCCCGAGCCGAGCCCGTAGAGGATCACCATCTTGAGCAGCGTCGTCGCGTTGGCGTCGAAGATGGTCGACATGGCCTTCGTGAAGCCGGTGTGGATCGCGGCGAGCGCGGTTTTCCCCTTTCGCGCTTCTTCTCGTATGCGCTCGTTGATCAGCACGTTAGCGTCCACCGACATGCCTACGGTGAGCAGGATGCCGACGATGCCGGGAAGCGTGAGGCTCGCCTGCAAGAGCGAGAGCGCGCCTATCAGGAGCGCGAGGTTGATGATCATGCCGAGCGACGCGAAGATGCCGAACAGCCGGTAGAAGTAGAGCATGAAGGCAATGACGAGGCCGCCGCCGATGGCGCAGGCATAGACGCCCACCCGGATCGCGTCGGCGCCGAGGTTCGGGCCGACCGTGCGCTCTTCGAGCACCTTCAAGGGTGCGGGCAACGCGCCGCCGCGCAACAGGATTGCAAGATCGTTGGCGGTCTGTGTCGTGAAGTTGCCGCTGATCTGACCGCTGCCGCCCAGAATCGGTTCGCGGATGACGGGAGCGGAAATGACGCGGTTGTCGAGCACGATGGCGAAGGGCCGGCCGACATTGGCCTTGGTGATGTCGCCAAATTCGCGCGCGCCGCGGGTGTCAAAGACGAAATTCACCACCGGCTCGCCCGAACGCGGATCGAAGGCAGACGACGCCGAGGTCAGGCGGTCGCCGGCCACCGCAACGCGACGCTGCACCAGATAGGGGACCTGGGTCCCCGTCTTGTCGACTTCGTAGAGCAGCTCGTCTTCCGGCGGTACGCGCCCTTGCGCGTTGGCCGGCACCTGGGCGGTCGTATCGACGAGGCGGAAGGTCATCTTGGCCGTGGTGCCAAGGAGGGTCTTGATCCTGTCCGGGTCCTGAACGCCGGCAAGCTCGACGATGATGCGGTCGGTGCCCTGCTTTTGGATCGAGGGTTCCGCAACACCGGTCTGGTCGATGCGGCGGCGGACGATCTCGATTGTGCGGGTGACGACGTCATCGGTGCGGCCCCTGAGCGCCGCTTCCTCGGGCTTCAGCGTAAGGGCGCCGTTGCCGCCCTCCGTCACCGAATATTCCGGCGCCAGGCCAGTGCCGGTGATGGGCAGGAGCACGCGGCGGGCATCGGCCACCTTGTTGGGATCGGTGATCCTGAGAGCGACCGAATCGGCCACAAGGCGCAGGTCGGTGTACTGGATGCGGGCGGTGCGGAGCGCGCTGCGGATCTGGTCAAGCGTGGCCTGGGCGCGTTCCTTTTCGGCCGCCGGGATGTCGACCTGGAGCTGGAGGTAGGTACCGCCCTTAAGGTCCAGCCCAAGGTAGATCTGCTGCGAGAAGGGGATGTAGCGGAGCGCCTGCGGGGGCAGGACGTTCGGGAGCGCCGAGAGCACCCCGATGAGGACCGCGATAATGATGGCAGCCACCTGCCAGCGCTTGTAGATCATGGGATTCTCTTCCGGACCGGACCGTCATAATCGGGAAAACGCGCGAACATAGCCCAAGGGCAGGCAAAGGATAACCCCGGCCGCCCGGCGGGCGGCCATCGCCCGGGCCGTTTGCAACGTTGTGACATGGGTAAAGAATAATGCGTCGGCGGGGGTTAGCCCAGGGGCGACGCATCAATTTGGCCTGAAAGGTCCACCGAAAAAGTGGCGAAGATGTTGAATGCGCCCCCTCTTCTTCGACCCTGTTGGTCGTCGCTGCGTGCTCTTGGTCATCGAAGTGGCGACTAACGATTACACGCGGGCGCTGAGTGCCAATTTGGCGTTGTGATAACCATATCCGCTGTCTAGCCTAAGCAGGCTGGTCGAGGGGGACTTCCGGCAAAAGAAAAAGGTGGCGACGCGGCCGTCTTGGTTTCGCGGGACGCGCCCGTGCGTGGGGGCATTCGTGGCAACGCTGACCGGCGACGCCGGCAACAACACCCTGACCGGCACGAGCGGCAACGACTCCATCAGCGGGCTGGATGGAGACGACAAGCTCAACGGCGTGAACGGGAACGACAGCATCGACGGAGGCGATGGCAACGATTCCCTCAGCGGCGACAACGGCAATGACACCGTCCTGGGTGGACCGGGCGCCGATACATTGGCGGATTGGCTCGGCGCGAATTCGCTCGATGGCGGATCCGGCAACGACAGGTTTGTGGGTGTCGCGTTCAGCGGGACGAGTACCGGTGCCGACACGATCACGGGCGGTACCGGTTCCGACGTCTATGCGGTGGCAGTCACCATCGGTACTGCACCTCTCGCAGATACGATAATCGACTTTGAAACCGGAACGGGCGGGGACGTCATTGACGTCAGCGGCGTGTCTTTCGGCCTGCCGGATCCCGACAGCAACAACAATCCCTTTGTCGGGCTCATACGGCTTGTACAAAGCGGCGCCGATACGCTTTTTCAAATAAATCTCAACGGCAACGGAAGCGCCTCCGATTGGAGAACCGCTTTAACTCTGAAGAATACAACCAAAGGAGCATTCACAGCCGCCAACTTCACCGGCCATCTCTACAACTTCGACCCGCAAACGACAGGCGTCGTTCATACCGGCGATGCCGGCAACAACAGTCTCGTGGGTCTGAATGGGGACGATACCGTCTTCGGAAATGACGGCAATGACTCGATTGGCGGCTTGGATGGGAACGACCTTCTTTCCGGTGGCAACGGCAATGATCTGATTTATGGAGATTCCGGCCAGGACACGCTCTTGGGCGGAGCCGGCAACGACACATTTTACTATCCCTCCGGTAACGACAGTGTGGACGGCGGCGATGGCAACGACTCCATAAACTCCGGCACGGGCAACAACACGATATTGGGCGGTGCCGGCGCGGACAGCATCGACGACGTCTACGGCGCAAACCTGGTCGACGGGGGAGACGGCGACGACCGGTTTATCAACGTCTCGTATACCGACTCGACTGAGGGAAGCGACACGTTTTCGGGAGGTGCGGGACGGGACATTTACGTATTCCCGTACCAGTCTCTGACGGGTCCCATCACCAGCGATCGGATCGCCGATTTCCAGACGGGCGCCAGCGGCGATGTTCTGGATATCGCCAATCCCATGGTGCAACTGAGCGGGTTTCCGGAAAACGCAAATGCGTTTTTGGATGGCTATCTTCGCCTGCTTCAAAATGGGCCTGACGTTCTGCTGCAAGTCGATGCGAACGGCCCGACCGGCGGCAGCATTTGGACAACGCTGCTCACCTTGCAGAACTGCCTTGCCAGTTCCTTCACGGCGGACAATTTCGCGGCTCCCAACGATTTCAATCCGCAGAGCCGGATGGGAAGCAGCCTGACCGGAGACTCAGGCGCCAATACGCTTGTGGGTTCACCGAATAACGACACGATCTCCGGTAACGCGGGGAATGATTCCATCGACGCCGCCGCGGGAAACGACAGCATCGATGCCGGTGACGGCAATGATTCCGTCAACGGCAGGGCCGGCAACGACACCATCTTGGGTGGCAATGGCAACGATGGCCTCGGAGGCTTCGACTACACAGGAAACGATTGGCTCGACGGCGGCGCCGGTGACGACACCTTAACCCCCGGCGGAGGCGACAACACGCTCATCGGCGGGCTCGGCATGAACTTCCTTTATGGCGGGCCGGGAGCCAACCTTATCGACGGAAGTCAGGGCAACTCGGATCGCCTGCTCTATACCTTCAACACAGACGGCGTTGACGCAAACCTCACTCTGGGCCGAGCAATTGGTCCCGGAGGAAACATCGAGACGCTCATCGGAATCGAACGGGTATACGGAGGCCAGGGTAACGACACACTCACCGGCGATCAATTTTCGAACTTCCTGGCCGGCGAGGAGGGCGACGATTCCATTTTCGGAGCCGGAGGCGACGATTCTCTGGAAGGATATACCGGAAACAACACGCTCGATGGCGGCCCGGGTATCGATTCCGCGTCGGGTTGGTTTCAGACTTCCACAACGGACTTCTCTTTCACGTTCCAATCCGGTGGGACAAACAGCATCGGATCCAGCCTCTTCTTAAATATCGAGAAGCTGAATTTTTCATCGGGCTCCGGGAACGATTCGATTGTCGGAGGCAGCGACAACGACACCCTGCTTGGGTTTACCGGCAACGATTCCATAAACGGGGCGGACGGCAATGACTCGCTCTCGGGAGATAGCGGTAACGACACGCTGACCGGCGGGGCGGGTCACGACACGTTCTCCGCAGCCACCTTTGGCGGCGGCATCACCCACATTACGGACTTCGGCGTCGACGACCTGATTCAGCTCAATCCGAGTTCGACGTTTCTCGGAACCGCCCCTTTTACGCACGCGTACGGCCAGGTCCGGTATTTCGTTTCCGGACCGGATACGAGGCTCGATTTCGATACGAACTCCGACGCGGTCGCCGATTGGACAATTGTCCTGGACAATTTCCAGCTGGCCCTGGGTGAGACGTTCCCGTTTTCCCATTTGCTGGTGGTCCCCCAGATCGTCACCGGCTCTGCCGGCAATGACGTCCTATCGGGGACCATTGGGGCCGACACCATCTTCGGTGCGGACGGCAACGACACGATCACCGGCAATGCCGCCAACGATTCGCTGTCGGGTGACAACGGCAACGACAGCGTTTCAGCCGGCGACGGCAACGATACCGTCGCCGGCGGCGCCGGAAACGATACGTTGCTCGGCGACAATGGCAACGACAGCATCGATGGAGGAGACGGGAACGATTCGTTTTACGGCAACACGAGCGTCGGAAACGACACCGTTCTCGGAGGTGCCGGTGACGACACGTTCTACGATGTTCAGGGCGCCAATTCCCTCAGTGGAAACGACGGCAACGACATCTTTCTCGGAGTCTCGGAAAACACGCCGTTCGTTGGACATCCGGGTGCGGATACGATCAGCGGCGGTCCCGGCAACGACACATTTGAACTGACGATCTCTCCCTATTACCCGCTTGTCCCGGACACGATCGCGGATTTTCAGACAGGCCCACAAGGCGACCTTGTCGATCCTACCGACGATTCCCTTTACTGGCAGTTCTACGATCTCAACAGCAACCCATTCTACAATGGCTTTCTGCGCCTCGTGCAGAGCGGTCCGGATACGCTTTTGCAACGCGACCAAGATGGTCCGAACGGCAATTCCGCCTGGGTTACCATTCTCACACTTCAAAATACGATCGCCACGTCGTTCACGGCCGAGAACTTTTTGAGTCCCTTCGGCCGTCACTTCAATCCGCAGCCCGGCCCCAGCATCAATTTCAGTGCCGACAACGGCGACAACACGATCTGGGGTTCTGCGCTCGGAGATACGATATTCGGCAACGGCGGCGATGATTTCCTTTATGGCGAGCCGGGTGATGACAGCCTTGTCGGTGGAGATGGGTTCGATCACCTCTATGGCGGGAGCGGAAACGACACGCTGATTGGCGGGCCTGTCGGCTACGAGCTGAACGGCGGCCCCGGAAATGATTTACTCGACGGAAGCGCTTATCCCGCTCTCGCTATTTTCCAAACAGACACACAAGGCGTCTATGCAAATCTGACTACGGGACTCGCTGTCGGACCGGGCTCCGGCAACGATACGCTCATCGGCATCCGGGATCTCTGGGGCGGCAAAGGCAATGACACGCTCATTGGAGATGCCCTTTCAAACGGCTTACTGGATACCGACAACTCGGATGACAGTATCTCCGGGAACGATGGCAATGATTCGATCTGGTCTCTCGGAGGAAATGACACGATCGACGGCGGCGCAGGGATTGACAAGCTGCAATTGAATGGCTTTAGCGGCGATTATTTCATCACGCAGAACGGTTTCACACTCACCTTTGTTGATACGCGAACGGGCTCGAACGATGGAACCGACATCGTTTCCAATGTCGAGCTCTTTCAGTTTTCACCTGGCATTATAATCAGTCTGGCTCAGCTTAACATCTCTCTCGCGATTGAGTCCGCAGGGTCCACAACTCTGTTAACAACGAGCGGTCATTTTTATCTGCGGGACAGCGGCGGCGCGGGGCCGACGCTCAAGATGGGCGGGAATGATGTGGTCGCCGGGCAGTTCGGGGCGTGGACGCCGATTGCGGCGGAGACGACGGGCTCAGGCTACGAGGTTGCCTGGAAGGTGACCGGCGCCAATCAGTACTCGGTGTGGACCACAGACGCGAACGGCAACTACACCGGCAATCTGGTTCCGGGCGTAGCAGGAAGCGATCCCGTTCTTGTCGCGACCGAATCGTTCTTCCAACAGGACATCAATGGCGATGGTGTGATCAGCAGTGCGTACGTACCGATCGAGACTCACGGTGCGACCACACTGGCGACAGCGAACAGCCACTTCTATTTGCAGAACGGCGCGGGTTCGGGACCGAGCGTCAAATTCGGCGGCGCCGATGTCGTCGCCGGCCAATTCGGGGCCTGGACGCCGATTGCGGCGGAGACAACAGGGTCAGGCTACGAGATCGCCTGGAAAGTCACCGGCGCCGATCAGTATTCGGTCTGGAGCACGGACGCGAACGGCAATTACACCGGCAATCTGGTGCCCGGCGTGACAGGCAACGACCCTGCTCTCGTCGCCACCGAAGCGTCCTTCCAGCAGGACATCAATGGCGATGGCGTGATCAGCAGTGCGCACGTGCCCATCGAGACGCACGGCGTGACGACGCTCGCGACAGGAAACAATCATTTCTATCTGCAGGACAACAACGGCGCGGGGCCGAGCCTCAAAATGGGCGGCAACGATGTATCGGCCGGTCAGTTCGGCGGTTGGACTCCGATTGCGGCGGAGACGACAGGCTCAGGCTACGAGGTCGCCTGGAAGGTGACCGGCCTCAATCAGTATTCGGTGTGGAGTACCGACGCGAACGGCAATTATCTCGCCAATCTGGTGCCGACGGTGACGGGGAACGACCCTGCCCTTCTTTCCACCGAAGCCTCTTTCCAACAGGATCTCAACGGCGACGGCTTGATCAGCGCCGGACACACAGCCATCGAAACGCACGGTGTGACGACACTGGCGATGGGCAGCAATCATTTCTATCTGCAGGACAACACCGGCGCGGGGCCGAGCCTGAAACTCGGCGGCGCCGATGTGTCGGCGGGTCAGTTCGGCGGTTGGACGCCGATTGCGGCGGAAGCTACCGGGTCAGGCTATGAGGTTGCCTGGAAAGTCACCGGCGCCGATCAGTATTCCGTCTGGGGCACGGACGCGAACGGCAACTACACCGGCAATCTGGTGCCATCCGTGCCGGGGAACGACCCTGCCCTTGCCGCCATCGAAGCGTCCTTCCACCAGGACCTCAACGGCGATGGTTTGTTCTAAAGCCGTAGTGGCTTCGCCGAACTGAGCCGCGTCTTAGACCGTCGCGAGCGGCCCACCCTCGTCCCCGGCGCCCTCAACCCAGTCTTCCTAGCGCCTGCGCGGTCAGATTGACCTCCGAAACGAGATTGTCGCTGTCAGCTACAGACTGAATACGCGGATACTCCCATAAGCTGAAAGATATTCGCCAATTCTTCAAATTCCTGTCGAAGAAAAACGAGACGGTCATATATGACGTCAATCGCCGTTTGCGACATGTCGACGTTGAATACGACGCCGCGGAAGTTGATCCGAAGTCCGAGGCCAGAGCCCGCTTTGATGATGTGACCTGGGCCAAATTATCTCGGTAGCGCTTACATTCGATGAACCCGCCCAATGATCGACTGAATAATTCTTTCGTAGCCTCATCCAGTCTGAAAAAATCAGACATGGTCAGCCGATCAGACGAAAGCGGAGTAGCGAACTTGCTCGGCGCATTTCGAGGCAAGACAAAATGGTGCCTCAATTCAGATCGCGGGCGAGCATCAGCTTGAACGTGAGATTGTCGGATCCCGCGGTCAAACCCCACCCGATGCCCGCTTCGATGTCGAAGGGTTCGCCGGAATAGTCCATGACAGCGTAGATTTGATGCGACTGCTGGTCCGCCGGCAGGAAGCGATGGATCGGCCCGAAGTCGGCATACCACTCGGTGGCGACCGCCCACGTCTTGGAAAAATTGTACGCGACGCGAGTCGACGGCGCGAAATCGAGATTCTTGACGCCTTGATAAGAGTTGTCGAGGATCGGATTGACGAAGATGTCCCAGGCGCCAAGGTGCATGCCGAGGATCGGGCGGATTTCGGACGTATAGCGCTCCGAGTCCCAATGCTTCGAATTGAAGCTGAATTCGAAATTCACCGCATAGACGAACATACGGTCGTCGGCGTGAGGCACGGCGAAGAGTTCGCGCAGCTTCCACCCATTGAGCGTGCCGCCGCGCGGGTCGGTGACGCTATAGAGCGGAAGATAAAGCCCCTGCTCGAACCAGTCGGTGACCCCGAGCGCCCATTCCGTGACGCCGTTGTAGCTGTGACGGGGGACGAGACCGCCGGGAAACGCCGGGGTCCTCGAACCGCTTGCAATATAATTGTTGTGCCAAGTCAGATTGAAGACACCGACATCGACTATGCCCCCGTCATAGACCTGAATTTCGTCCGTCTGCGCTGCGGCTTGCAGCGGCCAAAATGCGACGAGCGCCAACACCAAAATCGCCAGAAAACGCGCCATGTGGCGCGCAGCCTCATTCGTCATCTCCTCCCCCAGATTGATCTATGTCCCGCGAGCTAGCACGGAGGGCCCAGAAGAGGTCAGTTGGAAATTTGTAATGTCATTTGTCGGCGTGGCTGGGCACACCTGAACCGAACCAACATTACCGAGGCGGTAACCTCCGAATCTTGCGTGCGCCGATTCACAGTTTCGATTGATGGGTGATACTATGTAGCAGAAGAATTCACTGAGGGATTAGCCAAGGAGCTACGTCATGATGAAGCGCATCCTCCAGCTTGGTATCGGAATCTTCGCAGCACTTGTTGTATATGCGGGACATGCCACTGCTGCTCCTGCCGAGCGGTTTGAAGTCACAAGCATCAAAGCGGTGCGGCCGACATTGGTGAACACGATAGCGGCATTGCAAAAGAACGATGCGAAGGGAGCGAAAACGGCGTTCGATGCCTATGACTCGGCCTGGAACGGCGTCGAAGTCTACATCAACACGCGCAGCAAAGACTTGTATGATGCGATTGAGCACAACTATCAGGCCAAGATCACGAAAGCCCTTGAGAGTCCCAATCCGGATACCAAGGCGATCCTTCCGGATGCACAGGCCATGCTCGCGAAATTCGACGACGCGATCAAACTCGTCTCGACTTCCGCTCCGCTTAATCCGCTCTACGATGATGTCGCGCGGCTCCGGATTGTACGCGCACCCTTGCGGGAGGTGGAGCCCGCATTGAAGACTGGGGACATAGCGAAGGCCCGCAAGTCCTACACGGCATTCGACGACAAGTGGGACAGCATCGAAGATCTGATCAAGGACCGCTCTGCCGACTCCTACACGGCGATTGAGAGCAATATGATCAAGATCGAACGGGCGCTGATGGCCGCCAAGCCGAACGCGACTGAAGTCACTGCTTTGGTCAAAGACGTGATGGGCAGATACAACGACGCGCTTGCGCAAGTGGCAAAAGACGCAAGGGGCCGCTGATCGCGTAGCAACTCATGGTAAGCGAAGTGGACCGCGTCGAACGCCTTCGCCGCTGGTTGCTCGGCGTGCTCTCGCTCGGGCTTCTCGGCACGGTGACGGAGCTTCTGTTTCTCGAGCATTGGGAGCAGCCGCTGCAACTCGCTCCGTTGCTGCTGATCGCGGCCGCATTCGCTGTTGTGTTCTGGCACTACAGGCGCGGCGACGAAAAGAGCCTGCGATGGTTCAAGATCGTCATGATCCTGTTCGTGCTTTCGGCCTTCATCGGTATTGCCGCCCATTTCGAAGGATCCGCCGAGTTCCAACTCGAGCTCGATCCTTCGATCGGGATGTTGGACCTGCTGATGAAGATCATTCATGCCCAGGCTCCGCCTCTGCTCGCTCCGGGAATGATGCTGGTATTCGGGTTGATCGGCTTGGCCTACGTGTACTCCGATGCGCGGTATAGAAGGAGTGAAGTGAAATGATGAGGACAATCCATCTCGTGAGCCAAGCGGTCATGGTCACCTTTGCGCTGTTGGTGATGCTCGGCTCTCCTGCGACGGCACAAACGGGACTGATCGACGTCAATATGGCGAGCGAGGCCCAGTTGGCGCAACAACCGCATATGACGCCTGCCATAGCAAAGGACCTG
>Ga0310810_10009358_pt1 | contig 11320 bp, 6 predicted proteins | sample NCmetagenome_FD_207641 | JGI IMG/M metagenome (GOLD analysis project Ga0310810, IMG submission 207641) | Soil microbial communities from experimental microcosm in Duke University, North Carolina, United States - NC | ecosystem: Engineered > Artificial ecosystem > Soil microcosm > Unclassified ... | reverse complement strand
GCGACAAAAATTCCTCACCCGTAAGCAGTCATTCCTGCGCTATCTGCTCGACGATCGCGACCTCACCGGCGCGCCCGCACTGGTGGATTTCGCGCTGAGCGACGTCATGCTCGGCGCCGCGGCGCGCTATCTCGAAATGGTGCCGCTTCTCACTCGTGTCGATCTGATGTATTCGCTGCCGCGCGACGCAGACACGAAGATCGAAAGCCAGCTCTTTCACCTCGATCACGAGGGCATCACGCAGATCAAGTACTTCATCCACGTTTTCGATGTCGGCGAACATGAGGGGCCGTTCACGTTCATTCCGGCCGACGCCACGGCGCGGATAATTCGCGACGTGCGAGCGCTTCGGCGGAAACGACAGACCGGAGCGGAGGTCGAGCTGCGGCGCTACTCGGATGAAGAGATCGCGACCGTGGGCGGAGCCGACGACATCGTGACCGTGACCGGACCTGCGGGCGCCGGCGTTGCGGTTGACACGTCACGCTGCCTGCACCTGGGCAGCCGCGTCGATCCGGGATCGTTCAGGCTGTGCCTCTACATGCAGTACTGCACGACGCGGGAGATCACGAACGTCTACGACGTCGAGCGCTTCAAGCACGATCCCGTCAAGTTCCTCGCCGTGAAAGACAGCATCGTGCCGGGACGCGCCCGCGCAGCCGATTACTACAGCCAGATGATGGGGTAACTCGCGGTGCGACGGGACGACGGTGCGAGGGTGCGAGGGTCCGGTGCGAGGGTCCGAGGGTCCGGTGCGAGGGTCCGAGGGTCCGGTCACCCTCGCTCCATCGCACCGTACTAAACGGCGACATCCACGAGCTCAAGTCCCTCACGCTCGACGTAGCGGTACACGTCCTCACCCTGCTGCATCAGCACATCGTACTTCTCGAGCAGGCGAAACGCGCGCGCCGGCTCGCACGCCGGGATGTGCGGCCCCAAGTCGTTGCGCAGGAAGAACGCATTGACGCCGGCAGGCTCGACGGCAACGAGCCGGTATCCTTTGCGGGCGCTCACTCGTGCCAGCGCCGCAAGCGAGGCGCCGTAGTAGATCGAGTGATGCTTGCGCCGGTCGAACACAGGATCGTAGGGAATCGTGACCGCACGCTCAGGGCCGAACATCGAGTTGTATTCGAGGATCACGACTCGAGGTGAGCAGGCGGTCATCGCCTCCCAAATCCAGTAGTCGCTTCCATCCAGATCGAGGCTGAAGAGATCGACCTCGCCCGCAAGCCCGTGCTCGGTGATCAGCTCGTTGATGTTCTCGCGGGTCACCCAGGCCGCGACCGCCTTCACGGTCGGGAAACGCCGCCCGACCTGAATCATGTGCTCGGCGTGTCCATCGACCATCAGGCCCGACCACCCGCACTCGCGCGCGAGGAACCCGGAGTTGCCTCCACTCAGCCCCGATCCGATTTCGACGAAGCGCCGGCAGGTCGCGCCAACGTCGTCGAGGAGTGCCAGCGTCAGGCCATCCTCCTGGTTCTGCGAGCTGATGCGGAACCGCCGGGCCGTCAGCCGTTCTGGGTAGGGCAAGCTCTCGGCATCCAGGTAGCGCTCTCGCAACAGCGCGTTCACGGCGGGCTCGACGTGGCGCGTGCGCTGCCAGATCTTCTCGATGCCATCGAGCTGCCGCTCGATCCGCGTCAGGCGCCGGTTGATGTCGGCAATCGCCTCCTGCGGGGGCCCGCCGCCGAGCGCTGCGCGGAGGCGTTGCAGCAGCGATCGCCTCGCGGGTGATGTGGGGTTCGTCATTCTTCTACTGGACGACCTCGAAACGCTGGACGTCTATTCGCCCGGTGTCCTCAACGGCCGCATGGACGACGATAGCGCGAACGCGATCGCGAGTCGGCGTGCGGAGACGATATTCCCACGTCCGGCCCCGTGGATCTCTCGTCACCTGCTGTGCGTCGGTCAGCCCGAGTTCCGCCTCGACCTGCTGCCGCATCGCTTCGTCCACGTCTGCTTTCCATCGGATGTCGAACGGCAACGACAGCGGCGCGACCGCGGCATCCGCGGCTTCGTCCACCGTCGCTCGCGCCTCACCCGCCGGATTGAATTGCCGTTCGAACAGTGCGTAGGTCCACGCGGGGTCGAACTTCGGATCGTCGGGCTTCGTGCGCAGCGCTACCGACCGCAGCGCGATCATCAGCGGAGTCTGCACGACCGCAGATCCGCCGAGATCGGCATAGCGGTCGGTCCATTCGAGATGAAAATCCCATGCGGTGTCGCGAAGGTACACATCCGTCTCCGCCACGCGCACCGTCCAGGCCGCCACGAGCATCGCCGTCACGGCGATGGGCACGTAGGGTCCAACTCCAGCCGGACCCACAGCGTCGCGCCCGGCTTCAACCGGATCCACACGCTCCAACATCGTGGCCACGGCGACGAACAGGAGCATCGCATAGCCGACACCAGCCGAAAGCCCGATGCGATCGCGGGTGTAGAGGAAGCCCAGGAAGCTTCCAAGGATCAGGAAGAGGAGCCCACAGGTGCGCAACAGTCGATCGCGCTCCGAGATCGGTGGGAAGCGAACGAAGCTCACCACAATCACCAGGGTCGTGAGCAACGAGGAGAGCACGTGGACCCATTGCCACAACGCGGTCTCGCCGCGAAGGAGTGAGGCGATGAACCTGTACGTCCCGGCGCGCGGTTCAGAGAACAGAACCGTGAGCAGGCTTGCGACGACGTTGTAGATCCAGAACAGCCACGGTGCATGCTCGAAGAGATTCCGCAACCTCTCTGGCGTCGCGTCCGAGAAGCCGAGACCAGTACCAACGTAGCTGGCCGCAAGCGACACCGGTGTCCCCAGCCACACGCGAGCGGCGGCGTAGATGACGAACGCCATCACGGCGCTCGCCACGCCGCGAATGCTGGCGCCGGGGGCGCCACGCCACCACAACACGACGAGCAGCGGCAGGATCATCAGGCTGGACTCGAGCAGGAAGAGCGCCACGAGCGTCAGCGGGAGAAAGATCCAGTCGAATCCGCGCGTTCGCGGATGAAAGGCCAATGCCATCGCTGCGAGCTGCAAGACCAGAGCACCCGAGTAGGCATTCAGCGGAACGAACAGAAAGAGCACGTGAGACGTGTGAAGGCCGACCAGGCAACTCAGGGCCACCACCGCGGCGACGCCGCGGCGCAGCCCGATCGGCTGAAAGAGCCACATCAGCAGCGCAAGAACGGCAGCGAATTGCACGAGCACGAGCGCCTGGTACACCCCGAGGTGAAGACCGACGGCCTGGTACGTCGCCTTGAGTGCCAGCGTCAGCAGTGGCCGGTATTCCACGCCTCGGCTGAACGCATAGTGGACGTATTGCCCCCACGACCAGGTGGTGGCTTCGCGCAGGTTGTTATGGACGTCGACGTACGGCCAGGAGATGGTGAAGAACGTCAGCCCCGACACCGCGAGGCAGCCGGCTGTCCACGCGATAGGAAGCCAATGGATCCGTAGCCGGGAAACAGACAACGACATCAGCGATAGCAGGGCCACTGCTTGGGTCCATACCCGCGCTGAGGGACCCGATCGTTTCGCACGAGAATCAGATAGCGATCGTTGTCCTCGATGGATCCGGCGACGTGGTAGTCGCGCTTCACGAGATCGAGCGCCTCGGGGAAGGCCTCACGCGCGTTGCGCTCGGATTTCTCGCGCGTGAACACGACCGGCGGTTGCACGCGACCGATCTTCGCCAGCTCCATCTCGCGCTCGAACGGTAGCCCACTGAATTGCGACAGATAGAACACGTGGCGGCCCGCCATGAGACGTTCTGAATAGTAGTAAATCTCCGGTGCAAACCACAGCACAAGAATCCGATCCGTTTCCGGAACGCACTCCCGTGCGTACGCGGCCAGGCGAAGCGTGACCTCGGGATGGCGATTGCGCCAGTAGTCGATCGGGGGCGACGACATCAGCCGGCCGGTCACTTCTTCCCACGCCCCGCGCGCGCGATCGAGCGATTCCCATTCTCCTGCGAGCCACGTGATGCGTTCACCGGACTGCCCCGCTACGGCGAGGCTCTTCATGAACATCAGCACGACGACGACGGCGATTGCGCGCACCAGCCATCGGCCCGCCCGCTGCATCGTCGCAGTCACGTGCTGAAGTGACGCGGCAATGATGCCAAGAAGAATCGCCGGCAACACGATCGCGTCGCCCGCGCGAATGTGGAAAGGTGTCCGAAGCACGCCGAAGTTGACAATCAGCGCGAACACCGCGAACGCGATGAGCTGCGTCCGCGTCACCTTCTCAGGCAAGTATTTCCTGGCTGTCACAGCGACGGCCGCCGCCGGCAGCGCGAACAACAGAATCGTCGCCGCCTCTCCGGCCGCGCCCTGCTCGTCCAGCGCCCGCAGCCATCGCACGCGCAGCCACCAATGCTCGAACCGGCGACGCTGCGATTCGGGCCAGTTCGACGATGACACTCGGGCGGCGCCGCGCTCGATGCCGTCGGTATCCTCCAGGATCGGCTCCGCAATCAACTGCCGCAGCGCAGGCAGGGTGCGCTCAGAGGCGCGCACGGTCTGTGACACCTCGTCTCGTGTGGACGCGACAGTGAGACCGTACTCGGCGAGGACGCGCGCCCTCGATTCCGCGGAGCTGTCGTGAGTCCATCGCACGCCGAACGTGGGTGCATACGGCTCGGGCGTTTCGACGTCGATCAGATCGGACACTCGAAGGACGGGCCAGCGCGGAACGGTTTGCCCGGTGACGTGCTCCTCGACAGCAGCGATGGTGCCACTCTCGACGAACCGGCCAAGCCCGCCGAGTTGGACTGAGGCATAGATCAGCCACGGCGCGATCAGCGCGAGGGCGACGATCCCCGCCCGGGCGCAGGCGGCCATCGTCTGCCGGCTGAGCCCGTGCGCGCTGATCATCACGAGGATGACACCCATCGCGACGTAGGCGCCGTGATCGGGACGCCAGTAGAACGCAATCGCCGTCCACAGTCCGAGCGCGACGGCTCGCGCGGCAACCGGCTTGTCCGAGTAGCGCCACCACAACACTGCCGCGACGGCGTACACGATCAACTTCGGGTAGCCATAGCCGCGCGGCATGGCGACGAGGAACACGATCGCCGAGAGCGCGGCCGCGAGGATCGAGTCGGTCAGGCGTTTGACCAGTGCAAAAGCGAGAAACGTGCTGATGCCAACCATGACCGCAATCACGAACGCTTCGGCGAATAAGCGATAGCCGAACAACTCCTGCGCCGCGGCGCTCACCGCGTACATCAGGACCATGCCGTAATCGAAGAAGTCGCGGATGGGCCGGTCGCCGCCCAGGACCTGCAGGCCGTAGGCGCGGTGCATGAAGTCGTCGTTGACCAGGACCGAGGCGTAGAGCAGCTTGTGGAGAGCGGCGAGAACGGCGAGGCCCGCCCCGAGTCCGTACGCCCGTGATCGCATCGCGGGCACGCAGCGTATCACTTCCGGCAAGAGACGTACGGTGCGAGGGCACGAGGGTGCGAGGGTGCGACGGACCAACGGTCCAGGGCCTTCGCACCCCCGGACCGGACCGTCGCACCATCGCACCGTCGCCCCATCGCACCGCGCCTCTCACGCATGAGTTAGGATGATCGCGGTGAGTCACCGTGTCCGGGGGAACCTGCTCATTGCCGCAATCGGGCTGACGATCTTCGCCGGCCTCAACGCCACTTCCGGCCGCGTCGAAGCCAACGACGGCTTGGGCTGGGACGGCCGCCAGTACGAACACATGGTGACGACGCGCATTAAGGACGGCACGGTGGCGACGCAAACGCGACCGCTGCTGCCGCTGCTGACACGCGTCCCGTATCGCAGCGGCCTCGACGTCATCCCGGCGTTTCAGTTGATGAACTTCCTGTATGCCGGCGCGCTCTATTTCTTTCTCTGCCTGATTCTCGATCTCTACGACACGCCTGGAAACTACAAGGCGTACTTCGTGGCCACCGTCGCGCTGTGCATTGCCACGTCGAAGATGTTCGCGTTCTATCCGGTCCAGATCGATCTGGGCGCGCTCGCCGTGACCAGCGCCGCGGCCTATGTGCTGCTGACGCGCACCGGCTGGATCGCATGCGTGGCGGCACTGGCGGCAGTTGCGAGCCGAGAGTTCGGTGTCGCGCTGGCCTTCTTCGGCTTTCATCGGGAATTGCGGCGAGGCAGCGGCATCGCCAGATCGCTGCTGACCTACGCACCGGCCGTGGCCGCGCTCTTCCTCATTCGACAATGGGCGAGCGCCACGAATCTCGGCGATCGCGACCGGGCGCTGCTGACCGCCGGCGACCTCGCCGCCAACCTGGCGCTCTGGCGCGAGCCGGCGTTCGTCACCTTCTTCGTCTATTTCCTGGTCACGCTGCTTGGAGGGATCACGGTCCTTCTGATCTTGCGCGCGGCGTGGACCGTCCGGCAGTTCACGCGGATGCCCGAACTGGCGACGTTCATAGCACTGCTCGTCGGAGCAACGGCGATCGGCAACGCGGACATCTGGCGCTACCTGGTGTTCTTGCTGCCCGCCATCGCGATCCTCTACGCCCTGTATGTTCGCGACTTTCGCCCCGGAGCCGTGCTGTTATCGGCAGCGTTCGTGCTCACGCTCGCAACCCAGCAGCCCTTCCTGCGTCTGGACATGACGCACTATTTCCGCGACTGGTTTCCCGCATACGTTTACAAGACCGGGGACGCGACTCCGGAATTCTGGACGACGTGGTGGCGCCGAATCGGCCTCACCGTGGGCGGCGCCGTGGCCTTGGCTATCGTGCAGTGGTCGCAACGACGGCAAACCGAGGTAACGGAGGGCGCGGAGGAAACGGCTTAGCACGGAGAAACGGGGGAACGGAGGCATCACTGGTGGGCGCGACCACCGGTGATGCATCCTCCGATACTCCGTTGCTCCGTGGCAACCCGATCCCTCCGACTCCTCCGATCTCTCTACGTTTGCGCTCGCCCGCCGACGATCGTGCGCAACTTCGACTTCAGCGCAAACCCCGTCCGACGGATCTGTTTCACGATGCGCGCCGGACTCCGGTAAACGGCGATGCATCCGCAGACCCAGAGGACCACTCGAAGCGGATAGAGCGATAGCGGCATGCGCACGGGCACGCGGTGACCAGACGCCGCGAGCCGTTCGAGCGCGTCAGCAAGCACCGGTGTCGCCGCCACATCGATCCCGTGCGGCCGAATGAACGTCCGGACGAAGCGTGCGCAGGCTTCGCTGCCGATTGCGGGATCGGCGAGCGTCTCCCCGAGCTGTGCAGCATGTTCATGCAGACTTCTCGCGACGCGGAGGAACCCGCCATTCTCCGAGAGCAAATACCGAAAATGCAGCGTGCCGCCCTGCGTGTCCTGGAACTCGTCGGCCAGCACGGCGTGCACCGTACGGCCCACGATCGCGGCTTCGATCATCGCGGTCGTGTTCACGCCGACAACGGCCGCACTGTGGAACAGCGAATCGAAGTAGTCCTGGCGATCTGCCTCGTTGACCGGGTTCGCCACGCGCGGATACACCGCGACGCCGGGCATGCCGAGGTCGATGTCGCGCCAATGCGCCGCGTTGTACGGGTGCGGGCGCACCAGCACGCCGACCCCGGCCAGTGCACGAACCGCCCGGAGCGCATCAATCCATCGCCGGACGAACCCGACCTCGGCCTCGGGACCTGAAATCGATGCTGTCGATCCGACGAACAGGACGAAGGGCTTCGACGGATCCAGGCCGACCTTGCCGCAGAAGATGGAGCGATCGGTCGGTTGCCGGGTGAACCAGCGGTCGAATGGCTGTGCGCCGGTCACCACGATCCGATCGCGGGACGTGCCGTGGAACTCGACCGCTTCCGCCACCTGCTCCCGGTTCCACACCGCCACGACATCCGGCTGCACCCGCATCAACCCTTTCGTGGTCAGGTGGTCCCAACTCGCGACGCACAACGCCACGGGCGTTCCGACCGCCTGGGCGCTCTTGACCAGATCGACTTGTATGGACCGGTCGGTGACGAGCGGCGAGACCAGCAGCGCATCGGGCGCATTCGAGCGAATGAACTTCTCGATGATCGGACTGCTTGGAATCGCGCGCTCAGCGGCGAGGAACGGTGCGATTGCGCGGCTCGTCGCGCCCTCGCTCGCCGTCCGCCAGCAGCCGAGAAACGCGAACACCGGTGGAAGCACGTCGCGCATCCGGTTGCGCAGGTAGTTCGCGTCGGCAAACCGTGGATGTAGATACCGGAGATAGTCGATCGCGGCTCTGATCGCCTTCCCCACCACTGCCCACACATCGTCGCGGCGCGGCGCCTGGCCGAGCCAGGTGATGCCGTCCACGCCCGCGAGCGCCTCGGCTCCTTCCGGCTGTTTGTGCGGGCTCTCGAAGGCAATGTCAACGTGATGACCGCGCGCGACGAGCAGCCGCACAGCCGAATCGAAGTACCTCAGGTAGCCCGGATACTGCATGACGAACAGAAACCGGCGACGCGTCGTGCCGCCGCCAGGATTGAACACGCTCATCGAGCGCGCGCGCTCCGGATCGAAGCGCCGATCCACACGATCAGCGTGAGGACGGAGATTCCCACGCCCAGCCGGAAGCTGCTCGGCACATAGCGCAGCTCGAGCCGGTGGGAGCCGGCCGGAACTGGCACGGCGGTGAACGCCAGGTTGGCTTTCACCGCGGTCACCTCTTGCCCATCGACAAAGGCTTTGCGCTCTGGATAGAAGGGTTCACTCAGAAAAACGTACCCCGCAACGGGTGCGTTGACCGTCGCCGACAGGTGCCCATCGAGTGTGTCGCGATCGGCGAGCTCGATCGTGCCCGTGGCGTCACACGGCATCGTACCGGTAACCATTTCGCTGCCCGCTTCCGACTCGTCGATGGCTGCTGGTGGCTCCGTGATCTCACCTGTGGCGCGATCGACGCCGTGCGTGTCCTCGACTGCAGCGTCCTGCATGAGAGCGATCACGTTCGCTGTGGCGCGATCCTCCAGCGTATAGCGCCAGGTCCGGTCGTCCAGCGCGACCCCGTCCGCCAGGCCGTGCTGGTGCTCGAGGCTAAGGCGGTGATCGACGGCAAGCGCGGGCGACCACCGCACGTTGATGTAGGCGCGCGGCAGCAGCCGTCCGTCGCGATCGTAACGCGAGCGGAGGATGCGCTCGATAGCCGCGGCTTTCGTCATCATGGGGCCGCCGCACGTCCACCAAGCACGGGGACGCGCCGACTCGTTGCGATACACGTAGATGTCATCGGCGCGCGACACCAGCGTCAGTGACGACACGTCCAGCGGCGCACACGAGTACACGACTGACACGCCGGCGCCGTCGAGCAGATCGTGCCTCGCTGGAAAGACACCCTCGCTGTCGATCCCGTGAAACTGCCCGTCGTGAGGCAGAGGGTTTCCCGACGCCGTCACGTCAGCCCAGTCCGAGTAGTCACCCAGGATGATGCCGGCAAGCCCGTCGAGCGCCGGCTGGCTGTTGCGAAGCATCTCTCCGGCGCCGATGCGATTCTCGCAGGTCGAGATGGCGCGACCCTGAGCCGGCGGCCCCATCCACTCTCGCAAGTGCGCCGAGGTCTCCACCGACACGGGCGAAGCCGCACCGTTTGTGAATGCCGCGATCTCAGCGGCGACGAGCGCCACGACGATCGTCAGCGCAACTGTGGTTTTCGTGCGCGCGGCCATCCATCCAGCGAGACCAATACCAATGACGGCGATGGCGGGAAGCCATGGCCAGGCGGGAGCCGGCGGGTGCACATTGCCTGCAGCCGTAAGCGGGCTGACGACGAGGCCTGCCACGACAATCGCGAGCGCGCTCGGGGCAAGCCCCACCGCGAGGTCACGCCAGCGGCGAGCGTTCGCGAGCGCCATGAATCGTTCGAGGCCGATCCCGCCGAGCACCGCAAGGCTCATCGTCGCGAGGAACAGGATCCGGCCGGGGAAACGGAATCCAGGGAAGATGGCGTGGTGAAGCCGGTAGAACGGTAGCCCGGTCGTGGTCACCGCCACCGCGACGCAGGCAATCACACCAACGAAAACGGCGAGGCGCCGCCGGCGCGCATCGAAGAACGCGAGCGGCACCATCGCCATCAGCACCACGCCCACATATGCGACGGCTTCCGCCAGCCCACGCTGTGGCGGTTCCGAGGTGATGCCATCGAAGGGGAAATAGAAGCGGACCAGATTCCGCGCCGACCAGCCGCCTTCGATGGCGTCCGTGTAGGGGATCCCCGCCCACCGCGCCGCACCCGCCACGAGGCGCGCCGTCGGCAGCAACTGAAACGCCGCGACGCCGAGCGCCAGCACACCGAGAACGATCAGTTGCAGTCGCGCCCGCGTACGCGTGTGACCGTCGCCTTCATCCTCCGGCCACACGGCGCTGTAGAGGAAATAGGCGCAGACCACGCCGACGAGATAGATGCTGCCCTGAATGTAGCCGGCGAGAAACTGCAGAACGAGCACCAGCACGAGAGCCGGGTGAGGCCACACCGTCGCACGACGCAGCGACACGATTGACAGGCCGAGCGCCCACGGCAACCACGTGTAGCAGTACAGCAACAGCAGGTGTCCGTTGTGCAGGCGCGCTCCTGCCGTGCCGCCCAGCATGCCGGACAGTGCCGTCGCGGTCGCCGCGAGCCAGCCCAGACCGATCGCACGCGCGAGGAAGAGCACTCCGGCTCCCGCAAGCCAGATATGCAGCGCCGCCATCCAGGACAGAAAGGCCTCGGGCGGCAGCCAGCGAAGCAGCATGGCCGGTGGATAGAGGACCGTTGTCTGCACGTCCGCCAGATGCGGCGTGCCGGCGAAGTGAAACGGATTCCAGAACGGAAGCGCGCCGCCGGCGAGCACCGCGCGCGTGTAGATCTCCCAGATGTAGAGATTCGCCGAATCGCGTCCAGGCAGGACGCCCTGCGCCGTCAACACGCCGCGCAGCGTGTAGAGCACCAGCGCGGCAAGTCCGCTGAGGATCAGGAGCGCCGGCCATCGAGAGTGCGCGGACTGGCGCGGCGTCGAACGATCGATCATCCCGTGGTGATCATATCGCGCGCATTCACGACCGCTCCCGCAACCGGCGCAATCGGCACGTCCTCACTGCGAGATCTCGAAACGCGTGGTATCGATCCCGGCGGTGTCCTCCACCGCACGGTGCTCCAGCAGTGCGCGGATGCGATCGTGGGTCGGCGAGCGCAGACTGTAGGACCACGTCCGCCGACTGGGATCCCGTTCGACGGGCCCGAGCGCCGTCAGACCGAGTTCGGCCTCGAAGCTGCGGCGGTCGCCGTCGGAGACATCGGTCCGCCACCTGATGTTGAACGCGGGCGAGGGCGGCAACTCATCGACTCCAGACTGACTCACGATCCCCACCGCCTGTCCCA
>Ga0310810_10009357_pt1 | contig 11321 bp, 13 predicted proteins | sample NCmetagenome_FD_207641 | JGI IMG/M metagenome (GOLD analysis project Ga0310810, IMG submission 207641) | Soil microbial communities from experimental microcosm in Duke University, North Carolina, United States - NC | ecosystem: Engineered > Artificial ecosystem > Soil microcosm > Unclassified ... | reverse complement strand
CGAGGCCGACGACCGCTATGCCCTCGCGCACATGGCAAAGGTGACCAAGGCGGACGTGCGCGCCTCGTCGGGGCTCGACCTGCGGAAGCTCGCGGCCTAGGGCTCGAGCTGCTTGTAGACGAGCTCCGCCACTTTCAGAAGCTCGTCGCGCCCCAGATCGGATGACGCGATGGCGTAGCCGCAATCGCGGTCGATCCAGTAGAAGACGCCGACGTTGCGCTCCCGGGCATAGCGGAACGCCGTCTCCACGTTGCGTGCCTTCTCTTGGCGGACGTAGAGGGTCACGCGCCGGCCGTTGGGCGACTCGTACATGAACTGCGCGACCGGCCCGTTTTCACCGGGCAGGAGCCGGCCGCCGACCAGCGACATGCCGGCGTCGGCGAGCTTCGGCACACGCAGCTGGACGCCGAGCCGCTTCGAGAGCCAGGCGACCAGATGGCCCTCGTCCGCCGCGCCGACCTCCACGGGATGACGCACCTCCGGCGAATAGGTGGCGTGCGCGATCGCCGCCCGCCGCGCCATGAGCGCCGACTCGTTGGCGAGCTGCGCGGCGCCCGGCCGGCTGGCGTTGAGCTCGAGCGTCGCCACGGCGCCGATCGCGACGCCGAACGCCACCCAGGCGGCTGCGAGCGCGGCCTGCCGCAGGCGCGGGCGCCGCACCAAGGAGCGCGCCAGGCCTTCCGGCAGCGGCTCGCTCAGCATCGCTTGGTAGGCGGCGCGCACTTCGCCGCTGAGCCGCCGGTACGCCGCGACCCGCTCGGCTTCGTCGGGGCGTGCAGCGAGCCAGGCATCGACCTGCGCGCGGCGCGCCGGATCGAGCCGGCCGTCGACGTACGCCTGCAGATCGGCTTCGCTGACCGCCTCGTTCACTTGACCACCTTGAGCTTGGCGGGCGGCGTATGGCCGAGCATGAGCGCGCGCAGCTTCTCGCGCGCGCGCGAGAGGCGCGACATGACCGTGCCGATCGGTATGCCCAGCGTGCGCGCCACTTCGTCGTAGCTCATCTCCTCGAGAGTGACGAGCAGCAGCACCGCGCGCTGGTCGGCCGGCAGGCGCGCGATAGCGCGGTCCAGGTCGCGCACGAGCAGCGCGTCGGACTGCGGCGCGCGCTGCGCGAGCTCGGGCATGGCGTCGTCGAGCGGATCGGTCGGCCGGGCGGCGCGCAGCTTGTTGACATGCACGTTGTGCATCACCGTGAAAAGCCAGGCGCGCAGGTCGGTGCCGCGCCGGTAGAGATGCAGCTTCGTCCAGGCGCGCTCGAGCGTGTCCTGCACGAGGTCGTCGGCGCCGGCCCGCTCGCCCACGAGCGCGCGCGCATAGCGGCGCAGCCGCGGAATAAGGTCGACCAGGCGTTGGGCTTCATCCATAGGGGAAACAGGCGCGACGGTCGCCTATTCCACGCTATTTCGGCTCGCTGGGCAACGGCGGCAGCGAGCGCAGGTAGGCGATGATCGCGTCGAGGTCCTCGCGCGTGAGCTGGCTCGTCGTATTGCGCACCACCTCGCCCATCGCTTCGCCGAGCACGTCGCCGTCGGGCAGAAGGCCGCTGGTCAGGACGTCGCGCAGCTCCGCGTCGCTGGATTCCTTGAGGCGCGCCGGGGTGAGGTTCGACGCCGTCGCGCCGTCCGGCATCTTGCCGCCCGCGAGCGTGCGCTCGCGCCTCGGGCCGCCGAGCCAATTGCGGGGCGTGTGGCATTCCCCGCAGTGGCCGAGCGCCTGCACGAGGTACGCGCCGCGGTTGAGGGCCGCACTTTTTTGCGCATCGGGAGTGAACGGGCCCGGATGGAAGTAGAGCGACTTCCAGGCACCCAGGGTGAAGCGCGCGCGGTAAAGCAGGCCGAGCTCATGCCGGCGGCTCGGCTGCGCGCTCGGCGGCAGCGAGCGCAGGTAGGCCCACAGGTCGCGCAGGTCCGCATCGGTGATGCGGGTGAACGAGGGGTACGGAAAGGCGGGATAGTAGTTGGCGCCATCCGGACGCACGCCTTCGCGCATCGCGCGCACGAAGTCCGCTTCCGACCAGCGCCCGAGGCCCGCCTCGGGATGCGGCGTGATGTTCGGGCCGTAAAAGGTTCCGAACGGGGTCTTCAGCGCCCGCCCGCCGGCGAACGGCGTGGCGCCCTCGCGCGCTTCGGTATGGCAGCCGACGCAGCCGCCGGCCTTGGCGAGATATTCGCCGCGCTCCGGGTCGCCCTGCGCCTGCGCGGCAAGCGGCGCGAGGAGCAGGCACAAAACGAAAAGCCCCGCGCAGGCGGGGCCGGTTGCTCGAGAAAAAAAGCGGCTTATAGCTTTTCCCGGAACTTCTCGTGGCAGCCGCCGCACGCCTTGCCGACCGCGCCGATCTGCGCCTTGACGGCGGCTTCGTCGCCGCGCTGGCTCACTTCGTACAGCTTGTGGGTCTCGTTCTCCAGGCGGCTGATCGCTTCCTTCACGCCGGCCGAGTCCGTGAACACCTCGGGCTTGGCATGGCTCTTCACGCCCTTGGTGCTGGGATCGAAGCCGTCCCAGGGCATGCGGCTCAGGTTGTCGAGAAAGCCGGCATTGCGCTTCACCACCTCGGCGTTGTAAGGCGCCTTGCCCTGCGCCATCGCCGCGAGCGGGCCGAAGTACTTGCCCTGCAGCGTCATGACCGCCTGGCGCTGCTTCACCAGGACCTCCGGCTTCGCCTGTGCCAGGACGCCGCCGGCGGCCAGACCCAGGACCAAGGCAGCCACGGCTGCCGCACCGCTTTTCCTCATTTTGCTCTCCTCAAAGTTTTTGGGCGATCGAGCGGCATGAGGCCGCCTGCCGAGGAAAACACCCGTGGCGGCCCGCTATTCCGGAGCCGCCTAACGCAAACCGGCGGCGTACTCGGCCAGCGCCTTGATCTGGCCGTCGGTGAGGTGCGAGGCGACGCCGCGCATCATGCCGTTCGGATCGTTGCTGCGCGCGCCCGAGCGGAACGCCTGCAGCTGCGCGGCCACGTACTCGGCGTACTGGCCGCCGAGCCGGGGAAACTGGGCCGGGATGCCGGCGCCGGCGGGGCCGTGGCAGCCGGCGCACGCAGGCACGCCCTTGGCCGCGTCGCCGCCGCGCCAGAGCTTCTGGCCCTGGCTCGCCAGGTCCTTGTTCGCCGCCGCGGCGGGCTTGAGCGCTTGCGCGCTGAAGTACGAGGCGAGCACCTGCACATCGGTGTCGGAGAGGTTCGCCACCATGCCGTTCATCACCGCGCTCTCGCGCGCGGGCTTCTTGCCCTTCTGCGGCATGAAGTCGCGCAACTGCTTCTGCAGGTACTCGGCAAACTGGCCCGCGAGCTTGGGATTGGCCGGGGCGACGCTGTTGCCGTCCGCGCCGTGGCACGCCGCGCAGACTTGCGTGACCTGCGCCGGCGGCTTGTCCTGCGCGAGCGCGCCGCTCGCGGCGATGACGGTCAGTGCGGCGGAAAGCACGGCGGCGTGCGCCCATGCGCGGTTCATCTGCGGTCGCCCCCTCAAAGCGAAAGGCGCGATTTTATTAGAATTCCCGTCCTAGGCGATGAACGGCTTTGCGAACGCGGCGTTCCTGCGTGCCGCGGCCTCGCCCGCGGATCTTCCGCCGGAAGGGCCGCCGGAGATCGCCTTCGCCGGGCGCTCCAACGTCGGCAAGTCGAGCGCCATCAATGCGCTGCTCGGCCGGCGCGGACTCGCCCGGACCAGCAAGACGCCGGGACGCACGCAGACGCTCAACTTCTACGAGCTTGGCGAGCACGCGCGCCTCGTCGACCTGCCCGGCTATGGCTTTGCGCGCGTGCCCCTCGAGTTGCGCGCGCAATGGCGCTCGCTGGTCGGCGGCTACCTGGCGTCGCGCGCCACGCTGTGCGCCGTCGTGCTGGTGATGGACGCGCGCCACCCGCTGACGCCGCTCGACCTCCAGCTCGTGGAATGGCTGCAGGCCTCGCCGCGCGTCGCGCCGTTCATCGTGCTGCTCGCGAAGTCGGACAAGCTCACGCGCGCCGCACAGGCCGAGACCTTGCGCGCCGTACGCTCGCGGCTGCCTTCGGCGACGGTGGAGCTTTTTTCGAGCATTACGCGACAGGGCGTCGCGGAGGCGCGCGACCTGCTGCAGCATGTGCTGCAAGCAGGCCCGCCGAATAAAAAACCCCCGGTAAAGGGGATATAAACCGGGGGAGAAACGCCTTAATTTTTGCGATTAAGGCTACCCGCTCAGGGAGGAGAAGCGGGAGACGATCAACTCGTCTGAAGGGTAAGATGGCGCCCCACGGAAAAAGTTCCGCCGCAAAAAACCCAAACGCCATGAACGTTTACGGCAGCTTCCCGGCGGTGCGCAAGCGGCGCATGCGGCGCGACGATTTCTCGCGCCGCCTGATGCGCGAGGCGGTCCTCACCACGGACGACCTGATCCTGCCGGTCTTCATCATCGACGGCAAAACCCGCACGCAGAAAGTGGCTTCCATGCCCGGCGTCGAGCGCGTGAGCGTCGATCGCCTGGCCGGGGTCGCCGAGCAATGCCTGAAGCTGGGCATCCCGGCGATCGCGCTCTTCCCGGCCATCGAGCCGCGGCTGAAAACGCCCGACGGTCGCGAGGCGTGCAACGAGAAGGGCCTGATTCCGCGCGCGGTGGGCATGCTCAAGAAGCGCTTCCCCGCGCTCGGGGTGATGACTGACGTTGCGCTCGATCCCTATACCTCGCACGGCCAGGACGGCGTGATCGACGAGCGCGGCTATATCCTGAACGACGAGACGCTCGACATCCTGGTCGAGCAGGCGCTGGTGCAGGCGGCGGCGGGCGTGGACATCGTCGCGCCGTCCGACATGATGGACGGCCGCATCGGCCGCATCCGCAGCGCGCTGGAGAAGGCCGGGCACATCCACACGCGGATCATGGCGTACTCGGCGAAATACGCTTCCGGCTTCTATGGTCCGTTCCGCGATGCCGTCGGCTCGGCGAAGAGCCTCGGCAAGAGCGACAAGAAGACCTACCAGATGGACCCGGCGAACTCCGACGAGGCGCTCTGGGAAGTCGGCCTCGACCTCGCCGAAGGCGCCGACATGGTGATGGTCAAGCCGGGCCTGCCGTACCTCGACATCGTGCGCCGCGTGAAGGACGAATTCCGCGCGCCGACTTACGTCTACCAGGTCTCGGGGGAGTACTCGATGCTGCGCGGCGCGGTCGCGAGCGGCTGGCTGCCGGAGAGCTGCATCATGGAGGCGCTGCTCGCCTTCAAGCGCGCCGGCGCCGACGGCATCCTGACCTACTTCGCGCTCGACGCGGCGAAGGCCCTGCGCGCTCGCTAGGCCGGGGCGAGCTGCACGCCGTGCAGGCTTGCGGGTGACGTGATCCCCGCGATGCGCAGCACGCCGCCCGGAAAATCCGCTGCGACGAGCTCGCGCGCGCCATTCACGTGCGACTGCCATTGCGGCCGCCACAGCAGCTCGCGCGTCAGGTGCTGGCAGAAGAACCTCTCCTGCGATACCTGGACCAGGCGAAAGCGCGCCATCTCGAGGCGACCGTCGATCTCCACCGGGCGCGCGAGGTCCATCGGCGGTTGCGCGGCGACCCCCTGCGCGAGCAGCTCGCGATAGGAAGCGTCGGCGTCCGGCGTGGCGAGCGCCAGCGCCGCCAGGCCATCGCCCCGCGCGACGAACTGCCGGTAGTACGCGAGCCAGGGATGCTCGCCCCTCGGCTCGAGCAGCTCGAGGTACGTCGAGCCGAACATGATGCAGTGGTTCCGCGAGCCGATGCTGTGCACGCCCATCGGCGTGAGCGTAAAGCCGAGCGCGGCGAACTCGCGCACGGCCGCGGCGAGATCGCGCACCGCGATCACCGCGTGGTCAACGGCGAGCGGCGGCAAGCGTCCTGAGAAAGCGCTCGGGCGGCTGGTAGCCGATGACGCGCAGCCCGGGAATCTCCCGCCCCGCGGCGTCGAAGAAGATGATGCCCGGCGGCCCGAAAAGCGAGAAGCGCTTGAGCAGCGCGCGATGCGCCTCGTTGCCCGCCGTCACGTCGGCCTGCAGGAGCAGCATGCGGTCGAGCTCGGCGCGCACGCGCGGATCGGAGAAGGTGAACTTTTCCATCTCCTTGCACGACACGCACCAGTCGGCATAGAAGTCGAGCATCGCCGGCCTGGCCGCGCCGCCCAGCGCCCGGTCGAGCTCCGCGAGCGAAGCCACGCGCTGCCACGGCGTCGCGCTCTGCACGCGCGATTCGCCGCCGAGCAGGCCGGCGAGCGGCCGCAACGGGTCGCGGCTGCCCGCGAGCGCGCCCACCAGCAGCGCAACGCCCGCGACCAGCGCGACGATGCCGAGCGCCTTCCACGCGCGCCACCATCCCGAGGCGTGGCCGGGCAGCGGATCGAGGGCGCGCAGGAACATCGCCGAGCCGATGAGCAGCACCGCCCAGCCGATCAGCTCGGCTGCCGCCGGCAGCACCGGCGAGAGGATCCACAGCGCGACGCCGAGCAGCAGCACGCCGAAAAACCGGCGCACACCGACCATCCAGGCGCCCGCCCGCGGCAGCAGCGCGCCCTCCGACACGCCGACCGCGATGAGCGGCAGGCCCATGCCGAGCGCGAGCGCGAACAGCGCCGAGCCGCCCAGCACCACGTCGCCGGTGCGGGAGATCTGCAGCAGCGTGCCGGCGAGCGGCGCCGACACGCACGGGCTGACGATCACCGCCGAGAGCACGCCCATCGCCGCCACCGAAGCGATGCGCCCGCCACGCAGCCGGCCGTGCGTCTGGTGCAGGCGCTCGTGCAGGAAGCCGGGCAGGCGAAGCTCGTAGAAGCCGAACATGGAAAGCGCGAGCACCGCGAAGAGCAGCGCGAAGGCGCCGAGCACCCAGACGTTCTGCAGGTAGGTGGCGAGGAGCGAGCCGACGTAGGCCGCGGCGACGCCGGCCAGCGCGTAGGTGGCCGCCATGCTGAGCACGTACGTGACCGACAGGGCGAGCGCGCGCGACTTGTTCAGGCCCTTGCCCTCGCCCGCGATGATGCCGGAGAGGATCGGAATCATCGGCAGCACGCAAGGCGTGAACGCGAGCAGCACCCCGAGCAGAAGGAACCCGCCGAGCGCGAACGCGAAGTTGCCTTCCAGCAGCCGCGCGATGTCGAAGTCGCTGGCATAGATCGACAGCGCGGGTCCCGCCGCCGGCGCGGCCGACCCGGGGCTCAGGCCCGGCGCGTCGAGCGTGGCGACCTGCAGGCGGGCGCGCGACTCCATCGGCACGTAGCACACGCCGGCGTCGGCGCAGCCCTGCGAAGTTACCTTGAGCTCGAGCGGCCCGTCGCCCTGCACCGGCACGCGGATGCTCACCTGCCGGCGATAGATCGGCGTCTCGCCGAAGAACTCGTCCTTGTGCGGCAAGGCCGCGGGCAGCTCGGCGCGCCCGAGGCGGACTTGCGAATTGCCTTCGGCGGCGATGCGGATGCGGTCGCGATACAGGTAGTAGCCGGGCGCAATGACGAAGCGCACCTCGGCGGCCGGGCCGGCGACCATGCGCGCGGAGAAGCGGAACGCCTTCTCGGGCTCGAGCAGATCCTGCGCCAGCGCCTTTCCGGCGATGAGCGCAAGCAGCACCAGGAAAAAGACGCGTTTCAAGCGCGGGTTTCCGCGGCCACCCATTCGAGATACGCGGCCAGGCCGTGCGCGACCGGGAGCGCGATGATCTCGGGCAGCTCGTACGGATGCCCGGCGCGCAGGGCCTGCTCGAGCGCGGCGTAGCGCTCCCGGGTGGTCTTGATGAGCATCGGATGTTCTTCGTCGTGCTGCACGGCGCCTTTCCAGCGGTAGACGGAGCGGCAGGGGGCGAGAATGTTCACGCACGCCGCCAGCCGCTTTTCGACCAGCATCCCGGCGAGTCGTTCCGCCACGGCCCGCTCCGGCACGTTGGTCAGGACAAGGAGCGTTTCCATTACAGGTCCCTATTCTATTTCGCCGAGGTACGCGGCCCGCACGCGCGGATGCTCGAGCAGCCGCGCGGCCTCGCCGCAGAGCGCGACGGCGCCCGACTCGAGCACATAGCCGCGGCTCGCCATCTCCAGCGCGAGGCGGGCGTTCTGCTCGACGAGCAGGATGGTCACGCCGTCGCGCGCGATGTCTCGCACCAGCTCGAAGATGCGCGCCACCATGAGCGGCGCGAGCCCCATGGACGGCTCGTCGAGCAGCAGCAGGCGCGGCCGCGCCATGAGCGCCCGCGCGAGCGCGAGCATCTGCTGCTCGCCGCCGGAAAGCGTCCCGGCGACCTGCCGGCGTCGCTCCTTGAGGCGCGGGAACCGCTCGTACTGCTCTGCGGGATCGGCGCGCCCCGCGCGCACGTAGGCGCCCATGGCGAGGTTCTCGTCCACGGTGAGCTGCGCGAAGATGCCGCGGCCCTCGGGCACCATCACGAGGCCCTTGCGCGGCAGCTCGTGCACCGCGGCGCGGCTGATGTCCTCGCCCGCGTAGACGATGCGCCCGCTGCGCCCGGCGACCAGCCCGCAGAGCGCCTTCAGCGTCGAGCTCTTGCCGGCGCCGTTGGCGCCGATCAGGCAGACGAGCTCGCCTTCGGCAATCCGCAGGTCGATGCCGGACACGGCGCGGATGCCGCCGTAGTGCACCTCCAGCCGCTCGACCTCAAGCAGCGCGCGGGGTTCCAAGATACGCCTCGATCACCCTGGGGTCGCGGCTCACCTGCAGCGGCGTGCCCTCCGCGATCTTCCGGCCGTAGTCGAGCACCAGCACGCGGTCGCAGACGTTCATCACCAGCCGCACGTCGTGCTCGATGAGCAGGATGGTGGTGCCGTCGTCGCGGATGCGGCGCACCAGCTGCCCCAGCGCCAGCCGCTCGGCCGGGTTCATGCCGGCCGCGGGCTCGTCGAGCGCGAGCAGTTTCGGCTCGGTGGCGAGCGCGCGCGCGATCTCGAGGCGCCGCTGATCGCCATAGGGAAGGCTCGCCGCGCGGTCGTTCGCCCGCGCGCGGATGCCGACGTAGTCGAGCAGGTGCAGCGCGCGCTGCAGGATCGCCGCCTCCTCGGCGCGGGTGCGCCGGTCGCGCAGGACCGCGCCGAGCACGCCGGCGCGCGTGCGCACATGGCGGCCGATCATCACGTTCTCGAGCGAGGACAGGTTGCCGAAGAGCCGGATGTTCTGGAAAGTACGGGCGACACCCGCGGCGGCGACGCGATGCGGCGCGAGGCCGGTGATGTCGCGTCCGGCGAACGAGAAGCGGCCGGAATCGGGCGCGTACACACCGGTGAGCACGTTGAAGAGCGTGGTCTTGCCCGCGCCGTTCGGACCGATCAGCCCGTAGATTTCGCCCTCGGCAATGGCGCAGGAAACCGACTCGAGCGCCTGCAGCCCGCCGAAGCGCTTGCCGACCGCCTCGGCCTCGAGCAGCGCGCTCATGCCGCCCGCCCGGTAAGCTCGCGCTTGCGCACGGCCGAGGGAAGCAGCCCGGCGGGCCGGAAGAGCATGATCAGCACGAGCGCGAGCCCGAACAGCAGCATGCGGATCACTTCCGGATCGACGAGCGAGCGGCCGAAAAGCGCGCGCTGCAGCGGGTCGACCGTCCAGCGCAGCACCTCGGGCGTGAAGGAGAGGAGCAGCGCACCGAGGATGACGCCCCACACGTTGCCCATGCCGCCCAGCACCACCATGGACACCACCATGATCGACTCCACCAGCACGAAGCTCTCCGGGGAGATGAAGCCCTGGATGGCGGCGAACATGCCGCCCGCCACGCCGCCGAACGTGGCGCCCATGGCGAAGGCGAGCAGCTTGAGCGCCGTCGTGTTGATGCCCATGGCGCGCGCCGCCACTTCGTCCTCGCGGATCGCCTCCCAGGCGCGGCCGATGCGCGAATCGTGCAGGCGCAGGTTGACGGCGATGATCGCGACGAGCAGCACGAGCAGCGCGTAGTAGTACTTGACCGGCCCGGAGAGCTCGAGCCCGAGCCAGCGGCTCGCCTGGGCGAAGCTGAAGCCGCCGATGCGCAGCGGGTCGATGCCGGCGACGCCCTGCGGGCCGTTCGTAACGTTGACCGGCCGCGACAGGTTGTTCAGGAAGATGCGCACGATCTCGCCGAAGCCGAGCGTGACGATCGCCAGGTAGTCGCCGCGCAGCTTGAGGGTCGGCGCGCCGAGCAGCACGCCGAAGCTCGCCGCCAGCGCGGCGCCGATCGGCAGGATGACCCAGAACGGCAGGTGCAGGCCGAAGTGCGGGCTCGCGAGCAGCGCGTACGCGTACGCGCCGACCGCGTAGAAGGCGATGTAGCCGAGGTCGAGCAGGCCGGCGAACCCGACGACGATGTTCAGCCCGAGGGCGAGCAGGCAGTAGAGGATCGCGTAGTCGGTGATCCGCACCCAGCTGGTGCCGGCCTGCGCGAGCAGAAAGGGCAGCACCGCGAGCGTTGCGGCGACGAGCGCGAGGCCCGCCCACTTCGCGCTTTTCATGCCCGGTCCCCCACGCGCTCGCCGAGCAGCCCGGATGGCCGGAACACCAGGACGAGGATTAGGACGAGAAACGCGAACACATCCTGGTAGTTCGAGCCGAACAGCACGAAATGGCCGCCGCCGCGGCAGGCGTCGACCCCCGGCGCGATGAGCGAATAGGCGCAAAGGTCGGTCAGGTCGCCGATGTACCCGGCGCCGAGCGCCTCGACGATGCCGAGCAGCACGCCGCCCAGCATGGCGCCCGGGATGTTGCCGATGCCGCCGAGCACCGCGGCGGAGAACGCCTTCAGGCCGAGGATCGACCCCATGGTGTATTGCGCGATGCCGTAGTAGGTGCCGACCATGACGCCGGCCACGGCGGCGAGCGCGGCGCCGATGACGAACGTCGCGGCGATCACGCGGTCGATGTCGACGCCCATCAGGCCGGCGACCTGCGCGTTCTGCGCCGTGGCGCGCATCGCGGTGCCGAGCCGGGTGCGATAGACGAGCGCCGCGAGGCCGGCCATCAGCGCCAGGCACAGGCCGATGATCGCGAGCTGCACGTTGGTGATCGTGGCGCCGAGGAAGCCGTAGCTCTGCGTCTGGATGATCTGCGGGAAGGCAAGCACGTTGCGGCTCCAGACGAGCAGCGCGGCGTGCTGCAGGATGATCGACACGCCGATCGCCGTGATGAGCGGCGCGAGGCGGGGCGCCCGGCGCAGCGGCCGGTAGGCGAGCCGCTCCATGGCGTAGGCGACCAGCATGCACACCGGGACGGCGCAAGCGGTGCCGGCGAGCACCACGACGAGCGGCGGCAGGCCGGCCGGCGCGAGCGCGCCGATCACCGAGAAGGCGACCATCGCGCCGATCATCACCACCTCGCCGTGCGCGAAGTTGATCAGCTGGATGATGCCGTACACCATGGTGTAGCCCAGCGCGA
>Ga0310810_10009356_pt1 | contig 11321 bp, 9 predicted proteins | sample NCmetagenome_FD_207641 | JGI IMG/M metagenome (GOLD analysis project Ga0310810, IMG submission 207641) | Soil microbial communities from experimental microcosm in Duke University, North Carolina, United States - NC | ecosystem: Engineered > Artificial ecosystem > Soil microcosm > Unclassified ... | reverse complement strand
CTCCCGTCCACCGACTGCCGACTGCCGGTCGACGACTCCCGCCTGCCGCCTGCCGCTACGGACTACTTACTACTGTTACTACTGACCAGTGACCAGTACCAGCCACCAGCCACCAGCCACCAGCCACCAGCCAGTAACACGCTATCATCGCGGAGCGTGTTTCGACGAAAACGGGAAGGATCGGTCATCTGCTCGTCCTGCGGCGTGCTGGTCGGGGTCAACGATGATCGCTGCTACAACTGCGGCCGCCGCAATCCGGGGCTCTGGGGCTTCGCGCCGGCGCTGCGCGCGTGGGGCGCCGACCTCGGGTTCACGCCGTTCGCCATCGGCACCTGCGTTCTGATCTATGCACTGACGCTGCTCGCCTCGCGAGGCTCAGTGAACATGCAGGCGGGTTTCGGCTTTCTCTCGCCGAGTCTCTACTCGCTGATCGCGTTTGGTGCGAGCGGGAACGTTCCTGTGTTCATTGCAGGAAGATGGTGGACCGTATTGAGCGCGTCGTGGCTCCACGCCGGGCTGCTGCACATCTTCTTCAATATGTGGGTGTTGAAGCAGATGGGACCGATCACGGCTGACCTCTACGGCCCGTCGCGAACCGTCATCATCTATGTGATCAGCGGCGTGTGCGGGTTCACACTCAGCACCCTGCTCGGACAATACGCGGCGATTCCGCTGCTCAGCCATCCTGGCGTCACCGTGGGGGCCTCGGCGCCCATTGCCGGAATGATTGGCGCAATCTTCCATTACGGCAAACGGGGCGGCAGTGCGATGGCGCGGTCGTACGCCCAGCAATACATCATCGCGATGGTGGCGTACGCGTTCTTCTTCGGAGGAATCGACAACGCGGCGCACCTCGGCGGATTTGCCGGCGGCTACTACGCCGCCGTCTATCTCGATCCACTCAAGCCCGAACGCACGGACCATGCGGTGATGGCGCTCGTCTGCCTCGTCGTCTCGCTGGGATCGGTCGTCGTGTCGGTGATTACGGGACTGCAGTACCTGTAGAGGCGTGTTCAGGCTTCTGCGTTCTTCATTCTGTGTTCGTGTTCAGATTCCGATCTTGCCTCGGGCGTCGGAGCGCGGCCGAGCGATCAGTGCAGGACACGAACGTGAACACGAACCCAGAACAGCGAACACGGAAGCGTGAACAGTCCAGCGGTCTCCGATCACGCCGCGATCCGCGCCCGCTCCAGCGCGTGCCAGTCGGTCGCGGCGATGACGCCGATCTCGCTCACGGCCTGACTATAAAACGCCCGCGCTTCACCGTCGTTGGCAAATCCCATCACCGCCGGCCCGATGCCGGCCACCGTGGCCTGGACCACGTCGAGGGTGCCGTGGACGGGGAACGGGATCTTTCTCCAGACGCCGCCGGGATAATCGGTGAACAACGACACGCCGAGCACCATCGCGCCGTTGATGAACGCCAAGGCTGCCGCCCCGCGGTGCGTCCGGCGGTACTTCATCCAGAGTGCGAAATAGGTGGCAGCGACGCCGTAGTCCAGCATCGCGTGACGTGCCGGGTCGATGGTCCTGGGCACCTGCTCGATCGAGATCTGGTCAACGAATGCCATGACGGTCCTCCCTGGCACGCCGAACGCAAGGTGCGAGCCGGGATAGACTCATTCGGGTACCGAAGTCGTCCGTCTTCCAGGCCTGATTCGGGAAGGACATACCACTAAAATGCATTGGGCGCGGAGCGGGCTCGCCGTCGCGGCGGGGTTCAGCATCTTCACAATCCTCTTCATATTGCTCGGGCCGGGGCTGGGCGCGGTCCTGACGTCGCTGCTGGCAGGGCTGATGTCGGGATACCTGACGGCGAAGATCGCGCTGACGCGTGAGGTGGTGCACGGCGGAGCGACGGCCGGCCTGGTGGCGGCCTCGCTCCTGCCGCAGCCGGTGTTGCCGTTTCCGGTGCGTCTGATCATCGCGGCGCTCGCTGCGGCCGCGATCACCGCCGGCGCATGGGTGCGCGGCCAGGCGCGGGCCGCTGGACTGGACGAGATGAAAGAGAGGGAACGGTCGTGAGACTGGCGTATCAGGGGGAACCGGGCGCCTACAGTGAAGCCGCGGCGCTGCAGTACGGCGGACCGCAGGCCGAGACGCTGCCCTGCAAGTCGTTCGACGAGGTGTTCGAAGCGGTCGTCCGGAAGAAGGCCACGCATGGCGTGGTGCCGCTCGAGAATTCGATTGGCGGGACGATTCACCGGAATTACGACCTGCTGCTGGAGCACGATCTGCCGGTCACCGCCGAAGTCGAGCTCGACGTGGTCCACTGCCTGCAGGCGTTGCCGGGGACGAAGCTGGCCGACGTGAAGGTGGTGTATTCGCACCCGCAGGCGCTGGCGCAGTGCGAGCGTTATCTCAAGGACCTCGGCGTGCAGGTTGAAGCGGTCTACGACACGGCCGGCGGCGCCAAGCTCGTGGCGGACCAGAAGTTGAAGAATGCGGCCGCCCTGGCATCACGCCGCGCGGCAGAGGTTTTCGGCCTCGAGGTCCTGCAGGAAGCGGTGCAGGATTACGAGTTCAACATCACACGATTCGCGATCATCGGCGGCGTGGCGCCAAAGGACGCGAACAAGACGACGATCGTGTTCGCGCTGCGGAGTACGCCAGGCTCGCTGTTCAAGGCGCTGAGCGTCTTCGCGCTGCGCGACATCAACCTGACCAAACTCGAAAGCCGCCCGATCCGCGGCGCTCCGTGGGAGTACCTCTTCTACGTCGAGGTCGAATCGAATCGCGAAGATCTGACCTTCGGCCGCGCGCTCACGCACCTCGCCGAGTTCGCGAAGTGGACCCGCGTGCTCGGCACGTATCGCGGGACCGACCGCCGCCAGGCCGAAGCAATCGCCGCGGCGAACCCGATGCCATAGCGCCGCAGGCCCGTAGTCGCCGGCCCGTAAAGGTCGACCTTCAGGTCGGCCTTCGTCGCACCGCACGTGGAAAAAGGTTGTCACTCCAGTGTCGGCCCGGCGTCGCCGATGCTGCGCGCCGGAAATTGGTTTCCGCTCGGTACCTTCCGCTGTCGCGGCGAGTAGGTACTGACTCGGCGCGACATCCGTCACGCGGCTCAAAACGACAGCCTGTCTCGCATCAACGAGAACGCGTAGACGGAACTCGCCGCGGAAAGCTCGCTCCACCCGATTTCCAGCTTCGCGGTGTAATGGCGCTGGCATAGGCGACGCCGACCCGACACTGGAGTAACAGCGGCGCGCGCGGTGCCCGTGTGGAATGACGTTCGAACCGGTCACAGGCAGCGAGGCAGGCGTCGTGTGGAGCGCAGGAGTCGCGGTCGCCGAGCACCGACGGCGTCGAATCGCAGCTCAACGTCGCGCCTGTCAGCGGGCGTGCCGCGCGACGGAGCGGAACACGACGCGCCCGTTATGTCGGCGCGGTCGAGCATAGCCTGACGCCGACCTGCTGTCGATCCGTCTACCGCAGATCGAGATTCCGAGTGATCCGCGTGCCGTCCTTGCGGAACGCCTCGAGGTACATCTCGATGCGGCGTCTGGCTTCGGCGCGATCGTGGTTGTTCAGGTTCAGGTTGAGCAGGTCGATGTACCACGGCGCCTTCACCGGCTCCGTGACGTAGCGCTGCACGATCTCGCGCGCGATCGGCACGGTCGTCGGCTTCGAATGGTCGTGGACGTCGCGATCGCTGGCCTTCAGCAGCTTGCCGTACTCCTCGTCCAGCAGCGTCGCGAACAGGGCGTGCGTGAACGTGTCGCCGGCTTTCACGCCAACGGCCGCGTCGTCATCCGTCATCCGCGCGCCCTTGTGCAGCCATTCCCACAGGATGCTCAGGCGGATCTCACCCGTGGCCATGTCTTCCATCAGGTACAGCACATCGTCATTGCCGAAGAAATCGGCCGGCTTGAGCGCGGCGGCCTGGAAGCCCTGCCCGAACGCGTTGCCATACTGCAACGCCACGCTGAGCAGGTCGCGCGCGCCACGCACGGTGCGCGGCGCCTGCTCCAGCAGCAGCAGCGCGTCGGCGTCCTGCTGTTCGTAACCGAGCGGTTCGAACGTACGACCGAGCTGATTGTCCTGCCCCGCCTTCTCCCACACCGGCCGGACGATGTGAACCATCTTCCAGTGGGCAACCCACTTGCCGCTGGCGCCGGCCTGCTGCTCGCGCTCGCCGCCGGCAACCGCCTTCTTCATCGCCGTCGCGACGCCCGGCGCCGAGCCCACCGGAATGTTCGGCTCCATGCCGCCCTGCCACAGCGCGAAACGGCCGTTCTGGTCCGGAGTGTTGACCGCACGGCGCACGCGGTCCTCGTAGTTCCGCATGTAGCCGTAGGTCATCGTGATCGCGTCGATGTTCGGATTGATGAATGACGCGTCCCACGCCATCGCGTCGGCGACGCTGTTGATGTAATCCCAGCGGCCGGTGTTGAAGCCGACGAAGTGCGGTGCCAGCACCGCGCGAATCTCCATCAACTGATAGCTCGCCTCGAGCTGCTCGACGAGCACGTACGCCTTGATGGTGCCGACGGCAAGCCTCAGGTGCTGCTCGAGCGCGGTGATGATGTCGTTCCAGAGCGCGGCTTCTTCCGCGGTCTGAATCTTCGGCAGGTACACGACGAGGCTGCGGCCGCGACCGCGCAGCACGTCGTGGTTGTTGCCGATGAACATCGCGAGGTCGGTGATCGACGCCGAGAACCCGGACCCGTCGGCCGCCTTCGTGTGCCGATCGTCAAGGTGCAGCCCGCGCGGCCGGAACAGGATGGTGGTGAAGTCGAGCTGCCGCTTCCAGTCGTCGACAATCGTGCGGCCCAGAAAACTCCTGGCCCACGTGTTCATCTCGGCGGCAACCTGCTCGGCCACATTGAGAAACAGCGAATCGCGCGCGATCGCCAGCTTCAGGCACCGCTGGTTGTCGAGCGACATCGTCTCGACCTGGCCGAGCGCGTCCTCGCCGTCGAACATCCAGCCGTCCGCGCCCGAGAGGAGCGCATACGCGACGTTCCGAATGCTCGTCTCCACCGTGGAGTGTGGTTTGGTCGCAGGGCCGGTGCCCTGAATCCACTGGCGCTGCAGGTCCTTCGGAATCTCGCTGCCCGCGAACCGGCCCGCGCGAGCGTCTCCGACCTTGATATCGGTCCGCCCGATCGTCGCGTCGGGATCGAGGAAGGTGATGCGTTCGCGATTGTTGGCGCGCCGCGCGCGCCGTTCCGCACGCGCACGCATCAGCGCCTTGCGATCGGCGTCGAAGGCCGCCAGTGCTTCGAGCGCGGCCTTCACGTCGGACGTAAAGATGTCGGGGTACTTCGACTCGATGGCGGGGCTGATCTGCAGCAGCGATGTGGTCGGCACGGCCGACTACTTTACTGCTTGATCACGGCCGGAAAACACCCGCACAGGCCGTCGTCCGCGACTTTGGCGGATTTTTGATGCGGCATGCAGCCACGGCGAGACCGTCGTGGCTGCTTTCGTGACGTTGCCGCTACACCGCCGCCGCGGCGCCGAACAACTGCTGCGACGCCATCGCCGCGCCTTCGGACAGCGTCTTCAGCTTGGCCCACGCGATGTCGGGATGCACCGGCCCGAAGCCGGCAAACGTGCCGAGACCGCAGTCGGTGCCGGCGATGACGCGCTCGCGGCCAATCGCGTTCGCATAGCGAACGATGCGCTGCGCGACGAGCTTCGGATGCTCGATGAAGTTCGTGCTGGTATCGATCACGCCGGCGATCAGCACCTTGTCCGCCGGCAGCTTGTGCGTCTTCCACTCTTCCCACTCGTGCTCGTGCCGCGGGTTCGCGCCCTCGATGAGCAGCCCCATCGGTTTGGCCTTGAACAGCAGCGGCAGGACGTCGGTCAGCGGCAGGTCGTGGATGTGCGGGCCTTCGTAATTGCCCCAGCAGATGTGCATGCGGACGCGATCCGCCGGGATGTTGCGCACGGCGTGATTGAGCGCATCGACCTGCACGTGCGCGTGACGCAGGAACTCCTCGCGCGACAGGTTCTTGAATCGCGAGTGGCGGCCCATCGCCAGGTCGGGACAATCGAGCTGCACGAGGAGCCCCGAGTTCGCGATCGTCTCGTACTCCTTCTGCATCACGTCGGCGAGCGCTTCCATGTACTTCTCGTGCGACGGGTAGTACTCGTTCGGCTGGAACACCGCGATCGTGCCCGGAGACACGGCCGTCATGAAGCCTTCGGTGACCTTGGTCTTCGCCAGCGCCGCCTTCATGCGCGCGATGTCCTTGAGCAGCGGCGCATCGTCCTTGATCGTGATCGGCCCCTTGCAGACCGGACGCTTGTAGGTGGCGGAGTGACCTTCCTTCACGAGCCGATCGCGGAAGGCCGGGAAGTCGTCCAGGTCCTGCGGCGTCGGACGCGACGAATCGCCCTCGAACCCGGTGAGGCGATGGCGGATGTAGGTCGCGTAGCTGATCTTGCTGGTCTCGCCGTCGCTGACGACGTCGACGCCCGCCGCGGCCTGCTTCGCCACCACTTCATCAACGCCGCGCTGCATCGCCGCGTCGAAGGCCGCCTGGTCGAAGCTCTCGCCTCGATCCTGGGCAAAGAGGAAATCGACGACTTCCTGCGAGCGCGGCAGGCTGCCGACGTGTGACGTGAGAATCCGATCCGTGCTGGTTTTCATCCCGGTCTCCTTTGGTCCCGCCGCGCCACTGCTACACGCCTTGAATCTGGGCGCGGACCAACCGCGCACCGTCCACCATCGCCTCGAGCTTGCCGAACGCGACCTCGCGCGAAAGATACTTCAGGCCGCAATCGGGCGCGATGATCAGCCGCTGCGGGTCGACATACGGCAGCGCGCGGTTGATGCGATCCGCCACGAGCTGCGGCGTCTCGACCTCCGACGTCGACAGGTCGAGGACGCCGAGCAGAATCGTCTTGTTCGGCAGCTCCTTCAGCACCGAGCAATCCAGCGACGGCTGCGCCGTCTCGACCGACACCTGCTGCACCGCCGTCGCCGACAGTTCCGGCAGAAACGCGTAGCGCGCCGGCTTCCCTTTCACCATCGAACCGTACCCGAAGCAGATGTGCACGGCGGTCGTGCCCTGCACGCCATCGAGCGCGCGCTCGAACGCGGCGAGGCCGAACTCACGAGCCTCGTCGGGATGGGCCTGCATGTACGGCTCGTCGATCTGGACGACGTCGGCGCCGGCGGCCAACAGATCCTTGATCTCCTCGTTCACCGCCGCCGCATAGTCCATCGCCAGTTCGGCGTTCGACTGATAGGCGTCGTTCTGCGCCAGTTGCGTCATCGTGAACGGGCCCGGCACGGTGATCTTGATCTGACGGCTCGTGTTCGCCCGGAGGAACCGCACGTCGCGCACGTTCACCGGCCGCATCCGCTTCACCTTGCCGACGACGCGGGGCACCGGCACCTGCTTGCCTGTACGGCTGATGACCTGACCCGGGTTGTCGAGATCGATCCCCGCGAGCGCGGTCGCGAAGCGGTTGAAGTAGCTCTCGCGCCGCATCTCGCCGTCGCTGACGATGTCGATGCCGGCGCGCTCCTGATCCCGCAGCGCGATCAGCGTCGCATCGTCCTGCGCCTGCTCGAGGAACTCGGGAGCCACACGCCACAACTCGCGCATGCGGACACGCGGCGGCGTGCTCGCCCCGAGCAGCGCCCGGTCGATGAGCCAGTCGGGCTGTGGGTACGAGCCGACGAGGGTCGTCGGCAGCAGCGGAAGTGATGTCAAGTGTGGGATACCCGGTTACGCTCGGTGCGCGGAGGCCAGCACGCGGTCGGCGATCTCGCGGAACTCTTCCGTCGAGACCAGCCCACGCTTGCCGATGCTGCGCTCCTTCACCAGTTGCAACATCTCGTTGACGGCTTCGTCGCTCGTGCCGGTGATGCCCATTTGCTCGAGCGTGTACGTGATCGATGCCTTCCCGCTCTTCTTGCCCAGCACGACGTCGCCGGAACGGCCGGTCAACGCCGGGTGCGTGCCGAACATCGCCAGCGGCTGCTTGACGACGAGGTCGACGCCGATGCCCGACTCGCGCGTGAAGTTGCGCGACCCGAGGATCGGCTTGTTGACCGCGATCGGCAGGTTGCTGAGCGAGCGCACGAGCTCGCCGAGCTCCGGCAGCTTGTCCAGCGCGTAACGCGTGTCGTACCCGTAGAGCACGTGCAGCGCCACGATCAGTTCCTCGAGCGCGGCGTTGCCGGTCCGCTCACCAAGGCCGTTCGAGCAACTGTGCACGACTTCGGCGCCCGCCTCGACGGCGGCGAGCTCGGTCGCGACGGCCATGCCGAAATCGTTGTGCGTGTGCGCCTCCACCGTGAGGCCGTTGGTCAGCTTTTTCACCAGGCGCACCATGTACTTCATGGCTTCCGGCAGAATGCAGCCCATCGTGTCGACGATGCCGATCGAATCGGGCTGACACACCTCCATCAGACGTGGGAGCAGGTTCTCCAGATCCTCCTGCCGGGCACGCGTCGTGTCGTACGGAAAGTAGACGACTTCGAGATCGTGCTTCTTCGCGTAATTGATGACGTCGACGCTCTTGCGCAGCACGTCTTCCCACGTCCACTTGAACTGCCACTGCAGCTTCGGGTAGCCGATCGGAATCTCGAGGATCACGCCGCGGGCGCCGCACTCGACCGACTTGTCGATGTCGGCGGTCATGGCACGGACGAAGGTGTAGACCTTCGACTTCAGGCCGAGCCTGGTGATCTCCTTGATCGCCTTGAAGTCCTGGTCCGAAACGGCCGGCATGCCGGCCTCGATGCGATCAACGCCCACGTCCGCCAGCTTTTCGGCGATGGCGACCTTGTCGGCGATGCTGAAGACGACGCCGGGGGTCTGTTCGCCGTCGCGGAGGGTGGCGTCATGAATTTCGACGCGTTTGGGAAGGTGGAAGGTGTTGCGGACCTCGGGGACCAGGTTGAACGGGCTGACCCACCATTTCTCGGGGACGTAATACTCGGCGCTCAAGAATCCCTCCCTATCTATACGCGCGAACGACGGATTCTAGCCTATTGAGCGCGGGGCGCAATTTCAATGAGCGGCGGGAAAAACTCGGAGATCCGATCAAGGCGGCCCATCAAGGGCCGCCCTCGCGGAGGCTGGTTGGCAGCACCCGCAGGGCGGGCCTTTACTGCCCGCCCAAGACATGGTGTTGAGACTATTCAGATCTTCCCGACCTGATCCTGAAGCCGGTCGCGATACCCGCGGCTCAACGTCAGCCGGGTGCCATTGCGGAGAATAACGACGTATTCGCCGTTGAACCACGGCTGCAGTTCCTTGATCCGCTCGGTGTTGACGATGCGGGAGCGATGGATCCGGACGAAGCGGCGCGCATCGAGCCGCGTTTCCATGCGGTTCATCGTCTCGCGGAACAGGTGCGACTCCTCGCCCAGGTGTAACCGCACGTAGTTGCCGGCCGCCTCGATCCAGTCGATGTCGTCGGTTCGCAGGAAGAAGACGCGGCCGCCGGACTTCACCACCAGCCGCTCGAGGCGCGGCGCTTCCGGCTTGATGTCGTTGACCAGCGCCAGCAGGCGGCGGCCCAGGTCGCCGGCGCGGCGACGTTCGAGCGAGGCGCGTGCGTGCTTCAGCGTCTGCTGGAAGCGAGCGCGATTGAACGGCTTCAACAGATAGTCGAGCGCGTGGTACTCGAACGCCTTGAGTGCGTATTCGTCGTACGCCGTGACGAAGATCACATTCGGCATCCGCTCCGGGCCAACCGCGTCGATCACGCCGAAGCCGGTGGCGCCTGGCATCTGCACGTCCAGGAACACCAGGTCGGGCGCCTGCTGCTGGATGGCGACGATCGCCTGCGCACCATCGCTGCATTCGCCAACGATCTCGACGTCCTCCTCGTGCTGAAGCAACGAGAGCACACGCTCCCGTCCGATCGGCTCGTCGTCTACCACCAGCGTCCGGATCTTGGTCACGCCACACTCTCCATTGCGCGCGGGTCGGAGGCTTCGGGCAGCGGCACCAGCGGGATGACGACGGTGACCTCGAGCCCGCCGCCTGGCGGCGTGCGGAATTCGAAGCGGTGCCGCGCGCCGTATATATGCTGCAGCCGCGACCGCGTGTTGCTGACGCCGACACCCTCGTTCAGCGCATCGAGTTCGTCAGCCGGGACGCCGTAGCCATCATCACGCACCACCAGGCGCAGATTGTCACCCTCACGCTTCGCGACGATGTCGATCCGGCCGCCGCCGACCTTCGGGCCGATGCCATGGCGAAGCGCGTTTTCGACGAGCGGCTGCAGCACGAGGCTGGGGACCGCGGCGTCGAGGACGGTGGGATCGATGTCGAAGACCACGCGCAGGCGATCGCCGAAGCGGGTGCGCTCGATCTCGAGATACTTCTCGATGAAATCGAGCTCCTCCTTCAACTGCAACTGTTGCGTACGGATGCGATCGAGCGTCAGGCGCAGCAGGTCGCTCAGGCGCGCCAGCATCGCGTCGGCCGCCTCGATATCGCGATGCATCAGCGCCGAAATGGTGTGGAGCGTGTTGAACAGAAAGTGCGGGTGCAACTGCCGTTGCAGCGCCTGCAGATTCGCCTCGGCCAGCCGGGTCTCGAGCTGCGCGGCGGTGATCGCGCGATCATCGGACTCGCGGCGGTAATCGAGCGCGTGACTGAGGCCGACGATGAACCAGTAGGTCACCATGCCGTAGTCGAAGTTGAGGATGCGCTCCTGCATCGACATCAGGAACGACACCTCTCTTCCCATCAGCAGTCGCATTGTCCACACGCGGCCCAGGGCCGCCAGCGCGGCGTGCGCGACAGTGAAGACGGTGACGGCGACCAGGTGCACGGGAACCGTGCGCCTCCAGGTATCGCGATCGAAACGGAACCGACGTGCAACCCAGAGCATGCCGGGCACGAGGATCGCCCAGGCGTACCAGTAGGACAAATTCAGGGACGCCAACACCGGGAGCGTCCCCGACATGCCGGGCGAAAACGTCTTGTACGTTTCCGCGATCGCAGTGGAGAACGCGCCCAGGCCGGCTGCCGCGAGCAGGATCCAGGAGAGCCGCAGCGGGAGTCGCTCCCGCGCGGGAGTGAAGACTTCGTCCCGAGCAGCGTCGAGGGACCGGCGTTCCACGACGGAACTATCCGTGCTGATCAGAAGCCGGTCAAGAGGACGAATGTCGTCCGTCACTCCGTTCGTCACGCTCGCACGTCGATTCGTCCCTTTGATCATCGTCAGCAGTACCATGAGGCCGGTGGCTGACGAATGATCGTCGGTTTCGGCGAAAACTCGGTGGATATCGTCTACCGCCTGCCCTCGTTTCCCCAGCCCGGTCCCGGGTCGAAGATGCGCATCGCGGATCGCGGCGTGCGCTGCGGCGGGCAGGTGGCGACCACGCTGGC
>Ga0310810_10009355_pt1 | contig 11322 bp, 18 predicted proteins | sample NCmetagenome_FD_207641 | JGI IMG/M metagenome (GOLD analysis project Ga0310810, IMG submission 207641) | Soil microbial communities from experimental microcosm in Duke University, North Carolina, United States - NC | ecosystem: Engineered > Artificial ecosystem > Soil microcosm > Unclassified ... | reverse complement strand
ACGAGGCTGCACGTTCCTCCGCGACTCGATGGGAAGATATGTGGCGGTAGTGACTATCGCGCTGGACTGGCACGCGACCGGCTTCACGGATGGCGTGTTCGAGCGCTGCTACAGTTTGTTGCTGCGGCGTGGTTGCTCCGGCCATGTGGAAAATCTTTTCCTCCAAAATTGTGCCATGCAGATCGTCTACCCCATAGCTGAGTGAGACCTGTGCGAGAGGCAGTCCCAGGCTGACCCAATACGCCGTCAGGTGATCGATATTATCCAGGTAAATTCGGCTCACCGCGAGATTGCGAAGTTGTTCAAATGCGGACACCCGCTTTTTGTGGGCAAGGATCCCGTGGGATTGGGACGGTTCGAAAGCGAAAGGAACAAATCCGGTAAAGCCACCGGTCTCATCTTGCAGTTGACGCAGGTACCGTAAATGATCGGCGCGTTGAGCCAGCGTCTCAATGTGACCGTAAAGCATGGTGCAGGTACTGCGTCCGCCCATTGAGTGCCAGGTGCGATGCACATCCAGCCATTCGGAGGCGGTTTCTTTGCCGCGACAGATTTGATCGCGCACGACCGGATCGAAAATCTCCGCGCCACCGCCGGTGATCGAGCCGAGACCCGCTTCACGCAGCGTTTCCAGTGTATCGCGGATCGGCATGCGAAAGATTCGTTGGGCCAGGTGACGAGCCTCAATCGCGGTGAATGCCTTGATGTGAAGGTGCGCGTCCAGCGCCCGCAATGTGCGCAAAAGCTCCAAATACCAATCTTTTTTCAGCGTGGGATGCAACCCGCCAACCATATGCACCTCGGTTACTCCCAGTCGAAGCGCGTCACTCACAGCGCGGACTATTTCGTCGATCGCATATTCAAAGGCATGTGCATCGCGTTTTTTAGCAGCAAACGCGCAGAACTGGCATGACAGCACGCAAATGTTGGAGTAATTGATATAACGGTTGTGGATGTAGGTTGCGTAGTTGCCGTTCTTACGTTCGCGCACCACGTTCGCGATCATTCCAAGGGCATTAAGATCGGTCGCCTGATACAGACTGAGAGCGTCCGTCTCTGAAATCCGTTGTTGCGCCTCGACTTTCTCGGCGATCGGTCTGAGTTCCTTCGGAATAAGCTGGTAATTCATGCGCAGTCTAAGGTAATCCCACGGGCAGCCAAGCATGCACAGGGCCGTACCGCCTTGCAACAAAAACCATGGCTACAAATGCCATGTAGCGTGATTTTTGGCCAGTTGTCGTTTTTCTGCCAAGTTTTGTCTCGTGGGAACGTCTAATTGACCGAATGTCTGGCAACGACCGAGGAAACCAAGGGAGAACTGAAGATGACGCTGACGACTTGCGGCTGATGCGGTTGGTGGGGCGAGGCGACACCAATGCATTCGAGGAGCTCATCGAAAAGCATCAAGCTCTCGTGGCCGGGACTGTGGCGCGCATGCTGGGCAGTAATTCGGACGTGGAAGACATCGCGCAGCAGGTCTTTATTCGCGTCTGGAAAAGCGCGCGTCGATATGTGCCACGCGCCAAATTCACGACGTGGTTATTGAAAATTACGCGCAATTTGGTTTTCAACGAGCTGCGCCGCACAAAACGCCGCGCGCATGTTCCGCTTCAACCGGAAGCCGGTGCAGAAGACCTTCCTCTGAAGGATGATATCAATCTCGCTCCGGATGCGTCGCTGCTCGAGGTGGAATTAAGACGAACGATTGAGGAAGCAATTCTGCAACTGCCGGAGACGCAGCGGATGGCGTTGGTGCTACGGCGATATGAACAACTCAGCTACGAGGAAATTGCCGACGTGCTGGAGCTGTCGGTGCCCGCTGTAAAAAGCGTTCTCTTTCGCGCGCGCTCAGAACTCCGCACTCGGCTGAGCAAGTACCTTAGCTAACCGGATTCATCACGTTCGGTGGCGCTCGCCGTCTTCGAGAACCCTGCCCCGGACGCGTTTTATCTGCGGATGATGGGTGAGGACGTGCACGCGCCCATCGCTCCCGCGGAAAAACGCGCTCAAGATCCAGCTAACAATGCTGATAACTATCGACCCCCAAAACGCACTCCAAAAATGATCCACGTGGAATCCGACGACTACGCTTGGCACCACAAGCAGCAACAGTCCGTTTAGGATCAGAATGAAAAAACCGAGCGTGATGAGAATAAGCGGCGCGCTGAGGATCAACAGAAATGGCCGAACAAACGCGTTTAGAATACCGAGCAAAAGCGATGCGCCAATCAGCGCGACAACAGTATCATAACGGATCCCACGGATTATCGCAGAGGCAGCCATTACGGCTACAGTTGTTACCGCCCAGCGGAAAACGAAATGTCTCATGCAACGTGTTTCGTTTAATCTAGCGCTGTGTCAAAGAAGAGCGAGAAAGCACTTGCGAACCGGCGGATGAACGATAAAGCAATTGCAATTATCAACACGAATCAATCTGTGCCAAAAAAGAAGAGAATTATCGAAAAAACGAATGAGGCTCCGGCAGAAACTGATGTGTCACCTTCAAAAGTGAAACCCGGTAAAGCGTCTGGTCCGCGTCGCAAAGCGACGAGCCGGAAACAGCCAACGACGGCCGGAGCCAAGACTTCTCTCGCTCCAAAAGGGGGAGGATTATCGGAGCCATTGGACGACGCAATTCGTCTCCGCGCCTACTTTATATCCGAACGCAGGCGGAGATTTGCTTTGCCTGGTGACGCAGACTCGGATTGGCTCGAAGCGAAGCGACAACTTCTTTCGGAGGCGGATCGCCGCTGAACTGAGAAACAGTGACCACGAATGCAAACGCTCTAGTCGATTTGGCGCAGGCTCTGCGAGAGCGCCTGACAGTAATTCGAGATGAGAAAAGCCGTTATGACAAAATAAAACACATCGCGCGATTGAGAGCCATCTCAGAAAAGATCGAGAAACTCCAACAGGCGCTTCCGTCGCCAGTCGATCCCCGGCTAGCGCATTATCTTCAACGCAAAAGTTACGACAAAGCGCTGGAATATCTTGAAGGCAGTGGCGATTGAATCTCAATCGTCCGTGAGCGATCAGCGAAGGGCCTACCTTGAATAAAGTTCGACGATGAGCTGTTCGTTTACTATTGGCTGCATCTCTTCTCGAGACGGAATACGCGCGACCTTGCCGGTGAGCCCGTCGCGATCAACGGTCAGCCAGTCGGGCACGGGAACAATTTGTGTAAGATCAAGATTCCGCAGCACTAACTGGCGGGATTTCGGCTTGTCTTTGATCGTGATCGCGTCGCCCGCCTTCACATTGTAGGAAGCGATATTCACTGTGCGTCCATTCACCTGTACATGCCCATGGGACACAAGCTGGCGAGCAGCGCTGCGGGTATTGGCAAGACCAAGTCGATAAACAACGTTATCGAGGCGCGTTTCCAACAACTGCAGAAGGGTTTCACCTGTGACGCCGCGTTTGCGCAATGCGCTTTGGAAAATGCGCCGAAACTGTTTCTCCAAGAGTCCGTATTGATACCGCAGCTTCTGTTTCTCTCCGAGCGCAATGGCATAATCGGATTGTTTTCGTCGCGCACCTCTTGGCCCGTGCATGCCTGGCGGATAATTTTTTCGCTCCAGTGCTTTGGACGAACCAAAGATCGGCACACCATAACGACGGCTTACTTTGGTTTTTGGTCCTGTGTATCTGCCCATTTTGGAAAGTTGAGAGTTATTAGTTGAGAGTTGAGAGAATCAGACGCGGCGTTGTTTCGGTGGACGACAACCGTTGTGCGGCACGGGTGTAACGTCGCGGATGACGGTGAGGTCGAGCCCAATTGCCTGCAATGCTCTCACGGCGGATTCACGTCCGGCTCCCGGACCTTTCACCAAAACTTCCACTTCTTTCAGCCCGTGTCCCATTGCCTGGCGCGACGCGTCCTGTGCAACCATCTGCGCAGCGTAAGCCGTGCTTTTGCGCGAACCTTTAAATCCAACTTTGCCGGCGCTGGACCATCCAATCACATTGCCTTTCATATCGGTGATCGTCACGATTGTGTTGTTAAAGGTCGAAAGAACGTGAGCAATGCCCGAATGAACGTTCTTGCTGCCTTTGGCTTTAACAACTTTCGGTTTCTCAACGTCGTCGCTTGAAAGTGAAAGGTTTTCCGGAGTTGCGGTGGCGGGAGCTGGCTGTTCTTTCTTTTGCCGTGCAGGTTTTTTGGGAGGTTTGGCTGCCTCAGCCTTTGGACTTTCCACCTTCTTCCCGGCTTCGGGGGAATCCGCAGGAGGCGCCCCCGTTGGCTTCGACTCCTTTGGTTTCGGTGCCTCGGACCCTGGATCGGTTGGATTGTCTGGCTCAGCCATAATGCTGGTTAATATTTATACTTTGCCGGCTTTGGCTTCCGGATTGCGGATCACGCCGACAGTCTTGCGCGGGCCTTTGCGCGTCCGGGCGTTGGTCGAAGTGCGTTGGCCGCGTACTGGCAAGCCTTTTCTATGACGAATGCCGCGATAAGAATTGATTGCCTGCAAGCGCTTCAAGTTACCTTGCACGTCCCGGCGCAGGTCGCCTTCAATCTTGAGCTTGTTGTTCGTGATTGCGTGAATGATTTCGTTCAACTGCTGCGGCGTAAGGTTTTTCGCGCGAATGTTCGGATCAATGTTGGTCTGCTCAAGAATGCGCCGGGCTGTGCTAAAGCCAATCCCGTAAATATAGGTCAGTGACGCCTCGATGCGTTTGTCTGCTGGAATTTCAACTCCTAGTAATCTGGGCATGATGTTGGTTAAATCGGTTACAAAGCTACAAAGCTCAATCTTATCCCTGGCGCTGCTTGTGGCGTGGGTTCTTGCAGATCACGCGCACCACGTTCTTGCGCTTCACGATCCTGCAACTGGCACAAAGTCTTTTTACTGATGGTCGTACTTTCATAATCCGCGAATGGAAAAAGGCAGCGCGGCGGCCGGGCTGTCATTTTTGGCGATATGTAATTCGCCCCTTCGACAAATCGTAGGGTGAAATCTCTAGCATAACTTTGTCTCCTGGCAAGATCCTAATGAAGTGCAAGCGCATTTTCCCGGAGATATGCGCCAAAACACGATGGCGGTTAGCAAGCTCAACCCGAAACATGGTATTGGGCAGCAACTCAACGACCGTGCCCTCTACTTCAATTGCGTCTTTGCGCGCCATGTCAAAATTTCTGGCTCATCCTTTGTGATCAGGACCGTGTGCTCGAAGTGCGCCGACGGCATCCCATCTGCCGTCCGCACCGTCCACCCGTCATCGAGCAATCTCACTTCGGACATGCCGATATTAATCATCGGCTCAATCGCCAGGGTCATGCCTGCCTTTAACTTTGGACCACTGCCACGCTTACCGTAGTTGGGGATCTGTGGTTCCTCGTGCATTTTTCGTCCCACTCCATGCCCAACAAATTCCCGCACGACGGAGAAACCAGCTCGGCGCGCCTCATCTTCAATTTCAGCGCAGATGTCGCCGAGGCGTCGACCTTCACGAGCAGCGGCGATTGCACGAGCGAGCGCATTTTCGGTAACGCGCAGCAACTGGTCCGTCCGTTCATCAATAATCCCAACCGGCACTGTCGTGGCATTATCGCCAACCCAGCCATCCTCGATAATACCGATGTCCAGTTTCACGATGTCGCCGTATTGAATGCGCCGTTGGCTGCCGATGCCGTGAACCACTTCGTCGTTAAGAGAGATGCAGATGTTACCGGGGAAAATGCGGTGTCCGAGCCGATACCCAAGAAAGGCACTTTTCACATGAGCTTCGCTCATGAAGTCAGCTGCTGCATCGTCCACTTCCTTGGTCGTAATACCGGGACGAACCAGGTCGCGAACGCGGTCCAGGATATTGCTGGCTGTGCGACAGGCCTGTCGCATCTTCTCAATTTCTTTTGCGTTTTTGATCGGAATCATGCCGCGCTCTTGTCTTCGATGAGTCGTGAAATATCGCTAAAAACGGATTCGCGATCGCGGTTGCCGTCGATCCGATGCAACATCGACGTTTTTTGATAGAATGCTGCCAGCGGTTCGGTCTTGGTATGGAACTCTTGCAATCGCATTTGCAATACGCCCAGATCATCGTCATTGCGGCGCACCAGCGGACCATCGCAATAGGGACATACGGGACGGTGGGCAAACTGTGCGCTCGAGGAGCTGGTGGTAAAACCACACTCGCCACATTGAAGGCGCCCAGCAATGCGCTCCCGGACCGTCTCCTCCGATACTTCCAGCCAGATCACCAAATCCAATGCGGTACGCAGCCTTGCCAACATGGAATTCAAACTTTCGGCCTGCGGCAGTGTTCGAGGAAAACCGTCAAAGACGAATCCATGGCTGCCATGCAAGCGCAACCAGTCCTCGATCAATTCAATGATAATTTTGTCGGAGACAAGCCCGCCGCTTCGAAGCGCTTCAGCAGTCTCCTGCCCCAAAGGCGTGCCAAGATCACGTTCACGGCGCAAGATAGCGCCGGGCGAAGTAACGGGAATGCCAAAGTGGCGCGTGATCATTTCCGACTGGGTCCCTTTGCCCGAACCGGGTGCACCGAGAAGAACAAGCCGTCTTTTCACTTATCGCCCGTAAAGAAAAATGGCGACCCCGGCTATCACCAGCACGGCGATTCCCACGTACAGCCACATCAGCGTGCCGCCAGCCGCTGCGTCTCCGCGAGCATACGAAGCGCGGTCGAATGAGCGCCCGCGAATCCGGCCCTTTCGCAAAAAGCCGTCATAGTGTCGCTGAATGAGGTGCGTCTCCACTTGACGCATCGTATCGAGCATGACGCCCACAATGATCAACAAACTTGTGCCACCGAAGAATTGCGCTGTGATCATGGGCACATTCAAACCCTGACTGAGAAGGCTTGGCACAACGGCTATCACCGTCAAAAAAATCGCGCCGGCAAACGTGAGCCGCGTCATCGTGAAATCGAGAAAGTCCGCAGTCGGCTTGCCTGGCCGGACGCCTGGAATATAACCGCCGTATTTTTTTAGATCGTCCGCGATTTGAGTTGGTTGAAACTGTGTGGCAACCCAGAAGTAACTGAAAAAGAAAATCATTGCCGCAAGAGCGACATAATGAGGCCAGCCGGTAGAAAGCGCATTGGCGATGCGATTCGCAGTGGGGCTGTTCTTAAATGCGTAGCTTACGATGGTGGCCGGGAACAAAAGCAGCGCCCAGGCAAAGATGATCGGCATCACCCCGGCGTAATTCACTTTCAGAGGCATGTATTGCGTCTGGCCGCCGTACATTTTGCGACCCACCACGCGCTTGGCATATTGCACAGTTATCTTGCGCACGCCTTGCGTGATCGCGATCACCCCAGCGATAACGAGGATCAGGAACAACACGAGCATCACAAGGACCATTGGATTGACCTGGCTCGAGCCCGTTTGCGTTGAAGGCACGAACGTCTTCCATGCCTGAGCCAGAGCCGCCGGCAGGCGCGCCACAATGCCAATGGTAATGATCAGCGATATTCCATTGCCGATGCCGCGCTCGGTGATTTGATCGCCCAGCCACATCAGCAAGAGAGTGCCCGTGGTGAGGGAAATCACCGTTACGATTCGAAATTTCCAGCCAAGATCGTCCACCAGCGGAATTCCAAGATTCCTAATCGTGTCAGTGATCCCCGGCAACATGGTGTGATATGACTCGGGGTGCTGAAAAGACAACGCCAGCAGATAACCTTGAAAAATGCACAACCCCAGTGTCGTGTAGCGTGTCAGCTGCATGATCTTTTGTCGGCCACCGTCTTCACGTGCCAGCCTGCCAAGTTGCGGAATGACCGCAGTAAGCAACTGCATCATGATCGATGCGCTGATGTACGGCATGATACCGAGCGAGAAGATCGCGCAATTCTCCAGCGCTCCGCCACTGAACAAGTTAAAGAGCGCCGCCAAACCACCGCCGGTCCGTTGGCTCAGTGAAGTGCGAAACCATTCCTGTAAAACGGCCTGGTTGACTCCCGGAGTCGTGATCGCAGCTCCCAGACGCACAACCACCACAATCGCCAGCGTATACAAAATCCGCCGCCGCAGCTCCGGTATTTTGACTGTGTTTAGAAACGCCGAGACCATCTGCTAAATCTGGAACATCGCGTGCCGGGAAGCTAGCTCTCCCGCGTTGTTTTCTTTTTTGCCCGCGACTTTGATTTCTTCGACGTTTTTTTCTTCCCATTCCCCGACGATGCAGGTTCAGCAGATGCTTGAGACTCGCCCGTCGTGTTGATCACATCCGATTTCAGCGCTCCTCTTTCGCGCAGCGTAATCGTTCCACCGGCCTTTTCGATTTTCTCCCGTGCCGCAGCGCTGACCATGTCCGCTTCAACCTTCAGCCCATGTTTTAATTCGCCGTCGCCCAGGATTTTTATTCCTGCGAAATGGCCCCGGACGAGATTCGACTTACGCAAAAAGTGTTCGTTTACAATCATTCCGGCTTCGAACGCATTGAGGTCGCCGACATTCACGATCGCATAATGCTTTTGAAAGGCCGCATTGTTAAATCCGCGCTTCGGCAAACGTCGAATCAACGGCATCTGCCCGCCTTCGAACCCAAGCCGAATGCTTCCACCCGAGCGCGCCTTTTGACCTTTGTGCCCTTTGCCGCTGGTTTTCCCATGCCCCGAACTTTCACCGCAACCGAGGCGCTTGACGCGATGTCGCGAGCCGGGACGAGGCCGAAAATTATGAAGACGCATCATGTCGCTCACCTTTTCCATCACCGGCCTGAATTCCGCGCAGCTTAAAAATTTCGTCCCTTCGGCGAAGCGATCGCAGCGCAGCAATCGTCGCCTTGACTACGTTGGCGTGATTACTTGATCCGAGCGATTTGGCCAGTACGTCGCGAATGCCGGCTGCTTCAGTTACGGCTCGCACACCGCCCCCGGCAATAATCCCGGTACCAGGCGACGCCGGACGCAACAGTACCCGCGCTCCATCAAATTCTCCAATCACTTCGTGAGGAATCGTGTTTTCGTTCAACGAAACTTTCTCCATTGATTTACGCGCTGACTCGGATGCCTTTCGGATTGCCTCTGACACTTCATTGGCCTTACCGAATCCACATCCCACTTTCCCATCGTGATCTCCAGCAACGATCAACGCGCTGAAGCTAAAACGTCGGCCTCCCTTTACGACCTTGGCACAGCGGTTGATAAACACGACTTTCTCCGTTGTGTCGCCTTTCGCCGCGGGGGCCTTGTCTGTTCTGCGCGAGTCTGGTCGCCTGCCTGAAGAAGTTTGAGCCATGAATTAAAATTTCAACCCGCTTGCGCGCGCCGCTTCTGCTAATGCCTTTACTTTCCCGTGATAAAAAAATCCGCCGCGATCAAAAACCACTAGCTCAAGCTTCTTGGCCAGCGAACGTTCTGCGATTGCCTTGCCGATTAATTCTGCCGCCGCCCGGTTTGCACGCAGTTTCTTTCCTTCGAGCAACGAAGGTTCCCTTGTTGACGCGGCCGCCAAAGTGCATCCGGCATCGTCATCGATCAATTGGGCATAAACGTGCTTCCCAGAAAAATGAACTGCCAATCGCGGTCGTTGCGCTGTACCTGCGACTTTCTTCCTGATCCTCCGGTGAACATGCTGCCGCGCAGCCTTACGAGTCGTGGCCATACTATTGAACGGTCTTGCCCTCCTTGCGACGAATCTGCTCACCGGCGTAGCGAACACCTTTGCCCTTGTATGGCTCCGGCGGATAAAACCGACGGATGTCCGCCGCCACCTGTCCCACCAGTTTCTTGTCGACGCCCTGGATCGTAATTTTCGTGTTGTCTGCCACCGCGATCTTAATGTCCTTTGGGATTGAAAATGGAACCGGATGCGAGAAGCCCAGACTCAAGTTAAGGGTCGATCCTTGCACGGCAGCCCTGAAACCCACGCCTTCGATTTCAAGCTGTTTGGTGAAACCCTCACTCACTCCCTGCACCATATTGTGCACGAGGCTGCGTGAGAGCCCGTGTAGCGCTTTCACGCTCCGCGTTTCTGCTTCGCGGACAACGGACACCTGGTTGTCTTTCACGCTCGCTTTGATGTCGCGCGGAAGCTTCCACTGAAGCTTTCCCTTGGGCCCTTCTACCGAGACCGCTCCGTCTCCGTCAACGTTCACTTTGACCTTGTCGGGAATCTCGACTGCTTTATTTCCAATTCGTGACATGCGTTTGTAGTTTACTAAATCGTTACCAGACGTAAGCCAACAATTCACCGCCGACCTTTTGCTTTCGCGCTTCGCGTCCCGACAAAATGCCCCGCGAAGTGGACAGAATTGCCAGACCCATTCCACCAAGCACGCGCGGGATCTCATCGGCACCGACATATCGGCGCAACCCAGGACGGCTCACTCGCCGCAACCCCGCGATGGCAGTCGATCGGTTCACAAGTTTGTTGGTGATCTTAATGCGCGGGTGCGCAGCGCTCGTGTCGACCGAGTAATCCGAAATATAACCTTCATCTTTTAAGATGCGCGCGATCTCGGCCTTGATCTTGGAGTACGGAATCAGCACCTCCGGCTTTTGCGCACGCGTGCCGTTGCGAACGCGAGCCAGAAAATCGGCGATAGGGTCGGTAACAGTACTCATTAGAATCAAGCGGGTTGCGCGACGGGCTTCTTTGCCCGGTCGCTAAACGGCATCCCCATTTCGCTCAAGAGCGATTTGGCCTCGTCATCCGTTCGGGCCGTGGTGACAATTGTAACATCAAATCCGATGTTGCGCTTGATTTTGTCGAGCTCGACCTCAGGGAAAATCGATTGGTCCGAAATCCCGAGAGTGTAGTTGCCGTGATTATCAAAACATCGCGGAGACACCCCCCGAAAGTCGCGAATGCGCGGGAGCGCGGCCTTGATGAAGCGCTCGAGAAATTCGTACATGCGCTCTCCACGCAAGGTCACCTTCGCGCCAATCGCCTGGCCTTTTCGTAATTTGAAATTAGAAATGCTTTTCTTAGCCAGCGTTTCCACGGACCGCTGTCCTGTAATCAGCGCAAGCTCCGTCTTAGCTTCTTCCAGCGCTTGCTTCACGTCCGATTGCGAGCCGATCGACGTGTTAATGACTACCTTCTCGACCTTCGGAATCTGATGAACGTTCTTGTAGCCGTGCAGTTTTTGCAGTGCCGGCATAACGCGCTCTTTATAATGACGACGAAACTCGTTTTCCATTTTTACTAATGTCATTCTTATCTAAGAAGAATCTGACAATCCCTGTTACTTGCTGGTTCCCTCTTTGCGTTCGGGTTGACCACGCTTTTTGCCTTTTTCTGATTTCGCACTTTTCACCGCTTTGGTGTCGCGCTCGATTAATTTCACGTTGGAAATATGAATTGGGCCTTCGCGTTCGGCAATTTTCCCGCTCGGATTGTCC
>Ga0310810_10009354_pt1 | contig 11322 bp, 9 predicted proteins | sample NCmetagenome_FD_207641 | JGI IMG/M metagenome (GOLD analysis project Ga0310810, IMG submission 207641) | Soil microbial communities from experimental microcosm in Duke University, North Carolina, United States - NC | ecosystem: Engineered > Artificial ecosystem > Soil microcosm > Unclassified ... | reverse complement strand
AGATCGGGAAGACCTGCAGCGATCCGTCCGGCGCCTCGTAGAACACCGATCCGCTGAACAGGAACAGCAGCGGCAGGTCGCCGTCGGCGAGGCCGTGAAAGTACTTCGTCGCGGCGACGTTGAAATCGAAGCTGCACGGCACGGGCAGTTCGATGGCCGTCGCCCCTTCGAAGGTCGGCACATGCACGTAGGCGTGCGTCCAGAACATGTCGCGCACCGTCTGGCTCCAGCGGTCCGGTTCGCCGAAGAGATCGAGCAGTGCGGCGCTTCGCGCCGGGTCGTACTGGCGGCGCGCGGCTTCGATGCGGATCTGACAGCGGAGCGCGATGCTGTGGATGCGCTCGTCGGACGGATCGTTGGCGATGCGCACCGCGAACGCGATGGTCGGCGTCGCCGCGTACGGCACGACGCTCGCGCCGGTGACGCTGAGCGAGAGGTCAGGCACGGGCCGCCTCGCCGACGTCTTCCGCCCGAGCGTCGAGCTCGGCGTAGAACCGCTCGATCGCCGTCCAGGCTTCCGTGCCGCCGCTGAAGCCGCGCCACTCGGATCGGATGACGCCGACGAGGCGGTAGCAGAGATCGATCGGCACGAGGTAATCGCGCAGCGCCGCCGACGGCGTGCGGGTGACGCGGTTGACGAGCAGCGCCTCGACGTCGAACCTCAGCGTCCGCACCGGCGAATCGGCCGGCACCAGCTCGTCCCACGTCTGCAGCGGCAGCAGCGACTCGGCCGCGCCCGCCGCGCCCGGATACATGGCGACGACCCGCCCGAGCGTCGAGTTGACGAAAAAAAAGGCCATGCCGATCGGAATGGCGAGCGCGTCCCACTGCGCGTCGCTGAACGCCGGCGCGGTCAGACGGCGAACGCTGCGGGGCACGCGCACGAATTTCGACGTCGGACTATCGAAGAGAATGGCGCACGCGTCGCAGGCGCACACGAGGCGGCGGTTGGCCGGCTCGATCAGATGCTGATGGTCCTCGGCCAGCGCGACGCCACACAGATCGCACCGCTCCACGCGCGCCGTCGGGCGCGAGGTGAAGCGGCGCAGCGCGGCCACCGCGCCGGCTTCAGGGCTGAGAGGTCGTTCCATCGTCAGGCCGGCGGAATCTCTGGACTGTCGGGATCGATCGGTTCGCGATCCTCGGGATTGATGCTCGTGCTGTCGCGGCCCGTGCGCCCGCCCGCGGGGCGATTGGCGCCGTGCGATCCGCCGTTGTCGACGCGGCCCGGTTCCGGTCCGTCGTTGTGCTTCTGCTCCTCGCCCTTGCGCGAGCCCGGGTGATGTCGCGGCGTCGAGTCGTCGTTGGGATATTCAGGCATCACTCCTCCTTGGTGTGGTCGACTCAGCGAGGGCGGCCGGCGGCCGCGACGGCCGGTCCGGTCGATGGAGGCGAGGCAAGCGGACGGTGGTCTTTCAACTGCTGGAGTGAGATGAACGCCGACGCGGCGGGCGGCGCCGCCGCTTCGAATTCGAGAGCGGTCAGGTCGGGCGTCTCGGCCAACAGCGCCTGTTCGACCATCTCGCGAATGGTGTCCACCGACGATCCGCACCCCGCGCCGGCGGCGATGCGAACGACGGCGCGGCCGTCGCGATTGTCGATCAGCGTGACGTCGGCGCCGTGGCGGCTGGCGCGCTGCTGCACGCCGGCGATCGCCCGCTGGACGCGCTCCTCGAGCGGCGCCGGATGGAGATCGTGCAGCAGGAGCAGGCTCGCCACGAGCTCGTCGGACGCCAGCCGCTCGCTGATGCGCGCGCCGGCGTCCGTGGTGCGGACGATTTCGAGCATTTTGACGAGACCGGCCTTGTGCAGGTCGAGGAGCACGCGCACCAGTTCCTGCGCGTGCTCGCGCAGGCGCGGATCGGGCGCCCGTTCGAGCTCGCCGACGAGCGTCTCGACCTGCTGCATCCGCCGGGAGAAGTCGGCGTCTGCGGCGGCGACGGCGGTTGGATCCGGCATGTTCAGCGCGGCACCCCGAACGTCGGCGAGTGCATCACGCGCACCTCGCGTCCGTTCCCAAGATACATGTGCACGCCGCACGGCAGGCACGGGTCGAAGCTGCGGACGGCGCGCATGATGTCGATCCCCTTGAACTTGTCGGGAGGATTCTCCTCGAAGATCGGGGTGTTCTGCACGGCATCTTCGTAGGGACCCGGCGTCCCGTAGATGTCGCGCGGGTTGCCGTTCCACGGCGTCGGCGGATACGGATGGTAGTTGGCGATCTTGCCGTCGCGAATCACGACGTGGTGCGACAGCACACCGCGCACCGCTTCGTGGAACCCGCAGCCGATCGCTTCCTTCGGCACCTTGAAGTCGGTCCAGGTCTTGGTGCGGCCGGCATGCAGCTCTTCGAACGCCTTCTCCATGAAGTGCAGCGCGCACGCCGCGGCATACGCCTGGAAGTAGGTGCGGGCGCGATCGCGCTCGATCGCGTTGCTCCATTTCGGAATCTTCCACTCGAACTCGACCTCGGGCAGCGACGTCGTCTTCGGCAGGTAGATCTTGACGCTGTTGCCGGTCGCCTTGACGTAGCCGATGTCGACGCGTCCGGCGAGGGCCGTCGCCCAGAAGCGCGCAATCGGGCCGCCGCCGGTATCGAGCGCGAGGTGGTCGCCGGTGCGCTTGTCGTACCAGCGCGGACACATCACCCAGCTGTAGTTGCCGGCGAAATCGCGCTTCTGCGGCTTCGGCAGCGTCGTCTGGTTCCACGGATGGCGTCGATCGACCGGGTTTCCCAACGGGTCGTTCTTGACGAACATCTCCTGGTTTTCCCAGTCGTCGTAATACGAGTGGCCGAGCAGGATGCGGATGTTCAGGTTGATGTCGACGAGATTGTCGGTGACCAGCTCGCCGTCGACGACGACGCCCGGCGTCACGTACATGCCATGACCCCAGTCGTTCATGTTCTTGTAGGTGTAATCGCAGACGTCGGGGTTGTTGAACGATCCCCAGCAGCCGAGCAGCACGCGGCGGCGCCCCACTTCTTCGTAGCCCGGCAGCGCCTCGTAGAAGAAGTCGAAGAGATCGTCGTGCAGCGGCACGACCTTCTTCATGAACTCGACGTACTTCATCAGCCGCACCATGTAGTCGGTGAACAGCTGCACGGTCGGCACCGTGCCGACGCCGCCGGGATAGAGCGTCGAGGGATGCACGTGCCGCCCTTCCATCAGGCAGAACATCTCGCGCGTCATCCGGCTCATTTGCAGCGCTTCGCGATAGAACGCGCCGGTGAAGGGATTGAGCGCCTTCATGATGTCGGCGATGGTGCGGAAGCCGTGCAGGCCGGCGTGCGGCGACTCGGTCTTCTCCGCTTTCGCGTAGACGCCCGGGTTGGTCTCCTTGACCATCTGCTCGCAGAAGTCGACGCCGACCAGATTGTCCTGGAAGATGTTGTGGTCGAACATGTACTCGGCGGCCTCGCCGAGGTTGACGATCCACTCCGCCATCGCCGGCGGCCGGATGCCGAACGCCATGTTCTGCGCGTAGGTCGCGCAGGTGGCGTGGTTGTCGCCGCAGATGCCGCAGATGCGGCTCGTGATGAAGTGGGCGTCGCGCGGATCCTTGCCCTTCATGAAGATGCTGTAGCCGCGGAAGATCGACGAGGTGCTGTGGCACTCGGCGACCTTGCGCGTGCCGAAATCGATCTTGGTGAAGATCCCGAGGCTGCCGACGATCCGCGTGATCGGATCCCAGTTCATCTCGACGAGATTGCCGCCCTTGGCGGGCGTGTCCTTCACGGTCTCGGTGATGACGGCCATCGATTCGCTCCTTCCTCGCGCGCTCACGCCTGCGGGTGGTAGCCGGTGGTGAGCTCGGGGCGCGGATGGCGCCACTTGGGTTCCTTGTTGACGGTGTCGTTCGTGAAGGATCGCAGCGCGCGGATCGTGCGCCCGTAGGCGTTGACCGCCATCGACGAAATGCGCGCGCCGGGCGGTTCGTCCATGAAGGGCATGAACTTGTCGGGGAAGCCCGGCATCGTGCAGCCGATGCAGATGCCGCCGACGTTCGGACAGCCGCCGATGCCGGCCATCCAGCCGCGCTTCGGCACGTTGCAGTTGACGACCGGACCCCAGCAGCCGAGCTTGACGATGCATTTCGGCGACCCGTACTCGGTCGCGAAATCGCCCTGCTCGTAGTAGCCGGCGCGATCGCAGCCTTCATGCACCGTCTTGCCGAACAGCCACTGCGGCCGCAGCTGATCGTCGAGCGGAATCATCGGCGCGAGGCCGGCGACCTGATACAGCAGGTACAGCACCGTCTCGGTGAAGTTGTCCGGCTGCACCGGGCAGCCCGGGACGTTGACGATCGGCAGGCCGGCTTTCGATTTCCAGTCCCATCCGAGATAGTCGGCGAGGCCCATGCAGCCGGTCGGGTTGCCTTCCATCGCGTGGATGCCGCCGTAGGTGGCGCACGTCCCGATCGCGATTACGGCCAGCGCCTTCGGCGCGAGCCGATCGATCCACTCGTTGGTCGTGATCGGCTGACCGGTCTTCGCATCGGTGCCGACCGCCGCCCAGTAGCCGCCCGCCGCGTGGATTTTCTCGTTGGGAATCGATCCCTCGACGACGAGCACGAACGGGTCGAGCTTGCCGGCGGCAGCGTCATGGTAGAACTGCAGGAACTCGCCGCCGTTTTCGTACGCCAGCACGGGATTGTGCAGGTGCACCTTGGGCAGCCCGGGGATTGCGCCGAGCAGGATGTCTTCGATGCTCGGCTGCTCGGCGGCCGTCACCGACACCGAGTCGCCATCGCATCCCAGGCCCGCCGTGATCCACACGACGTGCACGTCGGACACCGCGGGCGCCCTCTGAGTCGATCGGCCGTACGGGACTTGCGTCGCCATGCGCGTGGCTCCTTTCCGTGGGACCGTCGTCTGCCAGCGAGCCGGCAGAAAGACACTGTGCCGAGTGCCGGCACGCAAGAATTAAACCCGCGCCGGGCGAGGCTCACAATCAGACGGGACCGGAAATCGACGTCGGGAAAAAGTGAACGCGAACATCAGGGATTCCCCGATGATCCGCGGACTAGCTGGACGGCCGGGAGATCGACCAGAGGATGGCGTGCTGCACTAATTCACGCGCGCTGCGCAGCGACAACTTTTCCTTGATGTGCGCTTGATAACTTTCAACGGTCTTGACGCTGAGGTGGAGCTCCTCCGCGATCTGCCGCGTGCTATGACCCTGACCGATGAGCCGGAAGACTTCCAGTTCGCGATCGGATAGTTCCGCGACCGGCGATCTGTCACGTGCCGAACCCCGAACGTACTGCTCGACGACACGGCTCGACGCGCGCTCGCTCAGATAGACGTTCCCGGCCAGGATGCGCCGCACCGCCGTCAACACGCGGGTCGTTGCTTCCTGCTTCATGATGTAGCCGTTGGCGCCGGCCCGGAGCGCCCGTTCCGCGTACGTCAGCTCGTCGTGCATGGAGAGGACGAGGATCGGCAGCGACGTCGACCGGCTGCGGATCTCCTTGATGAGATCCATGCCGTCGGGGCCGTTGAGCGACAGATCGATGATGACGATGTCGGGAACGAGCTGCTCGATGGCCTCGAGCGCGGCGTTGAATTCCTCTGCGCCGCCGCACACTTCGAGATCGGACTCACGGTTGATGAGCATCGCCATCCCCTGACGCACGATGGGATGGTCGTCGACGACGAGGATTCGGTTTTTGCGGCCGGCCGCAACCGCGCTGGCGGTCATGGAGCGCCCTCGTTCGGATGGCGAAGCGGAAACACGCAGGTAATCGCGGTGTCGCCTCGGCCGCCGCGATCCATGTCGAGCTTACCTCCAATCATGTTCGCGCGGTAGCGCATGATGTGAAGGCCTCGACCCGCTTCGTCGACCGCGGCCAGATCGAACCCGGCGCCGTTGTCGCGAATCGTCAGAATCCCTGTGCCCTCTTCGAGCGCATCGAGTTCGACGATGACTTGCGTCGCGCGGCCGTGCTTGATGGCGTTGCTGATCGCCTCGCGTGCGAGCCGGCACAGCTGGGTGGCGGCGCTCGCATCGACCAGCTCCACCGGCGTCGGACACTCGAAGCGGCAGGTGATGCGGAACACGTCCGAGAAGTCGTGCGTGATCTGCCGGAGCGCTTCCATCAGGCCGAAGCGCTCCGAGACGATCGGCAGCAGGCCGCGCGCCAGCTCTCGCGTCGTCTTTATGGCTTCATTGACGAGCTCGACTATTTTCGTGGCTTCTGGCGACTCCGGCAGCTGGCGCTCGCGCAGCTGGTTCTCGAGCACCTTGCTCATGAACGCGATGCCGGTGAGGTGCTGGCCGAGGCCGTCGTGCAGATCCTGGCCGATGCGCCGCCCTTCCTGATCGCCGATGTCGAGCACCGCCTTCTGCAGGCGTTTGCGTTCGGTTTCGTCGCTGCCGGTCGCGATCACGTACTCGGGTGTGCCGTCGGAATGTGCCACCACCGTCGTGGCCCACAGGATTCGCCGATGCCCGCCGCCGCTGTTCATCCACGTGGCCTCGAAGCTTGCTCCGGCGCCGCCCGCGGCGCACGCGCCAACCGCGTCGCGAAACTGCTGCAGTTCGTCGGGCGCGACGAACAGATCCCACAGGAACGAGCCCTCGACTTCCTCCGATCGGCGGCCGGAGACGCCTTCGCAGGCGCGGTTGAAGCGGACCACGCGGCCGTCCAGATCGAACACGATCACCAGGGCGCCGACGGTTTCGAGAATCGCGGAGAGGACGTTGCGCTCGTCCTGCAGCGCGATTTCGGTCTGCTTCAGATCGGAGATGTCGAACGCGACGCCCTGAATGAACCACGGCCGGCCGTCGTGCCGCCGCACCATTTTCGCTTCACACTGGAACCAGACGACGTGGCCGTCGCGCGCGATGACCCGGTAGACCGATCGCAGCGGCTTGCCGGTGAGCAGCATGTCGGCGGCGTCGCGGCTCCACCGTTGCTTCTCGTCCGGATGAATCTGCGCGTACCAGCGGATCGGATCGTCGAGCCACTCCTGCTGGGAAAAGCCGAGCGTCGCTTCGATCTGCGGGCTGACGTACGCCTCGCCGATGCCGCGATCGAGGTAGGCCATGAACACGACCGCCGACATCTGCTCGAGCAGCGTGCGGTAGCGCGCTTCGAGGATCGGCACCGTCCCCTCGTCGCCGCTCTCGGCGCCGTGCGGGTAGGTCTGCTCGTGCGTGGGGCTTCCCGCAGTCGTGGCGGCGCTTGCCGTGGTCGCGGAGGCATAGAGCGTCGCCAGCAACTGCAGCGCTTCCTCGGCATCCGCCAGGCTGAACTGGCGTGATTCGATCACCGGCGGGTCCGCCAGTGCGGCTCCTTGTTCATCGACGCGAGCGTGAAGCGGCGCAGCGCGCTGATCGCGCGGCCGTAGGTGGAGACGGCGTTGGCGGACAGCATCGATCCGGGCGGCTGATCCATGAACGGCATAAACTTGTCGGGAAAGCCCGGCATCGTGCAGCCGATGCAGATGCCGCCGACGTTGGGACAGCCGCCGATCCCGGACATCCACCCGCGCTTGCCGACGTTGCACTGCACGACCGGCCCCCAGCATCCGAGTTTGACGATGCACAGCGGCGAGCCGTATTCGTCGGCGAACTGCCCCTGCTCGTAGAAGCCGCCGCGGTCGCAGCCTTCGTGTGTCGTGCGCTCGAACAGCCAGCGCGGCCGCAGCGACTCGTCGAGCGGAATCATCGGCGCGCGCCCGGCGGCCATGTGGAGCAGATATAACAGGGTCTCCGTCATGTTGTCAGGCTGAGCGGGACACCCGGGGATGCAGACGATCGGAATGCCGCCCTGCGACAACCACTGCCATCCGAGGTAGTCGGGCAATCCCATGCAGCCGGTCGGATTCCCTTCCATAGCGTGGATGCCGCCGTAGGTCGCGCACGTGCCGACGGCAACCACGGCCCACGCCTTCGGCGCCAGCCAGTCGATCCACTGGCAGGTCGTAATCGGCTGTCCCGTTTTCGCGTCGGTGCCGAGCGCCGCCCAATAGCCTTCGGCCTTGTTCGTTTCGTCGGGAATGGACCCTTCGACGACGAGCATGAACGGCCCCATGCCGCCGTTGGCGGCGCGATGAAACGGCTCGAGGAATTCGTCGCCGTTTCGCGGATCGATGAAGGGGTTGTGCAGCCTGACGTCGGGAATCCACGGCAGGCCGCCGTTCAACAGATCCTCGAGACTCGGCTGGGTCGCCGCCGTGATCGCAATCGTGTCGCCGTCGCAGCCCAGGCCCGCGGTAATCCAGAGAATGTCGATGGAGTCCATCGGGCCGCTACCGGCCTGCATCCGGCGGGGCGAGCGCGCGCCGCAGTTCGTCGAGCGCGATGCCATCGGTGTCGGCAATCACCTTCGCGTAGGTGCGCGTCACGGCCGCGAGGCCGTTGGCCGAAATCGTGTCGGCCGTTTCCTGATCGGAGTGCCAGACGTAGCCGCCGTTGATGATCTCCACTGACGGCGCGAACCGATAGTAGCGGCCGATCTCGCCGGGCGGCGAGGGCGACGACTGCGGGAAGCTCGGGACGCCGAATGCGTCCATCGAGCGCGCGACGATGTCGGCGAGGCGCTTGCCGGTGCCGTACCAGTTGAACGCGGCGACGGCATTCGCGAGACGGATGTTGCCGGGGCCGGTCTCGAGTCCGCCGGTGTGTTCGGCGTTCAGCAGGACCGCCGTCTTCTCGAAGACCTCGGGGTGCGCGGCGAACCACGCGCCGCTCTCGGCGGTGCTGTTGTGGTGACCGGTGGTGCCGAGGAACACGATGGTGCGCCGGCGCTCCGCTTTCGGGATCTTCGCGAAGTACTCCGCGATGCCGAGCATCGTCGCGACGCCGGCGGCGTTGTCGTTGGCGCCCTCGAACCAGCCGTCGCGGTGCGCGACGACCATCACCTGTTCGTCGGTCGCGCCCGGCAGCGTGCCCCAGACGGTGCCGCTCTTGAGGCCGGGCGTGCGATCGATGTCGAGCGCGACCTTCACGTGCGCCGGCGCGCCCGACGCGGTCGCCTCGGCGATGAGATCGCGCGCGGCGACGCCGTCTTTGAGTCCGGTCGAGAACGTCGGCACCGAACTTCCGACCGGATAGAACTGCGTGCGCTCGTTGCCGGGAATCCCCTGGATGACGAAGATCGCGGCGGCGCCGCGCTCGCCGATGCGGCGAATCGCGTTGTCGGCGATCGGCGCGTGGCGCGACGCGGTGTCGGTGCTGTAGAAGAACACCGCCTTGCCGCGCACGTCGCGGGCGAGCTTCAGGTCGGCCTCGCTCGCCATGCCGACGTACACCGCTTCGAGATCGAGCCCGCCGGGCGGCGTCCCGACCGCCTGATAGGTCGGCTGCGCAGTGTCGATCGCGACGGTTTTGCCGCCGGCCGACACCGCGACGCTCCACGCTTTCGGCATCCACTGCGGCGGGAGATCGAATGCCTGCTCGTGGACGTCGGTGAGGCCGATCGCGCGGAACTTCGCCATCATCCACTCGGCGTTCTCGGCGTCGGCCGAGGTGCCGATGATGCGGCCCCAGTACTGCGGATGCCCGTTGTCGCGATAGCGGCGCGCAATCGCCGTCAACTCCCCGACCATCTGTTTCAAATGCGCGCCGTCGATCGCGGCGTACTTCTCGTCGGCGGGCGCCAGTCGCCAGCCGATCTCGGCGCTGCGCGTGTGCGGCGGTTCGCTCGGCCCCGCGGCGGCGGCGCGGGCGCGCGTCCCGTCGGGATTCTGGCCTGCACGGACGTCGACGAGCAGCAACGATCCGATCACGCAAGCCAGAACGAACAGTCGTGTGGGCATCGACGCCTCCCGCCGCCCCAGTATCGCTGAAAAGCAGACTGAAGTTGACAGTTATCGAGTGACAGTTCAGCACGAAGAACCGGGCGATGAAATTCGCGAACGGTGAGCTACCGGGTTCTGAACGGATTCAGCATGACCGATCGCCGCGCCGGCAGTACGCTCGCCACCATGACGGCGCCGGCGAGGATCGCCGCTGCCGCGACCCACGTCCAGACGGTCGGTGCGCCTGCGGTGACGGTCGCTTGTGCGAGCCAGCGCGCGACGACGACCGACCCGAGCAACCCTGCGCCGGCGCCCGCGACCGCGAGCCGCGCGCCCTCCGCCATCACGCGTCCGACGACGCGCCAGCGCTGCGCGCCGAGCGCAATCCGCACCGCCATCTCCCGCCGCCGCTGACGCGCCGCCTCCGCCATCGCGCCGTACAAACCGAGCACGCCGAGCGCCACCGCTGTCACGGCAAAGATGCCGACGAGCACGGTCGCGATGCGTTCGGCGGCCAGCGCGGTTCGACTCAGCTGCGCGTCGAGCGTCGTCACGCTCGGTGACGCCTCGCCGCCGCTGACCTCTTCGAGACGGCGCCGCAACAGCCCGATCGTCGCCGCGGCGTCCGGCACCAGCCGGACCGCTCCCGCATCGCCACTGTTCGCTGTTCCCGCGACGAGCGTCATCCGCGGCCGGAACTGCTGCTGCATCGGATAGAAAATCGCCGGCTCGGACCGCCGCTGCGACGTGCGAAGCGCAGCGGCGCGCACGACGCCGATGATGTCGGTGCGCCGCCCCGCCGCATCGATCACCGCGGCGCCGACGGCATGTCCCGCGAACACGCGATCGGCCGCCTCCTGATTGACGATTGCGACACCGCAGCCGCCGGCCGCATCGTCGACGAATCCACTGCCGGCCACACGCGGCCACCCGATGGCGTCGAAGTAATTCGCTGAGACCACGTTCTCGTCCAGCGCGGCGGTCGCGAGCGTGCGCCGCGCCGCCATCCGAAAGATCTTCGGACCAAGGAGGTCCGGCGACGTGCCGGTCTGGTCCGGTGCATAGAAGATCGTCGGCCTGCCTGCCCGCTCGGGCCTGCGCGCTACGACGCCGACGATCTCGACGCGGTCGCCCGCGGGACCGACCACCACGCGGCCGACGGCGTCATTATCGAACAGCTCGCGCGCGGCGATCTCGTTGACGATCGCCACCCGGCACGCCTCCAGTACATCTCCGCCGCCGAACATCCGTCCGGCCATCAGCTGAAACCTCAGGCGATCCGCCGACACCAGCGGGAACGCGGCGACGTCGATCACCGCGTCGCGCTGAGCGAGCTGCGCGGGTTCGACCCGCAGCGTCTGCCAGACAGGAACGGAACCCGGCGGCGCGGCAATCCACGCGGTCGTCGTGATGCCGGGCACGGTCGACGCGGCACGCTCGGCGCGACGGAAGTAGTCGAGGCCGAGCTCGGGACGCTCGAACCCGTTGTGCGCGTGCAGCGTCGCGAGCATCGGCTGGCCAAGCTTGTCGCCGGCGCTCGTCCGCAGCGCCGCCTGGAAGCCGGTCAGGAGCAG
>Ga0310810_10009353_pt1 | contig 11322 bp, 10 predicted proteins | sample NCmetagenome_FD_207641 | JGI IMG/M metagenome (GOLD analysis project Ga0310810, IMG submission 207641) | Soil microbial communities from experimental microcosm in Duke University, North Carolina, United States - NC | ecosystem: Engineered > Artificial ecosystem > Soil microcosm > Unclassified ... | reverse complement strand
CAGGTTTAGATCGCGGCTTTGATTTTTATGACAATTTTCCCCAGCATCCTTCTTCCAAGTCGCGATGGGGAAGGGTGGAGCGCCGAGGAATGGACGTTGTGCAACACGCCGAGACTTGGCTTAACAAGCAACCACATGGCCCGCGATTTGTGTGGCTTCATCTTTATGATCCGCACGATCCTTACGAGCCCCCGGCTCCCTTTTCTCAGACGTATAGAGACCGGCTGTACGACGGTGAGATCGCCTATGCTGACTCAGCCTTAGGAAATTTTATTCGCTACTTGAAGCAGCACTCCTGGTATGAGAACGCTATTGTTGTCGCCGTCGGGGATCATGGTGAGGGATTGGGTGAACATCACGAGGACACACACGGCATCTTTCTTTACGACTCCACAACTCACGTTCCTCTCATCATCAAGCTGCCGCGAAGCGAGGCGAAGGCACGAGAAGTGTCGGCTCAAGTACGCACAACCGACCTCCTGCCCACGGTACTGGATCTGGCAGGCGCTCCCAGCATCGCACAGCTCGATGGTGAGTCACTGAAAACTTATCTTGCGGGAACCGACAAAGATCGGATCGCTTATGGCGAGACCGATTATCCGCTTCGCTTTGGTTGGTCGCCGTTGCGGTCGGTGCGGAAAGGGGGTTTTAAATTTATCGAAGCGCCCCGTCCTGAACTTTATGACTTGAGCTCTGATCCGCATGAGCTCAAGAATCGCTACACCCCTTGGGATGAAACTGTACAGAAAATGCGGGCCGAACTCTCTGAACTCCGAACACGATTACCCAAGCCACAGCTTTCAGCGGGAGCGGTAGGGAAGGGAACCACCGACGAGCTCCATGCGCTGGGTTATCTGGGAGCTTCCGATGCATTGAGTTCCACTAACGTTCCGGAGCCGTCGTTGCTGCCGGATCCCAAAGACCGCATTGAAGAACAGAACCTCCTTCACACCGCCATGCTTGCGTCTGAGGATGGGCGCACGACGGAGGCTCGCGACGCCTTGGAAAAGGTTCTTCTGCTTAATCCCAAGTCGCCGACCGGTCTGTTGCAGCTCGGGCAGTTAGAGCTTGCAGCCGGAAACCCGCAAAAGGCGTCGGATTATCTTGGACGCGCGCAGCAATCGCGGCCCGAAGACGCCATTGCCGCGTTCGACTACGCTCGCGCGCTCGAACTCACAGGTGATTTGGCTCGCGCGCGCCACGCTCTCGAACAGACTTTAATGTTAAATCCCAGCCAGTTTGCAGCTCGGCTTCTCATGGGAAAAGTTTGCTTGAGATTGAATGATGCCAGGACAGCGGAAGATCAGCTCGAAGCGGCACTTCTGCTGAATCCAAACAGCAGTGAAGCCCAGCTCCTGCTTGCTAGAGCGCAGATTGCACAGAAAAAATTTTCCGACGCAGCTTCAGGACTAGAAGCCCTGACGAAAAGCCAGCCTGCCGATCCTGATATCTACGATTTGTTGAGTGAGGCCTATGCTGGGCTCGGGAAAGGAAACATGGCCGAGGAAGCGTCAGCCAAGGCGGCGCGGATGCGAAAAATTCCCCAGCCGAAATAGGTCGGATGCGCAAACAGCAGGGCCGCCGGTTAGCGACCCCGTGTCTCGCGGCAGCACACCTTCGTCTGCCAAACCTTGTTTAGAACTTGAACGTGGGTCCGAAGGAGACACGCAGATTGTTCTTTGCGCCGCCGGCAAAATAGATTTCGTCGCCAACGTCAACGCGCAGTCCAAACGGCCCCCAGAAGCCCTCAACACCGCCGCCCGGATACAGGGCAAATTTCGTGCTTCCATTGTCGATGCTGCTGAACGCATCCTGGAATCCCTGTTGCGCGGTAGTCGTGCTCGAACCGAAGTTAACAAATCCCACCTTACCAGTCAGAAAGAACGCACTATGGCTGCCAAAGTCAAACTTGGGCCCGAACAGACCGTGAAGAGGACGCACGCGAGTTCTGACGAGTGTCGAGTTGATATTGTCTAAGGTGGAAAAGTTCTTTTCGAAATCGTAAGCCATTTCCGCTTCGATCGAAGCGTGATCGTTCATGTAGAACCCAGCCCGTCCACCTAGCCCGAGGAAGTTTGTGGTCCGGGTGCTGTTGGGCTCAAAGCGGTAGTAATCGGCGAAAATCCCGAGTTCGACGTGGTTTCTGCGATTCTGGCCTTCCCCGCTTTGTGCCATCGCTAAAGTGGGCACCATGACCGCAACAAACAATGATGCTGCAAGTAGCCTGACTTTCATAACCGTGCTGTTCTCCTATGAAATCCCCATCCGCTCCGCCAATGTTCTCGAACCCTTGTCTGTGGCGGCTTCTGCGGTGATATGTACTAAGATGCGAGGGCAGGTATGCGGGTTGGGCACTGTAGCTAATCCCGCGGGCAAGGCTGTAAGCGTGAGTCGCCAACCCGGTCAATGGAAATTGCATCGTGCGGCATACATTTTGTTCCGTTACTGCCAGTGATCTACATCCAGCTTTCTTTTCTAGCTGTGAATGTATAAAAAGTACCCATGGAACGCTCCCTTAAAGAAATAGCGCAGCTAGTTAAAGGCAAGGTCGTGGGAGACGGTACTGCTCTTCTGAGCGGAATCTCAAGCATTTCGTCAGCAACTCAGGCTGACCTGGTATTCGTTGAACACAACCAAAGGCTGCAGGAAGCACTCCATTCCTCGGCTGGAGCCGTTATCCTTTCCCGAATACCGAATGAGAGGTCGACCAAGCCGCTCCTGATCTGTGCGCAACCGCGTCTGGCATTCGCCCAAGCGGCTGCCTTGCTTGCGCCCGGGGACGAATGCAGAGCCGCAGTTCATGAAACCGCCCTCGTCCACGCTACCGCAACGATAGGCAGGGATGTCACACTCGGGGCGTACGTAACCATCGGCGACAACGCTGCCATCGGGGATGGAACGCGCATTGGTCCCGGATCACATATTGGAGCCGGGGTCAAGATTGGTCATAGTTGTGAACTCGCGCCAAATGTGACGGTATATGCGGGTGTCAGGATTGGGGCTCGCGTAAAAGTGAAAGCTGGAGCCGTGCTTGGAAGCGACGGCTTCGGATTCGTCAAAGATAATGAGACAGGCCGGTATCTTAAATTCCCGCAAGTGGGTCTGCTCGAAATCGGAGACGATGTCGAGATTGGAGCGCACTGCACCATCGATAAGGGTGCACTCGATGTAACCCGCATCGGCCGCGGCACAAAAATTGATAATCTTGTGCATGTAGGTCACAACGTCCAAGTCGGCGAGGACGTCGTGATCGCGGCTCAAACCGGGCTTTCCGGCAGCGCAGTTCTGGAAAGCGGGGTTATCGTGGGTGGACAAGTAGGAATTGCTGATCATGTTCGCGTGGAAGCCGGAGCAATCCTGGGCGCGCAGTGCGGCGTCCCTTCGAAGAAAGTGATTCGCGGGAAAGGCGTGGTTTTCTGGGGAACTCCCGCACGACCGATTAGAGAATACCTGAAGGAACTGGCAGTCCTGGCTCGCATCGCTAAGAAAGTCAGTTAGGAGGGAGTGCCGACCCTCACGTATTACTGACTGCAGGTTACGTCTCATGCCTACTATCGTCATTGGTGGTCACTCCAGGAGCGTAGGCAAGACCAGTGTGGTTGCGGAACTGATATCAGCGTTCCCGGAATTTGAATGGACTGCGGTAAAGATTACTCAGTACGGTCACGGGATATGTTCTGTGAATGGACGAACTTGTGATTGCGCGACTGCAGATCACGCCTGGGCAATTACAGAAGAAAGGGACCGCACAGGGGAGTCGGATACTTCGCGTTTCCTGGTGGCTGGTGCAAGAAGGGCGTTATGGGTTCGCACGGAACAAGGAAGACTGGCGGAAGCGATGCCGGCGCTGCGGGCAAAGATTTCACCTAAGCAGCACCTCATCATGGAGTCGAACAGCGTCTTAAAGTTCTTGCGCCCGGACCTCTATCTGACAATTCTCAACCCGCAAGTCGCGGATTTCAAGGCGTCCGCCCGCCAGTATCTTGATCTTGCCGATGCAGTTATCCTTCACCAGACAGCGGAAAAATCTGCATGGAAATCCGTCTCTCTAAAGCCGGTACTCGGCAAGAGGATATTTTCAATTCAAGCCCCGCCCTATGTCACACCGCAGATCGTAAGCTTTGTTCGTTCAAGATTATCTCCAAGTGCTTGATTTAGTGTCTGCCATACTGCACCGACCAGCATTTGTTCGATGCACGTTTGCTATTCTTGCAAAATGCTCCGCATTGCCAAGACAGCGTGGCTGCTGGCGGCCATCTCAGGTCTGCTACAGGTCCTGATTTTTCCTCTACCTAATTTGTATGTACTGTGTTGGGTTGCCACAGCGCCGTTAGTGGTTGCCATTCTTCGAGCGCAGCGCGCAAAGACGCTCCAGCTTTCGGATTCTTCAGGAATCGTGTTTACCCCGGCCTCGGCATTGCAAGGCTTTGCGCTTGGATATGTGAGTGGAATTGTGTGGTATGCCGGCACCTGTTACTGGATTTTCGAGACGATGCACCAGTATGGCGGCTTGAGCGGATTCGCCGCCCTTGGTGTCCTGATTCTTTTCTGCCTCTACCTTGCGCTCTATTTCGGCGCATTTGGCCTATTGCTGACGATCGTGGCAGGTCGCCGCGCTCTCTCTCACCGTCGTGCGCTGCTTCTTGCGCCTTTCCTGTGGGTCGCACTGGAATTGGCACGGACCAGGATCACCGGCTTTCCTTGGAACTTGCTGGGAACTGCTCAAGTGGACAATATTCCCTTAGCTCGTATCGCAAGTTTCACAGGCGTATATGGGATCTCCTTCGAAATAATGTTGGTGAACACGGCGGTCGCAGCCACTTTCCTCGTTCGACGCCATAGAAGGCAGGCTCTGCTGATTGCCGCAATGGCTGCTATCTTCGTATTGCAAGCGGGGCGGTGGCTACCTGTACCGGTGCAAGCACCTGAGCGCACTGCCCTCCTGGTACAGGAGAATATACCTATTCTCGACAACTCGGGTTGGACCAAGGATTATTTTGAAAACACCCTGCGCGAATTAAAACGTGTTACGGTTCAGCCCATGAATTCAGGGGCTTCTCGTGGCTTGAAAGACTTGCCCGGAAATCTTGTAGTCTGGCCGGAATCCCCGGCGCCGTTTTTCAGTGGTGATCCTCTGTTTCGAGACTCGATCAGCGGGTTGGCGCGAGAAACCCGCTCCTGGATCGTTAGCGGAGCCGTTGGCATTCAAAACGCGAAGCAGGCTCCGCCGCGGGCCACAATGATATTCAACTCAGCGGTGCTGGTTAGTCCGGCAGGTGATTGGGTATCCCGCTACGACAAAGTTCACCTCGTACCGTTTGGTGAATACGTCCCGTTGCAACGCCTTTTCGCTTTTGCCGGTGGCTTGACCAAAGAGGTCGGAGACTTTCATCCAGGCACGTCGCGAACCCCGCTTGACGCTGGCGGTATCAAGCTAGGCGTGTTCATTTGTTACGAATCGATCTTCCCCGAGGAAGTTCGCCAGTTTGCTCGTGGGGGCGCCCAGGTCCTGGTAAATATTTCGAATGACGGCTGGTATGGTGACAGCGGCGCGTACGCCCAGCACTTGAGCCAGTCGCGCATGCGGGCGATCGAGAACTATCGTTGGCTCCTGCTGGACACCAATACCGGCGTGACCGCCTCAGTGGACCCCAACGGCCGACTGGTCGCGCAGCTTCCGCGGAAGGTGCGCGCCGCTCTTATTGCACCTTACGCTTTGAGCGGCGTAACCACGTTTTACACTCGTCATGGCGACTGGTTCGCCTACCTGTGTGCGATAATTTCAATAATGATGCTGCTCACGAGCATTTCATTCCGCAGGAGCTCCCATTGAGCATGGTCGAAGAACTGGAACATGAATATTCCGCTCTGAAGGATAGAGTTCGCGACCTGCGGGAGTACCTTTGACGCCGGCAATCTTCGCCAACAGTTGACTGAGGTTGATAAGCAGGCCGGCGACCCGAGTCTCTGGTCGAATCCTGGCAAGTCGCAGCAAGTAATGCGAGAACGCAAGCGGCTGCAGGATGTTCTCACCACCGAAGACGAACTAATCCGTCGTCAAGCAGATATTCAGGCCTACTTTGATCTGGCACGCGAAGGCGAGAACGTCGAGGCAGAGTTGCGTTCGGAAATCACATCTCTGCGCGGCATGGTTGACCGCATCGAAACCGAAAGCCTGCTCTCTGGCGATAACGACGGCCGAAACGCAATTATTACAATTCATCCCGGCGCCGGAGGTACCGAGTCACAAGATTGGGCCGACATGCTGCTCAGGATGTACCTGCGCTGGGCGGAGCGCCAGGGTTTTCAGACGGTTCTGAATGACTACCAGCCGGGGGAAGAAGCTGGCATGAAGTCAGCCACTTTCAGCGTTAATGGCGATTATGCTTACGGACTTCTAACCAGCGAAATCGGAGTACACCGCCTGGTGCGCATTTCTCCCTTTGACCAAGCTAAGCGGCGGCACACTTCTTTTGCCAGCGTATTCGTTTCGCCGGAGATCGACGAGAGTATTGAGGTGGAAATTAAACCTGAGGATCTGCGCGTCGATACCTACCGTTCCAGCGGGAAAGGCGGGCAGCACGTGAACACAACGGACTCTGCCGTCCGCATCACACACAATCCTACGGGAATCGTTGTCAGCTGCCAAAACGAGCGTTCGCAACACAAGAACCGTGAACGAGCAATGAGTATGTTGCGCTCGAAACTTTACGAAGCCGAACTGGAGAAGAAACGCGCGGAGACTCGCAAGATTGAAGACTCCAAGCTCGACATCGACTTCGGATCACAAATCCGCTCGTATGTTCTGCAGCCCTATCGCATGGTGAAAGACCATCGCACGAAAGAAGAAGTCGGCGACGTGGATCGCGTCCTTGACGGTGACCTGCAACCTTTCATTCGCGCCTACTTGTTAGCGCGCCGGGGAGAAAAGCTCCCGTGACGTCGCAAGTTACCATGGCGCAACGCGGTGCTCGACTCGAGTATGTCACCATCGCCTGGAACTCGCTCGAGGGTATTATTGCGATTGCCAGTGGCCTCATGGCCGGGAGTATTGCCCTGTTTGGTTTTGGCTTGGACTCCGCTATTGAGGTCTTTTCCGGAGTGGTTCTGTTGTGGCGTCTGAGGTCGAGACCGGAGGACGCGCACAAAGTAGAGTTGGTAGCAATCAGACTGGTCGGGGGGAGTTTCTTCGCGCTGGCGGCTTACATCGCCTACGAATCAATCGTCACCTTGCTCAGTCGGGAAGCCCCGCAACGAAGCGTCATCGGAATTGGGCTTGCGATCGCATCTCTGGTGGTGATGCCCATTCTTGCTCGTGCCAAGCGACGCATCGCCGCCACGTTGGGTAGCAGAGCGCTGCACGCCGATTCCCGGCAGACGGATTTTTGTGCATATCTTTCCGCCATTCTCCTCGGTGGGCTACTCCTCAATGCGACGATACACTGGTGGTGGGCTGACCCCTTCGCTGCTCTTGTAATGGTTTCATTTATTGCTAAAGAAGGCATCGGAGGTTTACGCGGCGAGACTTGCTGCCATGAACTCTTGCTCTACAAGTCGGAGTTAGCCGAGTGATTGCGGAAGCCCATGACCTGCAATCGGGGCGGCCCTTGCTCAGCAGGCGATTCAGTCAAGCTTTCCTTTTTGCTGACCAGAAACATGCTGGTCAAACCCGAAAGCAGACGAAAATACCTTACATCGCCCATCTGATGAGCGTAGCGGCATTGGTGCTCGAGGCAGGCGGCGATGAAGATCAAGCCATCGCCGCTCTGTTGCATGATGTGGTTGAAGACTGCGGAGGCCGGCCCATGCTGGAGGAAGTCCACCGAACGTTCGGACCCAGAGTTGCGCACATTGTAGAAGGTTGCAGCGATGCAGATACGTATCCGAAGCCACCGTGGCGCGAACGCAAAGAAAAATACCTGGCACATCTGCCCGGGGCTGATGGTGATGTGCGCCTGGTGTCGGCGGCAGACAAAGTCCACAATGCGCGTGAAATCCTTAAGGATTACCTGGAACAGGGGCCGGTGGTCTGGCAGCGGTTCAAGGGCAAACGGACCGGTACGCTCTGGTACTATCGCGCTCTTGCGGACGAGTTTCATAAAGAAAATAATTGGTTATCTCGAGAACTGGAGCGAGTTGTGTCCGCCCTCGAACAGGCGAGTTCCGGCTATGACGATTCATTAACTGTCGAGGAGAATACTGACAAATGCCGGGAATGATGGACCTGATACGTAAGTCTGCGGTTTCGGCGAGCGTCATGCAAGCCGCCGCCCGTGGTGCGTTAATGGTCCCCCCGGGCGAGATGATAGAAATTCTGGTTTATATCGCAACTCACAACAAAGTATTTGGAGCACAGGCTCGAATGACGCTGGCTGGGTGGGACCAGAAAGCCGCGATTGCAGCAGCTTCCAATCCGTCGACTTCCGAGGACGTCCTGCTGTACATGACTGCGGCAGACAATCTGCGGCCGGCTCTTCTTCCCGCCCTGCTGGAAAATCCTTCCGTTTCCGAGGCCAACCTTGTCAAGCTGGCGAGCACCGGGTCGGCCGAAATGGTGAAAATCATTGGGAAAAGCATGCGCGCCACCAATTCTCCGGCCATACGCGACGCTTTGAAGTCCAATCCGAATTTTGTGGGAACGCTGGAACCTTCTATTTCATCAGCCGTCGAAGAGCAGGTCGTTGAAGCGCCGTCGGTCCCGGAGGAGCAGAGTGCAGTTGGAGCAGAATCGGAAACCGAGACCCTGGACAACGAGAATGTAGACGAGGGACAAACCAGCTCGCAGATAGAGCAGGCCGCCGCTTCGGAGTCTGAAATTGATGAGCAGGTAGCCGCTTTTATGGCTCAACACGCTGCGGAGATTGCGGAAGAGGCCGGCAAGCCATTTCAGCCCCTCGGCGGCGTGGAAGCTTTGGAATCGGCGGTTTTGGTGGCAAGCCAATCGGAGATTGTCACAAAGAAGTCTCCCGGAGCAGCGGCTCACGCGGCCAAACCTTACCATCCGAGGATGGACGAAGCCGGTAAGCGTGACAGTACCTTACAGAAGATTGGGAAGCTCGATATCAAGGGGCGAATTCAGCTCGCTATGAAAGGCAGCAAAGAGGAGCGCGCAATCCTCATCCGCGACTGCACCAAGATTGTGGCGCTGGCGGTGCTGGACTCTCCCAAGATCACGGACGGCGAGGTCGAAGGCTTTGCCTCACAGAAGAATGTACTGGAGGCCGTGTTGCGCGGCATTCCAATGAAACGCCGCTTTGCAAAACACTATCCGATTATTCGTAACCTTGTATTTAATCCTCGTACACCCCTCGATCTCTCGCTCGGCCTGATGAAGAACATGCTGGTCAGCGACCTAAGGAATTTGGCGTCCAACAAAGAAGTTTCCGACACTATCCGCAAGCTGGCAATGAAAATGGTGAAGCAGAAACTCGACCCCACCAAGCGAACCGACTAGCGAATGCCCACGCCATCAGACCCCATCACCGATCTGCTGCGACGGTCCAGAACCATTGCCGTGGTGGGATTGTCGGATAGTCCGCTGCGCCCGAGTCATGGCGTGTCGGCTTATATGCAGACACACGGCTATCGCATCATTCCGGTAAATCCTCAAATCGACAGCGCGCTCGGAGAGAAAGCGTACGCATCACTGCTTGATGTCCCCGGAAAGATTGACATCGTGAACATCTTTCGCCGTCCGGAGTTCGTTGACGAAGTCGTGGACCAGGCGATCCAGCTCAAGGTTCCTGCGGTCTGGATGCAGGAGGATGTGATCAACCAGCGGGCAGCCGATAAGGCCCGCAATGCTGGAATCTTTGTGGTGATGGATCGATGCATACTTAAAGAACATCAATCCAGACTCAGGTGAGCATCATGGCTTTGACAATAATTGCGGTTGCGTCGTCGCGCAACGGCGCGGGAGCAGCGAAACTGCGGACATCTCGCAGAATACTTTCCAGGGAAAAGCTCTCTTCGCAAAATTTTCCCTCCAGACGCTCCGCCCCGTATTCTTCTCCCCCGGGATTTTCTGCTTCCGTGATTCCATCGCTGTAGAACAACACCTTGGCATGAACGGGTAATTGCACGGTCGTTTCTGAAAATTCGCCAAGCGCCAGTCCGAGGGGAAGTCCAGTTTCAGTGTTGATCAAGCTGGCTTGTGCGCCGTTGACCAAAATCGGCGGTAAGTGACCGGCGTTAGCGAAGGTCAAAGTGCGGGCGTGTGGATCCAACACTCCGTAGATCAACGTTACGAATCGCCCGTTGGGGAAATCGTCAACCATCAACCGGTTAAGCTTTGTCAGCACCTCGCTGGGCGTGCAGGAGGCTTCGGCCAGTGACCGCAACATGCCGCGGGTGCCCGACATCAGCAGCGCCGCCGCCGTACCTTTGCCCGAGACGTCCGCCAACACCAAACCCCATCGGCCATGATCCAGAGGAATGAAGTCGTACCAGTCTCCGCCGACGGCTCCTGCGGGAATCGACGATCCCGTAACTGCAAACCCAGGAATGTAGGGAGAGCTCTTGGGGAAGAGTGACTGCTGAATGACGCGCGCTTCCTCGACCTCACGGCTCATGCGCTCTCGTTCCCGGCGCTCGTGCTGAAAAAGCTGAGCATTCTGCACCGCCACAGCAATGTGACTACAGAGCGCCTGCAGAAGGCGGATCTGCTCAATTGGGAACCCATCTAAATCGGGATGCGAGGCTGTGAATACCCCAATCACATTGCCATTGATCTCCAGCGGTATCGCCACTTCTGAACGAATATGCGGTTCACACGCGATGAAGTAAGGGTCCTTGCTGACATCCGGGGCGTAGCGCATTTGTCCGGTTCCAGCAACGTAACCGACCATCCCTTCGGCGCCAATCTTAAGAGAGTGTCCTTTCACATTGCAGGTGCATCCGTGCACGCCAGCCAAAGTCATGCGATCGCCGTCATCGCAACGCAAGTAGATATTAGCTTCTACGCAGCCGAACTTTATAGCGACGTCGGTGACGACCTGTTCGATGAGCTGATCGAGATCCAGAATCGAGCTGATTTTCTTGGCTGCCTTCTGCAGTTCCAGCAGTTCCTGAACTTGATCGGGGCGAAGGGAAAGGGAGGAAGAGAAGATCGGACTGAGGTCGTCGATCCGCGGACTGGTTGCCATATAGTCCTCCTCTGTCAACACTACGGCGTTGTTAACGTCTAGGATGTGACGGCAGATCGCTACGATTCTTTTTCCGGACGGTCGATGGAACCTTTTTGCCGCCTACCTTTGATTTCGTCCAGCCTTTCGCGAATACGCTTCTCAACCCCTTCCGTTGAAGGTTCGTAATAGACACGAT